>Ga0153954_1000470_pt1 | contig 32000 bp, 19 predicted proteins | sample TSFL038MetaG_FD_102277 | JGI IMG/M metagenome (GOLD analysis project Ga0153954, IMG submission 102277) | Attine ant fungus gardens microbial communities from Florida, USA - TSFL038 MetaG | ecosystem: Host-associated > Fungi > Mycelium > Unclassified | place: USA: Florida, Wekiwa Springs State... | reverse complement strand
TCGCATAGGCGAAGTCCGGGGCCTCGAAGACTCGTCCCCGGCCACCCAAACGTCCCATTCTCCCTTCGAAATCCCGTTTCCGGATAGCGCCTTAATGCGGTGTTCGCAAGCATCGAGCGAAGCCGGGTTGCCGTCTCTCGCTTTTTCCGACGGGGAAGGGTGACACGGACCAGCGTACTCGCTCGTCCGTGCCACCGTTGCTTGCCACTTGGTTCCCATTCGCCTTGGAGCGAATCTGGTGATCGGCAGTTGGCGAAGATTTCTCAGGAACCCGAGGCCTCGCCGCGATACGCCTGGTCGAGCAGATCGACGGGGTGAGCCACCCGCATCGGGCTCCCGGCCTCTTTGAGTTGGCGGGCGATCTGGAGGATGCACCCGACGTTCCCCGTCGCGACGGTCGCGGCTCCCGTCGACTGGAGGTGTTCCGCCTTGCGACGTCCCAGCCGTTGCGACATCTCGGGCTGAGTGAGGTTGTACGTCCCTGCGGCCCCGCAGCAGATCTCGCTTTCCTCGAGGGGAAGAAGTTCGAGACCGGGAATCATGGACAGGAGTTGCCGAGGCTGAGACCGGACCTGTTGGCCATGGCAAAGGTGACAGGCATCGTGATAAGTCACCTTCTGAGGCAGCGGATGTTTCGGAGCGATCGGTCCGAGCTGGATCAGGAATTCGGAGATGTCACGCACCTTGGACGCGAACCGTTGGGCAAGGTCGTGATCTGCTTCGGGAAGCAGGTGCCCGTAGTCCTTGAGCATCGCGCCACAGCCGGCAGCGTTGACGATGATGGCGTCGAAATCGTCAGGCTTAAACGCTTGCATGTTTTGACGAGCAAGCCCAAGGGCCGGCTCTTCGGCCCCCGAGTGATAATGGATCGCACCACAGCAAACCTGCGACCGAGGGATCACCACCTCACAGCCGTTCTGTTGCAGCACACGAGCGGTCGCCGCGTTCGTCTCGGGGAACATCGCGTCGGCAACGCAACCCAGGAAGAGAGCAACGCGGGCCCGCTTCGGCCCGATCGCCGGCAAGGTTTCGGGAAGCCTTCCCGAGCTCGATCCTTGGGGAGGCGGCGGAAGCATCGCTTGAAGCCGACGCAGAGTAGGGGGGAGGAGCCGGGTCAGCCCCACCTTTTCGGTCCAGTCGAGCAGGCCGAGGCGTTGGAAGAAGCGAGCCGGAGCCAGGGCCGCCTTGACGCGACTGCCGTAAGGGAAAAGGTGGTGGAGAATGAGGCGCTGCAAGGGACTCGATTTCGGGCTGGCTGATGCGTGAGCCGAGCGCTCCATGGCCACTTTGAACGGCTCGATAATTCGCCCGTATTGCACTCCCGAAGGGCAGGCCGATTCGCAGGCGCGGCAGTCGAGGCAAAGGTCCAGGTGCGAGCGGACTTCCGGGCTGAGATCGAGCCGGCCGTCGGTCACCGCGCGCATGAGATAGATTCGCCCGCGGGGGCTGTCGTTCTCGTTCCGGGTCTCGATATAGGTGGGGCAACTCGCCGTGCAGAGACCGCAATGAACGCACTCTTGAAAGAGACGATACTCGATCTTACGCGAGAGCCAATCGAGGTCGACCAGCCGCGCCGTGGAAGGCTCGGCCTGTTCGGGTTTCGACGCTGTCGCCGCGGTTGCGATGGCCATGAAGAGGAGATCCCTGGGTCTTCTCCGATGATCGTCGATGAATTACCCTTCGCCGTTCTCCCTCATTCCGATGAGGGTTCGGCGCCCGCGGTCATCCCCGGTTCATCGGGCATTGGACATTGGTCTCTGGCTGATCTACTTCAAATTGTACCGACGAATCGTCCCGGATTCATGACCCCTTTGGGGTCGAGGGCGTGCTTCACCCGTTCCGCCAGGGCCCAGTCGCTGCGAGGCTCACCCCAAACACGCAGGGCTTGCTTCCACTCCGTGGGGCAACGCGACAGAATCAGATTTCCGCCATCACGAACCGCCTTGTCACGCCAGCGGTCGATCTCCTGCTTGAGGGCGCTTTGCTCCAGGGGCAGCAGCGAGTGAGCACGAATGATCCCGTTTCCGGCATGCGCTTGCACGGCCCAGAGTGCAGGATCAAGCTCGGCAACGAACGACGCGACGCTCGACGGCCGGACGTTCGCTACGAAAGTGACCAATCCCATCTCAGCCGCCTGGAACTCCGTGAGCGCGCTCCAGAGTGGCTCCGCCGCTTGCTCCGCCAAGGTGACGAAGTCGAGTCCCAGGAGCTCACTCTTAAGGTGGTCGAGTTCCCAGGCGACCGACGGGGCATTGTCCTCGAATCCCAGAACGAGCACGGTACCGTCGTGGGGAAGTCCGAGTGGTCCGCCCGCCATCCGTGCCCCGCTCGCGTTGAGAACGTCAAGCGCGATGGGCCGGGTCCCCGAAGTATTCAAGCCGTCCAGGATCGTTCCGAGTCGATCGCCCGAGGGGATGACGGCCCAGACGAGAGCAGAAAACTCAGGTATTGGGCGAACGGTGAGGGTCATCTGGCTGATGATACCGAGGGTTCCCATCGAGCCGGTGAGCAGCTTGGGGAAATCATAGCCGGCAACATTCTTGACGACCCGTCCCCCTCCCTTGACCAGGACTCCATCCGAGGTAACGAAGCTGACCCCGATGATCTGATCGCGAGGCGACCCAGCCCCGTACCGTCGCGAAGCGTTGGCGTTGGTGGCATAGATCCCCCCCAAGGTTGCTCGCTCGGGCTGGGGTGCATCGATCAAGAGCCGTTGACGTTTCTCGGCCAGAACCTGGCGCAGATTGGCCAGCGTGATGCCCGCCTCGAGAGTGATCGTCATGTCGGCCGAGGGATAATCGATGACCCGGTTCAGAGCCCGGGTGTCGATGGCCACACCGGGCCGCTGCGGCATTCCTCCATAATCGAGAGCGGTGCCGCCACCTTGAGGGTAAATCCCATGTCCCTGGGCCACCCGAGCGACGACGACTTCACGAAGCGCATCAATCGTCTCAGGACGGTCGGTAGCCAAGGCAGACTGACCGTCGCCGAGCCGTCCGCCGTCGGAGGAGTCAGACACACTCACCGAGGATTCTCCGTGGAATGATCGTTAGGAAAGTATCGGATATCCTGTCCCGAGAGAATCCGTTCAACCGCTTCTTGGACAGCGCGGAGTGCTTCCACGGTCCAGGGGTCGAAGGCTCCAGGCCAGGCATCCGTGTGGAGAATCTGCCCCTCGTAGGCGAGCCGATGCAACGCGAAGACGATTCGACGGTCCAGCGTCCGAGAGTCGCGAACCTCGACCTCGAGATCCTGGAGCGCCTGGGCCAGTTCGGCCACTTCGGTCACCGAGATCGACTCACCTCGGCGCAGGCACGGCAAAAAGGCCTGGGGATCGTCCGCCTCTTGGCCGGCGTGGCGCAAGACGGCTCTGGAGGCTACGCTCAACGAGTCGACGGGCAACGTTGCAGGAACCAGAACGACCGGAGCCTTGCGCTGGTACTCCTGCACCTTCGGCTTCGGCGCTTCGAGCGAGGGTCCCGGGGTTTCGCCCCCGGAGGCAACCGGCTCTTGCACTGACGCCGGCAGCGCTGTCGACGACTGTCCACGCAATTCCGCCAGTGCGCTCCACTCGGCCAGGTACTCGGGGTCTTCGGCAATCGCCTGCAAACCCTCGAGAAGGCCTTGCCGAGCTTCCATCTCGGAGGCTTGCTCACGGATCCGCTTGGCTTCGATCACTTCAAAGAGAAGCCCCGCGCAGTACTCCTGGACCGTTTCGACCCCCGCGTTCATGGCTTGGAGCTCGGCCGCATCAAGGACATTACCCGGTAGGTAGACGGTAAGCCGCTGTGGTTCCGAGCTCGTGTCCGGCAATTTGTGCTCGCCGAACCGGAAAACCTGGGGAAGTCGCCGCCACCGCGAATATTGGCGTCGCTTGGCCAAGGCGCTTCACCTCCAAGAAACGGACGGGGAAAACCGACCCTTCAGGGCGAATGCCTCGGTGCCCTGATCGCACCCGGCATCCGAGGGTCATTGGCTGGGGCACAACCCCAGCCAACTCCACACGGCAGGCCAAGACCCGCCCGACCTTCTGACCATCAACAAACTAATCGAGAATGCCGCACGCCGCTAGCCGAGTGCCCGGTCTCACGCGGCGCGTCGTACGGGTTGCGCAGCACTCAGGCAGAGGCACGATGTCCCGGTTTGCTTCGTTCAATACAGCCGCCGCCAGCGGGCAACATCTTGTCCGGGCTGCAACGCCCTTCGGGGTTGAACGTCTGCCGGATGGCGATCATCGCCGCGAGATCATCCGTTGAAAAGAGCTTGGGCATGAACTCCATCTTCTCAACCCCGATCCCATGCTCGCCAGTGACACTCCCCCCCACCGCAATGCATTCTTCGAGGATCTCGTGGCTCGCCTGCAAGACCCGTGCAACCTGGTCGGAGTCCCTCTCATCGAAAAGGAGGATGGGATGAATGTTCCCATCGCCGGCATGGAAAACGTTGGCAATTCGGATGTTGTGGCGTTCCCCCACCTTCGTGATGAACCGCAGGATGTGGGGAAGTTTCGTCCTCGGAACGACGCCGTCCTGGGTGCAGAACGTCGGGCTGAGCCGTCCGATGGCACCGAAGGCCGACTTGCGGCTCTTCCAAATCGCGACGTATTCAGGTTCCTTCCGCGTCCGCCAGGTGATCGACTTTTGGACCGAGCCGCCGTGTCGTTGCACGATCTCGGAAATGGCCTGAGCCTCGCGGTCGAGTCCGGCATCGAGGCCGTCGACCTCGATGATGAGAACGGCCCCCGCGTCGGTCGGGAAACCGAAATGAAAGGCCTTTTCGATGGCCTGGATCATCAGGTGGTCGAGCATCTCCAGCGCCGCGGGGACGATCCCGGCGGCGATGATGCCGCTGACGGTTTCTGTCGCCGAGTCGACACTGTCGAATACGCCGAGCAAGGTGCGGCCCGCCTCGGGGTCGCGCGTCAGGCCGACCGTCACTTTCGTCGCGATCCCGAACGTTCCCTCGTTGCCTACGATCAAGCCGGTCAGGTCATACCCAGGATTCTCCTGGGTGACACCACCGGCGTGAACGACCGATCCGTCGGGCAGAACGAGTTCGACGCCCCGAATGTGATTGACCGTCACTCCGTACTTGAGGGTGTGCGGACCTCCCGAATTCGTGGCGACGTTCCCGCCAATGGTGCAAGCCGCCTGGCTTGAGGGGTCGGGGGCATAATGGAAGCCGTGTCCGGCTAAGGCACGTGTGAGCCAAACGTTGACCACTCCGGGCTCGACGATCGCGTAGCGGTCGCGCGTGTTGATCTCGAGAATTCGATTCATGCGGGTCAGGCAGATCATGACCCCGCCCCCCAGGGCGAGCGTTCCTCCCGCCAGGCTCGTCCCCGCCCCTCGAGGCACGAACGGGATCTGATACGAACCGCAGAGCTTGACGATCGCCACGACATGCTCCGTCGACGTGGGAAAGACCACGACGTCGGGGATGTTCTTGTCGATCACATAGCCGTCGCATTCGTAAACGACGAGTTCATCGTGATGGTGAAGGATGTTCTCCTCGCCGACGATCGCAGTCAGCTCGGTCAAAAATCGCTTGGCGACGGAAGAGATTCGAGCACTGGTCATGAGACGAGCCGTTTCACCTGTGATCCTGGGAGGGCGATGCCTGGAGACATTAGACCTAGCGTAGCACCATCCCTGCCGGCTCGCCACGCCGAAGCCGTCTCCCCGATCGGGCTCTCAGACCCAGAGCCGAATTAGACCGGCTTGCTCGATTTGCAAATCTCGTGTAGGGTTCGCGACGTCCCATCGTGATTTACTCCCGAAGTGAACTCAAAGGCTGCCTTGCACCGATTAACCACGATGATCGTGCGCGCGTCCTCCCCGCGCCACGGCAGACGGTGGAGTGAAGGGTCGTTTTTGAGATTGCGGGAGGGACATCCCTGACTCGAATGAGGAGGCCGGCATGGATGCCAGCGTCCAGAGTGTTACAACACGGTCCATTCGTGCGTCGTCCTCACGGCTCTCAGGGATCCGCGTTGCGTTCGTTCACGACTGGCTCACGGGCATGCGAGGCGGCGAGAAATGTCTCGAGGTGCTTTGCCAGGCGTTTCCCGACTCGAACTTATACACACTGCTCCATCGCCAAGGGGCCTTGAGTCCCACCATCGAAGAGATGTCGATCAAGACGTCTCCCCTCCAGCGAATTCCGGGTGTTCAGGAACATTATCGAAAATTGCTGCCGCTGATGCCTCTGGCCGCCCGAAGCTGGAGGATCCGCAACGTCGACCTGGTCATCAGCCTCAGCCATTGCGTAGCCAAGGCGGTTCGACCCCCGCGCGGCGTTCCTCACATCTGCTACTGCTTCACACCGATGCGGTACGCCTGGCAGGGACGTGAGGCTTACCTTGACGACTGGCGTGATCGTCCCTTCAAACGAGCCGCCGCCGGTTTCGTTCTGAACCGGATGCGCGCCTGGGATCGCGCCACGGCCGATCGCGTGACCCACTTCGTCGCGATCTCGGAAACCATCCGAGGACGAATCGCCGATTTCTACAACCGCGACAGCCGCGTGATCTACCCCCCCGTCGACACGACGTTTTATACTCCCGACCACGGGCCTCGCAACAGCGCTTACCTATGCGTCTCGGCGTTAGTCCCTTACAAGCGGATCGAGCAGGCCATCCAGGCTTGTTCCCAATCGGGTCGAGAACTGATCATCATCGGGAAGGGGACGGAAGAGAACCGACTCCATGCCCTGGCCGGACCGACCGTGAAATTCTTGGGCTGGCAGCCGGATGAAGTCATCCGCGAGCACTATCGTCGCTGCCGGGCTCTCTTGTTTCCGGGGAACGAGGATTTCGGCATCGTCCCGATCGAAGCACTCGCCTGTGGCATGCCCGTCATCGCGCTCGGCCGTGGTGGTGTGGCCGAGACGATCGACCATCGAGTCGGCCACACGTATCCGGAACAGACCGCCGAGGATCTCCTGAACGCGATCAACGCATGGGAAGCCGAGGGATGTCCGCACGACGTCGACCTCGCCCGTCGACGCGCGGAAAGCCTCGCGCTTCCCGTCTTTCGCGAACGGATCCTGAACTTCATCACGGAAGTCGTCTCGGGACAGTCGTTGACTACATTCCCCCCCGCGCCTCACGTCGCGCTGCCGCGAACGGCCAAGCACGGCGATCCGCGATTGCCTCACGTGGAATGATCGCCTCAACGTTCTGGAAACGGGCAGCCCTTCGGGTAACCCGGTTCGTCTTCAGCGAACGGATCTTCGTTTCACACCAGGGCGTGAATGTCGATATGCTTGACGGTTCATCAAGTCCAGCATCTGAGACACGACGACCCGGGCGTGAGCCCCTCTGGAGACAAACCACCCGATGGATATCGCACACCAGGCCCGGCGTCATGATTCCCAGCGCTGGTGGCCCTCGCTGGCCCTCTTTGCCGCAATCTTCCTGGGCGGAACGACGGCCGGGGCTGCTGAGCCGCCGAACATTCTCCTGATCCTCGCCGACGATTTGGGCTACTCGGACATCGGCTGCTTCGGCAGCGAGATCCAGACACCCAACCTCGACGCCCTGGCCGCTAACGGCCTACGGTTCACTCAATTCTACAACGCCACGCGCTGTTGCCCGTCGAGGGCGTCACTACTCACGGGCCTGTACCCCCACCAGGCAGGGGTCGGGGACATGACGAGGGACGAAGGCCCCCCACGTCCAGGTTACCGAGGCCACTTGACCGAGCGATGTACGACCATCCCCAAAGTCCTCAGCTCGGCCGGGTATCGCACGTCCATGGTGGGCAAGTGGCACCTCGGCTCGAACCCAGGGCCGATCCGCAGCGGCTTCGACGACTTCTACGGAATGATCGGTGGATTTAACAGCTTTTGGCAGGAGAATCCGTTCTACACCCGGCTCCCGGCGGGCCGGCCGAAGCGGACCTACTCCCCGAACCAGTTCTATTCGACCGACGTCTTCGCTGATTACGCCCTCGACTTCCTGGCCGAATCCCGACGCGAACCGGGACGTCCTTGGTTCCTCTACCTCGCCTTCAACGCCCCCCATTTCCCGATCCACGCCCCACGGTCGGAGGTCGACCGCTACGCGCCCCTGTACGAGAAAGGCTGGGACACGATCCGGGAGGAGCGGCTCGAACGGATGAAGCGACTCGGGATCGTAGGCACCGAGGTGTTCCTCACGCCTCGCTCCGACTGGGACCACCCATTCCACCACAAGGAGGGGGTGAATCCTGCCTGGGACTCGCTGCCAGCCGACCGCCGCGTTGACCTCGCGCGTCGGATGGCGATCTACGCGGCCATGGTCGAACACATGGATAGCGCTATTGGCCGGGTTGTCGCTTCGCTCAAAGAACACGGCCAGCTCGACAATACGCTGATCCTCTTCTTGTCCGACAACGGCGGTTGCGCGGAGTGGGACCCACTCGGATTCGACGTCGCCACCGGGCCGAAGACCACGAACATCCTCCACACCGGCGAAGACCTCGCATCGATGGGCGGACCCGGGACCTACCACAGCTACGGCTCGGGCTGGGCCAACGCGAGCAACACCCCGTGGCGACTCTACAAGCATTACGCCCACGAGGGAGGCATCAGCACCCCGCTCATCGCCCACTGGCCGGCCGGTCTGAAACGGAAGGGGGAGTTGGATACCCGGGTCGGACACATCATGGACATCATGGCGACCTGCGTGGAGATCTCCGGGGCCAAGCACCCGGCCGGGGCCACCGATCCCACGATTCTGCCGATGGAAGGACAAAGCCTCCTGCCAGCACTTCGCGGCGAGCCGGGGGTGCCTCGTACCCTGTTCTGGGAGCACGAGGGTAATCGAGCCACCCGGGATGGCCGCTGGAAACTGGTCGCCCGGAAGGGCCAGACCTGGGAACTGTACGACATCGAGGCCGACCGCGCGGAGCTACACGACCTCTCGGCCCGAGAACCCGAGCGGGTCGCCCGCATGGCCAAAGCCTGGGACGAGTGGGCCGAACGTTGCTTCGTCATCCGAGAAGCTGCCCCGAAGTCTGAAGGCGCCGGTGAACGTCGGCCCTGAGGTTCCCCGGCTATCCGCAATAGCCATGATCGGGTGTGCGCCATCCTCTTTTTAGGGAAGGTTGTGCCACCAACCTCGTGGATTTGGTAGCTGGCGCACTCCGGAGTGTACGCACCACGGGTTGAGCCGGCGATAAACTCAGAGATTATCCGATACTGGGTTTTGCCGTGTAAAATTAGAAAAAATGGGTGGCCGGGGAGGAGCGCAGCGACGCCCCGGCCACCCAAATTACGCATACTCCCGTCAGTATCCTGCTCCCGGATGGCCTCTCAGTTCCTCCCCGCCAGCGTGCGAAACTCGTCCTGGGCCTTCCGGAACAACGCCTCGACCTGCCGGCGATCCTCGACGCTGGGGTAGCGGTCGCGGGCGGCGACAACACGTAGCATCTGGTCGATCCAGCCGACGAAAAACTCGGCGTCACGTCGGCTCGCGATCTTCCCGCCAGCCACGGTGACATACACAGGGCTCGTATGAGCCCAGGCGGGACCGTCGAAGACGGACGGGTGCTCGGGGCCTCGCACGCGCAAGGCAACCCAACTGCTTCGCCCGATCGGCAATTCGACCTCAAGGCGTCCAGCCTGCACCCCGGCCGCATCGCCCGCGGCAAAATCGGCGTGGGCCGCCACCTCGCCGTTCACGATCACCTCGAGCTTGTTGAACGGCGCATAGCTCTCGACCTTCGCGACGACGCGAACCTTGCCGGCTGCGGCGAGCTCGACCGTATCGCCAGGAGCCTTGCCATCAACCTCGATCGTCGGCACGGGACCGTTGGTGACGAAGGTCCGGCCGCTCCTCAACCCGTCGAGCCAGCTTCGCATCGACAGCGGGCCGAGCGTCTTCACATAGACCCGCTCTCCTCCGAGCGGCTCGGTCGACTGATCCAGCAGCGCATCGGTTCCGACGCAGGCCGAGAGCTTCAGCCCGCAATTCAAGAGCCGATACCACAGTTCGGCCGACCGATCCTCGTCGCAGTTGTACGACATCAGGTCGACGGCATGAACCACACCGAGAACGGCGTCGATCGGCAGTTCCCTCGCCGCCCCGCTTCCCTTCGCCAGCTCCTTGTCGAACGGGAACGGCTGGCCGGCGAACAAGGGGTGGCCATAGGTCACGACGCCACCGCGGCGGACTGCCTCCGTGGCCATCGCGTGATTCGCGGGGAAGTCGTTCCGGTTGGGAGTCTCGTCAAAGCCGGTGTATTGCGGCTCCACCAGTCGATCGATCCCGAAGAACTGCATGTGGCCGTAGATCGTGCTCCTCATCTCCTCACCGAAGACCAGGAGCTGCCGATCCGTCGAAACCGGATGCGGCTTCCCAGTGACCAGATCCGCATCGCGGAGGTCATTGCCGAGGTTGTTCGAGGCGCAGAGGTTGACATAATTGACGCCCTCCGCCCGAGCCGCGACGAGAGCGTCCGCGACCGTCACCTCGATCGGACCGCCCGTATGGAGGTGGACGTGCGAATCACCCGAATACCAGCCGCGTGCCGCCATATCGATCCAACGGCCCGACTGCACTGGCAGCTCGTCGTCTCCCCCGGGATCGAGACTGACTGTTTGCGGGATCGTCTCGACGCCGCCGAACACCTCCAGCCGCGCGCGACCCGGCGGCAGCTTCACCTCGAACGAGCCGTCCGCATAGAAGTACGATACGTCGCGCTTCGTCTTCCGGATTGCCGCGCCCGTCGGCGCGTACGCCTTGCCATCGCTCCCGACGATACTCACGCGGGCAGCCGCAGGCGCGTCGTCTCGGAGCAGTTTCACGCGGACCGACTTCAGTTCGGGACCGGTACCGGGCTTCGGATCGACAAGCACCGGCTCGGCTCGTCGAGAGGCCACCGGCTCATCGGACTCGATCTGCCGGCCCACGGATGGACTCGCCGAGCAGACAATCATCAGGCCGCAGAGCCCGATCGCAAACGGAATTCGGTGCATCAAGGAACTCCTGGGCTGGGGAAGCCCGCGGATTCGGAGAGTGCGGGCGGGTTGGTTGCCTGGGTGCCCCATGTTATGACCGGACGCGCCGGGAATGAAAGTACCGGGTCCGGAAATCGAGGCTCGCCGGCCCTTGCGGGTCGGGTCGCCGCCCGAAACTCCTCTGGCTCGGACGCCAGACCTTTGAAACCAGGTCACGCCCCCTTTAGGATGACGTCGTCAGGTGCCTTGGACTACGAAACTCTCCCCAAGAGCGGATCCGCGCAACGCATGAATAACTCGACTGAAAATGATCCCTACGCGTTGCCCCTTGACGCGATTCAGGAGCCGCCGCGCTCGTTTTTCACGGCGATCCGGCAAATCGGCCCCGGTCTCATTTTGGCGGCATCCATCGTCGGAACCGGGGAGCTCATCAATACGACGGGTCTTGGAGCCAAAGCCGGATTCAGCTTGCTCTGGCTGATCCTCCTGAGCTGCGTCATCAAAGTCTTCGTGCAAGTCGAGTTGGGCCGCTACGCGATCACGCACGGTAAGACGTCGCTGGCTGCCTTCGATACTTTGCCCGGACCTCGTCTCGGGGCCTCCTGGATTTGCTGGCTCTGGCTCTTCATGACGCTCGCTACGCAGGCGCAGATCGCCGCGATGGAAGGCTCCGTTGGCCAGACCGCCCACATGGCCTTTCCTGAGGCCTCGAAAGCGGTTGCCAGCGCGGCCGGCCGGATCGTCCCCGGCTGGGAGGGATTCTTGTCCTCGCGCCAGGAGTATTTCTGGGCCAGCCTGACCACCGTGGCCGCCATTGCCTTGCTCCTCTCGGGTGGCTACAAGCGGCTCGAACGGATCACGACGATCTTGGTGGGGCTGGTCACGCTCTTTACGGTGGCCAGCGTCGTGATCCTGCAATGGACGCAGTTCCAGATCACGACCGCCGATCTCGAGAAAGGATTGACATTCGCCGTCCCTCCGCTGGCGATCACGTTGGCATTCTCGGCCTTCGGGATCACGGGGGTTGGGGCCTCTGAACTTTTCGCCTATCCGTACTGGTGCATCGAGAAGGGCTACGCTCGCTCGACCGGCCCCCGTTCCTCCGACGAGGCCTGGGTCGATCGAGCCAAGGGCTGGATTCGGGTCATGCAGCTCGACGCCTGGTTCAGCATGTTGGTCTTCACCGTGGCCACCATCGCCTTCTACCTGCTAGGCGCAGCCGTGCTGCACCCGCAAGGACTCGACCCCAAGGGTCCGGACATGGTCCCCACCCTGTCCAGGATGTACCTCCAACCCCTTGAGGGCACGCCGCTCGCCTCACTCCGAGGCCTGACGCAGGTGGGATTCCTGCTCGGTGCTTGGGCGGTTCTGTTCAAGACCTTGTACGTCGCCACGGCGGCGAATAGCCGGCTCACGGCCGACTTTCTCAACCTCACCGGAATCTGGCGACAGGCCGGCCCCAAAGACCGCGAAACGGTGGTGCGCACGTTCTGTATCATTTATCCGGTTCTTGCCTTAGGGCTCTATTATGCCTTCCGTGAGCCTCAAGCACTGATCAAGGTCGGCGGTAGCGCTCAGGCCCTCATGCTGCCCTTGATCGCCGGCGCGACGCTCTTCCTCAAGCAGCGCGATGCCGATCGCCGGGTCGCCTCCTCGTTTCTCAGCGACATCTTGACCTGGCTCGCATTCTTCGCGATTAGTGGTGTCGCGGCCTATAGTACGATCGACCTCCTGAGGAAGTCGTTCTCCGGCACGCATGGATAGCTGGACGCCCGTCAATGAGGATGTGGCAGGGCTCCCATTTGGGGTAGCCTGATCTAGGGCGGTTTGCGATGGGATCGCCTACATAATCCCGGAAGATCGGAGTGAAATCCCTGGGATCTCTGTGTTGGACGCACCATCAACCGATGCCATGTAGATAGGCGGATGGGGTGGCACTGGTGGCTTGTCCACCAGTGGGCCCAGGCTGACGCCACGGGTGTGCCACCCAACCGGCCTCTTGACTTCCTTCAAACCACAGGGTCACTCTCTGGCCTGAGTGTGGGCTATCCAAGCGATAACCGCTCGAGGGGATCGGTTCCTTCGGGCCTTCGTGCCGGTCCCCTCGGTATTCGGCGTCCCGGAAAATGATTCCGCCGCGCTGGCGATCATGGAGTGAAATCAATCGATCGTGATCGGAATCTTGCTTCGCGCTCGCTACGTCTCGTTTCTCCTTGTCCTCTGCCTCCTGGGACTACTGATCGCTTTCGGTAAGCGAGTCAGTTATGAGCAGTCGATCAATTCGTTCTTCGCCGACGACGACCCGGTCATGGCGGCCTACCAAGCGGCAGCGCGGACGTTCGGCGACGATAATTTCATCTTCGTTACCTATGATGACCCCGAGTTACTGACGGCCGCTGGAATGGATCGCGTGGCCGAACTCGCGAGCGAGGTCGGCCCGGACAAGATCAAGGCGGTACTCCGCGTCGAGTCGATCGACGCGATGCCCCTCTTATGGACCGTCGACGACATCCTTCTGACCCTGGACCGCCTCCCTCGGTTGGCTCGAGACCTGGCACTTCGAACAGCAAAGCGGAACCTCAAAAACGTCGATCCCAGGTCGAATACCATGATGGTCGGAGGCGCAATTCGCGCGGCCGACGCCGAAGGGCGAGCGGCACTCAAGGCTCGACTGATCCGCCATCCGCTTTTTCGAGGAACAGTCCTCGACGAAGCAGGAACAACGACCGCGATCGTCGTCCGCCTCACCAAGACGGCGGAGCACGACGTGATGCAGACCGTGGCCCTGCTGCGCGAGAAAGCCGATGCCTTCGCGAAACGGCACAAGCTCGCCCGGCCTGCTCTGGTCGGTCCCCCTGTGCTCCTGGCCGACGGCTTCACGAGCATCGAAGTCGACGGCCGCCGACTCGCCGTCGTGGGCATGCTTCTGATCGCCCTGGTGACTCTATCGGCCGTGCAGAGTCTCTGGTGGGCCTTGGTCCCACTCATCTCGGGCTGGATCGTCTGGCTCGCCACCGAAGCGGCGCTCGCCGCCTTCAACCTCAAGCTCTCGCTTTCGGGCGGCCCTTTGGTCGCGCAGATCATCGTCCTCACCATGCCTGCGGCCAGCCATCTGGCGATTCATTTCCGCGACGATCGTAGGCATCAGGCCGATCCCCGCCTCGCCGCCCGATCGACTCTCAGGGCCGTGTCGATGCCGATCTTCTGGTGCGCCGTGACCGGGGCGATCGGATACGGGGCACTGGTGACGAGCGACGTGGTTCCGATCCGACAGTTCGGCGCGATCCTCGGCAGTTGCACCTTGATCGCGGCCCTCCTGGTCATGATCCTCTCGCCGATCGCCATGCTGCCTCCTTTCCGCCTGGAGATCCCGGTCCGTTACGGCTCCGACTCCTGGGTCGCCGCCGCCATGAACCGTCTCATCGAACGGGTGCATCGCCACCCCGGCAGCATCGTCGTGGCCGTCTTCGCCATTGTGCTGCCGATCTCCACCGGGCTTTTCATCCTGCGTTACGAGTCCAATTATATCAATCTATTTCGTCCTAATACGCGCGTCGTCAACGACTACCACTTCGTCGAATCCCGCTTGGGAGGGATCGGCGTCGTCTCGCTCATCGTACCGTTCTCCGATCGCATCGACCGCGACAGCCTGGAAAAACTCCAGAGCCTCGAGGGTGTGATCGCGAAGGAAAAGGGGGTGTCTCACCTCGTCTCACTGGCCACGGTTCTTGACCCCGACGGTCGGATCGCGGCTCTTCCCCCCGAATCGGCGGCACGAACACTTCAGGCCAAGCTCGACTTGATCAGCGCCTCCGCGCAAGCCGGGTTGCTGAACGGATTCTGGAACGCACAGACGCACGAATCTCGCGTTCTCGTGCGTCTTTTTGAGCAACAGCCCGCGTCTCGAAAAGGAGCCATCTTTGATCGGGCGGTGTCAGAGGCGAAAGCGCGGTTCGGTCCCCAGGCAACACTGACAGGTCTCTCGTTCTTGATGACCAAGACCGTGGAGTCGGTGATCGTCACCCAGTGGAACACGTTTCTGTGGTCCGTTCTGGGAATTCTCCTCATGCTCACCATCGCGCTCCGGGGTCCCGTTCTGGCGGCACTCGCGCTCCTCCCCACACTTCTGGCCGTGGCCCTGGTGCTCGGCCTCATGGGCTGGCTGGGAATCAAGCTCGACATGGCCACGGCACTCGTCGCGAGTGTTGCCCTGGGCCTCTGCGTCGATGACACGTTCCACTGTTTGCTACTATTTCACCGAGACCGAGCCTCTCAACCCTTTGAACAAAGTCTCTTCGACAGCTATTCGGTGACCGGCCCCGGCGTACTCCTCTCCAGCCTGGCTGTCGCCGTTGGCTTTGCCGCGCTTTGGTTCAGTGAGTTCGCACCGTTCGCCAACTTCGGCGCCATGGTGGGAATCGCGACCACGGGAAGCACGCTCGGTAACCTCATCCTCTTGCCGGCTTGCCTTACTCTTGGAGAACGCTTGCGCGTTCGACGCTTATCAAAAGCGCAACGCGTCGATGCGGATGCTCCCGCAGTATGAGTGAGGCCAAAACCCGTCGACACCCCCCGTTTTCTCGATCGCGGATTTGTGGGTCTGACGCTCGAAGCTTAAAGTGCGTGGGGCGTACGCGGCCCATGTTGTACCCAGCTCATGGGTGGAGAGGATCGACAGCATGAGACTCAGAGGTCTTCTTGCGATCACTTTTGGATGCGTCATCCCGCTTGTCAACGCGGCAGAGCCGGAACCCACCAAGGGAACGGTCGCTGCCGATCTCGTCCTCAAGAATGGTTTGATCGTTGATGGCACGGGAGCCTCCGCCAGGCGAGGGGACGTCGCCCTCAAAGAGGATCGGATCATCGCTGTTGGAGAACTGACACCAGACGCGAAGACACGCGTTATCGATGCCACGGAATGGGTCGTAGCGCCCGGCTTCATCGATCTTCATTCTCATTCGGATAGCGGTATTACCAGAACCCAAACACGTTCGAATCTCAATTTTCAAACGCAAGGGGTCACGACCGTCGTCACGGGCAACTGCGGCGGCGGTGTCGTCGACGTTGCGAAGTATCTCGATGCCGTCGACGCCAACGGCGCAGGAACGAATGTCATCCACCTGATTCCGCATGGCGCGGTGCGTTCGTCGGTCATGGGCAACGAAGAGCGAGCCCCGACCTCTCGCGAATTGGAGCGAATGAGCGAGGTCGTCGAGCGCGGTCTTCGCGCGGGAGCCTGGGGCCTCTCCAGCGGCCTCATCTACGTGCCCAGCCGGTATGCCCAAGTGCCCGAGCTGGCCGCTCTCTCCAAAGTGGTAAAGAAGTACGGCGGCTTTTATGCGAGCCACATCCGCGATGAAGGAGCCGGCCTCCTCAACTCCATTGAGGAGGCGATGGCCGTCGGACGCGAAGCGGGGGTCCCGGTACACATCTCGCACTTGAAGGCGACAGGTAAAGCCAACTGGGGATTAACGAAGCAGGCCTGCAAACGCATCGCCGAGGCCCGCGCGGCTGGCGTAGCCGTCAGCGCCGACCAGTATCCGTACATCGCGTCCAGCACCCAGCTCGGAGCGATGGTCGTCCCGCACTGGGCCATGCAAGGGGGGGTTCAGGGATTCGCTCGCATCGAGAACGACCCCGTCAAAGCCGCCCAGCTTCGTCGTGAAATCGAGGCCGAGCTCAAGGATCGTGATGGAGGAGGTTCGGTTCGCATCGCACGCTACCCGCATCGCCCCGACCGCGTGGGGCACGACCTCGTGACCATCGCTCGGAACGAAGGGACGACTCCTCTCGAGATCGTCCTCGACATTCAGCGCCACGGGGGAGCGCAGGCGATCAGCTTCGGCATGAGCGAGGACGACGTCCGCCAGGTGATGCGGCACGATTTCGTCGCCACGGCCTCGGATGGCTCGACGCACCATCCCGGGGGCGGCGATCGTCCCCACCCCCGTGCCTACGGCACCTTCCCTCGTAAGTTCCGCTACGCGTTGGACGACAAGATCATCTCCCTCGAGCAGGCGGTTCGAGCGTCTTCAGGTCTTCCTGCCGAGATCCTTCACTTGCCCGACCGCGGCGTGATTCGCCCGGGAGCCTTCGCCGACCTGGTGGTCTTCGACCCCAAAACGTTCCGAGACGCCGCCACCTTCGACAACCCAACGCGCTACGCTCCGGGGGTCGCCTACCTCTTCGTCAACGGAGTCACCGCGATCGCCGAAGGGAAGCCCCAAAAGGTGCTTCCCGGCCGCGCGCTCCGATTGTTCAAGGACGGACCCGCCGACCTCATCATGTCGTTCGGCAGGATCTGGACGGGGGATCGCGAGAATCCGTGGGCCGAGGCCATCGCGTCCCGTGCCGGCGCGATCGCCGCCGTCGGATCCAAGACCGAGGTCCTGCGATTCCAGGGGCCGAGGACTCGGATCATCGACCAGCCTGTCGCCTTTGCGACCCCGGGACTCATCGACGCCCACGGTCACCTGACGGACCTGGGCGGCGAACTCGAAGAGGTTGATCTTCGAGGCGTGAACAGCCTTGAGAAAGTTGCCGACCGCATCAAGACCTGGATCGAGGCCCATCCCGGCGACTCCTGGGTGATCGGCCGCAACTGGGACCAGAGTCTTTGGCCGGGCGGAGCCTTCCCAACGTCGGCAACTCTCGATGCGATCGCCCCCAAGCGCCCGATTTGGCTGACCCGGGTCGACGGCCACGCCGGCTGGGCGAACGCCGAAGCGCTGCGACGCGGCGAAGTCACGCGAAAAACCGAAGCCCCCTCCGCCGGCCAGATCATTCGGGACAAGGACGGCGAGCCGACGGGCGTCTTCATCGACGCAGCCATGGACCTGGTTAGTCGTCAGATCCCTCGTTCCACGCGAGCCGACTTCAAGCGACAGATCCTGGCGGCGCAGACCATGGTCTTCAAGGAAGGGTTGACGGGGGTCCATGACGCTGGAGTTTCCCAATCCAAGGCCGAGGCTTATCGCGAACTCGATCGCGCGGGAGCCTTGAAATTACGTGTTTATGGAATGGCCTCACCGCCTGAGGGAGGTGAACTGGCCCTCGTCAGTCACAGCCCACTGCCCACGAAGCCAAAAGCTCGGTTCCAGCTCCGCGCGGTGAAACTCTTCATCGACGGTGCGATGGGATCCCGCGGCGGCTTGCTCTACGAACCTTACAGCGATGACCCCGGCAACAAAGGCTTGCTCCTGATCGAGCCCAAAACTCTCGGGGCCGTCTCGGAAGCGGCGTTGCGCCACGGGTGGCAGATCGCTACGCATGCGATCGGGGATCGAGGCAACGCGCTGGTGCTCGAGGCCTTCGAGACCGCCTTCAAGGCCGTGCCCAACGCGAAAGATCCCCGGTTCCGGATCGAGCATGCCCAGGTCGTCCGGCATTCGGACGTCCCTCGTTTCGGTCAGTCTGGGATCATCGCGTCGATGCAGCCCTCGCATGCGATTGACGACATGCGATGGGCCGAGGATCGACTTGGTCCCGATCGCGTGCAAGGGGCTTATGCCTGGCGTTGGTTCCTCGACGCAAAGGTGGCCGTCGCATTCGGCAGTGATTTCCCGGTCGAAATCGTCAACCCGTTCTACGGAATCTACGCCGCGCTCACCCGAGAGGATGAGTCCGGTCAACCTTCCGGAGGTTGGCATCCCGATCAGAAAATGACGCTCGAGGAGACCCTCCAAGCCTTCACCGCAGGAGCGGCTTACGCGTCGTTCGAGGAAGATCGCGTAGGAACCCTCAAGACCGGATTCCGCGCCGATCTCACGGTGGTCGACCGCGACCTCTTCAAAGTGAGTCCGCTCGAAGTGCTCAAAACGAAGGTCGTGATGACGGTCCTCGACGGTGAGATCGTCTATCAAAAGTGATCGTATCAACAGAAAAAGAAAAGCCCCAGCTTATGGAACCAAGCTGGGGCTTTTCTTCTGGATATGGCATCGCTACTGGTGCATTTGGCAAGTCCCCTTCTGTCGCGTGAGCACCCCCATCCAAAGATGTCTTCTCATAGGGCAGGTCTTGGCCTGCCAGGGCTGTTCGCTGGAGTCTCGGCAGGCCAAGGCCTGCCCTACAATAAACTTGCCGGATGCATCGCTACGTGAGAAGTCAGGCTCAGACGCCGAGCGTCTTGCAGTTCGGCGTGACCTTGCTGATATTGGGCTCGATGCTGGTCTCAACCTTGCCGGTCGCCCAGCCCAGAGCGCCCATCAAAAGGCCCTGATAAATGGGGTTTTCCCAAACGTCTTCGCGGTGGCCCATCGAGGTGTAGAAGACTCGTCCCTTGCCATAGGCACGTGCCCAGGTTTCCGGGAAGTTCGGCCGTTGATACATCCCGCCCTTCATGCCCTGAGTGTCGTGAGCCATGATGACGTGGAGGTTATCGGCGAAGTTCTTGAGGGCGTACCACTCGTCATTGATCTTGATCGAGGAACCGAAGGCCTTGGCTCCCGGGAACTCGGGGTCGACCACGTCGAGCTTGGCAACCTGCTGGGCACCATGAATGATGAACTCGCCGCCGATCATGTCGATGTAGGGGTCGATCCCCGCGGGTGTGCTGTGGAACGTGTCGGTGGCGCAGTGCATTCCGATGAAGCCTTTGCCGTCGCGGATGGCATCCAGGAACGCCTTCTTACCGTCTTTCGACATCGGCGGCGTCTTATCCAATCCCGGCTGCGTCAAGTCACCGGTCGTTTGGAACGCGAAGGCATCCCACTCACCGATCTTATCGGGGTCGAAGAGGCGTCCGTCCTTTGAAGCCACGACCTCGAAACCGTGCTCCTTGCCAACCTCGGTCAGAATCCGTTCGGCCAAGCCGAGCTTATCCCCCTTGCGGGCGATGACCGAGTGCTGGAATCCCGAGCTCTTGGTGAAGAAGAGAACTTTCTTCGGGCTTCCTTTGTCCGCAGCCAGGACGCGGTTCAGTGTTCCCGTCCCGAGCAGGCCGGCGCCTGCGGCCAAGAGCAACTGGCGGCGATTCAAACCCATGGCTAACACTCCTCGCTAAACGGCGGAGTCGACCCCTGAACCCGGTCTAATGAAACCCGGGCTCGTCTCAGTGTCAGGAATACTAACCGTCCCGGCTGTCCGGTGATACGGAAAAATTCCCATGACTTTGTTCAAGGATGTGGGCATAAACTCGTTCCATGCCCTCGAGTGTTGTCTGGGGCCCGCATTGGACTTCGATCAGCGCGCGTGCCGCGCGCCGTTGGCGATCCTGAAGCAGGGGACTCCGCAGCAGCGCGACGGTGCGCTCGATCAGCCCTGCGTCATCCTCGGCGAGCCCAACCTCGACTCCATCCTCGACGCGGAGTCCTTCCACCCCTTCGCTGGTCGTCACGACCGGCACGCCAAAGGCCATGGCTTCCTGGATCTTGATCTTCATCCCGCTCCCACGGCTGGGTGGATAAACGAGCACACTGGCCCGCTCAAAATAGGGCCGGGTCTCTGGGACATTTTCTTCGATCGTGACGTCCGGCAAGCCAAGATGCTCGGCAAGTTTCTCGCGTGCCGACCATCCCACGATTTCGAGCTTGGCCTCGGGCACGCGCTGCTTGATCTCGGGCCAGAGCCGCGTCAGTAAGCGCAGGGCCGCCGAGTAGCTCGGAGCCCATCCCATCGAACCGATCAAGGTGACCGTGGGTGTCTTCGAACGGCGATCGTCGGGAATGAAAGGGTAGAGCGTGCTGTCAAGTCCCAGGGGGACCGTCGAGACTTCGGCCGCGGGGTTCCACTCGCGAATCCAGGGTTCCAGCCGAGACGAGACCGTGCGGAAATACCGGTGTTTGCGCACGAGCCGCCTTTCCGTACGGAGCAGCAGGCCCTGATCAAACGTCTCGAAGGCGGTATCCGGGCGTCTTTCACTCAGGTCGATCTGCGCGAGGTAATGGACACTCACGACCGTTCGATCAAGGTGCGAAAGTCCGAGCCATCCACTCCAGAGTTGCTCCAGGTGGAGCACGTCGAAACCTTCGGCCAACCTTCGATCAAGGTCCTGCCGAAGCTCGAGCCCAAACATGTAAGAATAAGGCCGGCGCAACGTTTCCCACTTCGATCGCCAGCCCGACCGCACGGGGAATGGATACAGGCGAAGGTCAAAGGCTGGGGCGGGAAAGAGCTCTCGCGCCTGCGTAATCTCCTCGGACTTGCTGCATGCCGCGAACGCCGTCACCTGATGACCACGCTCCACCAATCCTTTGAGGAGGACGTAGAACCAACGTGCAGCGGCGTTGCCGAAGGGCAGGGGGGGCTCGATCATGACCAGCACGATCCGCAGCGGTGGCATCGGATCTCCCCTTTGCTTCGGAAATGGGTTGCCTTGGTTTCCCGTTTTACCGGGAATGATCCATTGATGATCGAAAAAGAAAATGTCCGCGCTGATCGATGTCTGGAGGGTAGGCCTTGGCAGACCAAGGCCCTACGGGAACGAGGCCCGCTGAGCGACTCCGAATAACGGAGGTGACTTTCTCGACGCTCAGAGGCTATCCGAGTCGGGTTTGGCCGTACGAAACCAGAGAAGATAGGCAACCAGGAAAGAGCGTAGCGACGCCCCGGGGGCAGGCCTCGGCTTCTGCCCGGAGTCTCGAAGACTCATCCCCGGCCACCCATATAACGCACTCTCCCATCAGCATCCGGTTTCCGGATAGCCTCTCAGGAGCCTTGCCTGAGCCGGCCGATCAGGGAGCCGACGTCATAGCCTTCCAGGCTCTCGACGACTTCATCGGCGCCGGCATCCCAGAGGAAGGAGGCGGGGTGGCTGGTGGTCACTCCCACGGCGCGCATGCCGGCGGCCTTCGCGGCCTGGATCCCGACCGGCGCGTCCTCGAAAACCACGGCACAGCGAGGCTCGACGCCTGCTTTGCCGGCAGCGACGAGGAAGACCTGAGGATCGGGCTTTCCTCGCTCGATGTCTTCGAGCGACGCGATCGCGGCGAAGTAACGTGCTAAGCCACACGATTCGATGGTGAGATCCAGGTTCGGCCTCACCGCGCTCGATCCGATCCCGAGCAGAACGCCGGAGGCCGTGAGACCGTCGAAGAGTTCACGGACCCCAGCCATCAGGGTGATTTTTCCTCGAGCGAGCTCGCGATAGCAATCTTCCTTGAGTCCCCCGTAGCGGTCGACGTCTTCGAGGCGATAAGCATCCCCGAGCAACTTCTCAAGGATGGCCGGGTTGGTCATGCCGAAGGTTTCATGAACGAATTCCGGCGTGATCGCCAGTCCCGAACGGCGTCCGAGTTCCACCCAGGCGTCCTGATGGAACGCGAGTGAGTCGACCATCACACCATCGTGATCGAAAATCGCGAGCAAAGGGGAACCATCGTGAGACACAGGGCAGTTTCCTTGGCAGCGTGCCGGCGGGAGTCGACCACAATCACGAAGCCCGAACCAGACAGACTGGTTCGGGCCTTGTATTTTACAGCGATTCTTCCCGCTTGTCAGCGTGCCAGGAAGTTCCCATTGCGGGCCTCCCTCGACAGCCGGTCGGCTCAGGGAGTCGTGGAGACGGGCCCACTTCCCGTACGGATCAAATTCACGCGGATCCAGCCGGAAGGGTCGAGCGCCGAAACTTCGCGAATCGCGAGCCCTCGAAGCTGTAGGTTTCGGAACGGGATGTCGACGGGCTGCCCCCGGACCTTATTCCGGAAGACGTTCAAGACGAGGTTGCGTGTCAGGGCGGGCATCGGCAGTGGCTTGGACTCGTCATCGTTCAAGGAGAAGACCTTGGCCGCCTGGTCGAAGTCGAACGATTCGATCCGTCCGGTCAATCGAAGCGGATTGGTCCCATCGGGTGGGGTGACCTTGAACGAGATAGCCAGTTCGGCCCCAGGGGAGCTGATCCGATACACCTTGGCACGGGGACCAAACAGCCCTCCTCGCGCGGCTTGCGGAGGCGCGGGGACCTCGATCTCGAAACCGTGGATCAGAACCACGAGATTGCCTGAGGCATCGGCGTCGACGTCGGGCGTGCGATCGGGCCGCTTGATCCGGATCGCCATCACGTTGGGGTCGTTGGCTTCTCCCGCTTCGGCCACAGCCTTGAGGAACGTCGGGTAGTCGACGTTACGGGTGATCGAGACCTTGTCGCTGGGGGGAGCGTTGGGGTCGACCTTCCGCGTCACCACCATGAGGTTCTTCACGTCTCGGACCGGTTCCGTCTGTAAGTAGCCTCGAAGCAGGCTCGTGACGATGGAGCTCAGATGCAGATCGGCCGAGATGCCGGGAGCCGGGACGGAGAACTTCGCGGGCTGAGGCGTATAGGCACCCACCTGGTTCGTGGCATCTTTCCAGCGGAAGGTTCCGCCCACGTAGGCCGCTTCGGGCCGCGATTGCAGAGTCAGCTCGGTGATCTGATAGTTCAGAATCCGGAGAGTGCGATTGCCGACGAGGAACTTCGAGAGCTGAGCGTTCTTCTGAGCTTCGGCCTGGGCAATGCGCTCTCCTCCCAACTCCGCCGCCTCCTGGACGACGTTCTGCTTGATTCGGCCCTCCGCCCCTTCGCGCACTTTTTGGGTGATCTTCTCTTGGTTCAAGCCGACGAGCGAAGCGACGCAACGACCAAGAGCTCCACTTTGTTGCTTGAACGAGTCGATGAGCACTTGGATGTTATGAGAATAGAGCGGGTTCACATGAAGGCCGTTGGGACCAAGAACGGCCACAGCGGTGATCTCGGAGGTGTCCTTTGTCGTGGCGGTAAAGACGTAGAGCTTGGCCGCGCGTTGCCCCTGCGGGTCGGCCGCGATCTGGTTCTGAAAGTCGGTGATCGGCGTTTCACTGAACGAGATCTGCCTGTTGAAGAAGGAGATTCCTTCGTTGCTAGGCAAGAGCCCAAACCCCGTCTTGGGCCCTGCCGTCACTTGGGACACATACCCCTTGCGATAGATCGGTCCCGATTGCACCAGGTCGCTGGAGAGGAAAGGGGTTACCGTCGCGAGATCGGCCGACACATCCAGATTAGGACGATTGTAGAGGTCATTGATCGCGTTCTGAAGCTCGATCGAAGGAACCCAAGGGCGCGCTTGATTCCCACCCTGGAGCGACGTGAGCGCCCCGTAGATCCTCTCGAGTGCGTCAAACCGCTGTGCGACCGTGGGAGCAGCGTCGTAAAGTCGAAGCGCATTGGCCAGGTCCTCACCGACGAACTCAATCCAGCGTTGTCGGTTCTTGAGAACCTCGGCATCGGACGTGAGCCTCAGCGCATTCACCGTATCAATGAGTCGCCGCTCAGCCCAGGCGAGCCTGACCCGGGGTCGCAGCCAGGTCCGGATCTCTTCTTGCAAGTCGTGCGCAGTCTTCCAGGGGACGTCGGCCAAAGAACTCGACATCTCATGGATCTGATTCAAGGCGATGAGCTGAGCGTTGGTGTCGTCCGCCTTGGCATAGGCTTTCAACTCACGCTGGAGTGCATCGAAGAAAAGGTTCCACCCCGGGGCATTGGCATAGGTCGGAACCCCTGGCTTGGCCCACTCCGCGCGAATTTCCTCGATGCGCTGCTCGATCGGACGATAGCTCGGCGCAGCCGGTGCGGCCCCCATCCCGATCGCGACCCAAGCCCATGTCACGACCCATGCTTTGAAACCGCCAGCTCGCATGCGCCCTCCCCGCTAGTTGTCAAATCCCTGGTGATGGTGGATCACCCGCTGGCATACTCTATCGCCCACGAGGCCGTCCACCTTGACGATTAATCTTAGCCAATCCGCCGAGCCTTCTCAAATTTCCTTTTTTTCCGAAAATCGAGAATGAGCTTAAACGCCCTAACGTACGATCTTCACCGCGTGGCGCGGTCGACCAAGTCCTTCCCCCAAATCCGAATGATCTGCGGCAAAGTCCGAAGGATGTAAGAATAAGTCCTCACCGGCTTGGGATTTTCTGAGCATGCGGGAGCCCCCAAATCGAGCGAGGTCGTGCTACAATCGAGCCTCGACTCCCTGCCGAGACAATCGCGGCGACCGGTGTCATCGTTTCTTGGTTATTTGAACTTATCTGCTTCACGAATCGTCGGCTCGGCGGGGGTACGGCTCCCCCCGGAGGACTGGAAATGGTTTTTGTGCGCGGTCGACTCCTCGCTCTCATGATGATTGGGCTGATCCTCAGCGTCTTCATCGGATGTGGCGACACTCAAGGAACCTCGTCAAATCCCGCAAATTCCAAACCAGTGGCTCCGGTCGATAATCCGTCGACGATTGCCTCCATCACCCACCCGCAGAACACGATCGTAGGGGATCGGATGGCCAACACGTCCGACCAGCCCGTGACCCTTTCGAAGCAAACCAAGCCCAGCCCTTTCCGGTTCGCGGAGGTCGCCAAATCTTCGGGGATTGATTTCGTTCACTTCTCGGGCATGACCAAGGACAAGCATTTTCCGACGGCCAACGGCTCAGGCGTCGCCATGTTCGACTACGACGGCGACGGCAAGCTCGACCTCTACTTTGCCTCGGCCACGCTCCTTCCCCTGGGCACGGCTCAGAAGGGGCCGAACCGGCTCTACAAGAACCTCGGGGAGAATAAGTTCGCCGACGTGACCGAAGCCTCGGGGCTAGGATACCAGGGATACTGCCACGGGATCGTCGTTGGGGACGTCGACAACGATGGCGATGCAGATGTTTTCCTATGCAACTATGGATCGAACGTCCTCTACCTGAACAACGGAAACGGGACATTCCGTGATATCAGCAAGTCGGCTGGAGTTGACCGCGCGAGCTGGTCCTCGGGGGGCGCATTCCTCGACTACGACAACGATGGCGACCTCGATCTGTACGTCGCCAACTACGGGGAATGGATCTATCCCAAGGACGACATTTTCTGCGGCAATCGCGAGAAGAATGTCCGGCTCTACTGCGCTCCCCGCTCGATCCGAACGGTCAAGCACTTCCTGTACCGCAACAATGGCAACCTGACCTTTACCGAGGTCAGCGAGTCGGCCGGGGTGAGTCGATCAGATGGTCATGGGTTCGGCGTCATTGCGGCCGACCTCAATAGCGACGGCAAGATCGACCTCTACGTCGCCAACGACATGAACCCTAACTTCTTGTTTCTGAACAAAGGGGACGGCACGTTCGAGGATGCCACCGAATCGTCGGGTGCGGCTTACGATGAGAAGGGACAGGCTCATTCGGGCATGGGGGCCGACGCCGAGGATCTCAATGGGGACGGCCTCCCCGAGATCATCGTGACCAACTTCGCCAACGAGTACAACACGCTGTACCAGAACCTGGGTAAGGGGAGCTTCATGGATATCACCCCTTACTTTGGATTATCCTCCGATACGATGCCCTGGGTCGGATGGGGCGCGGCGCTTGCCGACTTCGACAACGACGGCTGGCCCGATCACTTCGTGAGCAACGGCCACGTTGACGACAACCGGCGCGAGTTGGGCCAGAACGTCGAGTACCCCGAACCCGCGCTTCTCTTTGCGAATTCGCAGGGGAAGCGGTTCCGCCTTGCGACCCTCCAGGCCGGCCCTTACTTCGATGAGAAACACGTAGGCCGAGGCGCAGCGTTCGGTGACTTCGACGATGACGGCGACGTCGACATCGTGCTCAACAACAAGGATGAGCCGGCCGCCCTGCTACGTAACGACACGAAGAACAACAACCACTGGATTCGCCTCAACCTGCAAGGAACACGAAGCAACCGAGACGCCGTGGGAGCCCAGGTCGAAGTCGTCGCGGGCAATCTGACCTTGACGCGTCAACGCAAAGGAGGGTGCAGCATGGAGTCCTCGAACGATCCGCGCCTCCTGATCGGAGTTGGACCGGCGGAGGAAGTCTCCAAGCTCACGATCCGCTGGCCCTCGGGCGCGGTGACGACGAAAGAACACTTGAAGGTCGGACAGGCGTATCACATCATCGAGCCGGACGCGAAGGACGGCAACACTGACTCAACGGTCGCCAAGCCCTGACTTTTTCGGCTGCGTCTTCTCGAGGTTCCAGGTCTCGGGGACTCACACGATGCCTCTCCCTGCTTCTGCCACGAACACATCAAGTCCTAATCCCACGACGCCTCCGGCCCGACGTCGCAGGCTGATCCTGGCGCTCGGGCTGGCGGTACTCCTAGTGGTGGCGGCCGCAGCCTTGCTTTTTCGGTTTAGGACGCGCCCCGACCCGGACCTGATCTGGCGACAGGCCCAGAACGAACTTCATGCCGAGCAGATCGATCGTGCCGAGGCCGACCTGAAACGCATTACGCAACTTCGTTCCCCGACCATCCTCGATTGGTTTCTCCGCGCGCAAGTCGCCATGGCACGCGCACGTACCGATGAAGCCTTGGCCGACCTGGCGAAAATCTGGGACCATCCCCAGCATGGGGCTCAAGCGCGACTCATGGCAGGGCAGCTCGAGCTCAGACGCCATCGTCTCCGACCCGCCGAGGAAGCGTTCCTCGGTGCCCTGGCTCTCGATCCCAAGCTCGTACAGGCTCGGCGCGAGCTGATCTACATTTACGGCGTTCAACTCCGGCGCCAGCCGCTCCACGAGCAGTTCCGAGCGCTCTCGGAACTTATGCCCCTCACCTTCGACAACGTGTTCCACTGGTGCCTGACGCGCAACACATTATGGGAGCCGCAGGAGCTCTCAGAGATGATGACGCGATTTCTCCAGGCCGACCCCGACGATCGCTGGTCACGACTCAGCTTGGCCGAAAGCCTGCGCTCATTGGGCCGCAGGGGGGACGCTGAGAAGCAACTTGAATCGCTCCCCGCGAGTGATCCGGATGCGCGGGCCATCCGCGTCCGACTCGCGCTGGACCGTGGCGATGATCAAGCGGCTGAGTCGTTGCTCTCCGAGGGTCCTCGCGACCACCCCGAACTCGCCAGACTTCGCGGCCGACTGGCCATGGCGCGTGGAGATGGAGCCGCTGCCCTGCGACACTTCCGCTTGGCTCTGGCGGCCGAACCCGATAACCGGGATACGGTCTTCGGGCTCAGTGGCGCGCTTTCCCTGCTCGGCGATCAAACCGAGGCGGCCAAATATCGAGCGCTGGCGCGAGACCACGACTTGCTCGGGTCGTTGATGCAGAAAGCCTCGACCCCTACCCATCGCAACGACCCGGCACTTTTCCGACAACTCGGAGCTGCCTGCGAAGCCATCCACCGCCTCCCGGAGGCCCGCTCCTGGTACAACCTCCTGATCACGCAAGATCCCCTCGACAAAGAGGCCCAGCAGGCGCTCTTCCGCGTCAAGACCGCCATCGCTGCCGAAAAGGCGAAAAAGTGATCGTGTGATCAACGGCAGGCCAGAGTTCCCGTTGTCCGATTCACCTCGACCCGTTACCATCCGCGCCACTCGGTTCTGAACGAAGGATGCACCCTCGCTTGTTTTTGGGTATGGAGGCCCGATGCCGGTCCACACCTCGACGAAAGACTGGGAAAGCGTCGGAGTTCCCGATCTCTCGGTCGTCATCGCCTCGGTCAATGGTTGGGAGGTCCTCGAGCCGACCCTCCGTGCCCTCGACGCTCAGCCCGAACGGCGCTACATGCAGGTGATCGTCGTGGAGGCGACCGGCGATGAGGTTCGTCAACGCCTCCGAAGCCACATGCCTGCCGTGGAGATCGTCGAAGCCGAACGCCAACCCATCCCCAAACTCCGGCATCTCGGTGTGAGCCAAACGCGAGGCAGGCTCGTGGCGATCCTTGAGGACCACGGCCAGGTCGCCGAGCATTGGGCGGCCTCGATCCTCAAGGCTCATGAAGGCCCCTGGGCCGCCGTTGGCGGAGCCGTCGAGAACGGCAAGCAGGGACTGATCAATTGGGCTGTCTACTTCTGCGAGTACACCCCCTACATGAAGCCGGTCCCCGAGGGGGAAGCGTTCGACCTCCCCGGTAACAACATCGCCTACAAACGTCCTCATCTCATGCGGCATGCGCACGTGCTCGCTGACGGCAAGTGGGAATCCTGGATCAACGACCGACTGCGGGCCGACGGCGTACCGATCGCCTCCACCAACTCCGTGGTCGTGCATCACATCAAGACGTTTCAACTCGGCTATTTCCTCGTCCAGCGATTCCACTTCGCAAGGTCCTACGCAGGGATGCGCCGGGGCGATCAATCACTGCTCAAGCGATTGATCTACGGATTCGGCTCGTTGGCCCTGCCCGCACTCCTGATGGCTCGGGTCACGCGGACGGTGCTGGGCAAACGACGGCACTGGGGACGATTCTTGCTCGTCTCTCCGCTCGTCGCCTTGTTCCTGTCCGTCGGAGCTTTCGGGGAAATGATCGGCTACCTCGTAGGACCGGGCTCGAGCCTGGAGAAAGTTGAGTGACCGGCCAACCTTGAGCATCGTCATCGCGGCCAGCGACTCCCTCGAGGCCGTCGAGCGTACGCTGGCGTCGCTCCGCCTGGACCGAGACTCCCTCCAGGTCGAGCTGGTCGTCGCTGCGTCCGCTCAACGGATCCCCAAGCCCGGATCGATCAGCGATGCCAAGTGGGTATCCGCCGAGCCCGGCACAGGGGTTCCTCGGCTCCGCCGCCTTGGCTTGGAGATGGCCGCCGCGCCCCTCGTAGCCTTTACGGAAGACTCTTGTGTGCTCGATCCCGGCTGGGCCGACGCGTGGCTCCAGGCATTTCGCGACCCCAGCATCATGGCCGCGACCGGCCCGATCGTCGCGGACTTCAAGATCAACGGAACCGGTGACACGGTTGGCGAAAGCCCAGATCCACAGGTAAACAAATCAGCAGAACCGCCCCGATGGCAACCTGCAAGCTGGGCCGTCTTCTTCTGCGAATACGCGCCGTTTCTCTCCGTGCAGAGTTCCGTCGCGAGGCGTCTCGCCGGCAACAATTTCGCTGTTCGTGTTCGGCCCGGGCTTTTCGATCTCCCCGAAATCCACGAGTCCGAGGTCACGTTCGCCCTTGCGAGCCGGTCGGGATCGATGGTCAACGTGGCATCGGCCAGGGCACACCATGTCCGACGGTACGGCTTCGAGGAAGCGCTTGGGGATCGCTTTCGTTTCGGACTCGAGTTCGGCCAGCTCCGAGCGCATCGGCACTCGGCCTTGCTCCAACGACTTGCCGTATTTGCGGCACCCGCGATCTTCGCGGTTCAGCTCGCTCGACTGGTGAGCACGGTACTTGCTTCAGGTCATTACGTCGGTCCATTCCTCGCGAGTCTTCCCATCATCGTGTTGCTGCTAGGCTCCTGGAGCCTGGGCGAATCGTTGGGGTGGGCGATGGCCCCGAGGGACTCGGCGAGCGACGACAAACAACGTGAAACAAGGGTCCCACCCGCTTGGCCACCCTCTGACCAAGCCAGCTCGTGATCATCCGATTGTAGACGCGTGCGAGCCGGCGTTTCCCCGCGGTGAAAGCGACCAGGTCGGACTGCGGCAATCCTGGTGCCCAGAGTTCTCCTCCGCCGAAGGGACTCTCCTTCAGCAAACGGAGCCATTCAGCATATCCCAACGTTTTGATGGCCCGAAAATCGACCCCGCGCACCCAGCGCACATACGGCACCATCCAACTTCGAGGCAGGTAGCCGACGCCCCATACGCCCACATGCGGCTCTGGCGCCAGGCTGAACCGATTGGGCGAGGCGAGGAAAAGGCCGCCTCCTTCCCGCAGCACGCGATACGACTCGGCGAGCGTGCCGGCCTGATCCCCCACATGCTCGATCACGTCGCCGGCCACAATCCCTGCGAATCGCCTTTCCCCAAAGGGAAGCTGCTCGGAGCAGCCGCAGACCAAGCGGATATGCGACAACCCTTCCTCATCGAGCCGCTTCCTGGCCACCAGGAGCCAGCGCATGGCGATGTCGATCCCCCAGGCCTCGTCCCATCGCCGGCCGACCGCCGCCAGGAAAGAACCGGTGCCACAGCCGAGATCAAGCAAGGGTCCCTCGCCCACGTCGCCGAGCGATTCAAGCCAGCGTCGAGCGCGTTCGGGAGCCGTCAGGATGTGGCCGATCTGGCGACTCCGAAGGTCCGCAGGTATCTCGGGCGAAAGGTCGTAATAGCGCTCGAGCAGCCCTCGAAAGTCGAGCCGATCGTAATCGTCGGCGAGGCGGAGTGCGAAATCCCAATCCTCCCGGTTCGGGAGATAGAGGTCGTCGGCCGTCCGCAGGTCCGGAATCCCGCGCAGACCGCGATAAGCGACGGCACAGTCTCCGCAGTTCCAGGTGTCACTCGCTGCGACGAGCTTGCCACGACATCGAGGACAAGCCAGCGGTTCGGATCCTTCCAAGGGAACGCTCCTGCTTCCTTACGGCATCCCTATTCAACGAGGTCGCGGAGACCTGAAGTCGCAGTCCGACGTTCCTCCTCCACCCGTTGACCGGACGCACGGAGATCGTATCCTCACTCCTCGACTCCGTGAATCGCAAAATAGACAAGGCTGAGAAGCGAACTTCTTAGAGGGAAGCAGAGCGCGTTGTTTCGGGTTTTCCGGCTCGCGCGGTCTTGGTCTGAGGAGTCTCGACGACATGCCAGTGGTTGACCCGGAATTCGACGCATACCGACCTGATTCTCGTCGCCGAGCACTTGTCCGTTTCGACGCGATTTTTGACGCGTGGGAGCTCTACAAGCAACGTTGGGTGACTTGGACCCTGACCGGGTTCGTGGTGATGATCGCCTTTGGCTTCATCACCACATCGTTCGACCTTCCCAGGCTGGACCATCCCGGAGGTTTCCGGGCGATCCTTCGCCCCAGAGGGACGACACTCCAGGCCGCGATCGCTTTGTCGGTCACCGGCTTCTTCGTCGGCGGGATGATCCGCATGGCGTGCCGACAGATTAGGGGACTCCCGTTCGGCCTCGGGACTCTCTTCAGTATCATCGACGTCTTACCGAACCTCGTGATTGGCGTTCTGCTGTCAGGTCTGGCGTGCGCGGTGGGCTTCTTCTTCTTGTTTTTCCCCGGGCTGGTCGTCTTCGGACTCTTGATGTTCACCATCCCTTTGATCGTCGACGCCGGCCTCCCCCCCACCGTGGCCATCGCGCAAAGCTGGCACGCCCTGAAAGGGCAGTGGCTCTCGGCCACATTCGTTCACCTGGCGATCTGGATTGTCGCTTCGCTCGGAGTGCTCTGTTGCGGCGTGGGAGTGTTCGTCACGGCTCCCCTCTACAGCCT
>Ga0153954_1000469_pt1 | contig 32002 bp, 32 predicted proteins | sample TSFL038MetaG_FD_102277 | JGI IMG/M metagenome (GOLD analysis project Ga0153954, IMG submission 102277) | Attine ant fungus gardens microbial communities from Florida, USA - TSFL038 MetaG | ecosystem: Host-associated > Fungi > Mycelium > Unclassified | place: USA: Florida, Wekiwa Springs State... | reverse complement strand
TTCATCATGACGCTCGCCATGATGCAGATCGGCGCCGGCATCTCGGCGGTCCTGGTGCGCGGCCAGATCGCCTACAGCGTTCCCTCGCTTATTTTGACGCTGGGATCGAAGTCGATTTTTGGCGTGCCCTGGATCATCATTGTCGCGGCGCTCTTCCTGCTCGTCGCGCATCTCGTGCTGACCTACACGCGCTTCGGCCGCTACGTTTACATGGTCGGCGGCAATCGCGAGGCGGCGGAATATTCCGGCGTCAATGTCCGATTCATCGTCGGCGCGGTGATGGTGATCTCCGCCGTCTGCTCGGGCTTCGCCGGCATGATCGGCTGCGCCTATTTCGGCAGCGCCCAGCAGAACGAGTTCGACACCTTCCTGCTCGACGCCATCGCCGCGGTCGTGGTCGGCGGCACGAGCCTGTTCGGCGGGCGCGGCGGCATCGGCAACACGATCGTCGGCCTCTTCGTGCTCGGCGTTCTCAACAACGGTCTCGACTATGTGAAGATCGACAGCTTCCTCAAGATCCTGATCCGCGGCCTGATCCTGCTGATCGCGCTGGTCATCAACATCTATGCCGAGCGGTTGCGCACGGCGCGGGCTGGCGAGCGGGCCGGCTGAGCCGGCTAGAGCGCGCTGCGAAAAAGTGGATGCCGGTTTTTCGCGAAAAAGCGCGCGGAAATCAAAGGAATCGACTGCGTGCGGCGATTTCACGGAAACGCAGCACGCAGTAGACTTTTCGCGGGGCTCGGGCTCGCAGCAAATAAAAAGGCCGCCGACACTTTATCAGCGCCGGCGGCCTCTTGGTTCAACTCAGACGATGATTGGGTCGGCGGCCTACTTGGGCGCCGGGACAGGCGTCGCCTTGAAGGGCGGCGGCGGCTTGTGCTCCTTGGCTTCCGGGCCAAGCAGGTAGCGCAGCGGCACGTCGAGCACATAGATCTGGTCGCCGACTTGCGAGAGCCCGACAGGACCATCGAAGCCGCTCTTGATCGTCTCGATCTTGGCCTTGTCCCCGTCAATGGTGATGAGATCGAGGTTCCCCTTGGTCTCGCCTTCGACCTGGATCAGCTGGTTGGGGCCGAACGCCTTCATGCCGTCCGAATGATAGAGTGGACGCGAAGTCTCGAGCTTTGTGGCTTTGCCGGCGCTGCCGTCCGCGTTCATCGGGACGCGGTAGAGGCCGTCGCCTTCGAAGATGTTGCTGTAGATTGCGTCGCCAACAATGGCGATGCCGTCCAGTTGGGGCTTGCCGGGAACGTTCCATCGCTCATCCGTGGCCCACACTTCGAACTCTTTTGCGCCGGGCTTGAGGCGCAGGATACGGCCTGCGAACGAATCCGCCACATAGGCCGTCCCGTCGCCGCCAACGACGATGTCGTTGCACAAAGATGACGCCGCAGCCGGCGTTGACACGCTGCCCTTCGCCTCGCCGGTCTTGAGGTCGAACGTCTTGAGCGACGCTCCCGGGGTTCCGCCGGGAATCTTGATGCCGGCCGCCGAGAAATCGTTCGAGCAGACGAAGAGGGTGTTCGACTTCTCGTCGGCCAGCACGCCAAGCGCCGAAGCCAAGCCGTTCGAGCCAGACTTGATGAACTCGCTCGCCGTCGTTTCGCCCGGCTTCGCCCGCCAGATCCGGCCGTTGCCGAAGCTCGAGAAGTAGAGCGTGCCGTCGGAGGTGGCGGTCATACTTTCGGGAAAATCGGTCGCGCCCGGCACGACGACCGCGTCGGCGGCGCGCGCCGCTCCCCCAGCGGCAGTGGCGATCGCGAACGCACTGGCGAGGGCCAGCGGCGCGACAGCGCTATAGAATTTTGAAAAACGCATAAGTGATTCCTCCGTCAGCGTCACAGCAGTTGAACGAACGGCCCCGTTATAGCCAACTGAAGATAGCGCGTCCATGCTCAGAAGCGACGCACGAACTCCGTTTTCGCACGGTCGCGATGCGCTTCCCTGATGAACCTATCCGGCTCCTGTGACGCCAGCGTGGCGTCGGGCCCGCGACCGTGCGAACAGCGTGCATATCCGCGTCAGTATGAGTATATGCGCCTATTGTCAAGAAATGGGATCGCTTGTCGGCACGCGGGCGCTCATGTCACGGCTCGCCGCGGGCTGTTTGGCTGAGATGGCGCGGAGGGCCTGAGGCGGGAAAACGAACAGGCCGGAGCGGCGCGCGCTCTGTGCGCGAACGAGCCGCGCTCTGAGATCGACGTCGGGCGGGCGCCTAGCCGGCCCAGATGACGGCGATGTCGTTGCGGTTGCGCATTCGGGGGTCGGCGGTGACGAGAGCGAGATCCCGGTTGAGGCAGTGGGCGACCAGCATGCGGTCGAATGGATCGTCGTTGTCCCAGTCGAGCGCGCTCGCCGTTTCCGCATCCGCCCCGCCGATCGCGAGTTCGGAGAGCCCCGAGGCGCGCGCGGCGGCGCGCGGCGATCCTTCGAGCTCAAGCTTGCCGGCGCGCTGCTTGACGGCGATCTCCAGAAAAGACGCGGCGCTGACGTAGACGTCCTGCTCCCGCCCGATCGTTCTGCGCAGGAGATCGTCAAGCTTTGGCGAGTTCGTCTCGAACCAGAGAAAGACCTGCGTGTCGAGGAGCAGGCTCACGGCTCGCCTGCGTACATACGCTCGAGTTCGAGATCGACCGCGTCGAAGTCCTCCGCCATATAGGTGACGCGAAGGAGGCCCGACGGCTTGCGCGCGCGTTTCAAGGGGCCGATCGGGGTGAGCCGCGCTTTGGCGACGCCATTTTTGGCGATGATGATCTCCTCGCCGCGCTCGACGGCTTCGATCAGAGTCGAGAATTGCGTCTTGGCTTCGTAGAGGTTGACTATGCGGGGCATGATTGTGGTTTAGTTCCAGGGCGTGCGTCGGTCAAATTGAGCGCGACCCGCAAAAGGCGGGAAGAAGGCCTTTGAACCGCAGCCGCGAGAGTGATGGGGCACCACGATGACACTCCGATTCTCGCCGATCTGGGTCGCAATTTCACTCTTTGTCACGCTCGATGCACGCTTTGCGCACGCCGGCGGCCGGATTCTGACGACTTCGGACGTGGTCGCCATCCACATCGTCGACCATCCTGATCTCGATACGGCCACCCGCATCGAGCCTGACGGCACGATCAATTTCCCGTATGTGGGCCGCATCCAGGCGGCGGGGCGGACGCAAGACGCCCTCGGGCGCGAGGTCGAGCGGCGGCTGATCGAGATGAAGATCATCGCCGGCCCCTGATTGGCGCAAGCGCCGATTGTAGTCGGGTCAGTCAGCGGCCGCGCCTAGAATGGCCGCGGGGCGACGCCGGTAGGCTCGATGGATTAATAACAAAAACAAAAAGCATTGAACTTTGAGCCATCAACCCCATCTGTACATCTGTTCAGCGCCTGAGCTGAATGAACACATGTACGAAACACCGGTAAAACCAATGCTTTGCTTACAAAACACGGCTCGCTGCGGCGAGTCTCCGCTCATCGTCAAGGACCTCTGCGCGCAGCTTGCGCCGATGAATCGCTACGGCTTTCCCAATTTGGGCGCCGCGGCCGTCGACGGTTTGATCGTTCTCATCGGGGCGTCGCGCCGGGCGCTCGGCGCTGCGTTGACCCGCTCTGAATCCTCAAAGGAGCTCACGGTCTAGGGCCGGAGCGCTGGCGCCTAGCGCACCAGCACGTTTCTGAACTGCCAAGGATCGCCCTCGTCGATATCCTCGGGAAAGAGGCCAGGGCGATTCGCAAGCGGCGTCCAGTCTGTGTAAACGCCGACGACAGGCCCCAGATAAGGCATCTGAACTTCCAGGCAGCGGCGAAAGTCCAGTTCGTCCGCCTCGACAATTCCGGCCTTCGGGTTCTCCAGCGCCCAGACCATGCCGGCGAGAACCGCCGACGTCACCTGCATCCCGGTCGCGTTCTGATAGGGCGCGAGGGCGCGCGTCTCCTCGACCGAGAGCTGCGAGCCGTACCAATAGGCGTTGCGGGCGTGGCCGTAGAGAAGCACGCCCAGTTCGTCGATCCCGTCGAGAATCTCGCTTTCGCCAAGAAGATGGTGCGCGTTCTGGATTTCTCCGGCGCGCCCAAACAATTCGTGCAGGCTCAACACCGCGTCGTCGCACGGATGATAGGCGTAGTGGCAGGTCGGCCGGTACGCCGGCGCGCCTTTGTCGTCGCGCACGGTGTAATAGTCGGCGATCGAGATCGCTTCGTTGTGTGTCACGAGGAAGCCGAACTGGCCTCGCGCGGTCGGCGTCCATGAGCGGACGCGCGTGTTGGCGCCGGGCTGGTTGATGTAGATCGCCGCGCCGCAGCCGCTCTTGTGATAGCCGGCGTTGTCGGGCGCCCATTTCTCATGCGTCCCCCAGCCGAGTTCGGCCGGCTGCATGCCTTCCGACAGAAAACCCTCGATCGACCAGGTGTTGACGAACACGTTGCGCGGCTTCGGGCTCTTGGCGCGCTGGGTGTCGCGCTCGGCGATGTGCACGCCCTTGACGCCGAGGCGCTGCGCAAGCCGCGCCCATTCCTCCTTGTTCTTCGGCTCGGCGTGTTTGTCGCCGAGATCCTTGGCGAGATTGACGAGCGCTTGCTTGACGAACCACGACACCATGCCGGGATTGGCGCCGCAGCACGAGATCGCGGTCGAGCCGCCCGAATTCTTGCGCCGTTCCGCGAGCACCGTCTCGCGCAAGGCATAGTTGGTCCGCGCGTCGTTGCCGAGCGACTTGTCGTAATAGAAACCGGGCCAGGGCTCGACGACGGTGTCGATGTAGAGCGCGCCGATCTCGCGGCAGTGACGCATGAGATCGAGCGACGACGTGTCGACCGACAGGTTGACGCAGAAGCCCTCGCCTGAGCCGACAGTCAGGTATTTGGTCAGCACGTCGCGATAGTTCTCGCGCGTGAGGCCCTCATGGACGAAGCGGACGCCTCGGTCATCGAGCAGCTTCCGGTCGGCATCGTTCGGGTCGATGACCACAAAACGGTCCGGGTCGAATTCGAAGTGACGCTCGATCAAGGGCAGCGTGCCTTTGCCGATCGATCCGAAGCCGATCATCACGATCGGGCCCGTGATGCGTCCGTGCCGCGGCCAATGGGTCATGGCGTCAGTCTCCTTCAACTTTAAGGGCAAGCGACGTCGAGCGTCTTCGCAGCGGTTAAAGCCATGGCCTATCAGGCGCGTCAATAGCGCGCGAAGGCGTGGTTTGTCGTGAAACTGTCACACGAACGAGGGGTCTTGACGCTTGTACACGCTCAGCGCAGGCTGGCCTTGACTTGAAGTCGTTGCAGCAGGCCCATGGGGGTGAGCGCCGGCGGCATTTGAAATTGAACTGGCGCTGGCGGCTGTTTTGCAGAGGGAGCTCCGCTTCCTCCCAGCATTGTTTCGGTCGGATTCGAGGCGGCTTCTTGGCCGGAGCGCATTTGGCGCGATGAGCATCAACAAACGGAGGGGAAGGCCATGTGGAGGATGAACGTCAAGACCGCCGTCGCTTTGGTCGTCTTGCCGTCGCTCGCAGCCGGGATGGCGCTCGCGGCGCAGGACCGATACTCTCTGGAGGTGCCGGGCGGTCTCGCCTTCGCGGACTTCAAAGGATACGAAGACTGGTCGGTCATCGCCGTCAGTCACAACGGCGATAAGCTCGCAACGATCCTCGGCAATCCCGCGATGATCGACGCCTTCAGGGCGGGCGTTCCCGGCAATGGCAAACCGTTCCCTGACGGCGCCCGGATGGCGAAGATCCATTGGACGGCAAAGAAGGACGAGGCGCAGCCCGGCGAGCCGATCGTGCCGGGCTCGCTGCATGACGTGGACTTCATGGTGAAGGACGCGAAGAAGTTCGCGGACAGCGGCGGATGGGGATACGCCCAGTTTGAGTTTGACCCCGCGACCGAGACGTTCCGGCCGGGCGACACGCACGACTCGCCGCCGCAAGAGCACGACGCGAAATGCGGCTTCACCTGCCACACGATCGTGGCCGACAAGGATTACGTCTTCACCGCCTATCCGAAGCGGTGAGTGGAAACCGATCCGCCTCGTCCTGAGGGCCGCGCGAAGCGCGGCGTCTCGAAGGACGCTTGAGCGAAAGCAGCGTCGATTGCGCGCGCTGGAACATTCTTCGAGGCCCGCTTAGGCGGGCGCCTCAAAATGAGGTTAAGGGAACGTCGAGCGGCGCTTCGGGCTCGGTGCATCGAGGCCGATGAGCCGATCGAGCGAAATCGCGCCGGGGCCGAAGGCGATGAGCGCGAGCGCCATCGCCGCCCAATAGAGGTGAAAATTTGCCCAACCGTCCGGATAGATGAGCTGGATGACTGCGGTCATGCCCAAGAGGCCGAGCGCGGCCCAGCGCGTGAGCAATCCGAACACGAGCAGGATCGGCAGAACGATCTCAGCCGTGCTCGCCAGCCTCGCCACCAGCTCCGGCGCCGGAAATGGAATCTGGGCGCCGAGAACGTGGAGTTTGTATTCCTGCGCGAACAGGATCTTGGTTCCGAAGGAAAGCATGAACCAGCCGTCCCAGCGCGTGAGCCCCGAGGCGAAGAAGGGCCGCGCCAGCGCGAGCCTCAGAACGAGCAGCGGCAGCCAGGCGGGGACAAGCCCGAAGACGGCGCCGGTTAGGCGCGCGACGGGGTTCGACGGCGCGAGCCAGCCGGGCCGGGCGGCGTCGGCGATCATGACGCGTGTCCCGGAATGACGGAGGCGACGGCGCCGGACTCGACCAGCCCGACGAGATGCGTCCCGAAGTCGAAGGCAGGGTCGTTCACCGCTCCGGCGGCTTCGATCAGCGTCGCGCCCTTGCGCAAGTGAAGGGCGAAATCATAAGCGAGCGCGGGCAGGATGCGGACCTCCACGTCGCAGTCGGGACGGGTGACGAGCGCGTCTTCGCCAGGGCCGTCCGTCAGCGCCGCCGGACGGCCGGCGGTCTGGCCCAAGGACCAGTTCGACGCGGCCGGCGTCGAGAAGCGCAGCACATGCGCCGCCGGGTGAAAGACGATCCGCGTTCCGGGAAGCTCATCGGGACCGAGCGCCGCAAGGTCGCCGACCGTCGCCGTGGAGGCGTCGCGAGCATGATACGCCTCCGCCCAGGCGTTCTCGAGCCGCGCCACCTCGACGAGCCCAGCGGTAGCATGATGAAAGTGGGCCAAACCCAAAACGTCGTCGTCATTGCGAGCGAAGCGAAGCAATCCAGGGGAACGTAGGGCGCCATGCGGCCCCTGGATCGCCGCGTCGCTTCGCTCCTCGCGATGACGGTTCCATATGAGCGGACCATCTCCCCGACCCGCAGCGGCCACGGTAAGATAATCAGCTGCGAATTCAGGAAACTCCCCGCCATAGGCGATCATCACTGGCGAGCGCGGCCTGTGCGCCCCTACGAACATCTGCGCCATCGCTCGGAACAAGTCGTCGCCCGCGATGCGCCGCGAGACGGGATAGCGCGCTTCGAGCGCGCCGATCAGTCCGACGGCGACATTGTTGCGGTAGACGGCGAAGCGGCGGGCGTCGGGGACGCCCATGCGCCCGTGGGTCATGGACGGCGTGGCGGCCGAACGGTCGCCGAGCGCGTCGACGAACGCGCCGACCGTCGTTTCAAACGACATCGGCGCGCTCCGGAACCGGCCGGATCTCGATCATCGCGCGCTCGGCGCGTTGCGCCTCGCTGAATAGCGTCGGCCATGCGGGGACATCGTTGTCCCACTCGATCAAGGTCGGCGTTGGTCCCAGCCGGCGAACCGCCGCTTCGTAGAGCGCCCACACGGCGTCGCGAACCGGCGAATTGTGGGCGTCGATCAGGAGCGGCAGCCCCGCGTCGTCCATGTCCTCGGCGTAGCCGGCAAGATGGATCTCGCCCACTGCTGAAAGCGGAAAATCGGCGAGATAGGCATGCGGATCGAAGCCGTGATTGACGGCGCTCACGAAGATATTGTTGACGTCGAGCAGGAGGCCGCACCCCGTTCGCCGCGCGATCTCGCGGATAAAATCGGTCTCGGCCCATGTGCTTTCCGCGAACACGATATAGGTGGACGGGTTTTCGAGCAGCATCGTCCGCTGAAGGGCGTTCTGGACCTCGTCGATATGGTCCGCTGCTCGGGCCAGCGTTTCGTTGGTGTAGGGCAGGGGCAGGAGGTCGTTGAAGAACGCGCCTTCGTGGGTCGACCAGGCCAGATGCTCGGAAACGACGGTCGGCTCGAAGCGCCTGGCCGTTTCGGCGAGCCTTCGAAGATGGGCGGCGTCGAGCGGCCCCGGCGAGCCGATCGACAGGCCGACCCCGTGCAGCGACAGCGGATAAAGCTCGCGGATCTTGTCGAGGCGCCGGTGCGGCGCGCCGCCGCCCCCCATGTAATTTTCCGCGTGAACTTCGAAAAAGCCGAGCGCCGGCCGAGTATCGAGGATCGCCTCGAAATGCTCCGGCTTGAAGCCGACGCCGACGCTCGGCGCGGCGGGCTCCCTCGAAGCATGACGATCGGCGACGGACATGCCTGATTCTCCGAGGCCCGCTCCACAAGCGAATGGCGCTCAAGTCTTCGCGGGCGTCGGCAGGCATGTTACATCGGATGGCCCATCCACGCTTCGGGCAAATTATTCGCCTTGGTCTGTAACGCCGGACGAGCCAAAACGAAGGCGGTATGAAAGCCCAATCCGTCCAGAATCCTCCGGACGATCCTTGGTCTCGAATGATGAAGGCCTCGATCGCCGGCGACGAGGGCGCATACCGGCGACTTCTGGAGGACATCAGTCGGTCGGTGCGGGCGATGGCGCGCGGCGCTTTTGCGCGGGCTGGCGCAGGCGACGCCGATGTCGAGGATGCGGTGCAAGAGACTCTGTTGGCGGTCCACCTCAAGCGCCACACCTGGGACCCCGAGCAGCCGCTCGCTCCCTGGGTGTATGCGATTGCTCGTCACAAGGTCGTCGATGCGCTGCGTCGTCGGGGCCGGCGCAGGATCGAGCCGCTCGAAAACTTCGAAGAGTTTCTCGCCGCGCCCGAAAGCGAGGACCCGCACGCGCTGAGCGACGCGCGCAAGCTTCTCGAGACGCTCGCCCCACGACAGCGCGACATTGTCACCTCGATCTCGCTGGACGGCCAGTCGATCGCCGAGACGGCGAAGCGCCTCTCGATGAGTGAGGTCGCCGTCCGCGTGGCGCTCCACCGGGCGCTGAAATCGCTGGGCGCGGCCTGGCGGAAGTCGGTCGAATGAAGACCTCAGAACTCATCGCGGCGCTCAGCGCCGATCCGGTTCCCGCGCCGATCAGCCTCGGCCGGCGGGTCGCGCTCGCGCTCGTTATCGGCCTCGCCTGCAGCGTGGCGCTCTATTGGCTGCTGCTCGGGCCGCGGCCGGATATCGCGGCGGCCGCCGGCACAATGCGCTTTTGGCTGAAGTTCGTAGACTCAGCGGCTTTCGCTCTGCCGACGGCCCTGTTGACGCTGCGGCTCGCTCGTCCCGACGCCAAGCCGAGAGCGCTCATGCTCTGGCTCTTGGCGCCGCTCCTTTTGCTCGCCGCTGGTGTGATCGTGGAATTGATCGCCACGCCGCAAAGCGCATGGATGTCTCGGCTCATGGGCGCGACCGCGCTCCATTGCACGATCACGATCCCGATGCTGGCTGCTCCCTCCCTGGCGGCGCTTATCGTCGCATTGCGAGCCGGCGCGCCGCTTTATCCGGGTCTCACAGGCGCCATGGCCGGAGCGGCGGCGGCGGGAGTCGGCGCTTTGGTCTATGCGTCTTCCTGCCCTGGCGATTCGCCTCTGTTTGTGGCGACCTGGTATCCGCTCGCGACGCTCATCTGCGTGAGCGTCGGCGCGTTGGCGGGGCGACGCTTTCTCGCCTGGTGAGGCGCCGCCGTCCGGCTACTTCTTCACCAGCGGATCGAGGATCGCTTTCAGCTGGTCTAGGGTGAGCTCTCCGCCATAGACTTTGCCGTCGATGATGAAGGTTGGCGTCCCCGACATCTTGATCTCGTCGGTCGCTCGCTTTTGGATGGCCACCATGGCCTCGCCCTTCGCCTGATCCTTGAGGCACGCCATCGCTTGGTCGTGGGTGAGGCCGGCCGGACGCATGGCGGCGATCAGGGGCTCGAGCGGCTTATCGACGAACGCCCACTTGTCCTGCTGGCTGAACAGAAGCTCGATGGCGGCATAAGCCTTGTCGTCGCCGATGCAGCGCGCGAGCACGAAGGCCGCGACATCGAGCGCGTTGCGCGAGAATTCACGAAAGATGAAGTGGACCTTGCCGGTGTCGATATAGGCCTTCTTGAGCTCCGGAAAGACCTCGCGGGCGAAGGCTGCGCAGTGAGGGCAGGTCAGCGAGCCGTACTCGACGACCGCCACGCCCGAGGGGTCTCCTACCGACAGTTCCGGCAAGGGTCCGGGCTTGAGGACCGCGGCCATGTCGACGGTGCGATCGGGCTCGGGCGTTGCGCCCGCGGCAAGAGCGCTGCTGGCGGCGACCGCCGCAGCGGAAAAGGCGGCGGCGAGTAGAAACCGGCGAAGCGGGGCGAAGGCCAAAGCGAGCTCCTGGGGTCGGACTGGGAAACGGCGGACAGATGCGCATAAAGGCTTGCGGGCGGCAAGTGCGCCGTTGACCGCCGTCCTTTGGGAGATCCGCCGGGCTTGAGCCTCCCGCGCTCACAAGAACGTTATCGCCCGCCCAGCCGACCTTGGCGCGCCCGGGTCGGAATGTTAGGTCGCCCGCGCGCGAGACAATTTGAGCGTCGAAGAGGAAACGGGCGATGGAATACCGGCAATTGGGCAATTCGGGCCTCAAGGTCTCGGTCCTGACGATGGGCACGATGACCTTTGGCGGCCGGGGAAAATTCGCCAAGGTCGGCGCGCTGCAACTCGACGACGTCCGCAAGCTGATCGACATCGTCGCCGACGCCGGCGTCAATCTCATCGACACGGCCGACGTTTATTCCGGCGGCGGGTCGGAAGAACTGATCGGTGAAGCGATGGGCCCGAAGCGCAAGCCCGGCATGCTCATCGCCACCAAGGCTCGCTTCCCGATGGGCGAAGGCCCCAACGATCGCGGCCTTTCACGCTACCATTTGATCCGCGCCTGCGAGGGGAGCCTCAAGCGGCTGCGCACCGATGTGATCGACCTCTATCAGGTGCATCAGTGGGACGGGCTGACCCCGCTCGAGGAGACGATGGAGGCGCTCGACTCTCTCGTGCGCTCAGGCAAGGTGCGCTACGTCGGCTGCTCGAACTGGTCGGGCTGGCACATGATGAAGGCGATGGAGGTCGCGCGCCGCGACGGCCGCGTTCCTTTCGTGTCGGAGCAGATTCACTATACGATCCAGGCGCGCGAAGCCGAGTACGAGCTCCTTCCGGTGGCGCTCGACCAGAAGCTCGCGGTCCTCGTGTGGGCCCCGATCGCCGGGGGATTGCTCAGCGGCAAGTACCGCCGCAACAAAGCGCAGCCCGAGGGAACGCGCCAGGTGGCGGGCTGGGGCGAGCCGCCGGTTCGCGACGAGAACGCTTTGTGGAACATCGTCGACGAACTGGTCGCGATCGGCGAGGCGCACAAGGTTTCCGCGGCGCAGATTGCGCTCGCCTGGCTCCTCGGCCGTCCCGCTGTTACCTCGCTGATCATCGGCGGCCGCAACGAGGCGCAGTTCCGCGACAACCTGGCCTGCGTCAACATCACGCTCACGGCGGACGAGCGGGCGCGCCTCGACAAGGTCAGCCAGCCGCCGCTTCTCTATCCCTACTGGCACCAGTCCCGGGCGGCGAGCGACCGCCTCGGCCCCGCCGACCTCGCGCTGCACGCGCCGTTCCTGGAGGGCTGACGGGCAAATTGCCCAACGACGGAGATCGATCGCCATGGCCGACACGCATTTCGAGCCTCTGAAGCGCGAGTCCCTTCTGGAAGAAGAGCTTCCGGCTGCGAACCCAAGTGTGCGCCTCATCAAAGGCGCGCGGATCAAATTCGCGCCAGGGCAGCCGACCGGGTTGCATCGCCATCCGATCTCGACTGTTGGCGTCGTCACGGCTGGAAGTTTTCATCTTCAGCTTGAGGGCAAGCCGGTTCAGCTTCTTAAGACTGGCGACAGTTTCTTTGAGCCGGCCGGCCATACGATTCTAAAGTTCGACAATGCCTCGGCGAACGAACCGGCCGAGATCGTGTGCTTCTATCTCGCCGACACGACAGAGCGCCCGCCGATCGAAATGCTCGCGGGCGGCATGGATAGTCAGTTGGGGAAGGATCGCTAGGCCACGACGGATTTAATTGGCGCTGCCGAGCTTGATCAGGAGTTCGTCCCTGCCGAGGCTCAGCGTCACGCCGGTCTGCTTCCCGGTCAGGTGCATGATGACGCCCGCCTTGTTCTGCAGCCAGAGGTCGCCCGCCTGCGAGGTCTCGAGGCCGGCCGCGCCCGTTCCCTCGACCCACGCGCCCGAGAACTGGGCGACGTCATCGAGTTTATAGACATCGCCGCTTACCGAGACCTTCGAGATGCTGCCCGGCCCCATGACCGTTCCCAGGAGCTTGAACGGATAGGTCTTGCCGTTGAAGGTCAGCGTTCCAGATCCAACGCCCATGCCGCCAGCGAAGATCTGCGTCATGGTCAGCTTGCCTGAAGGCGCAAGCCCGGCGATGCTTTGCGCCGTTGGCGCCTGGATCGGAATCGGGCTCGACGCCGTGTTGCACCCAGCAAGCGCGAATGCAGCCAGCGTAGCCGCGACGGCCACGGGCCGAAGTCCAAATTCTCTGTTCATGAAACCCAGCCGGTTTGATGCGGCGCGAATCGCCGTCGAATTGTGACGGCCTCCGTATCGGAGAATGTTTACGTTGTCACCGACTCGATTGGATGTGGTTGCGCAGCACCGGATAGACCTGCCCCTCCCAGCGCCTGCCGTTGAACACGCCATAATGGCCGACGCCGGCTTGCAGATGATGGCTCTTCATGTAGGGCCTGAGTCCCGTGCACAGATCCTGCGCGGCGAGCGTCTGGCCGACGGCGCAGATGTCGTCCTTCTCCCCCTCGACCGTCAGCAGAAAGGTTTTCCTGATCGCGCCGAGCTCAATCGGCTCGCCCATGTGCTCCATCTTCCCGAGCGGCAGGAGATAGCGCTGGAACACCTGATCGACGGTTTCGAGATAGAAGTCCGCGCTCATGTCCATGATCGCGAAATATTCCTTGTAGAAGTCGCGGATCGCATCGGCCTTCTCGATGTCGCCGGCGATGCGGTGATGGAAGAGGTCGACGAACGACTTCGAGTGCCGCTCGGCGTTCATGCTCATGAAGGCGCAGAGCTGCAGAAAGCCGGGATAGACCCGCCGGCCGCGGCCCTCGAATTTGGCCGGAACGGTCCCGATCATGTTCGATTTGAACCACTCGATCGGCTTTTCCTGAGCGAGGTCGTTGACTTTGGTTGGCGACACGCGCGCGTCGATCGGCCCGGCCATCAGGGTGAGGCTCGCCGGCTGAAGTCCGTTGCGATCGCGCGCCATGATCGCCGTCGCCGCCAGCGCCGAGACGGTCGGCTGGCAGACGGCGACGATGTGGCAGTCTTCGCCGATGAAGCGCACGAAGTCGATGATGTGTTGCGTATAGTCCTCGAGTGAAAAGCGGCCGTGCTCAAGCTTGACATTGCGCGGATTGATCCAGTCGGTGATGAACACCTGATGGTCGCGCACGAGCGTGCGGATCGTCCCGCGCAGCAGCGTGGCGAAGTGCCCCGACATGGGCGCGACGAGCAGGATTTTCGGGTCGTCCGCGCCGCCTTGCCTGCGGAACCGCAGCAACTGGCAGAACGGCGTCCACAAGACTCCGCGTTCTTCGACCGGGACGGGGGCGCCGCCGATCTCGACGCTGTCGACGCCGTAGTCGGGCCGCGCGTGGGTGAAGCCTGCGAGCGCCACGAGTTCGTAATAGGCGCTCATCCGGGCCCATGGCGACGCGGTTGGATGGGTCGACCAGGCCGACAGGATCGCCTGCGCGTTGTGGGCGAGGAGACGGACGCGATCGCCGACGTCAGCCATGCCTTGATATGCGTCATACAGCATGAAATCGCCCGTTCTTCATCGCTCACCGCAGCAAAGCCTATGCCAGCCGGCCGTGGCACGGCCTTTGCTCGACCGGGGACGAATGGATCTGCGGGCTCTTCAATGTCGCAAACGACGCTGACCATCAGCAGCAGGAATTATTCGTCCTGGTCGCTCCGCGGTTGGCTGATGGCGAAGCTTGCCGGGATCGAGTTCGAGGAGATCGTCGTCGCGCCAGACGACGCCGACGCCCGCGCCGAGATCCTGCTCTTGTCGCCGTCGATCCTCGTTCCCTGCCTCACATACAAAGGCGTCCGAGTGTGGGACACGTTGGCGATTGGCGAATTCGTGAACGAAATCGCGCCAAAAGCCGGGCTATTGCCTAAAGATCAAGCAATGCGCGCCCATTGCCGATCCATTTGCGGCGAGATGCATTCCGGCTTCGTCTCTCTGAGGCAGGCCCTGCCAATGAACATCAAGGCCCAATTCCCCGGCTTCAAGATCTGGTCCAAGGCGCGCGCCGACATCGACCGCATCGTCATCATTTGGAGCGAGTGTCTTCAGGCCTATGGCGGGCCGTTCCTGTTCGGCAAGATCACCATGGCGGATGCGATGTACGCGCCTGTGGTGAGCCGGTTTCGCACCTATGGGATCAAGCTCGACGGGGAGCTGAAAAGCTACGCCGAGCGCATCTGGGACCTGCCGGCGATGCAGGAGTGGCGCGAAGGCGCGCTTGCCGAGAGCGAGGAGATCGAGGAGCTCCAGGCGGAGTTTTAGCCTCGTATCAGTCCTGGCCCTCGTACTTGAACGACACCTTGAGCTTGGTGCGATAGGCTTCGACCTTGCCGTTCTCGATCATGAGGTCCTGCTCGACGACCTCGGCGACGCGTAGGTCCCTGAGGCTCATGGCGGCGCGCTCGATTGCCGCGGCGGCAGCCTTCTCCCAGGATTCCGAGCTCGTGCCGATGAGCTCGATGACTTTGTAGACGCTCTCGGCCATTTTTTTCCGATCCTCGCCCAGGCCCCGAGGCGAGCCGCCTCGAATCACGAGCTTTTTTCGAGCTTGTGGCGCAGACGGCCGAAGGGTCAAGCGGGCCGCGCCAAGCTTGCGAACATGGCCGTGACGAGGCGCCCGATTTCCGGCGCCAGCCGCTCGGGCTCCAGGCCTTCGAAGGGCAGGGCGCGGTCGACCCACAGAGTGGCGAAGCCGTGCACGGCCGACCACGCGACCAGGACGAGGCCGGTCGCGTCGCCGTTTGGCGCCTGGCCCGCCTCCTGGCAGGCGACGACCGCGTCGCGCAGGATATGGAAAGCGCGCAAGCCCGCCACGGTCGGGCCCGATGCCGACGCGTCGCCGTGGAACATGACGCGGAAATAACCGAGCGACGAGACGGCGAACGTCACATAGGCGAGGCCGAGCGCCTCGAGGCGGGCGCTGGCGCTCTTTGGCGCCGCTTCGCGCGCCGCGATCATCCGCGCCTCGAGCCGGGTGAAGCCTTCTTCGGCGATCGACGCCAGGAGCTCGCTGCGGCTGGAGAAATGGTGATAGGGCGCCCCGGGGCTGACGCCGGCGCGCGCGGCGAGCTCTCGCAGGCTCAAAGCGTCGATCCCATGCCTCGCGATCGTCTTGACCGCCGTGTCGATCAGCGTCTGGCGCAGGCGGCCGTGGTGGTAGTCGGCTTTCCTCTTCGCCCGCATGCGCTTCAGCGCTCAGCGAGCCAATGCATACGGGCCGCCGCGGCCGAGCGCCCTTTGATAGGTGGGCCGCGCGGGAATGCGGGCGAGGAAACTCATCGTGGCGTCTCGCGGTCAGGGCGCGGTTGAGCCCGCTCGCGCGATTTTCAGCCCGAGCGCGGCAAGGATCACGCAGCCGAACGTCACGCTGAGGCCGATGACCAGCGGCAGATTGAGGACGCCGAGCGCCGAGCCGAGTCCGCTGATCGCCGCCGCCGCGCCGATGGCGATCCCGACATAGCCCACGAGCGTCGGCATGAGGGGCTCGGCTCGGCCTTTGTCCGCCCACAAGACAGCGATCAGGCCGAGCCCATAGGGAACATTGCTGGCGGCGAACAGAAAATCGAACCAGGATTTGACGGCGACGAACGGCGTGGGATCGGCGCCATGCGCGAGCGGAAAGAACAGCGCAGCCGTCATCGAATCGAACATCATGGCCAGCGCGACGCTGGCCCCCATCAGAGCCCATCCGGCTCCCGCCAGACGGTTTGGGCGGCTCGTCGTCGAGGCGAGCACAATGCATGCGCCGAGGAAAAGGCAATCGCCAAGGAAGGCGAAGCCTCCGGCGAGCGCCAGCGGCTGGGGTCCGAGCTTGAGCGCGTCGGCGAGCGCCTGGGCGCGCTCGGAAAAGAGCGCCGGCAGCCCAAGCTCCGGCGTCAGGCGGGCGTAGAAGAGCGTGCCGACGAACAGCGCCGCCGCTCCCGAAGCCAGGAGCGCGCCCGGGATGACGTCGCCTCGCGCCTCGGCTTCATGCGCATTGCCTAGTGCTATCGCCGCCATGACGCTTCTCCCGCCACGCTTCGTGCGATCCGCTCCAATCTAAGCGATGATTAGATCAAGATCGTGTCGTCGTCAAAAGTGATCTGATCGTCGATTAGATAACCCTTGATGCGCCGGGCCGTCACGCATGGCCGAGCTTCTCTCGGCTATCCCGGCGGCCCCACCTCGAAGGCGGGTTCGACCGCGGCTCGAAAAGCCTTGCAGCAAAGGGACTGTTTGACCGCTGAGGGCGCTCGTCGCCTACCGCTTAGCGCAGAACCACGTGGATACCGGGACAAACCCGCCATGACGCCGCCCTTCGCAAGGCCGCGTCCGCTATGCTGCTGTTGATCTAGCGGATTCACGGGACAGGTCAGGGCGCGATCATGGCCGACGAACTTGCAAAGCCGGGGCGGGCGGCCGGCCGCTCCGCCCTCGAACTCGAGGCCGGTCCGCAGCGGCGCGCCAGGCGCACGGAGCGTCTCGCGCTCGTTCTCGGCGTGATCGCCGGCTTCTGCGACGGCTATGGCGTCATCACCTACGGCGTCTTCGTATCGTTCATGAGCGGCAACACGACTCAAGCCGGCTACCAGACGGCGGAGGGGTTGTTCCGCCCCGCTTCGCTCGCGGCGCTGGCGATCCTCTCCTTCGTCTTAGGGTCATTCGCCGGAACCCTGCTCGTGCAGGCGACGGGGCGCCTGGCGCGCCGGGCGGTGTTCGGCCTGGTCGCGGCGGCGCTCGCCGAGGTCGTCGGCCTCACCTGGCTTGGCGCGCTCACCGTCGGGTTCTGCATTTTGATCGTCAGCGCCGCGATGGGCGTCCTGAACAGCGCGTTTTCGCGCGTCGGCGCGGAATCGGTGAGCCTCACTTTCGTCACCGGAACCTTGAGCCGGGTCGGCGCCCATCTCGCGCTTGCGCTGAAGCGCGCGCCGCTCACTGACGCGGAAGGCCCGTGGGACACCCAGTTGCGCCGCGCCATGCTGCTCGCGCGGCTGTGGGCAGGCTTCCTCGCTGGCGCGTTCATGTCTGGAGCGGCGACGCCGCGCTTCGGCTTCTGGGCTCTGCTCGGGCCGGCGCTGGCGCTGGCGGCCCTCGCGGCCTTCGATCGGCCCGACCCGGTCTAAATCGCGATCAACGCGGCGAGCTTGACGCGCACTTGCCGGGCGGTCTCCGCCGGGACGGCCGCTCCGACCGGACGGATCGGGCGGGCGTGAATGTCGATGCTGCGGAGATGACTGAGCAGGATTTCGCCAGCGATCGGCAGTCCGTCGGGCAAGACGACGCTGGTTGGAAAGGGCCGGACGCGTGATGCAATCGGGCAGACAAAAACAAAGCCGGTGTTCAGGACGAACGCCCGGGGCGAGAGCGCGAGCGCGGGGCGCCGGCCAGCCTGTTCGCGACCGAGAGTGGGATCGAAATCCGTCCAGATGAGATCGCCGGCCTCGGGCAGGAACTCGCTCATTCCTCAACGCGCTCGCGGCCCCGGTCCTCTCCCCAGTCGTAAGCGCGGCGGTAGAGAGCGCGCCATTCACTCGGAGACTTGCCGGAAAACATCGACTCCGCAGCCAATTCTGGCGGGAGCTTGCGAACGATCACCTCTTCGCCCGATGAAACGATCTCGACGCGCTCGCCCTCGCCGAGACCGGCTGTCTTCGCGACCTCGGCGGGAAGGCGGATCGCGAGGTTCTTACCCCAACGTCCGATGACGACCTGAGTCATGGCGCTCTCTCTTCGAGGATATTCTTTGCATATCCCTGTTTCCATGTCCACAAAGGGCTTATTTGGAAAAACCGAAACATAGGCTTGCAGAAAGACGAAACTCAGGCTATATTAATTCCGATTTTCATAAGGACGGACAATGGACCATCACGGTGAGCATCAGGCGGCGAGCCCTAAACCCAGGCGGCGGCGGATCACGAAACGCGAACTCATGAAGCGCGACCTGAGGCTGATCGAGAAGCTGGCCGCCGGCGTGACCATCGAGGAAATCGCCGCAAGCGAAAGGATCTCGGTGAAATGGGCGAAGGAGCGCAAGGCGGCGGTTCTGGCGAGCCGCGTTCCCGACACGCCGCACGAGTTCATCCAGCTGCAGATCCGGCGCCTGAGCGAGGCGATGCTCGTCTCCTACAGCGCCATGAGCAACGGAGATCTGAGCGCGGTCGACAAGGTCATCAAGGTCGCCCGCGAGCTTGAGCGCTATCACGGGTTCGCCCTGCGCCCGGAGACGCCGAGCTCCGCGCCATCGCTACCCGCCGCGCCGCCCCCGCCTCTCGCTTTGCCGGAGCCTACGCAGACAGAGCTGGCTCTTCCTTGGGATGAGAACGAGCCGAGCGAGGACCCGGCGCCAAGGGACGGCGTCCTCGCGGGGGAGTGGAAGCTCGGCGCATGAATCGTAAACCGCCTGCGAAAGAAGACGAGCCGCCATTGCGCTCCTCAATCAAGCGCGTCTTCACTGCGGAAGTGGGATTCGATGTCCCGATGCCCTTCGAGGATGTTCACGACTTCGAAGCGTCCTGAGACACAGCGAAAGAAAATCACGTAGCCTTTGCATGGAAAGCTGCGGATGTCGGCGCGAAGCTCGGGACGGGCGCGGCCGATCGCGCCTTCGAGCGCCGCCAATTGGTGGCATTTCGCCCGAAGGTCTCGCACAAACGCTTCGCCAACGGCGATGCTCCCGCTTTGCTCGGCGATATCTGTCAGGATTGCTAGAAAATCAGGACGAACCGACGCCAGAAACGTCGCCCGCCTCAAGCGCCATATCCCTTGGCCCTCAATTCGGCGCTCCTGGCGGCGATGTCGGCCTCGAGCTCGTCGTCGGTGCCATCTCCGCCTTGCGCAATCGAGGCGTTGAGCGTGGCTCGCAAGGCCAGAAGTTTGGCTTCGCGCTCCTCGACGAGGCGCAATCCTTCACGCACGACCTCGCTCGCCGATCCGTAGCGGCCATCATTGACCACGCGTTCGACGAATTCCTGCCAGCGCGCCCCGATCGAGACATTCATGGCGGTTTCTCCACTGACGTCTCTTATAACATAAAATGCGCAATTTGTGCTATATGAGGAAAAATGGCTTTTCCCCTTTCCATTCAAAGGCGCACCCCCAGAATGCGCGACGCCCCATCGACCGCTTGGGTCGAAACCAGCCTGGCGAACTGAGTTTCTGATCCCCTCCCGAAGCGCGGAACTAAACGGGGTCGTAAGCTACTGATTTCGTTAGGGGGCGCCGGTAAAATTACCGCTACGTGGATCGCGGCCCTTTCGGCCGGCGGGGCGGTCCCGGTCCCAGGGCTCCGATAGCGCCTGTCATCGCGAGGACCCCCGGGCTTTAGGTCCCGGGGGGACGTGGCGCCAGGGCCACAGCCGCCGCGCTTTGGCCCTGGATCGCCTCGCCCCTTCGGGGCTCGCGATGACGGCGGGCTTTGAGGCGACGCCGCCTTACTCCGCCGCCGTCGCCGTCACCGGCGCATAGTTCAAGACCGGCCCGAGCCAGCGCTCGACATCGGCGATCTTCATGCCCTTGCGCGCCGCATAGTCCTCGACCTGATCGCGCTCGACCTTGGCCACGCCGAAATAATGCGACTCGGGATGGGCGATATAGATTCCGGAGACCGAGGAGGCCGGCCACATGGCGTAGCTCTCGGTGAGCTTGACGCCCGCCGCGCGCTCGGCGTCGAGCAGGCGGAAGAGCGTCGCCTTCTCGGTGTGATCGGGCTGGGCGGGATAGCCGGGCGCGGGGCGGACGCCGTAATAGGGCTCGGCGATCAGCTCGTCCGGGGTGAACGCTTCGTCCGGCGCGTAAGCCCACAGTTCGCGGCGCACGCGGGCGTGGACGGCCTCGGCCAAAGCTTCGGCGAAGCGGTCGGCGAGCGCTTTCACCATGATCGAGGAATAGTCGTCGTTCGCATGTTCGAAGCGCCGCGCGATCGCCTCGTCGGCGAGCCCCGCCGTGACGACGAACGCGCCGACATAGTCGCGCGGCCCCACGAAATCGGCGAGCGCCACATTGGGCTTTCCGTCGCGTCGGGTGAGTTGCTGGCGGAGCGTGTACAGCGTTGCGATCGGGGTTGTGCGCTGCTCGTCGGCGAAGAGCTCGACGTCATCGCCGCTCCGCCCCGCCGGCCAGAATCCGACAACCGCTTTCGGCGTGAACCATCGCTCCTCGATGATCTGCTTGAGCATCGCTTGCGCGTCGTCGAACAGCGAGCGCGCCGCTGCTCCCTGTTCAGGATCGTCGAGCAGGGCAGGGTAGCGGCCCTTGAGCTCCCAGGTCTGGAAGAACGGCGTCCAGTCGATATAGCGCGCAAGGTCGGCGAGATCGCTCCATTCGAACGCCCGCGCGCCGAAGTAGGCGGGCGCCGTCGGGCGATAGGCGCTCCAGTCGATCTTCATCGCATTGGCGCGCGCTTTCGCGAGCGGCACGCGGACCTTGTCGGCTTCGCTGCGCTCATGCGCCTCGGCGACTTTGCGGTACTCGGCGCGCACCGATTGAATGGTGGAAGCGCGCGTCTCGGGCGAGAGCAGGGAGGCGACGACGCCGACCGCGCGGCTCGCGTCATTGACGTGCACGGTCTGACAGCGCGCGTAGCGGGGATGAATCTTGACCGCCGTATGGACGCGGCTCGTCGTCGCGCCGCCGATCAGCAAGGGAATGTCGAAGCCCTCGCGCTCCATTTCCGAGGCGACATGCACCATCTCGTCGAGCGACGGGGTGATGAGGCCCGACAAGCCAATCGCGTCGGCTTTCTTCTCGCGTGCGACTGCGAGGATCTTCGAGGCGGGAGTCATGACGCCAAGGTCGATGATCTCATAGTTGTTGCACGCGAGCACGACGCCGACGATGTTCTTGCCGATGTCGTGCACGTCGCCCTTGACGGTCGCGAGCACGATCGTGCCGGCGGTCTGACGCGCTTCGCCGCCCGCGGCCTTCTCGGCTTCCATATAGGGCAGGAGGTGGGCGACGGCCTGCTTCATCACCCGCGCCGACTTGACGACCTGCGGCAGGAACATTTTTCCCGCGCCAAAGAGATCGCCGACGACATTCATGCCCGCCATCAGCGGGCCTTCGATGACATCGAGCGGGCGTCTCGCGGCGAGCCGCGCTTCTTCGGTGTCGGCGTCAATAAACTCGGTCACGCCATTGACCAGCGCATGGGCGATGCGCTTGTCGACCGGCCACGTGCGCCATTCGAGATCCTGTGGCTTCGCCTCCGTTCCGCCCTTGCCGCGGAAACGTTCGGCCAGCGCCAGCAAGCGCTCGGTCGCGTCGGCGCGACGGTTCAAGACCACGTCCTCGCAGGCGTCGCGCAGCTCGGGATCGATCGCCTCGTAAACCGCGAGCTGGCCCGCGTTAACGATGCCCATGTCCATGCCGGCCTGGATGGCGTGATAGAGGAACACCGCGTGCATGGCCTCGCGCACCGGCTCGTTGCCGCGGAACGAGAAGGACAGGTTGGAGACGCCTCCCGAGACGTGCGCATGGGGTAAGGTCGCACGGATCCGCCGCGTCGCCTCGATGAAGGCGACGCCGTAGCCATTGTGCTCCTCGATGCCGGTCGCGATGGCGAAAATGTTCGGATCGAAGACGATGTCTTCGGGGGGAAAGTCGGCCTGCTCGGTGAGGAGCTTGTAGGCGCGCGTGCAGATCGAGACCTTGCGCTCGAGGGTGTCGGCCTGGCCCTGTTCGTCGAACGCCATCACCACGACCGCCGCGCCGTAGGCGCGCACCAGGCGGGCCTGGCGGAGGAACTCCTCCTCGCCCTCCTTCATCGAGATCGAGTTGACGATCGCTTTGCCCTGAACGCACTTGAGCCCAGCCTCGATCACCGAGAATTTCGACGAATCGACCATGACCGGCACGCGGGCGATGTCCGGCTCGGCGGCGACGAGGTTGAGAAACTCGACCATCGCGGCCTTCGAATCGATCAGGCCCTCGTCCATGTTGATGTCGATGACTTGCGCGCCGTTCGCGACCTGGTCGCGCGCGACGACGAGCGCGCCGGCGTGGTCGCCCGCCGTGATCAGTTTGCGGAACTTGGCGGAGCCCGTGACATTCGTTCGCTCGCCGATGTTGACGAACGGGATGTCGCGGGTCAGCGTGAAGGGCTCGAGACCGGAAAGCCGCATCAGCGGCGCGACCTCGGGCGCGGCGCGCGGCTTGTGAGCGCGAACGGCGTCGGCGATGGCGCGGATATGCTCGGGCGTCGAACCGCAGCACCCGCCGACAATATTGACAAGGCCGTCCGCCGCGAAGCCGCCGATCTGCGCCGCCATCGCCTCGGGGCTCTCGTCATATTGGCCGAAAGCATTGGGCAGGCCGGCGTTTGGATAGGCGCAGACGAGCGTATCGGCGGCTTCCGCGATCTCGGCCAGGTGCTCCCGCATCGCGCTCGCGCCGAGCGCGCAATTGAGACCGATCGAAAAGGGGCGCGCGTGGCGCACCGAATGCCAGAATGCGGTCGGCGTCTGGCCAGAAAGGGTGCGCCCCGACCGGTCGGTGATGGTGCCGGAGATCATCAGCGGCAGCTCAAAGCCGCGCTGGGCGAAGGCCTCGAAACAGGCGAAGATCGCAGCCTTGGCGTTCAGCGTATCGAAGATGGTTTCGATAAGCAGGATGTCGGCGCCGCCGTCGATCAGCCCCCGGATCTGCTCGCCATAGGCGATGCGAAGCTCATCGAATGTGACGGCGCGAAAGCCGGGATTGTTGACGTCCGGCGACAGAGATGCGGTGCGGTTCGTCGGCCCCAGAGCGCCGGCGACAAACCGCCGTCGCCCGTCCGCCTTCTCAGCCTTGATCGCCGCGCGCTTGGCCAGTCGCGCGCCGTCGCGGTTGAGCTCATAAACGATGTCTTCGGTTCCGTAGTCGGCCTGCGCGATGGACGTCGAAGAGAAGGTGTTGGTCTCGAGAATGTCGGCGCCCGCCATCGCATAGGCGAGATGGATGTCTTCGATCGCTTGCGGCTGGGTGAGCGTCAGGAGATCGTTGTTGCCCTGCAACAGGCGGTCGCAGGAATGAAAGCGCTCTCCGCGGAAATCGTTCTCGCCGAGATTGAGGCACTGGATTTGGGTGCCCATGGCCCCGTCGATGAGCAAAATGCGTTCGCTCGCAGCGCTCTTCAACGCCGCCAGCGAATCTGCGCGGCGCGCGGATTCAGAATCGATGATGGAGTTGGACGGCCAATTCATTCCGCGCACCGGTTCATTCGCTTTGTGACATAATGATATAAACATGTCTTTATATGAAATCAAGCGACTCCGTCCGCTTAGCCTGGTAAAGGTCTTTGCCGCCTCGCTCCGATTTGCGAAAAGCATTGCGCTCAGCGCTGTACGATCAGTTAAGACGGCGGTCCTCACTGTGCGCGGGCGCGAGGCTCGAGAACACCAAAGCGGAGACGCCCCGCGCCGCGTTGCGACCACCGACCGGGCCACGCTCCGATCGGAAAAATGAGCGTGTCCGCTCAACGTCCAAATAGGGTTTGAAGCAATGAATGACAGGGCTGACGGATCGAACAAACGCCCCTCGATCACAGATCAGGAGGCGCTCCAATTCCATTCGCGTGGGCGCCCGGGAAAGCTTGAGATCGTTCCGACCAAGCCCATGGCGACCCAGCGCGATCTGTCGCTCGCCTACTCGCCGGGCGTCGCCGTCCCGGTCAAGACGATCGCCGCTGATCCTTCGACGGCTTACGATTACACGACGCGCGGCAACATGGTCGGGGTCATCACCAATGGTACGGCGATCCTCGGCCTCGGCAATCTCGGAGCGCTGGCCTCGAAGCCGGTGATGGAAGGCAAGGCCGTCCTGTTCAAACGCTTCGCCGACGTGGACTCGATCGACCTCGAAGTCGCGACGGAGGATCCGGACGAGTTCGTCAACGCCGTAAAATATCTCGGCCCCTCGTTCGGCGGGATCAATCTCGAGGACATCAAGGCGCCGGAGTGCTTCTACATCGAGGAGCGGTTGCGCGAGGTGATGGACATTCCCGTCTTTCATGACGATCAGCACGGCACCGCGATCATCGCGGCCGCGGGGATGATCAATGCGATGTACCTGACGGAGCGCGACATTCGGACGACGAGGCTCGTCTGCAACGGCGCCGGCGCCGCTGGGATCGCCTGTCTCGATCTCATCAAGGCGATGGGGTTCGAGCCCTCCAACGTCATCCTGTGCGACACGAAGGGCGTCGTCTATCGCGGCCGGACCGAAGGCATGAACCAGTGGAAATCGGCGCACGCCGTCGAGACGCCGCTCAGGACGCTTGAGGAGGCGCTCAAGGGAGCGGACATCTTCTTCGGGCTCTCGGCCAAGGGCGCGCTGACCGAGCAGATGGTCCGTGACATGGCGGCAAATCCGATCATTTTCGCCATGGCGAATCCAGACCCTGAGATCACGCCCGAAGACGCGAAGAAGACGCGCGAAGATGTGATTATTGCAACCGGACGTTCGGACTACTCCAACCAAGTCAACAACGTGCTCGGGTTTCCTTATATTTTTCGCGGCGCTCTCGATGTGCGCGCCAAGACGATCAACATGGAAATGAAGATCGCCGCGGCGCAGGCGCTCGCCAACCTCGCGCGCGAGGACGTGCCCGACGAAGTGGCGGCGGCCTATCGCGGGGCGAGGCCGCGCTTCGGGCGCGACTACATCATTCCAGTTCCGTTCGATCCGCGCCTTATTCATGTGGTGCCGATCGCCGTCGCCAAGGCCGCAATGGCCTCTGCGGTCGCGCGGCGGCCGATCGTCGATCTCGACGCGTACAAGGCGCAATTGTCCGCCCGCCGCGATCCGATCGCGGGGGCGATGCAGCTCATCCTCGAGCGTGTCCGACGCACGCCCAAGCGCGTGGTGTTCGCCGAAGGGGAGGAAGAGCAGGTCATTCGCGCTGCCTATTCGTTCGTCAATCAGGGACTAGGCGAAGCCATTCTCGTCGGTCGCGAAGATCGTGTGCGAGCCGTCGCCAAGGCGACGGGTCTCGATCTCGCTGTGAACGGCATCGAGATCCACAACGCGCGGCTCTCACAGCGCAACGCGATCTACGCGCAATTCCTCTATGAGCGCCTGCAGCGGAAGGGCTACCTGTTCCGCGATTGCCAACGCCTGATCAATCAGGATCGTAACTACTTCGGCGCCGCCATGGTGGCGCGCGGAGACGCCGACGCCATCGTGACGGGGGTGACGCGCAGCTTCTCGATCGCGCTCGAAGAAGTTCGGCGCGTGATCGATGACAAGCCGGGCCATCGTGTGGTCGGCGTCTCGATCATTCTGGCGCGCGGGCGCCCCATCTTGGTCGCCGACACCGCGATTTCCGAGATGCCGACCGCCGCCGATCTCGCCGAGATTGCGATCGAGGCGGCTGGGGTGGCCCGGCGGCTCGGCTATGAGCCGCGAGTGGCGATGCTTGCGTTTTCCAATTTCGGCCACCCTCCGGGAGAGCGCGCCCAGCGTGTGCAGGAAGCCGTGCGGATTCTCGACGCTAAACGGGTCGATTTCGAATACGACGGCGAAATGGGCGCCGACGTTGCGCTCAACCGGGAGCTGATGGCCGCCTATCCGTTCTGCCGGCTGAAAGATAAGGCGAACGTGCTCATCATGCCGGCCTTCCACTCGGCCGCCATCTCAACCCGCATGCTGCAGGAACTGGGGGGCGCCACGGTCATTGGTCCGTTGATTGTCGGCCTCGAGAAGCCGGTGCAGATCGTCTCGCTCGGCGCAAAGGATTCCGACATCGTCAACATGGCCGCCATGGCGAGCTTTAACATCGGCGGGTGAAGCCGAGCGTCTACCCGACCTCGACCGTCGTGGTTCGCACGCCCAGAAAGGCCTTGCGATAGCTCCGTTCGATCAGGCCCGCGGTCTGTCCGGCGAGACGCACGCTCTCGCGCCCGAGCTTCTCGAGCGCCGTGAAGCTCTGCAGCTTCGCGAGCCGGTCGGGCGCCGCCATAGCCGTTGCGAAAGCGTGGCCGCCTTGCTCCTGCTGAAGCAGGTGATCCTGAACCGCGATTGCGGGACAAAGCTGATAGATGCGCAGCCCGAGCCGCTGGGGGTTCTTGGGGAAGAGCGCATAATCGGCTGGGGCTGGGGCTCTGGCCGTACGCTCGAGGTAGCGGGCGGCTCCTTCTCGGGTCAGGATATAGGCGGCGCTGCTCTGATGACGCGAGTAGAGTCTGGCGATCTGGCGGTCGCCGAGGGCGGCCCGCTTCCCGCCAAGCTCGACTTTCTGCAGATACGTGTCGAGCTTGATTGAATGAGCGTCGGGGGGGATCCACGAGCTTCTTTCCATAAGCGGCGCGAACCCCGGCCAGACGTGCAGATCGTCCTCAAGAAAACAGGCGGAGTCTTCCCGACTCTCCAAGAACTGACGCCAGGCGAACTGATGGCTCGCGAGGCAGGCCAGCTCGAAACGGCTGAGGCCTTTCGTTGTCGGGGGATCGTTTGATCCGTCAACCGCGGCGATGCGTTCGAATGCGACGCCATTCAACTGCCTGCGCATATGCGCGAGACGGTCGGGATGGCGATCGAGGTTGATAAGGTAGACCTTCATGCGCTTCCGCTGGGCGCTCCGCCTTGGCCGACAGGCTCGCTAGGCCGAGGGCTCGGCCTAGACCTTCATCTGCGCGCCGAGTTCGACGACGCGATCGGAGGGCAAATTGAAGAAGTCCGGCGCGCTCGCCGCTTGTTTCGTCATGGCGATGAAGAGCTTGTCTTGCCACAACGGCATGCCCGAGTTTGGCGCCGTCTTCAGGGTGCGCCGCCCGAGGAAGAACGATGTCGTCATGATGTCGAACTTGAGCCCCGCCTTTCGCATCGCCGCTAGCGCCCGCGGGATGTGAGGTTGCTCCATATAGCCAAAATGAAGCGTAACCAGCATAAAGTCGGCCGACAGACTTTTCATTTCGTACCGATTGGCCGGGGGTACGCGCGGGGTTGTTTCGGTGCGCACGTTCAAGAGCACCACGCGCTCATGCAACACCTTGTTGTGTTTGAGATTGTGCATGAGCGACGACGGGGCGGAGGTCGGATCGTTGGTGAGAAAGACCGCCGTCCCATTCACTCTCACCGGCTTCGACTTCTCGAGCATCTTGATCAGGTCGAGCATGGGGATCGAGTCCCGATGCGTCCGAGCGAGTAGAATGAGACTGCCGCGCGACCAGGTCCACATCAGCACGAACATCGCCAACCCGAGCATGAGCGGCACCCAGCCGCCGTCCACGACCTTGTAGAGGTTGGCGACAAACAATCCGACGTCGATCGATAGAAACGCGCCCGTAAGCGCCAGCGCCGCCCAAAGCGGCCACCGCCAGAGCTTCCAGACGACAAAGAAGGCAAGCGAGGTTGTCGCGACCATCGTGCCTGAGACCGCGATGCCATAAGCGTTGGCCAAGGCGTCGGACGAACGGAACGCGAGCACCAACGCGAGGACTCCGATAAGCAGCACGCGCGTTACGCGGGGGATGAAAATCTGCCCCTCTTGGGTGGAAGAGGTATGGACGATCTCGAGCCGGGGCAGCAGTCCGAGCTGAATGGCTTGGCTCGCCAACGAATAGGCGCCGGTGATGACGGCCTGGCTGGCGATCACCGTCGCGGCGGTCGACAAAAGGATGAGCGGCACGAGCCCCCAGCTCGGCGCCATCAAATAGAAGGGATTCTCGACTGCCTTCGGGTTATTGAGAATAAGAGCGCCTTGACCAAGGTAATTGCAGATGAGCGCCGGTAGAACGATGAACAGCCAGGCGGCCTGGATCGGCTTCCGTCCAAAATGGCCCATGTCGGCATAGAGGGCTTCGGCGCCCGTCACCGCCAGAAAGACGCTGCCGAGGACGACAAACCCTACGGTTCCACGAGCGTGTAGAAACTCCATGCCCGGAATAGGACTCAAAGCCTGCAAGATTCTCCAGTCGGAGACGACATGGGTAAGTCCCAGCACGGCGTTAACCGCGAAAAACATCACCATGATTGGACTGAAGAACGCCGCAACCTTGGCTGTGCCGCGGCTTTGGGCGGCGAAGAGCACAACGAGGATGACGACGGTCGCCGGTAAGATGTAGGGCGTGAGGTCGGAGTCGACCTGCTTCAGTCCTTCGAGTGCGGAGAGTACGGAAATCGCTGGCGTTATCATCGCGTCGCCCGAGAAAAGCGCGGATCCAGCGACGCCGAGCAGAAACGCAATCGTCGTCTTCTTCCCAAGGGCGCGCTGCGCGAGCGCCATAAGGGAAAGGATGCCGCCTTCACCCTTATTGTCCGCCTGCATCAGGAACAGAACGTATTTCGCCGTCACGATGATGAGCAGCGCCCAGATGATGAGCGAGACCACGCCGATAACCTCGGGTGGGCCAAGCGGGCCTTTGAACTGACCCAGCGCCGTCTGCAGAGAATAAAGGGGGCTCGTTCCGATGTCGCCGAACACGACCCCGATCGAACCCAGCGTGAGAATCCAAAAGCGCCCAGAGGAATGGGGGAGGTCGCCCTCAGCGCCGTAAACTGGCGGCTCGGCGGCGTCCTTCGAGACGGGATGGGACATACGTGACGCGAACCTCGGGTCGCCCGGTGGCGGGGGCCCTGAAAAACGGCGGTGTCTATACTCTCTCAGGCCATGAACGGGAAGGGCCGCAATCCGCCCTTCCAGAACGCTCGGGCGCTTAGTCCTCTAGCGCCCGACGCGCCACGCAATGGCGCGTTTCACGGACCGGCGCGCCTCGCATGCTCGGCCACCAGTCTCGCAACGACTGCCGGCTTCTCGACGTTCGGCAAATGGCCCGCGCCTTCGATAATTTCGAACCGCGCGCCGGGAATGAGCTCTGACGTTTCTTTGACCAGCGCGACCGGCGTGGAGCCGTCCTCGTCGCCGACCAGACACAACGTGGGCGCCCGAATTTTCCCGGCATAGGGCCTGAGGTCGGCGCGCTTAAGAGCGCCGCACGCGGCGAGGTAGCCTTGCGCTGGGGTTCGCGTGAGCATGGCGCGCATACCGGCGAGCTCTGCGGATCGTGTCGCGCGAAAAGCGGCGGTGAACCAGCGCTCCAGGACGGAATGAGCGATCGATTCAATTCCGCTCCGCTCAACCTGGGCGATGCGCTGCGCCCACGATTCATCGGTTCCGATTTTCGCCGCAGTGTCGCACAGAGCCAGCGCCGCGACGCGCTCCGGGTTCTGCCTATAAAGGTCCTGCGCGATGAGCCCGCCAATGGATAGTCCGACGAGCACGGCGCGCTCGACGGCGACGGCGTCCATGAGCCCCGCGAGATCGCGCGCATAGTCGGCGATGTCGTTCGTGTCGGGGCCGGGCTCGGAAAGCCCGTGGCCGCGCTTGTCATAAAGAACGATGCGAAAGTCGGGCGCGAGGATTTCTGCGACCTCATCCCAGATGCGGAAGTCGGTCCCGAGCGAATTGATGAAGACGAGCGCCGGCGCGTCGCGCCGGCCTTGGTCGGAAAAGTGAGTGACGAGACCGTTGGCTTTCACGAATTTCATGGGGTGTGCTTCTCGGGACTGACCGTGGCGAATACGCCGCGGAAGAGGCTCCAGCCATATCAGAGGGCGGGCGACGGAGCGAAATCGACGGTCGGAGAGCTTCCCGCTGGCGCTCGTTGCTGTGGGACTGGAACTGCGGGGCAAACATTAGACCGAACTGCGGTCGATACGCGTACGATCAACGATCACAGCTCGGCTGCGTTCCTTTGAAGCGGCGCTGTGGGATCGTCGCAACTCGTTCGCATGCTCCAATAAGGAGGGTTCATCACCTGCGACGATCAGAAATACAGGGATCCCCGTATGGTTCAACACGGAAATATATGTTGCACTCGCGGTTTTAGACGCCCATTCGGCGAGTGCGGGACGATGAGGGTGGTTCGCCTCCGGGCGCTTCGAACTTCAGCTCGCGCAGCACCGCCTGAGTCGCCGCTCGCGACGGAGCGCCGGGTTTTAGACGTTCCGGCGCAGTGAGACGCCATTCAAGGCCATAATAGTCCGTCAGGACGTCAGAATAGTCAGCGCCGTCCGCCAATTCAGAAACCGAAGGGGGAGGGGGCGTCGGCGTCACCTCGAGGAGCGCTCTCACGACGGCCTGCGGATCGTCCAACCAAGCGATGGGAAAGAGCTTGCCCCACCCTAATGATCGGATACGCCTGCCAAGCGCTCCCAGATCGAACGCCACGGGATAAAGCCCAGCCGCTACGGATTCGGTCAGCGTGAAGGAATAGGTCTCCGGGCAGACCGACGACAAGAAAGCGAAGTCCGGCGACTCGCGCTCGATGATGCCGAGAAACTCGGAAGCATTGTAACGGCCGAGTACGCGCACATTACCCAGAGCGTCAAACGCCGCATCGTGGTCCGTCGAACCGACGATGGTAAAGCGAATTGGCGCGCGCGTCTGTTCGGCAAACTGGGCGCAACGCAAGACGAGATCGAATCCTTTATGCCCGCTCAAGTGGCCGACGATCGCGATATTCCTGATAGCCTCGACGCGATTTGCGGGCTCCCCGCGCTCGTGTTTGTCTTGCCAGCGGTTCAACCGGGCCGCGTCGCGGCGAGGTTCAGGATGCGGGTGGACGGTGAATCCAAGTCGTGGGAAATATTTCGAAAACCGCTCCGCGACGTCCTCATTGGGGGCGAACCGGCGGCGGGCTCCCGTCAGCAAGCGCCCGAACCGCGCGCGCCACTCGTCCACCGATGGCCTCCCGAACGGGGAGCCTAACGTTGCGATGCAGGTCTCACAGCGGCCCAGAGGCGGTTCGCCGCAATAAGAATGAGTTTCCCCAACCAAGAAAACACGCGGGCAGATCATCAAGTAATCGTGGATACTGATGTCGTATGGCGTTTCGGCCGTCACGCATGCGCGTTGGAGCCATTCGGAGGCCGTCTCCGGAAAGCCTGCCAAATGGTGGATATGCATGTGCTTGACATGAAGCCTGCGCATTAGCCGCGCGTAATCCTCGGGGCTCCCGGAAAGATCGAAGGTCCCGAGGGCGACCGCGCCCTCGTCGCCCGCCTCCTCCACAACGACCCAACCAGGGCGTTCGGCGTCCATGCGCGTGAAGAAAACGGAGATGGCCTTGCGCGCCAGCGCCAGCACGAGATCATTGACATTGCGCTCGGTGCCGCCGCCCCAGCGATGCACGACCATCATCATAGCGCCGCACGCCCGGGCGCGCTCCGCTGCTTGGGCGGTGAATAAAGCGTGACGCGAGTCCGGTGCGGGGATTGGGCGCGGTTCGTTCGAGAGCGCCCGTCCGATTGCGTTCAGGTAGGCGTAGCCGTAGCGGCTGTCGGCCTCGAGATGCGCCCCTTCGGCCCATTCGTTCCAGGCGTTGACGAGGATGAAGCGTCGATCCGGCGGCAAGGCTCGCTTGGTCTGTCCGATCAGGACTTCTAGCCATTCCTGGAATTTGGGCGGCGTGCTGCCATGCAGCAGATGGGCGCCCGTTCCGTAGCGCGCGGTATTGTCCCAATTGGGAACCAGCGACCGGAAGCAGGTGAAGGTCGTCTCGATCGGCTGAGCCTCGTAATGCTCCTTCATCTGGTCGTATGAGAACACTCTTCCCCCGAGCGGCGCATAGGCGTCGAGGTCGGC
>Ga0153954_1000468_pt1 | contig 32067 bp, 23 predicted proteins | sample TSFL038MetaG_FD_102277 | JGI IMG/M metagenome (GOLD analysis project Ga0153954, IMG submission 102277) | Attine ant fungus gardens microbial communities from Florida, USA - TSFL038 MetaG | ecosystem: Host-associated > Fungi > Mycelium > Unclassified | place: USA: Florida, Wekiwa Springs State... | reverse complement strand
TGCAGACGGCCTGCCGTAGGGTGGGCATTGCCCACCGATCTTCGCTGAGGCCAACAGTTTGGTGGGCAATGCCCACCCTACCAAAAGGAATCGCTTACCCGTCAATCGAACGTTGACAAAGCAGTAGGGCGAAAACGAACTTCGCGGGAAAGACCAGGCTCTTCTCCCCATCAAGGTTCGTCGCTTGCGGCCTACAAGAGTCATCCTCTGCGCACGGCTGGCTCGAGTAAGGAGTCGAACATTCCCGCTCTTGATCGCACGCGTTGGCGGTGCCCCTAGGCAATTGGTAACATGGTGCCGTGGCAAGGCTCGACCGTCATTGAAGCAAATACTATGATCGTCATCATCGACTACGGGATGGGCAACCTCCGAAGTGTGCAGAAGGCCTTCGAGGCGGTGGGACACGCGGCCGAGATCAGCTCGGATCCCGACCGCGTCCGCAAAGCGGAGAAGGTGATTTTGCCGGGAGTGGGAGCCTTTGCCGACGCCGCCGCGGAGTTGAAGCGAACCGGTCTCGGTTCCGCGTTTCGGGACGCGGCGCTGGCGGGAAAGCCTTGTCTCGGAGTCTGCCTCGGTCTTCAGCTTCTCTTCGATGCCAGCGAAGAGGATGGTCGTCACGAGGGATTGGGACTCTTGCGGGGAAGCGTTGTCCGTTTCGCGCCGGCGCCGGGGCTCAAGATTCCCCATATGGGTTGGAACACACTTCGAATCCACCGCCCATCCCCGCTCTTGGCAGGGATTGGCTCCGGGCCCTCCGTCTACTTTGTCCACTCGTATCACGCCGTGCCGCAAGACCCCGAAGTGATCGCTGCTGAAGCCGATCACCCGACTCCCTTCACGGCCATGGTCTGGCGCGACAACCTCATGGCCTGCCAGTTCCATCCCGAGAAGAGTCAACGCGTCGGTCTGGCCATGTATGCCAACTTTGCCGCCCTTTGACGACGACCCTCGTCACTGGCTTCACGAAGAGGAAGGTCCTTGCGACCCTCTGCGGGCGCGGCTACATTTAATCTTATTGAAGGGTCGCGGAAGCTCTGGTGAAGATCATGCAAGTGATCCCTGCCATCGACCTCAGGGGTGGATGTTGCGTTCGACTCCGTCAAGGGGATTATAACCAAGAGACTATCTTCGGGGATGATCCCGCGGCCATGGCCGCTCATTGGGAGGCGGAGGGAGCCAGTCGCATTCACCTCGTCGATCTCGACGGCGCCAAGGAAGGGCGGCCCGTCAATGTCGAGGCAGTTCGTGCCATCCTTGGTCGCGTGCGTGTCCCCTGCCAGCTCGGCGGAGGCGTTCGCGACGAGGAGACGATCACGACCTGGCTCAATGCCGGCTTGGAACGAGTCATCGTCGGAACCCAGGCACTCAAAGATCCCGCCTGGTTTCGCGCCATGACTCAGAAGTTTCCCAACCGGCTGGTCCTCGGGCTCGATGCCAAAGACGGAAGAGTAGCCACCGAAGGTTGGCTCGACGTCTCGTCGGTCGTGGCAACCACCTTGGCCGAACAATTTGACGACCTGCCTCTTGCTGGCGTCGTCTACACCGACATCGCGCGCGACGGCATGCTCGAGGGGCCTAACCTGGTCGCCACCGAAGCATTGGCGCTGCGCCTCAAAACCCCGGTCATCGCATCGGGAGGAGTCGGAAGCTTAGAGGATCTCGCAAACCTGGCGGCCTTGCCAATCGCGGCATGCATCGTCGGGCGCGCCCTTTATGACGGTCGTTTCCGGCTACGCGAAGCCCGGGAACGGGCTGGCGATCAAACTCTAGCGCCCTAGGCGAGCCTTGTGTGTCTCGCCTCCTTTCGGGTGTCTTGGTCGCCGGCCCCAGGCGAAAAGCTCAGCCCAATTTCAAAGGGAGACGAGACGCCATGACCACGACCTACCACATCACCGATATCCGGAACATTGCCCTTGCTGGACATGGGGCGTCGGGAAAGACTAGTCTTGCCGACGCCCTCCTTTACACCGCAGGCGTCATCGACCGTCGCGGATCGGTCGATGAGGGCACAAGCATCTCCGACGTCGAAGACGAGGAGAAACGGCGGCATTTCACGATCGACTCCCACCTCCTGCACCTCGAGTGGCAAGACAAGCAAATCCATCTCATCGACACACCAGGCTATCCTGATTTCATCGGCAACGCGCTCAGCGGCCTGGCCGCCGTCGAAAACGTCGTGATCACGGTGTCCGCCCCCGTCGGCGTGGAGTTCAATACGCGAAAGATTTTTCAGGAGGCCACACGGCTCGGATTGGGCCGCATCCTCGCCTTGACCAAGATGGATGGTGACAACGTCGACTTCCTCAGAGTTCTTGCGAGCATCCGCGAGACCTTCGGCACTCAGTGCGTTCCCTTCTTCGTTCCGTTCGGCCAAGGTCCTTCATTTTCAGGCATCATCGACGTCTTGAACCCGCCCCAGGTGATTCCCGACGGCTGTCCCATGCCTCCGGCCGAGGCCTACCAACTGGTTGTCGAGCAGATCGTCGAAACCGACGAAGAGCTGATGAATCGTTACCTCGAAGGGGAAGAGCTTCCCATCGACGAACTTCGAAGGGCGGCCAGTCTCGCCATTGCCTCCGGCCAGCTCGTCCCCATCGTCTGTCTCTCCGCGCGCAAAGACATTGGACTCAAGGAGCTTTTGGAACTCATCTCGGCCTGCACGCTTAACCCGTCGGACGTCCATCGAACCGCATCTCGTGACGATCAAGAGGATGCTGAAATCGAGCTCGAGCCTCACGAGGACGGTGAACTCGTCGCCCAAGTCTTCAAAACGACTAATGATCTGTTCATGGGCAAATTGTGTTTCCTTCGAATCCACTCGGGACGAGTCGCGAGCGACACCACCTTCATCAACCTGCGAACCGGTAAGACCAGCAAGCCCGGGCACATTTACCGACTTCAGGGTAAAAACCAGGAGGAGGTCAAGGAAGCGATCGCCGGTGACATCATCGCTGTCGCAAAGTTCGACGACCTCCACATCTCCGATACGGTGACCGCGGCAGGCAACGGTCACGCCAGCCACCTCATTCTTAAGCCGATCCGGTTTCCGACTCCCATGGTCCCCCGCGCGGTGGAACCCAAGACCAGGGAAGACGAACCTCGGATCTCGGCCGGTCTCACGAAAATCGCCGACGAGGACCCAACCTTCTCCTTCCGGCGCGACGCGCAAACGCACGAGCTGGTCATCTCCGGTATGAGCGAGCTCCACCTGGACGTGATCCAGAACCGGCTCAAGAGCCGCTTCAAGCTCGACATCAACACCCACATCCCTCATGTCCCCTTCCTCGAGACGATCGCCAGCGAGGCCGAGGCCCATCATCGTCATAAGAAGCAGACCGGTGGCCGAGGCCAGTTTGCCGATGTCCAGCTTCGGATCCGACCCAGGGCGCGCGGTGAAGGGTTCAACTTCGTGGACGCCATCAAAGGTGGTGTGATCCCCGGCCAGTACATCCCGGCCGTGGAGAAGGGAATTCGCGAACAGTTGGAGAAGGGGGTCGTCTCCGGAAATCCGGTCGTCGACGTTGAAGCGGAGGTTTTCTTCGGGTCCTACCACGCGGTGGACAGTTCCGAACAAGCCTTCAAGACCGCATCAGCCGCGGCCTTCCGCAAAGCCTTCACCACCGCACGCCCGATCCTCCTCGAGCCGATCGTAAGCCTGGACGTGATCGTTCCACTCGAGAAGTTCGGCGACATCTCCGCCGACCTGGCGACACGACGAGGGCACATCACCGGCATGGAGGCACTCCCCGGCGGGGTTCAGTCGATCCAGGCAACCGTGCCCCTGAGCGAAGTCCTGCGTTACGCTACCGACCTCAAGAGCATGACGGGAGGTCAAGGCTCATTCACCATGGAGTTCAAGTCGTACGAGCCCGTTCCCCCCAACATCCAACAAACCATTATCGATCGGTGGACCAAGGCCCGCGCCGGGATCGAAGAAGAATGATTTCCTGATCCCTGAAATCGAAACGGGCCGAAGATGCGCCACGCGTCTTCGGCCCGTTCCCGTTTGAGTTGCGATCCAGGGGCCGATGAATCATCGCGAAGCGATGCGACCCCGTGCGAGTTCAGAAAAATCCTCCAAAGAACCCGACCCCGAAGCCGTAACCATAGGGTCGGGCATAATTGTCGATATGCTGCTGGAGAGCCCGATTGCGTTGAATCCCAATCTGTTGGGCCTGGAGCTGTTCCTCCCTTGAGGGAATTCCACCATTGCCGAACGTGGCCGGCTGAACGGGATCGCGCTCGGCCAGAGCACCGGCCTGGAATTGATCTCCCGGGGGATAGTACTCACCATAACGGCCCACCCCTCCCGGATTCCTCCAGCCGGCCGTACGATCGTTGTGATAGTAGCCGGGATAAGGGTACGGGTAGTGATGGACGATGCTGCGCCGTCGTGCCCGAGCTTGCGTGCGCGCAACGGGAGTCTTCTGGGACGGGTTCGGGGCGGAAACGGCACGGGTGGACGGCTGTGGGGACGTTACGACTTGTCCGGGTCCCGTATTCGGGGATTGCGCGAAGACGGCGAGAGTCAGGCTCGTCGACGTTATCAGCGAGAATGCGATCGACCAGAGTCTTGTCATAGAGGAGTACCTCGTACGCGGTGCGAACGTCGGTGAGGCCCGGCCGACCCGTGGTCGAACCTATCGGTTCTTCTATGATACGCGTACTTGAGGATCGGGGAAAAGTCCCGTACATCGAGCCCCGGCGAGAAATCTGGGAAACGCGAAATCCGCACCTCTTTACAGATAACATGCCATAGAGAGCGGATTATTTAGGGTGGTTTTCGCAGGATCGCGCTCAGCCGCTCGACATTTCGAGACTTTATGCCATGGCAAAGGGTGGCCCGGACAAGCGTACGGTACGCGCTCGTCCGTGCCACCCTGTAAGATTGGACATTCTCAGAGGACTTCCGAAGAACGTCGTGCGTAATTCCCCCCGCAACGATCGAGAGCAAGTACCGTTCGGATGGCATACACCCAAAGCAAGAGAGTGGAAAGCCCCAGGTCGAAGTCAATAGGCGTATTGAGATGGCACTGGTGGCTTGTCCACAAGTGGCGCGAGCCTGGGCCCACTAGTGGACAAGCCACCAGTACCACCCCAATACGCCCATCGACTGAGCATCGGTTGATAGTGCGTCCAGCACATCGATCCCAGGGATTTCACTCAGAGGCTATCCGGATAGGATTTGGCCGCGTGAGACTAGAAAAGATGGGTGGCCGGGGAGGAGCGCAGCGACGCCCCGGGGATCGGCCTGGGCTGATCCCCGGGGCCTCGAAGACTCGTCCCCGGCCACCCAAATCACGCATTCGTCCAGGAAAATTCTCTTTCCTGATAGCCTCTCAGATCTACCGGGATTTCGTAGGCGATCCCATCGCAATCTGCTCTAGCACATTGCGGTGATATGGCATCAACGCCTTCGGCTCGATTTCAACCGGGGTCGTAGGCGAGATTGGCGGCGAGCCATCGCTCGACTTCAGCGAGGGGCATTCGCTTGCGTTCCGCGTAATTCTCGACCTGGTCCCGGGTCACCATGTCTACGGCGAAGTAGCGTGCCTCAGGATGCGCGAAGTAGAGTCCGCTCACCGAGGCGCCGGGATACATGGCAAAAGACTCGGTCAATCGAATACCCGTGGATGCTTCGATGTCGAGAAGCTCCCAGAGGATCTTCTTCTCCGTATGGTCGGGAGAGGTCGGATAACCGGAAGCCGGACGAATGCCTCGGTACTTCTCGTCAATCAACTCTTCCTGCGTCAGATGCTCCTCACGGCCGTACCCCCAGTCACGGCGAGCTCGCTCATGCAGGTACTCGGCGAAGGCCTCGGCGAGGCGGTCGCCCAGAGCCTTGACGGTGATCGATCCGTAATCGTCGAAGTCTCGCTCGAACCCTTCGACAAGGTCCTCCATCCCGATCCCCGAGGTGACCGCGAACGCGCCGATATAGTCGGCAAGTCCCGAGGAGACGGGCGCCACATAGTCGGCGAGGCTTCGGAACGACGTTTGCCCCTCGCGTTCCCACTGCTGGCGGAGCGTGGGCAAGCGAAAGCGCTCACGGGAGCGGGACTCGTCCTCGAAGACGACGATGTCATCTCCGTCCGAGTTCGCCGGGAAAAACCCGTAGACCGCATTGGCGGTCAGTTGCTTGTGCTCCACGATTTGCCGCAGCAACCGATTAGCCTCGTCGAAGTTCTTCTTCGCCTCGGCCCCGACGTGAGGATCCTGGAAGATCGTCGGATACTTCCCCTTGAGTTCCCAGGCCATGAAGTAGGGGGACCAGTCGATGTAAGGAATCAGCTCACCGAGCGGAAAGTCTTTGAGCAGGCGAGGCCCGAGGAAGCTGGGAACCGCAATGGGAGAGTTCGCCCAATCGATTGCGTAACGGCGGCTGATCGCATCAGCATACGGCACGAGCTTGCGTTGCCGGCGACGATTGAAGTTCTCTCGATCCCGTTCTTGAGCCTCGCGATTCTCGCGGTCGATGATGATCCGCTGGTCGGCTCGATTGAGGCGATCGACGACGCCGACGCAGCGCGAGGCGTCTTTGACATGGATCACCGTCCCATGGTAACTGGGGGCGATTTTGACGGCCGTATGCTTCGCGCTGGTCGTTGCCCCGCCGATCAGGAGGGGAAGTTCGAATCCCTCGCGCTCCATCTCTTTGGCGACGTGCACCATCTCGTCGAGAGAAGGGGTGATCAGTCCCGAGAGGCCGATCATATCGACGTCTTCCTCGCGTGCTTTCTTGAGGATCTGGTCACAAGGGATCATCACCCCCATGTCGATCACTTCATAGTCGTTGCACCCGAGAACAACGCCGACGATGTTCTTGCCAATGTCGTGGACGTCCCCCTTCACGGTCGCCATCAGAACCTTGCCGCGAGCTTTCCGCGTGCCCTCGCCCCCTTTCGCCTTCTCGGCCTCCATGAAAGGCAAGAGGTAATTGACGGCCTTCTTCATCACCCGCGCACTCTTGACGACCTGCGGCAGGAACATCTTCCCCGCCCCGAAGAGGTCGCCGACGACGTTCATGCCGTCCATGAGCGGCCCCTCGATGATCGAGATCGGCCGACTGTACTGCTGTCTTGCCTCCTCAACGTCGGCTTCCACGAAGTCGGCCATGCCCGTGACCAAGGCGTGCTTGAGCCGTTCTTCTACGGGCGCCTCGCGCCAGGCAAGGTCCTTTCCGACCTCTTTTTTCCCTTTTTTCTTGACCGTTTCGGCGAACTCGGTCAATCGGTCAGCCGCGTCGGGGCGTCGGTTGAGAAGCACATCTTCCACACGCTCAAGCAGGTCCTTGGGGATCTCTTCGTAGACCTCAAGCTGCCCGGCGTTGACGATCCCCATGCTGAGACCGGCGCGGATCGCATGATAGAGGAAGGCGGCGTTCATCGCTTCGCGAACGACATCGTTACCGCGATACGAGAACGAGACGTTACTCACGCCACCACTGGTTTTCGCCTCGGGGAAGAGTCGCTTGAGCTCGCGCACCGCCTCGATGAATTCGACGGCGTAGTTGTTGTGCTCCTCGATCCCCGTCCCCACGGTGAGGATGTTCGTATCGAAGATGATATCGGAGGAGGCAAAGCCGACTTGCTCAGTCAAAATCTTATGGGCGCGGGCACTGATCGCCACCTTGCGGTCGGCGGTGACGGCCTGACCTTCTTCATCGAAGGCCATCACGACCACCGCAGCCCCGTAGCGTTTGACGAGTCGGGCATGTTCGAGGAACTTCTCTTCCCCTTCCTTGAGACTGATCGAGTTGACGACCGACTTGCCCTGGACGCACTTGAGTCCCGCCTCGATCACCGACCATTTCGAGCTGTCGATCATGATCGGGACTTTGGTGATGTTCGGCTCAGCGGCGATCAGGCGGAGAAACTTGGTCATCGCCTGCTCGCCGTCGATCATCCCCTCATCCATGTTCACGTCGATGATATTCGCACCCGCCTCCACCTGCTCACGGGCAACGATCAGGGCCTGCTCATAATCCCCTTCTTTGATCATTCGGGCGAAGCGCTTGGAACCGGTGATGTTCGTTCGCTCACCGATCATGATGAAGTTGCTGTCGGGATGGATCTCGAGCAGCTCGGTCCCACTGAAGATCGCAGAAGCCGATCGCTTCGGGGAAACGCGGGGAGGAACCCCTTGGACCGCCTCGGAGATGGCTTTGATGTGGGAGGGCTTGGTGCCGCAGCAACCACCCACGATGTTCAGCCAGCCTTGCTCCGCGAATTCGCGGATTCGACGCGCCATGTATTCGGGACTGCCCAGTGAGCCCGGGCTATCGTCGAACTCGCCCAGCGCGTTGGGCAATCCGGCATTGGAGTAGCAGCTCAGCCTGGGGCTGGCGATCTGCGAGAGCGCCTCCACGTAGGGTCTCATCTGATCGATGCCCAGAGCGCAGTTGATTCCAACGCTGAGCATGTCATACGGAGAAACCGAGGCCCAGAAGGCCTCGAGTTTTTGAGCCGTGAGGGTCGCCCCCCCCATGAAGATGGTCGTCGAGACCATCACGGGGATTTTGAAACCGTGTTCAACGAAGTACTTGTCGATAGCGAAGAGGCAAGCCTTGAGATTCAGCGTGTCGAACGCTGTCTCCGCCAAGAGGACATCCACCCCGCCTTTGACCAGACCTCGGATCTGCCCGGAGTACGTATCGACCAGCTCGTCGAAGGTCACACTCCGATAGCTGGGATCGGGATTATTGGGATCCGACGGATTGTTCAACATTTTCTTCGTCGGCCCGATGCTGCCGGCAACGAAACGGGGCCGATCGGGTGTTCTTTCCGTCATCGCATCGGCCGCCCGGCGCGCGATCGCGGCGGCCTCGATGTTAAGCTCCTCCACATAATCCTGGAGGTCGTACTCTTCCATCGAGATCCAATTACTATTAAAACTATCCGTCTCGATGATGTCGGCTCCGGCCTCGAGATAAGCCCAGTGGATGTCCTCGATGATCTTGGGCTGCGTCAGGACCATAATCTCGGTGCAGTTTTTCAGATCCTTCGTATGGTCACGGAACCGTTGCCCCCGATAATCCGCCTCGGACGGCTTGTGCGCGTGAATCATTGTTCCCATCGCGCCATCCAGGACCATGATCCGTTCGGAGAGAATCGTTTCGAGTTGGGATCGGGGGCTGTTTGTTTTGGCGTTGGGCATTATGAAACCGTTCTGGTCGAACGAGGTTTAGGAGAGGGGGGTGCGATATTCGCAACGATTTGGCTGGAGCGTCGAGTCCCTGGGATCGAGTCCGCGGCCGTTAGCGGCTAATAAGAGGTTTCCATGAACTTCGAATCAACTCAGTCTTTGAAACATCCCTGATCGGTAATGACTCGAGGCTCGGAAGGAGTCAACCATAGCCGAAGACTCTGATAAGGCAAGTTAGTGCGAACGAATTATCTGGAGGGTCCCTCAGTACTGTCAAGTCAGATCCATTATACGGTCCAATTGAACCCGTTGTTTCGAGATCGGACAAAAAGCCTCGTAACCCGGAAAATTCGCACAGATTGATGGCCACCCGTAGCTCCTGTTAGTCAATCAGCACGGCTTCACGATCGAGGCAGCCGGACGATGAAGGTCAGAAGCAGCACAATTGCTAGAAAATAGCCCCAGACGATGATTTGAAGGGTAGGAGTAGGCAGACGAAGCCAGGGACGCTTCCCCGTCATCAGACTCCGAGCGATCGTGGGTCCGCAGGCATGACTCTTCCATCGAAACAAGGAGCCGGTCTTCCCACAGTCCAAACAATGAAATTGAAGCAGTAGCGAAGGAACGGGAAGGAGAAAGAGCAGCAAGATCAGAAAGGTGAAATTCTTCGCGAGGTAGGCCAGTCGAAACACGACGCCCCAGAGAAGGAGGGTAGCTACGGCGAGAAACGGATTCGCGATCAGACGCAGGTCATCCGAGTAGATCAGGTGGGGCCGGGTTCTCGTCGGTCCGAGCGATGCAGGTACGTCGATCTCGTGCTCGAAAAGGGAACGAGAGCGTTCGTCGGCGTTTCGTAAATTCTGCCTTCGGAAGAGCATGGACGAAATCTCGACGTCTCGACTCCTGAACCATCCTATAAAAGAATGGTAACCTTCGCCAAGGGATCAACGAGGCTGGAGGTCACCTCTGGTTCGGATCCACAAAAAAAGCCCCGCATTCGAAGTTCCCCAACAGATATCTTGCTTGATTCGTAGACCACTTTACAAACCGGGTCCAAACGGGCGAAGATAGCGGTTTGGCCATTGCTCGTCTGGGGCCACAGTAGGGGGGAATGCGTCGTGCACGAAGAAGCGATCCGCAAGGCGGATGTCCTGATCGAAGCGCTCGGCTACATTCGAAAGTTCCATGGTCGATTTACGGTGATCAAGCTGGGCGGTTCGGTCATGGAAGATCCGGAGTCGTTGCGGGCCCTCCTGGTCGACATCGTCTTCATGCAGACGGTCGGCATGCGACCGGTCGTCGTTCACGGCGGAGGAAAGGCGATCACCCACGCCATGGAGAAGGCCGGACTCGAAGCGCGGTTCGTGCAAGGAAGACGCTATACCGACGAGGCCACTCTCGAGATCGTCGCGCGGGTCCTGGCCGAAGAGATCAATGCCGATATCGTTCGGCACATCACCAAGTACGGCGGACGGGCCGCAGGCTTGCATCACAAGACGACCCAGTGCCTCTTCGGCCGGCGCCTGACGCTGGCCGATGGAAACGGGGGCGAGATCGATCTCGGAAGGGTAGGGGAGGTCACGGAGGTTGACGTCCCTCCGATCGAGAATCTTTGCCTCGCCGGGGTTGTCCCCGTGCTCCCCTCGCTCGCGGAGGGGGACGACGAGAAACTCCTCAACGTCAATGCCGACACGGCCGCGGCGGCCGTCGCCGTCGCTCTCAAGGCCGAAAAACTTGTGTTCCTGACCGACACCCCCGGAATTCTCCGCGATCGTAACGAACCCAAGAGCCTGTTCCGAAGTCTGAGTCCCGACGACTGTCACGCCTTGATCGAACAGGGCGTGATCGACAAAGGAATGATCCCGAAAGTCGAGGCCTGCCTCGACAGCCTGGCTCAAGGGGTCCAGAAGACCCACATCATCGACGGCAGACTCCGACATTCGTTGCTCCTTGAGATGTACACGGATACCGGCATCGGGACCGAGATCGTTCTCAAGAATGCCGCGAAAAGCCCCGAGGTTCGTCACGCCGTCTCGGCCCGATACTGAGTCGGGCCTACTTTGTTTCCCCTTCTTCGACTCACTGACCGATTACCCCGTGCCGCTCGACCGGTTTTGATGGGAGCTTCAGCCTTGGCGCACCCGGCCACTCAGACATCCGCCGAAACAATCGCCCAGTTCGATCGGTATGTCATCGGCAACTATCGCCGATACCCGGTCAGCCTGGTCAGGGGGGAAGGCTCCTGGATTTGGGACGCGGAGGGGAACAGATATCTCGACTTCTTTCCTGGCTGGGGTTGTAACCTCCTGGGACACTGCCCGCCCCGAATCGTCGAGGCGGTTCGCGATCAGGTCGGCCAACTGATTCACGTTCCCAACACGTGGTACATGGAAGCCCAGGGCGCCTTCGCCGAAGCACTCTCCGTGCGGTCGTTCGGCGGCCAGTGCTTCTTCTGCAACAGCGGCGCCGAGGCAAACGAAGCCGCCATCAAGCTCGCGCGGGTCCACGGCCATGCCGCAGGACGTTACAAGGTCGTGACCATGGAGAACGGCTTCCACGGTCGAACCTACGCGGCACTGACGGCCACCGCTCAGCCCAAGTACCACGCCGGCTTCGAGCCAATGGTCCCCGGGTTCTCCTACGTTCCCTACAACGACCTGAACGCTGTAGCCGCGGCTCTCGATGACCAGACAGCGGCCGTACTCGTCGAGCCAATCCAAGGGGAAGGGGGCGTCAACGTCCCGGCCCCTGACTACCTTCCTGGGCTTCGGGCCCTCTGCGACCAACGAGGGGTGCTCCTGATCCTCGACGAAGTCCAGACCGGGCTGGGTCGAACCGGCGAGTGGTTCGCCTATCAGCATTACAAGATCGAGCCGGACATCCTGACCTGTGCCAAGGCCCTCGCCGGAGGTGTGGCGGCCGGCGTGATGATGGCTAAGCCCGAAGTCGCTTCCGTTTTCAAGCCGGGCATGCACGCCAGCACCTTCGGTGGGAATCCGATCGCCTGCCGGGCCGGCCTTGCCGCAGTGGAAACGATCGAGCAGGAGAAACTCCTGGAGCGGGGCCGGGCAATCGGTGAACGCTTCCGAGGGCATTTCGAATCGATCCGAGAAGCACGCCCCGACCTGGTCCGCGAGATCAGGGTCTCGGGTGTCATGATTGGCCTCGACCTCACCTGCGACGCGTCGGCGATCGTTGCCGAATGCCTGGAGCGGCGACTGCTCATCAATGCCACGCATGGGCATGTCATTCGGCTCTTGCCCGCCCTTAATCTCGGCGATGACTTGATCGACGAGGGATGCGCCATTCTTGCCGACGTGCTCAAGCGTCACTCGGCCTGAGTTTGCCGGGGAGACCCCTACCATGATCCGCCACTTTATCGACCTTTTCGAACTCGATTCCGAAACCGCCGGCGACCTGATCGCGCAGGCCATTGAACTCAAACGGCGGGATCGGGAAGGGAAACGCCCATCCCTTCTCGCCGGTCGCACCCTGGGAATGATCTTCGAGAAGCCCTCGCTGCGCACCCGGGTCAGCTTCGAAGCGGCGATCACCCAATTGGGTGGGAACGCCATCTTCATGAATGGCAAAGATGTCGGCATGGGTGTGCGCGAAAGTGTCGAAGATTTTGCGCGAGTGATCAGTCAATATGTGGATGTGCTCGCCGTTCGCACCTACTCTCATGCGACGGTGTCCGAGCTGGCCGAGCACGCCACGATCCCGATCGTCAACGCATTGTCCGACGCTGCGCACCCTTGCCAGGCAATGGCCGACCTCCTGACGATTCAGGAGATCAAAGGGAGGCTCAAGGGACTTCGACTCGTCTTCGTGGGCGATGGGAACAATGTGGCCAGATCGCTGGCGGTTGCGTCGGCCCTTCTCGGCGTGAGCTTTGCGCTCGTGGCCCCCGTCGGATACGAATTTCCGTCCGACTTCCGCCGGAAATTCTCCCAGGCGTTTCCCCAGGTGCCCCTGGTGGTCGAGCATGACCCGCGACAAGCCTTGCTCGGGGCAGACGCTGTCTACACCGATGTTTGGGCGAGCATGGGGCAAGAGCACGAGAGCGACCTGCGCAAAGCGGCCTTTGCGCCCTTCCAGGTCAATGAGGAGATGCTTGCCCTCGCGAAGCCTGATGCCATTTTCCTCCACTGCCTCCCGGCTCGCCGAGGTGAAGAGGTCACTTCAGCCGTGATGGATGGTCCCCAGAGCGTGGTCATTCCCCAGGCGGCCAATCGGCTCCACTTTCAGAAGGCGCTCCTGATTTGGCTCCTCGCCGGCGAGACCGTGCAGGCCCCCCACCACGCTCACCTGGCGGCTCACTGACGTCGATTTTTTCTTCCGTGGCCCGGGGATGGGAACATCGTCATTCCGGACTCGGAACCAACCGCTCGACTGGCCCGAATCACCGTCAGCCCGCCGGTCGGGCGGCTGTGAGCCTCAACGGAATCACCGATGACTCGACACGATGGCCGTTCCGCAAATGAGCTTCGTCCCGTTAAAATTGAACGAGGATTCATTCGCAACAGCCCAGGAAGCGTGCTGTACCGGGCCGGCGGCACGACGGTGCTGGTCACAGCCCAGCTCTCGGAAAAGGTGCCTCCATTCCTGGAAGGCAAAGGGCTGGGATGGCTGACCGCCGAATACTCCATGATCCCGGGCAGCACGCCGACGCGCAAGTCGCGCGGAACGGATGGCCGGGCCACGGAGATTCAGCGTTTGATCGGCCGGAGCTTGCGTGCGGTCGTCGACACGAAAGCACTCGGCCCCTGGACGATCCATGTCGATGCCGAAGTCCTCGAAGCGGATGGTGGGACCCGCACCGCGGCGATCACTGCGGCGTTCGTCGCTGTCGTTGATGCGGTCCGGACTCGCTTTGGCGAAGAAGGTCGTGGCTTCCTCCGCGACTGCGTCGCGGCCGTGAGCACCGGTATCATTGATGGCGAACCTGTGCTCGACCTCGACTATCCTGAAGATTCGGCCGCCTTCGTCGACCTGAACGTTGTCAGGCTCGGCAAAGGAGGGTTGGTCGAAGTGCAAGGGACCGGAGAACGCGAAACATTTTCGAGAGCGGAGCTGACGAGACTGATGGATTTGGCCGACGCGGGCATCGACCAACTCATGCGAATTCAACGCGAGTCTCTCGGATCCGACTGGCCTTTCCCCGCCTGATTTCCTGATTTCGGCGGGTCAAGAATCCGACTGGTCAAGGTCCGGGACTTCTGCTAAAGTCCCGCCCACATGTCGCCGACCCATGACCCAGCGCCAAGAGCCACGCGACCGGCTTAAATGGATTTAAGCCCGTAGGTTGGTCCTCGCGCCGATGCCATACTCGGCATCCCGAGGTTAAGTATCACCGCGAACCCGACAGGATGGGGGATCGCTCATGAAAGCGCCGATCGCTGCTCTGGCACTGGCCATCTTCGTAACGGAATCGACCACGAACGCTCAATCGCCGTTCCCAGGTGTAAACCGACCCAAAGCGACTCCGCCGGTGAAGGTGGATTCCAAGGTCTATCCGGCGACCTCCACCCTTCCCGCCCCGAATGAAGTGGACCTCAAGCCTGCCACGATCGCCTTGCCGGAAGAAGCCATCGAGCCGTATCTGCTCACCAAGGAGAACGGCCCTTTCATGGTGATCGCCAAGACCTTTCGCGGTCAGGATGCCGAGCGTTACGCCCTGGCCCTGGTCCTCGAGCTGCAACGCGACTACGGATTGCCGGCATACATCCTTCGCACGAAGGATTTTCCCCGAAACAGCATGATCCGTAACGTTCCTCCGACAGCTCCGGCAGGCATGAACCGAGCCCGGTTGACGGAGCCGGAGAAGGTGCGTTCCTTCGATGAAGCAGCCGTGCTCGTCGGCAATGAGAAGACGCTCAGGGGCCAAGAAGTACTCTGGCACAAGGTCAAGAAGCTCAAACCCAAATGCCTCGACGGCATGCCCAAGCTCTACTTCTGGCGCGAGGGGCTAAGCCAGGCCCTTCGGGTCACGAACCCATACGTTCCCGCCCAAAACCTGTTCCCGGGCAGACACGACCCGCTTGTCACGCAGATGAACGAGGGAAAGAACAGCGTTTACAACTGCCCCGGTAACTTCTCCCTTCAAGTGGCCGAGTTCCGAGGACGAGCGACCTTCGAGTCCGAAAAGACCAAGCCGTTCGCACACCTCGACCTGAAGCGAAGTCCCCTGGTCACCGCGGCCGAAGACGCGGAGCGAGTCGCCAAGAACCTGTCGCGGGATCCCGAAATCAAGCAGATGGGATACCAGGCCTATGTCTATCACGACCGTCTCTCAAGCCGCGTCATGGTCGGCTCCTTCAACTCCCCTAACGACCCCGCCGCCGTCAACCTTCGCCAACGGCTCCTGTCAAAAGCCACCGAGCTGTCGAAGCCCCAGCGCGTGGGAATGATGATCGTTCCGGCCAATTCCTTGACGAATCTCGAGCAAATCAAGCCGTGATCCCTCAAGCCTTCAAAAACGCATCCTGTTTCCAAAGGGGCGAGCGGCCAACCGCTCGTCCCTTTCTTCGTTCTTACTCATCAACCTCCACCGACAACCTGATATGAATGAACACCTTGGCACGATCACCTTGGTCCTCGGAACTCGCAACCGCAAAAAGGGGATCGAGCTCAAGGAACTTCTCAATCCAAGCTGGGAGCCTAACCCTCGTCTGGCCCAGCTCACATTGAGCACCCTCGCGGATTTCCCCGAGGTTCCCGATGTCGTCGAAGATGCCGACTCGTTCGCCGGCAATGCTCGTAAGAAGGCCAGCGAAACCGCCCGAGCGGTCGGCCTCTGGACGCTCGCGGACGACTCGGGACTCACCGTTGATGCACTCGGAGGCGTCCCCGGGATTCTCTCCGCCCGCTATGCGGGGACGCACGGTGATGATGACGCGAACAACCAAAAACTACTCGCGGAACTCGCCTCGGTTCCCGACGAACAGCGAGGGGCTGCGTTCGTTTGCCACCTCGCTCTGGCTGATCCCGAAGGGAACATACGTCTGGAATCCCAGGGAGCTTGCCGAGGCAGAATCATCCGGTCCATCCAAGGACCGCATGGATTCGGGTATGATCCCCTCTTTCTGATCCGGGAATATCACAAGACGTTCGGTGAGTTGAGTGCGCTCGTCAAGCATCAGCTCAGCCATCGTTCGCGGGCGTTTGACCACCTGCGCCCCGGGTTGGAACGGCTGGTGGTCCTCGGCGAGTTGAAGTGAGGCAACATCCATTCGAAATAAGCAAGAACGCCCCAAGGAACAAGTCCCGAGGCGTTCTTGTGGAGACAGTCGGGATCTCTCCCGACGTCGGATTAACGGTGGAGCAGCTTGCCGAAGAGCGGATGCTTACGATCGCAGGGGTCGCAAGCCGGCAAGGTGGTCACGGGAATCTCGCTCTGAGCCGTGGCCACGACGCTCTGAGGTGAGGGCGCCACGCACTGGGCCGAGGGAACCACGTTGGCGACCATCACCGGAACTTTGACGCAGACCTCGACAGGAACCTGGCGGCAGACCTGTCGGGGGACGCAGATCGTCTTGGTCTCGGCGATTTGTCGCTTGACCGTCACCGGGCAGTGGACCGTGGTGGTCACGGGGACCTGACGGCAGACCGTGTACGGCTCCTGGCGAACGCACTGGATCGTCTGCGTCTCGCAGATCGTTTGGGGAACGACCTTCACGCATTGCTCGGTCACGGTTTCGCAGATCGTCTGGGGAACCTGCTTCACGCACTGCTCGGCCACCATCCGGCAGGTGGTCACGGGGACCTGGCAGGTCTTCGTTTCCGAGATCATGCGGCAGGTGGTCACCGGGACCTGCTTGACGTGCTGAGTCGTCACGTAGCGGCAAGTGGTGATGGGAACCCTCTTGACGCAGGTCTCACGCACGGTCCGCGTGATGGTGCAGGGGATCTGCTTGGTGCATGGGACCGAGACCATCTTCGTCACCGTGTAGGGGACCTGTTTGCAGACGGTCTCGGGGACCATCTGAGTCACCGTGTACGGTTCCTGACGGAACTCGGTCTTGTTGCACATCTTGGTGACCGTGACCGGCACGCGTCGGACGCAGGTACGCGTGACCATCGTCGTGGTCTCGTAGGGCACCGTACGATAGCAGGTCTCTGCCACCAAGCGGCAGGTCGTCACCGGGACTTGCTTGACCTGCTCGGTCGTCACCATCTCGCAGATCGTGCGAGGAACTTGCTTCACGACGGTCTCGCAGACGACGCGGCAGGTCGTCACCGGGATCATCTTGACGCATTCCTGAGGCACCATCTGGCAGGTCGTCACCGGAATCTGCTTCGTCACCGTGTAGGGGACTTTTCGGCAGACCGTGTACGGCACCTGCTTGCGGATGGCTTGCGACTCATAAACGGTGCAGCAAACGTTCTCGACGACCGTCCGCGGGACCCAAACCCGCTTGCAGACGGTGGTCGGTGGGCACTGGTACCAGCAGCCGTTGCGGCAGACCATTTTGCCGGGAACGGTGACCTGCTGCGTGCACCACTCGCCACATTCGCGGGTCACCTGGCGAACTTGCGTACGGGGAACGCAGACCGTTTCGCAGACCTCGCGGACCGCGGTTTCAGCCACGTCCCTGTAGCAGGTCTCCGTCACCGTCTGACAGGTTGTCGTCTGGACCGGCTTGCAAACCGTGTAACGGCATTCCTTGAGCACCGTCTCTCGCACCGGTCGATTGACCGTGAACGTGCAATTCTCGAGGACCGTCCGCTGCACCGGCGTCTGAACCGTATAACGGCATTCCTTGAGCGCGGTCTCACGAACCTGACGCGTGACGGTGTAAGGCTCTTGACGATACGAGCATTGCTTCACCGGAACCTGAACCGTGTACGGCTCGCACTGCAAGACCGTGCACGGGACCGGAACTTGCACCGTGTAGGGTACCGAGCGGTAGCAGGTCTTGGAGACCGGCCGGCACACCGTATAGGTGCAATTCCGATAGGCGGTCTCCTGGACCGGCCGGCAGACCGTGTAATTCACGGTCTTCATGATGGTCTCTTGGACCGGCCGGCAGACCGTGTAATAGCAATCTTTATAGGAGACTTCGCGAACGGGCGTGGTGACGTTGTAAACGCACGACTTGAACGAGGTCTCGCGAATCGGGCGACACACGTTGTACGACCGCGTTTCCATGTGCGTTTCGCGCACCGGTCGGCACACCGTGTAGGCGACGCTCTTCCAAACCGTCCGCGAGACAGGCCGTTGAACTGTGTACGGGACCTCGCGAGGGACAGTCCGGTAAACCGGCCGTTGAATCGTGTACGGCACGTCGCGCACGTGCTGTTCAGATACGGTGTTAATAGTCGTTACGGTTCGCGGCTGCAGAACAGTCTCGCAGACTTCGCGAATACAGGGCACCTGCTGTGTTTCATAGACCGTTTCCTGAACGGTCTGAAGCACCGTTTGACGTTGCAGTTGATATTCAATGTGCCCCCCACACTCCTGGGGCACCGGGCAATTCTGTAATGAGGCTCCACCAGCATAACTGGCCGCCTCCGCCGGGTGCTCGGTCATCCATGCCCCTATGATAAGGGCCACGAACGAGACCGACAGAAGATTCCGCATCTTGAGACGCTCCTCGACAACACTCCGACAATTCACGGCATCCGTGCCGCCAAGCTCCTCTCGGTCTCTCACGGACCCGCCAACTCACACATAACCTTCGGCCACGCTCCACCCCTCCCTTCAGGCTCTTTAGCTAAATTTCCCATCACCCCGATAGCCCCAAAACGCAAGATTTGCCCAGACGTTACGTCAAGACCGCAACACCCCAGGATTATCAACGGAACCCCTAAGGTGACCGGATTGGGAGCGTTAAGGAGAACTGCCAAAGTTTCGCCGACCGATAGGGTCTTTGGGCCTGAACCGGAGAGGAGTCTTTGGGGTCGAAAAGGCTTGAGGTAGGCTGGGGAGGGTCGTGGACCCGAAGGCCGTCGCTCTTGAAGCAATTCCGGGATCTCCGAGTCGGAAAATCCAATTCCGTGGCTTCGATGCGTCGATCGAGGCATGTGCGCGGCTGGGCGCGAAGGCCGGCGAAAATGAAAACGTGGAAAGCGAGGTAATGGCTGATGGGCGTCTTGGATCAGTTCCGGCTCGATGGCAAGGTCGCGTTAGTGACGGGAGGCACCCGCGGGTTGGGGCGGGTCATCGCCGACGCTTTGGCTTCGGCAGGAGCGGCTGTGGCGGTCACGGGGAGGAACCTCGAGCAGGCCGTTCAGACCGCGGAGGAGTTGGCCAAGGCAACAGGGCGGAAAACGCTCGGCATCGCGGCCGACGTCACCCGCGAAACCGAGGTGCGAGCGATGGTCTCCCAGGTTGTCGACCAGCTCGGTCGCCTCGATATCCTCGTGAATAACGCGGGGATCAATCTCCGAGGACCCATCGAGCAGCTTTCCGAAGCCGAATGGGATCAGGTGATCGACACCAATCTCAAAGGCCCTTGGCTCTGCTGTCGAGCCGCCGCCGAACCGATGAAACAGCGCAAATGGGGACGAGTGATCAACGTTTCGAGCATGCTGGGTGAGGTTTCGCTTCCCGGTCGAACCCCCTATGCCTCGAGCAAAGGCGGACTCACACTGCTGACAAAGACGTTGGCGTTGGAGTGGGCGGCCGATGGGATCAACGTGAACGCGCTTTGCCCAGGTCCGTTCGCGACCGAGCTCAACCTACCTCTGCTGAACGATCCGACGGTTCGCGCGAACTTTCAGTCGAAGATTCCGCTCGGACGCTGGGGTGAGCCGCGTGAGCTCGGCCCTGCCGCCGTCTTCCTCGCCTCGGAAGCTTCCAGTTTCATGACGGGGGCCAGCCTCTTTATCGACGGCGGTTACACGGCTCAATGAGCCGGGAACGCCCCCCGCAGTCTCGGTACGAGACAAGTCCACACTGCATCAACACGTTCAGGAGTGCCGAAAGGACTTCATGTCGATGGGACAGTCAGCGAATTGGTCGATCCCCCTCGGATATCGCGCCGCGGCCGTCAAAGCCGGAATAAAGCCTTCAGGCGGCCTGGACCTCTCGGTCCTCGTGGCCGATGCGGATTGCTCGGCAGCCGGAACGTTCACCACGAACAGGGTCTGTGCCGCGCCTGTGCGTTGGGATCGGAACCTCGTTCCTTCCGAGTCCGTCCGAGCCATCGTCGTCAACGCCGGCAACGCCAACGCCGCGACGGGAGCGCAGGGAGAGGCGAACGCCTTCGAAACCGCGAAGCACACGGCGGCGATCCTCGGTTGTCGTCCCGAGCAGATCCTCGTCGCATCGACAGGAGTGATCGGCCATCAACTCCCCATGGATCGTGTTCGCGATGGCGTGTCGCGTGCCCTTGAGGCGAGCACTTCGGACACTTCGGGCTTCGACCTCGCCTCGCAAGCCATCCTGACGACCGACACACGCCCGAAGGTGTTTTCGGAACGGATCGAACTCGGAGGCGGGTCATTCTCCCTCTTCGGGATCGCCAAAGGGGCCGCGATGATCGGTCCCAAGATGGCCACGATGCTCGGATTCTTGATCACCGACGCCCGAGTTGCCTCGCAAGACCTCCAGCCGATCCTCTCGCGGGCGGTCGAGAATTCCTTCAACTGCGTCTCGGTGGAGGGACACACGAGTACCAACGACACGGTGCTCCTGCTCGCCAAGGCCCCAGCCGGCCAGCAGCCGATCCAAGGGGCTGACCTCCAGCGCTTCGAGGAGGCCGTCAACCGCGCCTGCCAGACGCTCGCCAAAATGATCCCCGACGACGGGGAGGGTGCCACCCACTTGATCACGATCGACGTCGAGGGGGCACGTGATCGAGAAGAGGCACGAACGATCGCGCGAGCCGTGGCCGACAGCCCACTGGTAAAGACCGCGATCGCAGGCGCGGATCCCAATTGGGGCCGGATCGTCTCGGCAGCCGGTTACTCCGGCGTCGACTTCGCGGAGCAAGAGCTCTCGCTCTGGCTCAACGACACTCCGCTGTATCGCGACGGCGTACCGCTTCCCTTCGATGGGCCAGCCGTCTCCTCACAGCTTCGAGCCCAGCGTGAGACCTCGATCCGACTCACGCTGAAGCGTGGTGAGGGAGTTATTCGATTCTGGACGTGCGACTTGACCGCCGAATACGTGCGGCTAAACGCTGACTACACGACCTGAGAAAGGGACACTCGAAGGAGAACCGGCTCTGACGATTCCAATGACCCGAGTCGAGACATTCGATGTCACGCCTCGGGTTTTTTCACCGCCGCGGCAAGCGGACGGAGAACAGCGAGCATGGTATTGAGATGAGCGAGCCTCGGCCCGAATCGATCCACAAAATCGGTCAAAGCAAAATCGCCGTCGATTAAGTTCTCGTGGTTCTCGGAGACATAAGCGGACAGTTCGCCCATGAGGGCGGCATGAACCTTTTCGAGGTTGCCCAGCGACTCTCGGCAATGCTCGAGGACCGGTTCATGGCCGGTCTGCCAGCGTTCCAACTCGGCGACCTGACGCGCACGCTGTTCCCGACTGACCTGTGCGGCTTCACGGGCTAATTCAAGTTGCTGACGCTGGTTTTCAAGAATCTGACGCTGAATTTCCAGGGTCTGATTCTGCAAGTTCACCAGAAAATGAAGCAGTGCGACCGGGTCATTATAGTTGGGAGCGGCCTGGGCTGGACCCTGCCCTGTCGGCGACACTTCCATTCGGTAGGTCCACGGCGGCGACGATGGATTCTCGCGTGACGACACCCGCGCCTCCTTCACGATTCCCGGGCAGGTCGCCAGGGGAGCGGCCATTTCCCGTTCCGTCCTGACTCCTTCTGACTAACGTGCAAGTATACTCCAGAAAGCGGCTCGCGGACAGGGCAGGCGGCGCGAGAATTGCGAATTCCCATCCACCCACCCTCCACAAGCCACTCTGAAGATATTCGGCAACCGGGCGCTTTTCTTGAGTGGTTACGTTGAGAGATGATAAAAAGCGTCGGGCAGCGAGTCCACGATATCACCGGCGATCATGCCGATCTCCCCACTCTGGTCGCGCGAAATATCGCCCGCGAGACCATGGACGTAGACGCCCAGTTGAGCCGCCTCGAACGGAGGAAGCTTCTGAGCCAGCAGGGCGGAAATCACTCCGGTGAGCACATCTCCTGAGCCCCCGGTCGCCATTCCTGGATTCCCGGTCGTGTTCACAAAGATCCGAGATCCATCCGTCACGACGGTCTTCGCCCCTTTGAGTACGACGACCAGTCCGTGTCGCGAGGCGAACTCGGCCGCATGTCTCTCACGATCACTCTGGATCTCGGCCACTGTGTGACCGCTGATATGCGCAAATTCGCCGGGGTGAGGCGTGATCACGAGCCGCCCGTCTCTTCCCTTGAGTAAGTCGGTTTCCGCCCCGACTGCTGTGAGCGCGTCGGCGTCCAGCAGGGTGGGAAGCTTCACCGATTCCAAAATCCAATGGACCAGTGAGCGCAAGTCGCTCGACTGCCCCAGGCCGGGTCCGGCCGCCAAAACGGTCGCGTGCGAGGCAAACTTCGTAATGACTTGCTTCGCAGCGTCGAACCGGATGAAGCCTTCCTCATCGTTCGCGATGGGATAGGTCATGTAGCAAGGTTCGAGACTGGCAACCGTAGGTTGGACTTCCGCGGCCGTCGCAACCCGAACCAACCCGGCTCCTGAGCGAAGGGCCGAGGCCCCAGCCAACGCGGCGGCTCCCGCCATCCCTCGGCCGCCGGCAATCACCAGAACCGTTCCAAAATTCCCCTTGTGGCCGTCACTCGGCCGTTTGGGCAATACGGGGATCGACTCGATCCGTTCAAGCGCCATCTCGTGTCTCTCCCTCAGCAATCTTAACTTCCGCCGCGCGACGTGCCTGACCTGCCCGACGGGCGATCAGCCCCGCGACATGCCCGCCCTTGAATCCGGCGTCGATGTTGACCGCCACGACGTTGGAAGAGCAACTATTGAGCATACCCAGCAGCGCCGCCAGCCCGCCGAAGCTGGCCCCATAGCCTATGCTCGTCGGCACGGCAATCACAGGACAATCCACCAAGCCGCCAACGACACTGGGTAGGGCTCCTTCCATGCCGGCGACCACCACGACCACATCGGCGCCTCCCAAGGCATCGAGGCGATGCAGCAGGCGGTGAAGTCCGGCAACACCCACGTCGGCCAGGAGGGTCACCTTACAGTTCCAGGTCTCGGCTGTCACTCTCGCTTCTTCGGCCACGGGCAAGTCGCTCGTGCCGGCGGTGACCACGACCACCTTACCGAGGAGCGGTCCGTCGTCTTCCGGGCCCTTCAGCCTGAAGGTCCTCCCCAAGGCATTGTAATCTCCCTCGGGGAACGCCTTTGTCAAGTGCTCTGCAACGTCCGGTTCGACGCGAGTAACCAACCCCCCTTGACGGTGCTTCAGCAAAACGCGCAAGATCTCTTCAATCTGGTGGGCCGTTTTTCCCTGGCCAAAAATCACCTCCGGAGATCCGCAGCGCAGGCCGCGATGTAGGTCGACCGTGGCGAATCCCCCCGTCTCTTCGAAGGGCAGGGTCCTGATCTTTTGGACCGCATCCGCCGGAGTAATCCGCCCACTCCGCACAGCTTCGAGCATGTGTCTAAGTTCATCCGAATCCATCGCAGGGGCCGCTCGCAGGGTTTGTTTGGGGCGGGGTTTTCGAGGATCAGTTGTTCCTCAATTTGTATCCAGTGAAGTGCCGCTCCGCAATCGGTTCGCCCTTTCGACCGATGGCCTCGCTTGCTATCCTGGATGCAATGAGGTCGTTCAACTTAGGACACATTTGTTAATCATATTGCGGCCCATTGCACATCTTCGCGCCTTTTTCCACGGAGGAGAGCGATGTCCTTCGAAGTGAAGATCGCTCGGCCCGCTCCCCCCATCGCTAAGCCGGCCAACCCCGAATGGACGATTGCCGTCCCTCAAGAAACGGCTGATGAGGAGACGCCTGAATCCTTCTTCTCGGAAGAAAACCTCAAGGGCTGGGGGTCCTCCCTCGCGCTCCATGCGTTCATATTGCTCGTACTCGCCTTCTGGTACTTCGGCCCGAAGCTGAACGCCCAGCGACCGCTCAATGCACGACTCGCGGGTTCCGAGATGGGCGTCGAAGACGGTCTGACGATCACGGGCGGCTTGAACACCGCGTTGAGTCTCCCCCAGGAAGACCTGGCAACGCCCGAGCCCGTGCCCTCCGCCTTGAAACCACTCGACATCACCCCCCTGGAAACCAAGGTCGACGTCAAACTCTCGGGAGCCGACAAGCCCTCGGCCGCAGGGGGATTGGACAACCCGAACCCGGGGGCTGGAAACGGCGACGGTTTCGGCCTCGCTCGTTTCGGACAGGGGGGAGAATCGATCCAGGGCGTCGAGGTCAAGGTAGGGGACCCCCAGTTCACGCTCATCTGGGATTCCGACGCCGATCTCGACCTCCACGTCATCGAACCCGGCGGCAAAGAAATCTACTGGGAGGATCCCAAGGGGAAAGAAGGGCTGGGAGGCGAGCTCGACGTCGACAACACGAAGGGCTTCGGTCCCGAGAACATCTACTGGCTGCGCGACGACGAGACCGGTGAAGAGAAAATCAAAGGGCAGGGACCACCCGGCGAATACAAGTGGTTCGTCGTTTATTGGAGTGGTTTTGGGGGCATCCCCAAACCGACGAAGTGGAAGGTCCGCATCAAGCATGAGGGCAAGGTCACTGTCATCAACGGGCGATTTCGAGCCCTCAAAAACGAGAACGAGCGTAGCAAAATCTACACTTTGGTCGTGAAAACTGAGAAAGCCACCGTAACAGATCCAAAGTAATTCGAGCGTCACGGGTCCCTGAAACACAAACAAGAAGGCGTCGGCGAGCCGCCAGGTTCGCCGACGCCTTCTTGTTTTTCCCTGGAAGCCACTGCTTTTTCTTAACTTCGGCGCTCTGTCAATCGAATCTTCAGGAAAATCTCTCAGAATCGTGTCATCGCATTGTCGCAAGGACCAAGTGTTCGCAACCCTGTCTGGATGGACAATAGCCTGGACGCGGGCAAGCAGACACCTGCGCTTGTACACTTACCGGGCATGTTCGAGGACGACAATCTGAGGCGTATCCGGCAGAGTTTGTCGATTCACGTCGATCCAGGTCGTGCCCGGTCGCGTGGAAGCCAGCCGCGGTAAGACTGCGAGGAATGCCTCCAGGGGCTCGATCTTCAGGTTGATCTTCGGAGTCTTGTAGTGCATCGGCAGGATCAGCCTGGGTCGGATCGCCTTGAGAAGCGCGGGGATCTCGGAAAGGTCGATCGTGGGGGTTCCCCCAGCGGGAATGAGAACCACGTCCGCACCAATCAGCGGTTGGATTTCGGCGGGTTCGAGCGCGTGTCCCAGATCGCCGAGGAAGACGACGTGCAGCCCCTCGGAGCGAAAGTGAATGATCGTGACCTCATCGCCGCTTTTCCGCTCGGGACTCTCGTAGACCCGGATCGCCTCGAAGGTCAGGCCGAAGTAATCGACTCCCCCGCTGGGAATCTCCAAGGCCTTGAGAACCTCGAAGGGTCGAACGATCTGGCCGAGGTGGCTGTGATAGCGGTCGTTCTCGTGGCTGACGATGACCAGGTCAGCCGGTTCGTCGATCGGCTCGTACCCTCCGGAGTCGGGGGAGCGGAAGGGGTCGAGGATGATCCTTCGCCCTTGCGTTTCGACCAAAAAGGACGCATGGCCATACCAGGTGATACGCATAGGAGTTCTGGGTCGTGGGTCGTGGTCAGGGAGAGCAAAACCTGATATTAACCACAAACTCCGCGCGCGTCAGCGTGCGCTCGGTTATCTTCTCAAGGAGCCTCCCATGATCAGCCGTCGAGCTTTCTGCGCGACAGCCACAGCCTCGATTACCCCTTGGATCCTGGGTCGGGCGGGCCTCGCAGCCCCCGCCGCCTCCAAAAGCGATGGGACGTGGCTGACGTACGCCGTCAACGTCGAGATGACCTGGACCAACCTTCCGTTCCTGGAACGGCTTCGGAAAGTCGCCGAGGCGGGATTCTCGCATTACGAATTCTGGCCTTGGCGTGGCAAGGATCTCGAGGGAATTGCCCGAATCAACAAAGAACTCGGCCTCGTCCCCGTCCAGTTCACAGCCTCTCCCAAGAGGTTCGATCAGGCGATCACGGACCCCAAGCGACTCGATGAATTCATTACGGATGTCAAGGCTGCGGTCGGCGTGGCCAAGACCCTGGGCGTGAAAAAAGTCTGCGTCGTCGCCGGAGAGGAAACCCAAGGGCTCAGTCGAGACGAGCAAACCCAGGCGGTCATCACGGCCTTGAAGGCCGGCGCACGCATCGTGGAACCCGAAGGAATCACGATCATCCTCGAACCGCTCAACATCCTGGTGGATCACCCCAAGCAGCTCATCGTAACCTCTGAACAGGCGGCCCATGTGCTCCGCTCGGTCGGTTCTCCCAACGTCAAGATGCTCTTCGACATTTATCACCAGCAGATCAGTGAGGGCAATCTCTCCGGCAACATTCGCAAATTCAAAGATTTGATCGGCTACTTCCAGCTCGCCGATCACCCCGGACGCCATGAGCCAGGTACAGGCGAGATCCGATACGCACATATCCTGCGACTGATCCACGACCTCGGATATAACGACGCGATTGGCATGGAGATGAGCCCCAAAGGCGATCCAATGACGGCATTCAGAGCGGTTCGCGAGGCCGACGCCGAAGCGCAACGCGGTCGGTGAAGTGATTGACCCCGCCTCGGGCCGTCGATCCGCACGAGAGATGCTCGTCGTCAACCCGACGGCTTCGATGCGGCTGTCGGGTTAGGCGTAAGTATCATTCCAAAGCGAGGTTAGCTCGACGAGAGTAACGCCGAGCCCGACGCTCCCATTTCGTGCTTCCCTGGGCTGGATTCGACGAAATTTGCAACCAAGAAACACACAAGGGGGGCAGCACGCCCCCCTTCCTATGGCTCCATGACATCGAGAAATCCGGAATCATCACGACTTCGGATGGATACAGTCGTACTCGATCGAAGCCGGCTTTCTCATCCAGCGGTCAGAGCTTAGGAATCAAAATCTTCTCACCATTTTTCAGCGCCGACTCGTGAGCGCAAAGTCCGACCATGGTCCAGTTGGCCGAGGTCTCGGCGTCGGGCAGGGCAGGGCGCTCGCCTCGGATCGCACTCAACCAGGCGTGAACGAGGTGCGGGTGCGATCCCCCATGGCCCCCCCCTTGGGTGAACGAGAGGTGTTGTTCCTCATCGTTGCTATAGACCCCCTTGGTTGTGAACCGTTGGATCGGCTCGGGGAGCAGGCGGGCGTAATCGGGAACCGCGACGCGCTTGGGGATCTCGGGTTCGGCCAGGCCTCGGGTGTGGATGACCGGCTCTTCGCCGTCGACCTGCTGCCACTCGAAGCTCTTCTTGCTGCCGTAGGCGTCGAAACTCTCACGGTACTGGCGAGCGGTGTCGAAGAGACTGCGTGTGACCTCTGCGCAGACATCCGAGTCGCGGAATTTGAACGTCGCGGTCTCGATCGCGAAGGGGCTGCCGTACTTTGGAATCAACGATTCGTTGATCCGACCCGAGCCGTGGCAGACGACGTGCTCCGCGTGTTTGCCGAGGATCGCCAGGCAGGGGCTTACACAATGCGTGGCATAATGCATCGGGGGCAGCCCCTCCCAATATCCGGGCCAGCCTTCCATATCCTGCTGATGGCTGCCACGGAGAAATTGGATCCGGCCTAGCTCCCCTTTGTCGTACAGTTCCTTGACGAAGAGATACTCGCGGCTGTAAACCACGGTTTCCATCATCATATAAATTTTGCCCGAAGCCCGCTGAGCCTCGACGATGGCACGGCAGTCTTCGACGCTCGTCGCCATCGGGACGGTGCAGGCCACATGCTTGCCGGCCTTGAGAGCGGCCAGGCTTTGGGGTGCATGGTCCTGGATCGGCGAATTGATATGCACCGCGTCGACATCGGGGTCGTTGAGAACGTCCTCGAACCGCGTGTACCGTTTCGCGATCTTCCAACGGTCGCCGCATTCATCCAGATCCTTTTGGGATCGGCGGCAGATCGTGGTCAACTCAGCGCCGGGGTATTGCTGGTAGATGGGTATGAATTCAGCACCAAAACCAAGGCCAACAAGGGCGACTCTGATCTTTCGGTCGTTTACCATGTGCGTAGCCTCTTCCCTCCCTTGAATCGTTGCCGAACCCTTGCAGAATTGATTGCAGGATAGTAGGACGGGGACGCCAAGACAAGCTATCGTAAAAGTGGGGCTCTGGCGATGCCAGGTGGTGGAGCCCATCGGGCGCTGACCCGAGGGGTTCGTCCGTCACCACCGGCCCTTGAACCCATTCAGAAGATTGGACCATTCGATGTCGAACCCAAGCAGGTCGGACACGGTACGGATAGGAATCGTGGGAGCGGGCGCGGTCAGCGACTACCACCATGTTCCGGCGATTCGGCTCGATCCCCGAGCGGAATTGGCCGCGGCATGCGACGCCGATCCTCAGTTGCTCGAGCGTCGCAAGCAGGAGTGGGGGATCACCAAGGTCACGACCGATCCCGAAGCGCTCTGCGCCGACCCCGAAATCGACGCGGTGATTATCGCCACGCCGAATTTCACGCACCGACCGATCGCCTTGGCCGCTGCCAAAGGGGGCAAGCACATCATGTGCGAGAAGCCCCTCGGGCTGAACAAGGCCGAAGTCCAGGAGATGTACGTCGCCGCCCGCGATGCGGGGGTCACGCATATGACGGCGTTTACGTATCGCTTCGCCCCGTCGATGCGCTACCTGAGGCATCTTCTCAAGAGCGGCGCGCTCGGTACTCCCCGCCACTTCCGATCGCAACGGTTCTTGGATTGGCCCGAGACGAGTTGGGGATGGCGCCAATACCAGAGCAAGGCCGGCGCGGGCGATCTTTACGACATGACCATCCACCGGATCGACTTCGCGCTCGACCTCATGGGTCCCTTGACCCACGTCTGTGGAGCCGTGGCTCGTTTCGCCCCACGTACCGTCACCCCCGATGGCACAGCCTGCCCCCCTTCGGACGTTGACGATTGGTCCTGTCTCATCGGCGAGTTCGCAAGCGGAGCGACCGGCGTCTGGGAGGGGACGACCCTGGCGAAGGGTTACGGTCGAGAGGGATTCGGTCACGAGTGGGCCGAAGTGAATGGGTCGGAAGGTTCCGCCGTGTACCGCCTCCACGAACCCAACACGATCCTTCTCGGCAAGACCGGTCAAGATCTGGCCCCGGTCCCGGTTCCGGACGAGTTCCTCAAACCCACCGGCAGCCCCCGCGACCCGAAGCAGGGGGTCCCCGCGACCGTCTTCCGCTACGACCTGGTCTGGGAATTCGTCTCGGCGATCATCGAGCGCCGGCCTGCCGTTCCCAGCTTCCTGGACGGTCTCAACGCCCAGATCGTCGCCGATGCCGTCCTCGAGTCCTACGCCAAGAAGACCTGGATCGAACCCACCCTCGCCACGTCGTGAGTGTTCGATCTCAATGATGAATTCATGGCTAAGGTGAACTCAATCCCGCGACGCTGTGAGTGGTACATCCGGTAAGTCCGCTTCGCGTAGCGTGGACCCCGCCCATCAACGAACTCTTGTCGTAGGGCTGTTCGCTTGAGCCTCGGCAGGCCAAGGCCTGCCCTACAAAAAAGCTTGCCGGATGCTCCCATTCGAAAAGCGCTGCGATGGTTTTTCAGAGTGACACGGACGAGTGGCCAACTCGTCCGTGCCACCCAAGTTCGTCAGCTTCGACTCTCCGTTTTCAGGGAAGGCACGTTCAGTTCCGGTTCTCGGTCACACCTCGCACACCCAATCCAATCGCCGCCCAAGGCGCGCGACCACTCCAGCTCATTCCGTGAGGTCATCGAGCTGCAATCGAGAGATCAAGGGTCACGACGATCACCTCGGGTCGGCGATCCCGGTTACCCATGAAGCGTTCGAAGTGAAAGAGAGTACGGCACGTCCCTCGTAGAGAAACGGCACGTCCCTCGTAGAGAAGTGGAAAGCGAAACTCTTAAGAGACGCCCCATCAGCGTTTGACCCACCGAGTGACAAACCACAAAACCAGCCATTGTCAAGCATTTTCTCATCTCCGTTCGCAAAAAATCTTTCTTTCCACAGTGGGCTTCACCCACGTTAAGATTTGTTGCTTCAACAGCTTCGCATGTCTTGCACATCCGCCGAGAAATGTCAAAAAGCCATCATTGTCGACATAACTTCCACTCGCCGCATTAAGTGCGCAATACTACGTTCCTAGGCGCCATCACTTCGACCGGATTGGTCAACGCCTGGGAAGTCGGTTCTTGCAAAGAACTTCATCAAGATTAAACGCGCAGCATTCCGATGATGGATCTGGAGTGCGCGCACACGAGGATGATCAAGGAAGAGTTTCCCGTAGGAAAGTCCCGCAAGTTCGTTGCTTGACGAACCTCCCAGGTATCCGAGGGATTCCATGACTTCGGCCACGAATCGGGATCCGATGCCGCGCCTTCGGCGACAGCACCCCGATCCGGTGACCTCGACGGCGCGCTCGGCTCGTCCGAGACACCATGCGATCGACGCGTTGCGTGGGACCGCGATGTTCTTGGTCGTCACGCTCCACGCTGCCCTGGGGTACACTCGGATCAATATTCCCGAGCTTGTCTGGGCATCGCGCGAGAGTCCTTCCCAGATCCTCTTCGACCCCTTTTGCTGGTGGGCGATGGGGGTCTCGCTGCCTCTCTTCTTCACGATCAGCGGCTTCTTCGCCGCCGACCTCTTCGAGTCACGTGGACCCGTGGGCTTCTTGAAGAATCGGTGGGAACGGATCCTCGCCCCCTTCCTGGCAGGAGGGGCGGTGATTCTTCCCATTTGCCTCGTGGTCTGGACCTATGGCTGGCTGGTGACGAATCGTTGCACCTGGAGAGAAATTCGGCGGATGAAGTTCCACACCAAAGGACTTCAGCCCAACCTCTACGGACCGGCCCACCTCTGGTTTCTCGAATACTTGCTGGTCATGCTGCTTGTCTTCTTCCTTTACAAGATGGTCAGCCGTGCCCTGAGGTCCCATCGAACCTCAACTCCGGAACCCGCGCTCAATGCAGGGAAGAGCCTGCTTTTCTCGCCGTTGCGGCCCTTGCTGGTCGCCATCCCGACCGCGATCATCATCTGGTTCAGTCGTGACCCAAGTGGAATGGACGCTGTGCTGGACCGGCACAACTCGTTCTTGATTGACCCCGTCCGGCTCCTGCACCACTCCGTCTTCTTTCTGGTGGGTGTGTGGTTACAACGACACCACCTGCAACTGGAAAAACTGATCCCCTACTCGTTGGCCTATCTCGCGATTTCCATCCCCGTTTTTGCAGGGCGCGCGGTGCTATTGCGCGAAGGCTGGCTCCGAACGCTTGACCAGATCGAGATATTCGCCTCTGCCGGGCTTGGAGCCATCTTTGGATGGCTCATCGTATTCGGCTTTCTCGGTGTCTATCGCCGCTATTTGAATCAACCGAGCACGCGGATCCGCTACCTCGCAGATAGTTCCTATTGGATCTACCTCTGGCACTTTCCAATCGTTGGCCTCGTGCAGGTCGATCTCTACGGCGCCCCTGTCCACGCGATGTTCAAATTCGTAGCTGTGTTGCTCGTCACCTTCGGACTTGGCTTCTCCAGCTACCAGGTCATGGTCCGCTACACCATGCTCGGACGTTGGCTGCACGGAAACCGTAAGCGTCCTGAAACCGATGGCCAAACTCCATTCTACGCCCCAAGCTTCCGAAGCCAGTCTCACCAAACCGCCACACCGAACTCGCTGACGGCGAATTAGCGCTCGTGTCCTGTGTTGTAACTGGAGTTTTGCAAACTTACCGACCGCAGCCAAGGAAAAGCCCCAGATCGCCAATTTGGCGATCAAAATGCCCAGCGCAACTCGGGGGCCCCGAGGCAAATGGATCATGTCATGATGTAGT
>Ga0153954_1000466_pt1 | contig 32092 bp, 31 predicted proteins | sample TSFL038MetaG_FD_102277 | JGI IMG/M metagenome (GOLD analysis project Ga0153954, IMG submission 102277) | Attine ant fungus gardens microbial communities from Florida, USA - TSFL038 MetaG | ecosystem: Host-associated > Fungi > Mycelium > Unclassified | place: USA: Florida, Wekiwa Springs State... | reverse complement strand
GCATTGCCGGAAGACGACAGGAGCAAGGCGCATACGACAATGACGGATCAGCAGAATTTCGAGCCGCAACGGCCCGCTTCCGCCGATCCTGCCGTGGCGCTGGCGGAGATGCTGGGCCAGCTCCCCAAAGCGACCGCCGAAAAGCAACGGCCGATTGCCGCCAAGACCTCCGTCGAAGAGCTTGCCCAGGAGCTCGGCCTGAAGCTCGGCGACCAGAATGAACTGACCATCCGCCGCATCAAGCGCGGCAAGACCTACACCTTCGTCCGCGCCAACGGCACGCGGATCAAGCATGTCGGCATCCTCCGGCGGCTGAACCGGATGGCGATGCCGCCGGCCTATCGCGAGGTGCGCTACTCGCCCGATCCCAATTCGCACCTCCAGGCGGTCGGCGTCGACGCCGCCGGCCGGCTGCAATACCGCTACCACGCCGACTGGGAGAAGGTGCGCGAGCAGCGCAAGGCGCATCGGCTCGCCAAGCTCGTCGCGGCGCTGCCGAAGATCCGGCGTAACGTCTCGATGCATCTCGGCGGCGAGGAGCCGACGCGCGAATTCGCGCTGTCAGCCGTGATCGAGCTGATCGCGCGGACTGCGATCCGTCCCGGCAACGAATCCTATGCGCGGCTGAACGGCACCCGTGGCGCCACCACGCTCTTGAAGTCCAATGTCACGCTGGAAGAGGACAGCCTGGTGCTGACCTTCAAGGCCAAAGGCGGCAAAGCCGTGCGGAAGGAATGCAATGCGGCCAAGCTGGTGCGCGCCATCGGCATCCTGCGCACCGTGCCGGGCAAGCGCATGTTCCAGTATCGCGATGCCTATGGCATCGTGCGCGCGGTCTCGACCACTTCAGTGAATGCGTTCCTGCGCGAGATCGCCGGCATCAAGATCTCGCTGAAGGATTTCCGCACGCTGATGGCGTCCGCGGTGGTGGTGGAATCGCTGTCGCGAATCACGCCGGCGACCAGCCAGCGCGGTCGCAAGCGCCAGGTGCTGGATGCGATCCGCGCCGCGGCCGACCAGCTCTCCAATACGCCGGCGATCTGCCGCAAGAGCTATGTGCACGACACCATCGTCACCGCGTTCGAAGACGGCATCCTGGAACGCTTTGCCGCGACCATGAAGGGCCAGCGCTCGCAGTCCAAGCGGGAGCAACTGCTGGCGCAGGTCGTGATGGCCGCCGCGGCATAAGCGTTGCAATCGCGCTTCCCTATCGTTGTCGAGGCAACGAACGGGCGGTAAATTAGGTAAAAGCGCGCAAGTATCCCGCCGATTGTCTCTCCGTTTGTTGCAATGACAGAGCCCATGATGTCCGCCTGGTCCATTCATCCGGGCTGGTTTGCCGCCATCGCCATCCTGCTGTGGGCGACGAGCGCGTTGCCGGAATATCTCACGGCCTTGCTGTTCTTTGCCGCGGTCGCGGTGTTCCGCGCGGCACCGGCCGATGTGCTGTTTTCCGGCTTCCAGTCCGAGGCGTTCTGGCTGGTGCTCGGCGGCTTTGTGCTGGGCGCGGCCATCCGCAAGGTCGGGTTGGCCGATAGGATCGCGCGCCTGCTTGCCAATTCGCTCACGGGATCGTGGTTCACGATGGTGGCGGGCGTGGTGGTGCTCACCTATGCGCTCGCCTTCGTCATGCCGTCCAACATGGGTCGCATCACGCTCCTGATGCCGATCGTGTTGGCGCTCGCCGATCGCGCCGGCCTTCGCGAAGGCTCGCCTGGCCGCATCGCGCTGGCGCTGGCGGTCGGGCTCGGCACCTATGAGCTGTCAGGATCGATCCTGCCGGCGAATGTGCCGAACCTGATCATGACGGGCGCCGCCGAGCATGCCTACGGCATCCAGTTCAATTATCTGCCTTATCTCTTCCTGCATGCGCCGGTCATCGGCGTGTTGAAGGGCATCTTGATCGTCATCTGCCTGTGGCGGATGTTTCCGGCCGAGCCTCAACGCATCGAGGGCGACGTCGAGCGGACGAAACTGAGCGCCGCGGAACTGCGTCTCTCGGTCATCCTGCTCGTGACCCTTGCGCTCTGGATTACGGATTCCTGGCACGGCATTCGTCCGGCATGGGTTGGGCTGGTTTCCGCGTGTCTCTGTCTCATGCCCCGAATCGGGTTTCTGACCAGCGATGAGTTCACCGCGGGTGTCAATGTGCGCACCTGCATCTATCTTGCCGGCATTCTGGGGCTTGCTGCCGTCGTCGCCTGGTCGGGCCTCGGCAACGAAATTGGAAATTGGCTGATTCCGCTGCTGCCGCTCGACCGGGCTCACCCCGCGGCGGCGTTCGCGTCCATGATCGGGCTCGCCAGCGTCCTGAATTTCGCGGTGACCGCCAACGGACTTCCCGCCGTCTTCACGCCGCTTGCACGGTCTCTTGCCGAACATGCCGGTCTGCCGCTGTCGACCGTGCTCATGTTTCAGGTGTTCGCCTATTCCACGCCGCTGTTGCCCTATCAGGCCGCGCCGCTGGTCGTCGCTGCGGGCCTTGCAAAGGTGTCGACCCGCGTGGCCCTCACGACGTGTCTCGTGATCGGGCTGATTTCCTTCGTCCTGCTCGGACCGCTCTATTATTTCTGGTTTCTCGCGCTCGGCTGGATCTGACGATCAAAGCCCGCCCATCTTGCAGACGAGCTTCCACTCCTCCGCCGTCACCGGCTGCACCGAGAGACGCGAATATTTCACCAGCGCCATGGCGGCGAGCTTCTTCTCGGCCTTGATCGCGGCCATGGTCACGGGAGTCGGCATGGGCTTCTCGGCCTTGATGTCGACGCAGACGAATTTGCCGGTCTTGTCGGTCGGGTCGGGATAGGATTCCTTGATTATCTCGGCGATGCCGACGATCTCCTTGCCCTCGTTGGAATGGTAGAAGAACGCCTTGTCGCCCTTCTTCATGTTCACGAGATTCTGGCGCGCGGTGAAATTGCGCACGCCGGTCCAGGCCTCGCCCTTGGCGCCCTTTGCGACCTGCTGGTCCCATGACCAGGCAGAAGGTTCGGATTTCACCAGCCAATACGCCATGTCATTCCTCCGCCCTGAATGGCCGCGTCAGCAAGCCTTCGATCGCGGCGTCGATGGTGAGCTTCTTGCCCAGGATCGCCGCGATCGCCATTGATACCGGCAGTTCGATCTTTTGCGAAGCCGCGAGTTCGATCAGGACCGGCGCGGTGAACTCGCCTTCCGCCAGTTTTCCGGCGGGCTTGGGTTGGCCGCGTCCGAGCGCAAGTCCGAGCGCAAAATTGCGCGATTGCGGGCTCGAGCAGGTCAGGATCAGGTCGCCCAATCCCGACAGCCCGGTCATGGTCTCGGCGCGCGCGCCGCAGGCGCGGCCGAGGCGCGCCAGCTCGGAAAAGCCGCGCGTGGTCAGCGCGGCCTGTGCGGAGGCGCCGAGCTCCTTGCCCACGACAATGCCGGCGGCGATCGCGAGCACGTTCTTGGCCGCGCCGCCGATCTCGACGCCGCGCACGTCGGTGGTGTGATAGGGCCGGAAGGTCGCCGAGCCCAGTGCCCGCACAAGCCGCGCGGCCAGCGTTTCGTCTTTGGCAGCCAGCGTCACCGCGGTCGGCAGTCCCCGCGCGACATCGTCGGCAAAGCTGGGGCCCGAGAGGATCGCGGGCGCGGCATGTGGCGCGGATTCCGCGATGATGTCGGTCATGAATTTGTGCGTGCCGTGTTCGATGCCCTTGGCGCAGGCGATCACGGGCGTGGCTTCGCGCAGATGAGGCGCGATCGCATTGACCGCGCCACGCAGGTGCTGTGCGGGCGTCGCGACCAGCAGGATGTCGGCGCAGGCCGCTCGCGCAAGATCATTGGTAATTGCGATGTTGGCGGCGAGCTCGACGCCGGGAAGACGCGGATTTTCACGCGTCGAGGCGATCCGCTCCGCATGAGATGCGTCGCGTGCGTAAAGTGTCACGTCGCGTCCGGCGCGCGCGGCAACGTCGGCGAGCGCCGTCCCCCATGCGCCCGCGCCGATCACTGCCACGGAATTGAACGCGGGCATCGCTCAGAAACCCGCGCGCGAGTTCGCATATCCTGCCGGCACGCTGGCATTGGCGTCGAGCAGCCAGCGTGCCCGCGGCGGGGCGTCCATCTCGTCCAGCATGCCAAGCGCAAACCGCTCGGCGCCGGCCCAGGCGATCATCGCGCCATTGTCGGTGCAGAGCGCAGGCGGCGGGATGATCAGCGTGGTCTCTGCCTTGGCCGCCACGTCTTGCAGCGCGCCGCGGATGGCGCGATTGGCGGCGACCCCGCCGGCCGCGACCAGTGCCCGCGGCGGGCCGAATATCTCGCCGAACAATTTCAGCCCGACGCTCAAGCGATCCGCGGTCGATTCCAGGACCGCGGCCTGGAAGCTCGCGCAGAGATCGCTGATGTCCTTCGGCTCCAGCGGCGCCAGCCGGTTCGCTTCGTTGCGGACGGCCGTCTTCAGGCCGGACAGCGAGAAATTCGCATCCGGCCGACCGACCATCGGCCGCGGCAACGCAAAGCGCGTGGGATCGCCGCCATTCGCCGCACGCTCGACCTGCGGTCCGCCCGGATAGGGCAGGCCCAGCATTTTCGCGACCTTGTCGAAGGCCTCGCCCATGGCGTCGTCGACAGTGGTGCCGAGCCGCACATACTGGCCGACACCGGCGACCGCGACGATCTGGGTGTGGCCGCCGGAGGCGAGGAACAGGCAATAGGGAAAGGCAAGCGAGCAGGTCAGTCGTGGCGTCAGCGCATGCGCTTCGAGATGGTTCACCGCGATCAACGGCGTGTTGTGCACCATTGCGATCGCCTTCGCGGTGGTGAGCCCGACGATGACGCCACCGATCAGGCCGGGTCCGGCCGCGGCGGCGACCGCCGACAGCTGCTCATAGCCGACGCCGGCGTCTTTCATCGCCCGATCGACGATGCCGTCGAGCAGATCGACATGTGCGCGCGCCGCGATCTCCGGCACCACGCCGCCATAGCAGGCGTGTTCCTCGGTCTGCGATCGCACCACATTGGACAGGATCCGTCCCGACCCGTCGCCCTTCCGCTCGACGACGCTCGCCGCGGTCTCGTCGCAGGTGGTTTCGATTCCCAGAACCAAAATCGGCTTTTCGCTATCCAATGGAAGCCCTTGCGCTATTCGAACGTTCTCGTAAGTAACCGCGCAACACCCTCCTTGCAATCGCTGAAAACATGGCCGTTCTCGTCACCCGCCCGCATCCCGACAATGAGGCCACCGCGCGTTCCCTGCGGGCGCGGGGATTTGAGGTCGTGCTGGCGCCGATGCTGCGCTTCGAGCCGGTGGCGATGTCCGATTTCGATGCGGATTTCGCCGGCGTGATCGTGACCTCAGCCAATGCACTACGCGCCGTCGAGACGCAGCTGGAGCCTTTTTTCAAGCTGCCGCTGTTTGCGGTCGGCGAGCACACCGCATCGGAGGCCAAGCGGCTCGGCTTCGGCGAGGTGATTTCGGCCGACGGCGACGCGGCCAAGTTGCGCGAGCGGGTCCGGAAAAGCCTGAAAGCGAAAAAGAAGGTTAAAAAACTGCTCTATCTCGCCGGCCACGATCTCTCGCGCGATCTTGCCGGTGAACTGGCCGAAGATGGGTTCGAGGTCGTGACCCGAACCACGTACCGGATGGTTGCGCTAGCACAGTTGTCGCGCGAAACCCGCGACGCCTTTGCCGCCAACGAAGTGGAAGCCGTGCTGCACTATTCCCAGCGCAGCGCGCGGGCTTTCCTGGAGGCGGCGCGGGCGGACGGGGTCGAAATCTCCGCGCTTGCCGTGCCACAATGTTGCATTTCCGCCAATGTGGCTGCGATCCTGCACGAAGCCGGCGCGATGCGGGTGCTGGCGGCTTCCTCGCCGGACGAAAATGCCCTGTTCGGGGCTTTGGAGCGTGCTTTGCGCCCCTGATTGGCGTAAGAGAGCCGGCCGATTCCGGTATGGTATAAGGGATCGGCCCACCAACCAGGGAACCGCAGCGATGGCCGATGATGTGCTGAAGGACGCAGGACCCGCGCCGGAAGCTGGCAAGGTCAAGCGTGCACCGCCGACGATCGATCTCGAAGCCACCAAGGTCTCCGAGACCGCTGCCGCCGAGCCGAACCCTGCGGAGCCTGCATCCGAAGCGCCGCCGGATGCCGAGGCGCCGGCCGAGCCGCCCAAGGTTACAGACGAGGCTACAGACAAGGCAGCGGCTCCGCCGCCCGTCTCGACGATTTCACCCTGGGTCATCGCACCATTCTCCGGCGCGGCGGCGGCCGCGCTCGTGATCCTGGTCGGCTGGCTCTTGGGCTGGCCCGCAGTGCAGGCGCCGCCTGCCGCGCCGCAGGTCAGCAGCGCAGAGGTCGGCGAGCTCACCACGCGCGTCGCGGGGCTTGAATCAAAGACCGCCAGGGCGCCTGCGACCGACGCGGCGCTGGCCGCGCGCGTTGACACGCTGGAGAAGTCGCTCGCCACATTGAAGGGCGACCTCGCCAATCTGCGCACGCAATCGCAAAATCTCGCCGCCGCCGTCGATGGCGTGAAATCGGCACCGCGCGATTCCGCCGCCGCCCCCGCGGTCGATCTTTCCGCGATCAACGAACGGATCGACCAGATCGAGCGCACCAATAGCGCACAAAGCACGGCGATTGCGCAGACCGATCAGAAAGTGGCGGAGAGGAAGGTGACCGATGACCTGCCGCTGCGTCGTGTCGTCGCCGCCGCGTTGCTCGACGTCGCGGTACGCCATGGCGATCCCTATGAAGGCGGGCTTGCGGCGGCCAGGGCGCTGGCGCCTGATCCGGACGCCCTCAAGCCGCTGGATGCGTTCGCTGCCAAGGGCGTGCCGAATCCCCCGCAACTCAGCCGTGAGCTGCTGACGCTGGTGCCGAAGCTGACGCCGGCGGCGGAAACTCCGTCGAACGGCTCCGGCGTGCTCGATCGGCTGCAGCAAGGCGCGTCCAAGCTCGTCCGCATCGAGCGTACGGATGCCGTCGGCAGCGATCGCAGCGCGGTCGTCGCTCGCGTGACCGCGGCGGCGCTGCGCAACGATTTTCCGGAGGCGCGCCGCGAACTCGCTTCGCTCGACACTACCGATCGCGCGCCGGCGCAAGCCTGGCTCGACAAGGCTGCCGCGCGCGACGCCGCGCTGGCCGCATCCCGTCAATTCGCCGATGATAGCATGGCGGCTCTCGCCAAATCGGCCCAATAGGGTTTCCATGTTTCGCATCGTTCTGTTTCTGCTGTTGATCGCGCTCGCGGCGGCGGGCGCGGCATGGGTCGCCGACCAGCCCGGCAACGTCGTGATGTCGTGGGGCGGCTACAAAGTCACGACCACTCTGTCAGTGTTCGCGCTTCTGGTCGGCATCGTCATCGTCGCGGCGATGATCGCTCTCGGCATTCTAGGCATGCTGTGGCGTACGCCGGAGCGCATTCGCCAGGGCCGGCGCGAACGCCGTGCCGCGCGAGGACGCCATGCGATCACGCATGGATTGCTCGCGATCGGTCACGGTGACTCCGCAGTGGCACGCCAACATGCCGAGACCGCACGAAAGCTCGCCGGCAACGATCCGCTGACGCTGCTGTTGCACGCGCAGTCGGCGCAACTGGACGGCGATCGCGAGGGCGCGAAAGCCGTGTTCGGCGCCATGGCCGAGCGCGAGGAGACGCGGCTGCTCGGCCTGCGCGGTCTTTTCATTGAAGCGCAGCGCGCCGACGACGCGGTGGCCGCCGTGATGGTCGCGGAGGAAGCGCTGAAGCTGTCGCCGTCGTCGACCTGGGCTTCGCATGCGGTGCTCGGCTTCCGCTGCGCACAGGGCGATTGGAACGGCGCGCTGAAGATCCTCGACAACGATCTCGCCTCGGGCCTGATCGACAAGGCGGCCTATCGTCGCCGCCGCGGCGTGCTGCTCACCGCACGCGCGCTGGAGCTCGAAAAGGTCGACCGCGATCTCTCGCGCGAGAGTGCGATGGAGGCGGTGAAGCTCGCGCCGACGCTGGTCCCCGCGGCCGTGCTTGCGGCGAAATACGAGAGCGAGGCGCATCAGGTGCGCCGCGCGATGCGAATCGTCGAGGCGGCGTGGCTCGCGCATCCGCATCCCGATCTCGCGGACGCCTATGCGCATGTCCGGCTCGGCGATTCCGCACGGCAGCGGCTGGTTCGGGTGGAGACGCTGGCGGCAAAGACGCCCGGCAATTTCGAGGGCGCGCTTGCGATCGCGCGCGCCGCGATCGACGCCGGCGAATTCGCCAAGGCGCGCCAGGCGCTGGCGCCGTTCATCGCCAATCCGACCCAGCGCGTCGCGATGCTGATGGCGGAGATCGAGCGCACCGAGCATGGAGACAGCGGCAAGGCGCGGGCCTGGACCTTGCGCGCAGTGCGCGCACGGCATGATCCGGCCTGGACCGCCGACGGCTATGTCAGCGATCGCTGGCGGCCGGTGTCGCCGGTGACGGGACGGCTCGATGCATTCCAGTGGCAGACCCCGGTCGCAAGCCTGCCGTCGTCGGACAAGGGTGCGACCATCGAGTCTTCGCCCTTCGAGGAGGCTATGCTGGCGGCGCCGTCGCCGCGGCGCGAGATTGTCGCCAACGAAAGCCCGCCCGAGCCGCAGCGCGAGGTGACGCCGGCGGCGGAAGTGCTTCCCTCGCCGACGGTGCAGGACAACGCTCCCACGCCCAAGGAGATCGAGACGCCGGTGGAACAGCCGGCGGAGAAGGCTGTCGAACCGGTCGTGGCGCAGGCTTCGCCTGTCGCGCCGGCGCCCGTACCCGCTCCGGCCCCCTCGTCGCCGGCCGAATCGACTGCGCCGGCCGCGCCCACGCCCCTGTTCCGCGCCCGCCCTGACCTCCCAAAACCTGCCGCGCCGATCCCGGGGGTGATTCCAATCGTCCGGCCGCCCGACGATCCCGGCATCGATGACGAGGCGCCAAGCGATGAATTCACGGAACAAATCGGCACGCCGAAGGCGCAAGCCGGCGGCTGGCGCGGTTTCCTCGCCCGCTGGGGCGGGTCATAAATCCTTCGTACGGCATGATCCGGACCCGTAGGGCCGCGTGAGCGCTAAGGGGGTACCGGTTTCCCGACAAGATCATGCGCAGATGAGCCCGTTTTTCTTGCCAAGCGCGGCGGCGCCCGATATCAGGGGCGCGCGCGTTGAGGGCTGACAGCCGGGCGCGCGCGTCACGGTCCGCCGCAATAGCTCAGTTGGTAGAGCACGTCATTCGTAATGACGGGGTCGGGGGTTCGAATCCCTCTTGCGGCACCAGCGCTCGGAATGTCCGCGCCCGGACACTCAGTAGCGGACAAATCATTGCTTCCGGGCGATGATCTCGAACGGCGCGATCCGCCCGGCCGCGATGCTCTCGCTCATGTTACGGACCTGGTCGCGCCGCCGCTCGCCCATCAGCGTGTGCAGACCGAGCGGGCTCGGTCCATCCACGGACGCCATTCTTGCACTCTGCTGCTTGAAATAGTCGAGCGCAAAGGTACGGCGGTCACGCGCCGACATGATCTCGAAGCCCGCCGCGATGAGCGCCGTATGGTAGTCTGCGGGCTTCGCGACCGAGTTCGCGTCCGCAGTCGTCGCCCAGGGCAGTGGGTACGGCAGCTCTCCGTCCGCGGTGCGCATCACGTCGAACACGCCGAACTGCGCGCCCGCCCGCAGCACCCGCGCGGCTTCGGCGAACAGCGTCACCTTGTCTGCGATGTTCATGCCGACATGCAGCATGTGGGCGGCGGTGAACGTTCCATCCGCGAAAGGAAGCGACAGCGCATCGCCATGATGCAGCGACACGCGATGGCCGAGCGCCAGCCATCCGCACAGGACATTGCCGGCCTCGACGTAGTCGGGCGTCAGGTCGACGCCGGTCACGTGGCATCCGTAGCGAGCCGCAATGAAGCGCGCCGGACCGCCGAGGCCGCAACCGATATCGAGGACACGATCGGCCGGAGCGAGCCGGAGTTGATGCGCGAGCGCCTCGGTCGAGGTGCGGCCGCCGATGTGGAATTCGTCGACCTGTGCGAGGTCGTCGGCCGTCACCGTGCGCTCACTCCTGCCCATTTGGGTGAGGCCATCGCGGATCGCTGCTGTCAGACCGCCGCGTGCGTAGTGATCGGCCACGTGCGAGGACGTTGCGGCCGGCGCTGTCATCACGCCTTGATGCCGGCCTCGCGGATCACCTTCGCCCATTTGGTCGTCTCCGCGGAAATGTGCGCCGCGCACTGATCCGGCGTGTTGCCGACTGGATCGTAGCCCATGGCGGCCATGCGCGCCTTCACGTCCAGCTGAGCGACCAGCTTGGCAATCTCGCGCTGCAGCAGGGCGACGATGTCCTTCGGCGTGCCATGCGGAACGAGCACTGCGGTCCAGATATCGGCAGCGATGTCCGGGTGGCCGGACTGCGCGATGGTCGGCACGCCGGGGAGCGCGTCCGACGGTGCCGCACTGGTGATCGCGAGTGCGCGCAGCTTCCCGTCCTTGACGTGCTGCACAGCGGGCGGAAGGGCGCCGAACGAGATTGGCGTGTGGCCCGCAAGCGTCGATCCGATTGCCTGTCCGCCGCTCGAGAAGGGCACGTGCACCATGTCGAGCTGGAACGACAAGCGAAACAGTTCACCGAGGAGATGCGGCGGCGTACCCGTGCCGGGCGATGCATAGCTGTATTTGCCGGGGGCCGCCTTAATGGAGGCGATCAGCTCCGCGACGGTGGTGGCGGGGACCGATGGATGCACGGTCAGCACCGTCGGAGCCGTGGCGGCGAGCGTCACCGCATCGAAGCTCTTCACCGGATCGTAAGGCACGCTGTCGAACAGCGCCGGATTGGCGGTGTAGCTCGGCGCGACCGTCAAGATCGTGTAGCCGTCTGCCGGTGCACGGGCGGCCTGACCCGTGCCGACGTTACCACCCGCGCCGCCGATGTTCTCGACGTAGAACTGCTTGCCGAGACTGCCGGAAAGGCCCTGCGCGATCAGCCGGGCCACCAAATCGTTCGGCCCGCCGGCCGCAAAGGGCACGATGATCCGCACGGGCTTTGTCGGATAGGTCTCGGCGCGCGCAAGGCTCGGCGAGACGGCTCCGGCGAATGCTGCGCCGGATGCGGCGAGAAGCTGTCGGCGGCTGAGTGTCATCGGCGATCCCTCACTTCATGGAGGCCTGATATCGATAGCGCACCGGCGGCAAGCGAGCCATAATATGGCACAGTCGAAATCCATATGTTCCGGATATGGCAATGGAACTGAGACATCTGCGTTACTTCATCGCAGTCGCCGAGGAGGGGCATATCACACGCGCTGCCGAGCGGCTCGGCATGCAGCAGCCGCCGCTCAGCCACCAGATCCGGGCAATCGAGCGGGAGCTCGACGTGCAGCTCTTCCGCCGCAAGCCACGCGGCGTTGAGCTGACCGACGCGGGCTCCGCCTTTCTGGAAGATGCGCGCGCCACGCTCAATCAGCTCGACCGCGCGGTCGAGACCACTCGTCGCACCGCGCGGGGCGAGCAGGGCCGCCTGTGCGTGGGCGTGACATCGACCTCTTCCTTTCATCCCCTCGTACCGCGCGCCATCCGGGCCTTCAGCGAGGCCTGTCCCAGGGTGTCGCTGACGCTTGAGGAGTGCCTCAGCAACGAACTGCTCGACCAATTGCGCAACGAGCGGATGGATGTGGCCTTCATCCGCACCGCGCCCGCTGACTCCCAAGGTCTCACCGTTACGGAACTGCTCAGGGAGCCGATGGTCGTGGCGCTGCCGAGTGTGCATGCGCTCGCGAAGGACGCAGGCGGCGCGGCCATTCCGTTGAAGCGGCTGGCGGTCGAGACTTTCATCCTTTACGGGCCGCCGGGCACCGGCATGTACGATACGATCGTCGCCGCCTGCCATGCCGCAGGCTTCAATCCCAATGTCGGCAATCTCGGTGCGTCGACGCAGCGGGCGCCGCGCATCGGCTCGACATTAAGCCTCGTTGCCGCAGGGCTCGGCATCACATTCGTGCCGGCCTCGCTCCAGCGCATGAACATCGAGGGCGTCACGTATCGGCAGGTCGAGGCTGCCCTGCATCCCGCCGCACGGCTGAGCCTCGCATCGCGCCGCGGTGACCCCTCAGCGATCGTGAGGCAGTTCGTCAATGTCGTGAAAGGCGCTGCAAAATAGCGTGCGTTAGCGACTTGTTGGCAGGGACGGCTGTTCGCTGTTGGCACATCGCGCCAAGCGCGACGAAGTCGATTAAGGTCGATGGACGCAAGAAGAGAGGGTGAGCCCACCCCCATGAAGAACCGCACGACGGTGGAAGGCAAGCCTCACTTGCCGCCGGATCGATTGGGAAGCAGCGCCAGCGTGCTGATCAGGCGTTCGCGCCAGTCGGGGTGCTCGACGCTGATCATCTCGACCGCGAGCATCGCGCACTCGTCGCAGATATAGGCCGGCGGCACGGCGACGAGCTGCATCACTTCGCTTTGCGTCTTGCGGCAGAACGAACAGGCGGGCGTGGTCATCATGTTGCCTCTGGATGCAGTTCAGAACCAGCATGTTGGCTGGCGCCTGCCAGAGCGAGCCTAGCGCATGATCCGGAAAAGTGTGCAGCGGTTTTCCGAAAAGATCATGCGCAAACAAGAATCTAGAGCGCGATGACGATTCATCCTAATCTCATCGCGCTCTAGCGTCCGCGCGTTAGCAATTCATTCACGTTCGTGCAGGGTTGGCCAGCTTACCGGCGTTGCGTACCCTGCGCCATGCCAGCACCACGCCGGTGAGGCTGAAGGCGAGGCCGCACAGGCAGAGTGCGACGATCACGTTTGCGCGCAGCCATGGGTGCGATGCAAGCGGCGGAAAATCGAGCTTGTGCAGAGCCCGGAAGAGCGCGTCGCTGTGAGGGAACAGCCGTCCGTCATCCATTGAAAGAAAGCCGGAGAAAATCCAGGCGAGAAGGAACGGCGAAAAGATCAGGCCGCAGATGTGATGCCAGCGCTGCACGCCGTGATAGGGCTCGGCCTTGCCGAGCCGAATGACGCCCAGGATGATGCCCAGCGCCGCGCCGAACGTCGCGACCAGCGACAGCCACCACATCAGCGCGCTCCAGGCGTGCCTGTGATGGCGCAACTCCGTCGGATAGATCCAGTGGGCGATACTGCCGGGATAGTTCATCAGGCGCTCGCTCCGCGTCGTCGTCAGAACCACCTTGCCTGATGCAGAGGAGACGTAGATTTCGGTCCCCTCGTCGTCGTTGAGCGCAATGCGGCTGAGCGGGCGATCGGAATCGAAATCGCCCGCGACCGTCCACTGGTCGTAGTCGATCCGAGTCGTGTTCGCGCGCGACAGGTCGATGCCGTTCGTCAGGGGTTGCTCGGTCCGCGCCGGGAACGGCACGAAGTGCATCACGATTCCCGACGCGAACCACATCGCAAACAACAGGCAGAACGCGACACCCCACCAGCGGTGCAGTGTCGCGAGAATGCGCATCACCACTTCGCCGAGGCGGACAGCTCGAAGGTGCGCGGCGCGCCGAGCAGCACCTGATCGGGCAGGCCGGGATCGGCGTAGGCGGCATAGAGCTCATTGGTGATGTTTCGAATCCGGAATCTCACGCGCATCTTCTCCAGGCCCTGCCACCATAGATCGCGGCCGGGAATGTCGACAAAGGCAAAGAGATCCGCCGTGGTGTAGGGCAGCATGGCGGTGAGATTGTCCGAGGCCACATAGCGCTGCCCGACGTAGCGCACAGAGCCGCCGATCTCGACCGGCCAGCGCCAATTGTCGAACCGGTAGGACGCGCCGGCATTGGCGATCACCGGCGGGACATTGGGCACGACGTTGCCGGTCGCATCGCCGAAGTCGCTGTAGTGCGCTTCGGTGAACGCGACATTGCCCCAAAGCTTGAGATTTTCGATCGGACGCACGGCTCCCGCGATCTCGACGCCCTGGCTGCGGACCTGGCCGGCGAGTGTCGAGGTCTGATCGGTGAGCGGGACATAGACGTTGTTGCGCTGGATGTCGTAGACCGCGATCGTCGCCTCCGCCCGCTTGTCGTCGGAGATCACCTTGGCGCCGGTCTCATAGATGCGCGAGCTGGTCAACTGGAGCGATGTTCCTGGCGTCACCGAAAAAATATCGGCGACCGCCGGATCGTAGGCGGTGGCGTACATGCCATAGAACATCAGTCCCTTGACCGGCTCGAACGTCGCGGCCGCACGATAGGACACCGGCTGCCAGTTCTGGGTGAAGGGCTGGCCTGCCGGAATCCCGCCGCCGAAATCAATACCGTCGCGGGACAGTTGCAGGTCCTCGGCGCGGATGCCGCCGATCAGAGCCAGCATCGGGGTGATCTTCAGCTGGTCTTCGATCGAGATCGCCGCATCGTCGAGACGGCTGTTGCGGAAGCCCGGCTGGGGCGTCAGGCCATAAGGCCCGGGGACCGGATTGACCACGGGCAGGTCTCCCTGGGGAGAATACGGATAATCGTCCGGGTTTTCTTCCTGGGCAAACTGGATGTCGTTGCGGCTCAACTGCAATTGCCCCGCGAAGCGATTTTCCATGCCGAAAAACGACGAGTGCCAGGTGACGTCGGTATTGTTGCCGATCACCTGCTGCTTGTGCGCGACAAAGAAGCGATCGGTCTGGACCAGCGATTTCGTAGGATCGAACGCATAGGTCTCGCTGTCAAACCAGTGCCGCTTGGCGCCGTATTCGTAGGTCTGGTTCTTCACCGTGATGGCATCGCCGTACGACCATTCCCAGCCGCCGCGCACCCACAGTTCATGCGCGCCGACGGAATTGTCGGAGACGTTGTAGTTGGTCTTGGTCGTCCGCGAGTCCACCGTCACAGGAGAAATGAGGTCGCCAGTGAACGTGTTGACCGCCGATCCCGCGACGACTCCGTGCGTGGAGAACGGCCCGGAGAACGCGGTCGTGGTCAGCGGCGTGCCCCAATAGGCGTGGCCGTCGTCGCGCTTGTAGTCGATGGCGGCGAACACCTTGAAGGCATCGTTGACGCGGTAGTTGAGCTGCCCCGAGACATTGTTGAGGTTCTCATAGGCGCCGTCGATGAAGCTGTTATCCTTGGACGACGAGATATCGAAGCGGTAATCGAGCCCCGGGAGGTTGGTGCTGCCGCCCGAGCCGAAATGCGTGCGATAGGTGCCGAGCGTATCGATGGATCCATCCAGCTCGCTCTTGATCGGTCCGGTCGTCGGCTGCCTGGATACGTAATTGACGGAGCCGCCGGTCGCGTCGAGGCCGGTCATGAGCGAGGACGGACCTTTGAGGAATTCGACCTGTGCGAGGTCGGCGGTCTCCATCACGCGCGAGGTGATGTTCGACGGGCCGACCCAGATGCCGTTGTAGAGCACGTTCACCGCGCCGAAGGTGAAACCGCGCATGGAAAAGGTCGCGGGCGCGCCACCCACATCGCTCGAAAGCACGCCGACCGCGCCTGCCGCGGTCTCGGTGGTGGTGCGGTAGCCCTGCTCCTGCATCTGTTGCTGGGTGACGATGTCCACGCTCGCCGGCATCTCGTGTGCGGTGAGGCCGAGTCGGCTGGCGCTGGTCGCAACCAGGTTGCCGTCGAGCGGCGTTGGCACGACGAATGTGGAGCTTCCCGGCGGCGTCGACACCGCGTCCGCCGCAGGACCTGGTTGCGCGGCCGGCAGCGGTTTCGGCGCGGTCTGCCGCGCTGTGCGCCTGGCGCGCTTCTGCGCCCCCGGGGTTTCGTTCCCGGCCCGGCTCGGCGCGTTCTGCGGTTTCGCCGGCGAGACCGTGACCGGGTTCAGTGTTTGCGGCGCTTGCGCCGATGCGGTTTGGGCATCGGCGGCAAGGACGATCAGTCCCAGCGAGAGATGAAGGGAAGGCGCGCGGGAGCGCGACGGCGAGGAGAGCCTCGAGATTTTCAAGATCGACACAATGGTGCCCAACGGCGAACAATGAGACCGTCACGCACGCTGGTCGCGAAACCTGCCCTTCGCCCCTGATGCGGCAGATCACATCGACTCTTGCAGCGCTTCGGAGCACCCCGCCCGACGCGTTCGCGCATGACCACGATTGGTAGCAGGTCTCCTGGCTCGCGGGTCACGGCCTCTGACCACCTTCCCGGGATCGCGATCCCAGTGGCATTAAATGGTCGTCGGCTCGCCGCTTACAGTTGCGGGGGCAGCTGCGGCATTGTCCTTTGCTTGCACAAACGGACGCACCGCATTCCCTTGATTAGCCCTTGCGGGCACTACCGTTTTGGACGATGGCACCCGCCTCTCGCGCGAGTCAACGCCGGTCGAAGCGGGGCGGGTTCGCACAGGCTTCGGTGAGGCAAACCGGCAACACCCCGAGGAAACGGCGGGCTATCGCGTTCGGTCTCTTCCTCGTGAATGAACCGCTCGGGTGACCTCCATCACACAAGCCGGCGGACGAACGGCCTAAGCTCGCGGGTAAGCCATAGGGCTTCGTGAACAGGGGAAACTTCACATGCGCAAATTTATTTTGACGGCAGCGATGGTTTTGGCCTCCGTGTCGGCGCAGGCCGGACAATCGCGCGGCCTGTCCACCGTACGGTTGGTGAATGATCCGCCGGCCGTAACCGATGTCCAGCCCGCCGCCAGCGACTCCCGCCGGGCCGACAACGTCATCAACTCAACTCCGGCGACCCAGGCGGCCGAGACGCCACGTTACAGCGCACCGCCGGCCGATACGACGCAGCCGACCGAGCCGACCCGCAACACCGCGGATACGCCGCGCTACTCCGCGCGACCTGCGCCGGTCACGGCCACGGCTTCGACCGCGCAACCGCCGATGGGTCCTTCAATCCGGCGAGGCCATTCTTATCAGGCGAGAGTGGAAAGACCGCATCACCGGAGCCACTGGACCGCCGGGCGTGTCATCGCCTTGCTGCGCCATTACGGAGTCTACTGGTGAAGCCGTCACGCAGCTCCCCGGCTCGCTTTCGAAGCGCGAATGGCGAAGCAATCCAGCGCCGCTTCCTGCGGTTCTGGATTGCTTTACTTTCTAAGTACGGCTGCGGGTGTTCTCTCAGCGCGCGACGGTCTGCACGATGCTTGAGACGGGCCGCGTGGCGGCGGTGGCTGCTGGCAGCTTCAGCTCCTTGGCCAGCGCCTCGTCATATTCCGGCAGCGACTGCAACGTCGTCTTGGCCTTGATCTGCACCACCTTGTAGCCGCCTTCCTTCAGCCGGCGCAGCAGCGTCGGCAACGCATCGGCCGTGTGCTTCTGGAAATCATGCATCAGGATGATGCCCTTGCCGAGCTTGTCGAGCTTGGTCATCACCGTGGTCACGACTTTCTCGGGGGTCTGGGCCTTGCGGAAATCGAACGAGTCGATGTCGCAGGAGAACATCGCGATGTTGCGCTGACCCAGATAGGCCATCGCCGCCGGATTGTGCTGCAACTGGGGGAAGCGGAAGAACGGCGCCGGGTCCGGGCCGCCGAGCGCCCATTTCACCGCGCTGACACCCTTCTCGATCTCGTCCTTGTCCGTCTGCTCGGTCATCTTCTTGCCGTTCAGATTGGCGTGCGACCAGGTATGCGTGCCGACGGTGTGGCCGGCGGCATAGACCTGCCGGAGGATCTCCGGGTGATAGGTCGCGTGCTTGCCGATCGTGAAGAACAGGCCCTTGGTGCATTCGTCGGCGAGCGCTTTCAGCACGGCGGGCGTGTTGCCCGGCCACGGACCGTCGTCGAATGTCAGCACCACTTCCTTCGGCTCCAGGAAATCGAGCTGCTTGAAATTCTCGAAGCCGAAGCCGGGGCCGCCCGTGGTGTCGATCTCGACCACGCGGCCGACGCCGAGCGCGTCGGGGTTGGCGCAGGCGGGTGTCGAGGCAACAGGCGCCGGCGGCGGAGCGGCAGGCGCGGGCTTGTTCACCGACGCCGTCACCAGCACATCATCCTTGGCGGCAAGCTTGGCCGCGGGCGGCGGCAGCGGATCGGCAGGCCTTGCGGCAACCGTCTTGGGCGCGGCCGCATCGACACGCGGCGCAGAGGTCCAGTACCAAACTCCGGCGATCGCAACCGCCGCAATCACAGTGGCCAGCATCAGGCCTAACGCATTACGCATCGCTACTCTTTCCACCAATGCACTGACGGGGGTACGCCGCCTTCGCAGCCACTCATTAATGCGAAGGAAGTGTTAACGGCTCACCAACACGGTCCGGTTCTCTGAAGGATTTCCGGAGGATATTGCGGGAGTGATGGAAGTCACAGAGAGCCGCTTCCAAGTGATGGCCATCACAGTGAAGGCGGCGGAAGCGGCGCATGGTGTCGGCATCGAAACAACGGGCCCGCCTTCCGCGGTGCCGACAGGAGCCGACAATGACCGCATTGTTCACCAGCAAGCTTCGTCAGGCCGGTTTGGTGCTGGCGATCGCTCTCACCACCTCCGTGATCTCGACCAGCCAGAGCTTCGCTTTCAGCGCCGAAGCGCAGCAGATGTGCACCGGCGACGCCTTCAAGCTCTGCAGCTCGGAAATCCCGAACATTCCGAAGATCACGGCCTGCATGTTCAAGCACAAGAGCGAGCTGAGCCCCGGTTGCCGCGCCGTGATGAACAAGGAATCGGCCACCAGGTCCAAGACGGTCGCTGAAAACGACTGATCCCCGCTTGGACCTGCAGGACGGCGCAGGCTGCTCCGGCCTGCGTCGTTTTGCTGCAATCGGCGGGCATCGGACAAATCGATTGCAGCAGGAAGGACCCCGCTCTAGAACGCTTTGGCGTTTTAGAGGCCTGATCAGATGACCAGATTTCTTTTTGTCATGTCGCTTGTTCTGTTTGCTTCCGGCGCTTCCGCGCAGCAGGGACATGATGCCTGTGCGCGCGACGTCTCGCGCTGCTGCCGTGCGCATATGAACGACGGCGATCAGGTCGTGCTGGCCTGCCTGAAAGAGCACCGCGCCCGGCTGTCAAAGGCCTGCGACAAGGTGCTGACCGACCACGGGCAGTAAGGGCTTTCGTCATTCCGGGATGGTGCGTTAACACCAGACCCCAGATGCGCAATTGCGCATCGGGGAATCTCGAGATTCCGGATCGCCGCTTCGCGTCGTCCGGAATGACAGCGCAGCTAATTGCGCACCGCGATCCGCGCCGGAGCATCGACCATGTCCCGTCGCCGCTTGGCCGACTCGAACCCGTGCATGCCGATTTGCCATTGGAGACCGACGATCGCGCCCTTGGTCGGCTGTAACAGGCCGAGCGAGGCGAACAACGTGATTGGCAGCCAGATCGCGAGCTGCACCCAGGCCGGCGGATCATAGGCGATCGCGACCGCAAGCAGCGCCGGCACCACAATGTGCCCGACCACCACGATGACGAGATAGGCCGGAAAATCGTCCGCGCGCTGCGGCGTGTAATCCTCCGCGCAGACCTCGCAGGTGTCGGTGACCTTGAGGAAGCGACAGAACAGGTGCCCGCGCCCGCAGTTCGGGCATTTCATCGCAAAGCCGCGCGCCATCGCCTGGGGCAGGGAAACGGGTTGGGTCATGGCCTTAATTCCTTGACTTGAGAGTTATCCATACAATATGTATTTGTCTGCATACAATCAAAGACAAATAGCCAAATTGCATGGACTGGGTCCCTACACTTTCGGAATGGCAAGGCCCGATGTTCCTGCGCATCGTCGATGCGCTTGCGGCCGATATCGCCAGCGGTCGTCTGGTGCGCGGGCAGCGGCTGCCGACCCATCGCTCCCTTGCCGCCGCACTCGATCTCGATCTGACCACCATCACCCGCGCCTATGGTGAGGCGCGGCGGCGCGGGATTTTGGAAGCACGGGTCGGGCAGGGCACCTTCGTTTCCGAGACGACGGCGCGCGCGGCGTCCGATCTGCCGGCGCCGGTCAATATCGATCTCTCGATGAACCTGCCGCCGCAGCCGGTCGAGGCCAATCTCGACCTGCGCATCGCGCAGGGGCTGGCGAATATCCGCTCCGATGCCGGTTTCAGCGCGTTCCTCAGCTATGCGCGGCCGGGCGGTAACGCGGATGAACGCGAGCTTGCGGCATCCTGGCTGCAGGCGCGCCTGCCGCAGGCCTCCGCCGAGCGCATCGTGATCTATCCGGGCTCGCAGGCGATCATCTTCAATGCGCTGCTGGCGCTGACCTCGCCGGGCGATGTCGTGGTGACGGAAGCGCTGACCTTTCCCGGCGTGAAGGCGGCCGCCGCCAGGCTGAACGTGCGATTGGTCGGCGTGGCGATGGACGCCGAGGGCGCGCGGCCCGATGCGCTCGACGAGGCGCTTCGCAAGCATAAGGCGAAGGCGGTTTATCTCGTGCCCACCCAGCAAAATCCGACGACCGCGACCATGGGCGCGGACCGGCGCCAAACGATTGCCGACATCATCCGCCGGCGTGACTCGATCTTGATCGAGGACGATGTGTACGGCCCGCTCGAGCCACAGATGTCGCCGATCGCCAACCTGATCCCTGAACGAACCTATTATGCTGCGAGCATCGCCAAATGTATCGCGCCGGCGCTGCGGGTCGCTTACCTGCTGGCGCCGGATCTCGCCGCCGAACAGAAGATGCGCGGCGGCCTGCAGGCCACGATGCAGATGCCGTCGGCACTGATGGTGGCGCTGCTGACGCACTGGCTGCGCACCGGCGTCGCCAATGAGATCATCAAGGCGATCCGCAACGAGGCCGCCGCGCGCCAGCAGCTCGCGGCGCGCTTCCTGAAAGGAATCACGTTCGCGGCGCGTCCCGCCAGCCATCATCTCTGGATGCCGCTGCCATCGCATTTCGCCGGTACCGACCTGCTCTCGCATCTGATGCGCAACGGCTTGGCGGTCGTCGGCGAAGATGCGTTCGCGGTGGGAGAGGCCCCGCGCGGCATTCGAGTTTCGCTCGGCGCTGCGCGCAACCGCGCCGAGCTCAGCCAGGCGCTTCAGGTGCTGTCGAATGCGGTGAAAACGCCGACCGGTGCGATGCAGATCGTGTAATTGATTTACTGGCAGTGTCATTCCGGGGCGATGCGTTAGCATCGAACCCGGAATCTCGAGATTCCGGATCGCCGCTTCGCGTCGTCCGGAATGACGGCAAGTCAGGTCGTGCTGCCCGCGGCACTCGCGACCACCGGCAGCACCTCGCTCGCAGCGCGGTCGGGGGTGTCGTCCTTCCAGCGCACCGAGCCGAACGGGCGCTCCAGCATGCGGCGGATGCACACTGGGTTGGGCCCGATATGGAACGCCGTCGCCTGCTGGTACAACGCGCGCTCCGACTGGGTGGCGCGATTGCGCTGGCGCAAATAATCGAGCCAGGTCGGGCAGTGATACCGCTCGGTCCATAATTCGGGGTCGGCGATGTCGCGCGCGATCGACCAGCCATAGGCGCCGTTGCGTTGTCGGGACAATTGCACGTCCTGCATCACATTGTGGAAGGCACGGGCGTTGTCCTGAGCGACGCGGTATTCGATCTCGACGACCAGGGGACCGCTGCGGCCGGTGAGTTGCAACTGCACCTCGGGATCGGCGAGCGTCTCCGTCACCTCGTTGCGGGCACCGACCCGCGGCATCGGCAGCAAAAGTCCGAGCAGCGGCGATACCAGCATCAGGCCGGCGGACACGAGCAGCGCGGTTTCGACGCCGTAGGCATCGGTGAGACGGCCCCAGCCCCAGCTTCCGATCGCAATGCCGCCGGAGATCGAGGCCTGGTACGCCGCCAGCGAGCGGCCCGCGACCCAGCGCGGCGCCGACAATTGCACGCCGATATTGAACAGCGCGACCGAGAGCATCCAGACCGAGCCGGCGACGACGAGCGCGGCTGCGGTCAGGACCGGTTCGCGGCTCAGCGCGACCGCCGCGATGCCGCCGCCCATCGACAGCGTGCAGGCCCGGACCGCCGCCTCGCCGCTCAAGCGCTTGCGGATTTCGCCGATATTGAGCGCACCGATGATCGCGCCCATGCCGAAGGCGCCCAGAATGATGCCGTAAGTCTGCGCGCCGCCATGCAGGAGGTCGCGCGCCACCAGCGGCATCAGCGCCGAGACCGAGCCGCCGATCAGGCCCATCACGAAGGTGCGCGTCAGCACGATCTTGATCGGCGGCGAATTGGTGATGTAGCGCACGCCCGACACGATGGCGCGGCTCAGCCGCTCGCGCGGCAGCCGCGAGGGTTCGGTGGTCCGTTTCCACAGGAACAATACGACCAGGAGCGGGATATAGAGCAGGGCATTGAGGGAAAAGGCCGCGACCGCGCCGGCCGCCGCGACCACGACGCCGCCGATCGCGGGGCCGAAGCTGCGGGCGATATTGTAGCTGATGCCGTTGAGCGCGATCGCCGCCGGCAGCGTCTCGCCCGGCACCTGCTCGCTGACCGAGGATTGCCAGGCCGGGCCGAACAGCGCCATGCCGCTGCCGACGACGAAACACAGCGCCAGCAGCAGGTTGGGCGCGAGCAATCCGAGCCAGGTCAGCACGGTCAGCACGGTCGCGCCGGTGAGGGCGATCGACAGCGAGATCATCGACACGATGCGGCGGTCATGCATGTCGGCAATGGCGCCGGCCGGCATCGAGATCAGCATCACCGGCAGCATCAGCGCGGTCTGCACCAGCGCCACCTTGTCGGCTGAGGAGGTCATCTGGGTCATCGCCCACGCCGCGCCCACACCCTGGATCAGGATGCCCAGATTGGAGAGCAGGCTCGCGAGCCAGATGCGCCGGAATATCGTGTAGCGGAGCGGAGCGGTGAGGCCGTCGGAGGAAAAGGGCGGGCGTTGGGGCGCGTCGGTCATATCCGGGTCCGTCGGGACAGAAATGGCGTGATTCCTCGACTAAGAATGTGATGCCTGTGAAAGTCCTTGTCTGTCCAGTGCTTGCGGGCCTGATCAGCGGTCATCCGGCACCGTTAAACTACGGAGAGGGGGCCGGAGAACAGGATTGCAGTCGCCGAATTGACTTACTAGCTGTCTACCAGACGTAGACCGCATGAGCGCAGCGATATGCGGGACTTTTCCCGGGGATCGCTTCGCTCACCCGGCTACCGTAACGAGGCCGTCATTGAGCATCGCCGAAGCCTATGACCTGCCGGTTGCGCGTCGCCCGCTGGTGCCGGCCTACCCGCCACGGGCTCCCGAGAGCATGGGCGCGATGGCGCGGATGCGGGCGATGCGCAACAGCGCCATCGGCACCTGGGGTCAGCGCGCCTATGAAGAGGACGTAATCCAGGGCCGCTTCTTCGGCCGCAGCAGCTTCATCCTCAATACGCCAGACGCGATCAAGCATGTGCTGGTCGATAATTACGAGAACTACACACGCACCCCCACGGGCTTCCGCGTGCTACGGCCGATGCTCGGCCAGGGCCTGCTGATCGCCGAGGGCCGCGCCTGGAAGCATCAGCGCCGGACCCTGGCGCCGGCGTTCACGCCGCGCGCGGTGTCGAGCCTGGTGCCGCATATGATCGCGGTCACGGACGAGACGATCGCCGTGCTGAAAGACAGGGCGGGCGCACCGGTCGATCTCCGCGAAGCCATGCAGCGGATGACGCTCGAGATCGCCGGCCGCACCATGTTCTCCTTCGGCATGGAGCGCCATGGCGCGACCTTGCGCAACTTCGTGATGGAATATGCGGCGCGGCTGGCGCGGCCGCATCTGCTCGATCTGGCGCTGCCGCTGTGGTGGAAGACGCCGCAGGATTTCCGCCGGGCGCGTTTCCGCAAGCGCTGGACGGCCTTTGTCGCCATGCTGATGGCCGAGCGGCGTGCGGCCGGCAAGAAGGCGGACGCGCCGCCGCGCGACCTGTTCGAGCTGATGGAGGCCGCCCGCGATCCCGAGACCGGCAAGGCCTTTTCCGACGAGCAGCTCGGCGACGAAGTCGCGACCATGATCCTCGCCGGTCACGAGACCACCGCGACCGCGCTGTTCTGGTCGCTCTACCTCCTCGCGCTCGATCCGGCGACGCAGGATGACCTTGCCAGGGAAGTGAAAAATGCCGCCGGCTCGCTGGATCCGGAGCGGCTTAAATTCACCCGGGCCGTCATCGAAGAAACCATGCGGCTTTATCCGCCGGCGTTCCTGATCGCGCGGGCCGCCTATGGCGCCGATACCGTTGCCGGACTGCCGGTCAAGGCGAGTGATGTGATCCTGATCGCGCCCTGGCTGCTGCACCGCCATGAGAAGTTCTGGCGCGATCCCAATGCCTTCGTTCCGCAGCGTTTCATGGCCCCCAACCCCCCGCCGGACCGCTTCGCCTATCTGCCGTTCGGCGTCGGCCCGCGGGTCTGCATCGGCGCGCATTTCGCGCAGGTGGAAGCGACGCTTGCGCTTGCCAAGCTGATCGGTGCATTCCGTATCGAACTGGTCGACAAGGCCGCGGTGATGCCGATGGGCGTCGTCACAACCCAGCCCGACCGCTCGCCGATGTTTGTCATCAAACCGCGCTAACAGGGATCATCGATCCCATCGGGTAACTCGTCATGAGCGACATTGAGGCCCAGTTCTCGTTGCTGCAGCAGTCCGCCGATCCCGCGGTCGCGGACGCCATCGTGCGGCTGATCAAGGACGGCAAGGACCACGAGCTCAACCGCATCAATGTGCTGGACTTCTCCGGGCGTACCGGCCTCGACGAGGAGAAGGCTATATCGGGCTTTCTGCAGGCCTCGAAGCTCGGGCTGTTTGATCTCTCCTGGAACGTGCTGTGCCCGGGCTGTGGCGGCGTGCTCGATGTTCATGACACGCTGAAATCGCTGCGGCCCGAGGACTATCATTGCGGCCTGTGCGCATGCGGCTACGAGTGCTCGGTCGACGAGCAGGTCGAGGTGGCTTTCACCGTGGCGCGCCGCGTCCGCCGGATCGCCGCGCACGATCCCCACACGCTGCCGCTCTGGGAATATTTCAAGCAGGTGTTCTGGAGCTCGGGCATCGATCTCAACGAGGAGTCCTTTGCCTCGCTGACCGACGAGGTGACGCTCGATGCGCTCGAATTGCCCGCCGGAGAGAAGGCGGTGCTGTCGCTGCAGCTGCCGCCGCAATTCGTCATCGTGTTCGAGCCGGTGACGCATTCGGCGCAGTTCATCGACGTGCAGGGCGAGCCGACCAGAGAGCGCCAGCAGCTTTCGCTGATCTACAACAAGGCGCATCCGCCGACCGGCAGCACGACCCTGCGCCCGGGACCGCTGCGGCTGTCGCTCGACAACCAGGCCGAGGTGCGGGTGCTGCCGACGGTGTTCGTCGCGGCCGACGCGCTGCACAAGCTGCTGGGCAAGCGCCGGCCGTTCCTCACGGCCAAGCGGATGCTCTCCAACCAGACGTTCCGCGACGTGTTCAAGGCCGACAATCTCAACGTCGACCAGCGGCTGAAGATCACCTCGCTGACCTTCCTGTTCACCGACCTCAAGGGATCGACCGCGCTTTATGAGCGAGTCGGCGATCTCGCCGCGTTCGACCTGGTGCGCGCGCATTTCAGCGCGTTGCTCGAGATCATCGCCGCCGAGAAGGGCGCGGTCGTGAAGACCATCGGCGATGCCGTGATGGCGACCTTCATCCGGCCCGAACACGCGCTTGCCGCCGGCCTGAAGATGCGTGCGGCGATGGACAAGCTCAACGCCCAACGCGGCAGCAACGACCTCATCGTCAAGATCGGCATTCACGAAGGGCCGTGTCTCGCCGTCATGCTCAACGAGCGGCAGGATTATTTCGGCCAGACCGTCAATATCGCCGCGCGCGTGCAGAGCCTGTCGACGTCGCAGGAGATCCACATCACCGCGCCGGTGATCGATGCACCCGAGGTCGCCACCATCCTGGAGAAGGAAGCGATCAAGCCGATCCAGAAACAGGCGGCGCTGCGCGGCATCGCCGACAAGATGGTGGTGTACGAGATACCCTAGCGATCACACGGAGCATCCAAGCACACCGTCGTCATGCCCGGGACAAGCCCGGCCATGACGAGAAGCGGCAGTATTGCCTAAACGTAATGCATGCGGCGAAGTGCGCTGATTGCGCCTCAACTGGTTCCGCGCCATATAGCTTGAAGAAAAGTTCACCTCGACAGGGATTTCGATGCTCGACGGATTGCGCCAATTCATTGCCGACGTGGTGTCCCCGCATGCCCAGGATCGCGCCTTCGATGATACCGGCTATCAGCTGGCCGCGACCGCGCTGTTGGTCCATGTCATCTCGCTCGATGGCGAGCCCTCCGAGATCGAGAAGCGCAAGCTGCACAGCCTCATCGAAAGCCGCTTTGGTCTCGATCGCGGCACCGCCGATCATCTGATTGCCTCGGCGACGCTGGTCGAGGGCGAGGCCGTCGACCTCTATCACTTCACCAGCGTCATCATGCGCTCCGTCGACGAAGCCGGCCGGCTCCGCATCGTCGAGATGATGTGGGAGCTGGTCTATGCGGACGGAAATGTCAGCGAGTTCGAGGACAATGTGGTGTGGCGCGCCGCCGACCTTCTGGCGGTGTCGTCTCGCGACCGGCTCGAACTCAAGCATCGCGTCGCGGAAAAGCGATCCGCCGGCGCTTCCGGCGGTTGACCGTGTCGCCGCAGCGTGATCCCGCTATTGTCTGCCCGGCGATTGGCCACATGACGAAACTTTAATCTGCGTCGGAATCCCCCTGCAAATAAGGCGCAACGACGCATCCATCGAATACGCACAGCGCCATGCTCGCAAGACCGCTTGCGTCCCACCGCGGCCCTATGCTCTCGTCGCCGCCAAGACGGCTGCATCCCCTGGTTGATCCTTGAGCATTGAACCGTGACCGAGCGTGTGACGCTGATTACCGGTGCCTCTGCAGGCATAGGCGCTGAACTGGCGCGCGTTTTCGCCGCCAACGGTCATCGCGTGGTGCTGACGGCACGACGGGCGGATCGTCTCGAAGCATTGTCGGACGAGATCACCAAAGCGGGCGGCAAGGCGCCGATCCTGATCTCCTGCGATCTCCTGACATCGGATGCCGGCGACAAGATCGAGGCCGCGCTCGCCGCTGCGGGCGCCGAGGTCGAGTACCTCGTCAACAATGCGGGCTTCGGCCTGTTCGGCCGCGCAACTGAACTCGATCGCGCCGAACAGCTCGGCATCATCGACGTCAATATCCGCGCGCTGGCGGATCTCTCGCTGCGCTTCGCGCCGAGCGTGGTCAAATATTGCGGCGGCATTCTCAATGTCGGATCGATCGCTGGCTTCCTGCCGGGGCCGGGCATGGCGATGTACTACGCCTCCAAGGCGTTCGTGATATCGTTCACCGAAGCGCTGCGGCAGGAATTGAAGCCGAAGGGCGTGCGCGTCACCGTGCTGTGTCCGGGCCCGGTGCCGACCGAATTCCAGGCGCGGGCGGGATTTCGGCCCGGCTTCGATTCCGCCGTCCTCAACGTCTCGGCCCGCGATGTTGCAAGTCAGGCCTACCGCGGCCTGATGTCGAACCAGCGCGCCGTGCTGCCCGGCTTCGGCATCAAGATGGTGCCGCTGCTGCTCAGGCTGTTTCCACGCGGCTTCATCCTGGGCGCGGTCAGCGGCTTTCAGCTCCGCAAACGCTGAAATTTTCGAATTTGGCCGGTCCGGTCCTTTGCTTCCAGCTCTTTGCTTGAAGCGGATCTGTGCGCGGGCTCACACGATGTTAACCTCTGTTTAGCTATGATTGCTGCTTGATGACGAGCCATCCATCACCTCTTCCGTTGCGCTTCCCTGCCGGAACGGAGCCGGGCTTGCGGCCGGTGCTGGTCGTCCTGCATCAGGAAAGCTCGACTCCCGGCCGCATCGGCAATGTGCTGCGTGCGCTCGGCTACCCCCTCGACATCCGCCGTCCCCGCTTTGGCGATGTGCTGCCGCAGACGCTCGACGAGCACGCCGGCGCCGTCATTTTCGGCGGCCCGATGAGCGCCAATGATGGCGATGCATATGTGCGCTACGAGATCGAGTGGATCGAAATCCCCCTGCGGGAGCAGCGGCCGTTTCTAGGTATCTGCCTCGGCGCGCAGATGCTGGCCAGACAGCTCGGCGCCAGGGTCGCGCCGCATCCGCAAGGCCTGACCCAGATCGGCTATTACCCGATCCGCCCGACCCAAGCAGGCCTCTCGCTCTGCCCGGACTGGCCCGGTCACGTCTATCACTGGCACCGCGAGGGCTTCGAGCTGCCGCGCGGCGCCGAATTGCTCGCCGAAGGCGACGATTTCCCGATGCAGGCGTTCCAATGGGGTAACGCGTTCGGTCTGCAATTCCATCCCGACGTGACCTTCAGATCGATGTGCTGCTGGACCACGCATGGCAACACCGACCAACCTGGGGCGCAGCCGCGCCACCGGCATTTCGAAGGCCGCGCGATCCACGACGCGGCCGAGCGGACATGGCTGAAATCCTTTGTCGACAACTGGCTCGCGCTGACACCCGCGATGATGCTGGCCGAGGCGGCGGAGTAGGGGTGCCTTTAGGAGAGACGCTAGAGGCGCTTTTTTGCGAATGCGCGGCCTGAGCCTGATTTCAGATATTTCTCGAAGCCTATGGCCTGCTTTTCATCGCTGAATGCGACATAGGTCTTGAGCCGCCAAGGCCGATATTTCGAAGTATGTGGTACTTCGCCCGCGTTGTGCTTGGACAAGCGCGCCGATACGTCATCCGTGATACCGGCATAGAAGTGCTCTGAATCGAGGCTTTCAAGGAGATAGACGAACTTCATGTTGCGTCCGCCTTCGCCCTGCGGGCTACGGCGCGACAGCCTTCGCTCACTTCGCTACGAGAGAGCCCGGCGTGGCTTGCCGAGCCGTAGCTCGCGAAGCGAGCGAAGGCTGGTGGAGCCAGGCGGGATCGAACCGCCGACCTCATCATTGCGAACGATGCGCTCTCCCAGCTGAGCTATGGCCCCTCCGCGGCGGCCTCTCGAAAGAGGCGGCGGACAGTGGGGTCATTTAAATCCGCGGCCCTGTCAAGTCAAGGAAGCGCAACGGAAAAGCCACGCCGGGAACGATGAAAATCGCGGTTTCCCGGGCCGTTTGCCGGCAGCTTCCCTTGTTTGAACCGGGAGGAACCGATATCTAGCAGCTGAACCCACCAGCGATCGAAGCCCCGAGTCACCCTGCATGCGCGCCGTTCTCGACATCGTCATGATCGTCCTCGATCTCTACGTCTGGCTCCTGATTGCGTCGGCGATCCTGTCCTGGCTGGTTGCCTTCAACGTGGTGAACACGCGCAACCAGTTCGTCTCGGCGGTCGCGGAGTTTCTGTACCGGATCACCGAGCCGCTGCTGGCGCCGATCCGCAATATCCTGCCCAATCTGGGCGGGCTCGACATCTCCCCGATCATCCTGATCCTGATCATCATGTTCCTCGAACGGGTGATCATCTACTACGTCTATCCCAACGTCATCTGACCGCGCGGGTTCGATGGAGCTTTCTCCATGGAGCCTTGGCGCTATTCCCCCACAGGCCTCAGCGTCAGCCTGCGGGTGACGCCGCGCGGCGGCCGCGACGACATCGACGGGATCGAGACGCTCAGCAACGGCCGCAGCGTGGTGAAGGTGCGGGTCCGAGCCATCGCCGAGGGTGGCGAAGCCAACCGCGCGGTGACGGAGCTGTTGGCGAAAGCGCTCGGCGTGTCCAAGGGAAGCGTGCGGCTGCTTTCGGGCGCGACCTCGCGAATGAAACAGGTCGCCGTCGACGGCGACCCCACAAAGCTTGGTGAAGCGCTGCGCGTTCTGACGTCAGCAAAGACGAAGGCAAAAACGAAGGAATGAGATGACGGCCCGGATCATCGACGGAAAAGCCATTGCCGCGGAGCTTCGTGCTCGCGTCGCGGGCGAGGTTGCGCGGGTCAAGCGCGAGCACAATTTGTTGCCGGGGCTCGCGGTGGTTCTGGTCGGCAACGATCCCGCGAGCGAAGTCTATGTGCGCAGCAAGCACAAGCAGACGCAGGAAGCCGGCATGGCGTCGTTCGAGCACAAGCTGCCGGCCGATGTTTCCCAGTCCGACCTGCTGGCCTTGATCGCCAGCCTCAATCGCGATCCTTCGGTGCACGGCATTCTGGTGCAACTGCCGCTGCCGAAATCGCTGCACACCGAAACCATCATCAACGCCATCGATCCCGCCAAGGATGTCGACGGTCTGCATCCGAACAATGCCGGGCGTCTCGCCGGCGGCTTTGCCGCGCTATCGCCCTGCACGCCGCTCGGCTGCATCATCCTGACCAAGAGCGTGCATGCGTCGCTCGAAGGCATGAATGCGATCGTGATCGGCCGTTCCAACCTGGTCGGCCGGCCGCTGCTGCAATTGCTGCTGAACGAGAATGCGACGGTGACGGTTGCGCATTCGCGCTCGCGCGACCTGCCAAGGCTCACCGCGCGCGCCGATCTCGTCTATGCCGCGGTCGGCAAACCGGAAATGGTGCGTGGCGACTGGATCAAGCCAGGCGCGACCGTGATCGATGTCGGCATCAATCGGCTGCCTGCGGCTGATGGCGGCAAGCCGCGGCTGGTCGGAGATGTTGCCTTCCAGGAGGCGCTTCAAGTCGCGGGCGCCATCACACCGGTGCCGGGTGGCGTGGGCCAGATGACGGTGGCGTGCCTCCTTGTGAACACGCTGCGCGCCGCCTGCGGCATCGCGGGCCTGCCGAAGCCGGCGGTTTAGGCCCTCGTCATTCCGGGGCGATGCGACGCATCGAACTATGGTGCGCAATTGCGCACCTGAGAATCTCGAGATTCCGGGTTCGCGCTGTGCGCGCCCCGGAATGACGGCTACGCCGTCATTTCTTCTTCGCGCGCGCGATGCTTTCGAGGATCAGCTTGTGCGCATCTTCCGCTGAGCCCCAGCGCTTGACCTTGACCCATTTACCCTGTTCGAGATCCTTGTAGTGCTCGAAGAAGTGCTGGATCTGGGCCAGCGTGATATCCGGCAGGTCGCTGTAGCTCTTCACCTTGTCGTAGCGCTGGGTAAGCTTTGACGACGGTACCGCGATGATCTTCTCGTCGCCGCCGGCCTCGTCTTCCATCAGCAGCACGCCGACCGGCCGCACGCTCATCACCGCGCCCGGGACGATGGCCCGCGTATTGGCAACCAGGACGTCGCAGGGATCGCCGTCATTGGACAGCGTGTGCGGGATGAAGCCGTAATTGCCGGGATAGCGCATGGCGGTATAGAGGAACCGGTCGACCACCAGCGTGCCGGCTTCCTTGTCCATCTCGTATTTGATCGGCTCGCCGCCGACCGGCACTTCGATGATGACGTTGACTTCATGCGGTGGATCGACCCCGATGGAGATAGCGTCAATGCGCATGGATGGCTCTCTTGCTTATGAGTAGTTGTGGATGATTGGTTTGTCCCCGTCATACGCGGGCTTGGCCTGCGTATCCATCAATCTTCGAAAAAAGCGTTTTCAAATGATGGATTGCCGGGGCTCGAAGACGCGCTTCGCGCTTTTGCTCCGGCGATGACGACAAAATTCAAGAAAACGGTCAGCCGGACGCTAGTTGGTCCAGGCGAAGGCAACCTTGTCGAGTGACTTCGGCCCGAACCGCTCCGAGGAACGCGCCACCATGCGGCCGCCAAGCGCGCGATAGAATTCGGTGGCAGGATCGTTGTCGGAGAGCGCCCAGACCACCATGCTCCTCAGCCCGCTCTGCGCGAGGTCGCGCTTGGCCGCAGAGAACAGGCGGCGGCCGAAGCCCAGGCCCTGGAACTCCGGACGGAGATAGAGCTCGTAGATTTCGCCTTCGAAATGCAGGCTGCGGGCGCGGTTGCGGCCGTAATTGGCATAGCCGGCGATCTTGTCGCCGAACACCAGCACGCTGACGCGGCTGCCCTTGCGGATCGCCGAGTCCCACCATTGCGGACCACGGCGGTTGATCAGCTTTTCGAGCTCGGCGCCCGGGATGATGCCTTGATAGGCCGCACGCCAGGCCTCGTCATGCGTCGACGCCACCGCGGCTGCGTCCGCGGCCTTTGCCGGCCGAACCTCGATTAAGGTAGTGCTCATGGGAGCTGATCAAAGCAAGTCGGCGGGCCGCCTTCAAGGTCTATCGTTAATTATCGGTTAACGTGTGGATTTTGTGCATCAGTTTCCTGGAAAGCTGTGCCGAAAAAGGACATGCCACCGTTTCGACAGGTCCCGGCCGACACAGGGAGCGGCAAAATGCGCTTCGCGTGATATCTGACGCATCATCGGTACAAATTTCAGATGCAAATTTTCAGATGCAAATTTCAGATGCCAGGGCTCGGGACGTGATTCGTGTGAGGG
>Ga0153954_1000465_pt1 | contig 32114 bp, 32 predicted proteins | sample TSFL038MetaG_FD_102277 | JGI IMG/M metagenome (GOLD analysis project Ga0153954, IMG submission 102277) | Attine ant fungus gardens microbial communities from Florida, USA - TSFL038 MetaG | ecosystem: Host-associated > Fungi > Mycelium > Unclassified | place: USA: Florida, Wekiwa Springs State... | reverse complement strand
GTGCTGCCGGGAGGTGAAGTTGCGCGTCCCCTGGTCGGCGCCATACGCGTCGACCAGCTTGTCGAAAACCGCCCAGGGCACAAGTTTCAGAAGATCGTGAAAGACGCTATTCCTGTGCCGCACGGCTTTGATCCTTTCGTGTCCCGATGAGCCGCCAAACTCAGGATCAGAGTAGAATCAACGCCGTGCGCCTACGCAAGCACTTCTCGTGCCGGACAGCCGTGGCACAAGGCCGGCCATGACGCAGCCCCAGGGGGTCGATGCGCCCAATCAACAGGAATCGCTATAAGAGCCATACCCGCTCCCCGCCATCCTCTACCCGCTCCCCACCCGCCTGATCCACTCCTCCTCGTCAATCGTCTCGACGCCCAGCTCCCGCGCCTTGGCGAGTTTCGAGCCGGCGCCGGGCCCGGCGACGATCAGGTTGGTCTTGGCCGAGATCGAACCCGAGACCTTGGCGCCGAGCCGCTCGGCGACGGCTTTCGCTTCGTCGCGCGTCATCCTTTCCAGAGAGCCGGTGAACACGATCGTCTGACCGGCGAGCGGGTGGCCGGCCGCGATCGCCTCCATGGGTTCGATCGTCAGTTCCTTCTCGAGCGCGTCGAGCGCCGCCTCGTTGCGCGGCTCGGCGAAGAAATCCGCGATTGCTTCCGCCACGACCGGCCCGATGCCCCCGACATGAGACAATTCCTCGGCGGCGTTTTCGGCCCTGGCGCCCGCCCTGAGCGATTCCCAGTCGCCGAAATGCCGGGCCAGACGCCGCGCGTTCGTCTCGCCGACGTGGCGGATCCCGAGCGCGAAGAGGAAGCGGTTGAGCGCAATGGTGCGACGCGCCTCGATGGCGTTGAACAGGTTGCGCGCCGAGGTCTCGCCGAACCCTTCCCACTCGCGCAGAGGCGGGCGGTCCTGTCCGTCGCGCGCCTTCAGCGTAAAAATGTCGGCTGGCGTGCGGACCAAACCTTCGGTGAAAAAGAGTTCGACCAGTTTTTCGCCTAATCCCTCGATGTCGAAGGCGTTGCGCGACACGAAATGCTTCAGGCCTTCGACGGCCTGGGCGGGACAGATGAGCGTGCCGGTGCAGCGGCGCACCACGTCCTTCTCGCCGGTCTTTTCGTCGATCTCGCGGACAGCCGCCGATCCGCAGACCGGGCAGGTCTCGGGAAAGACATAAGGAGCTGAATCGGCCGGCCTCTTGTCGAGCATGACCGCAAGCACCTGCGGGATGACGTCGCCGGCGCGCTGCACGAGCACCGTGTCTCCGACCCGCACGTCCTTGCGTTCGATCTCGTCCTCGTTGTGCAAGGTGGCGTTGGAGACGACGACGCCGCCGACCGTCACGGGCTTGAGCTTGGCGATGGGTGTCAGCGCGCCAGTTCGCCCGACGTTGATCTCGATCGCCTCGACGATCGTCGTCGCCTGCTCGGCCGGGAACTTGTGCGCCACAGCCCAGCGCGGCGAGCGCGAGACGAAGCCGAGCCGCTGCTGCAGCGAAAGATCGTTGACCTTGTAGACGACGCCGTCGATGTCGTAGCCGAGCGTCGCGCGCTTCTCCTCGATCGAGCGGTATTGCGTGAGCAGCTCCGCGGCCGAATGGCAGAGCTTGGTCAAGGGATTGGTCGGCAGGCCAAAGCGGCTCATGGCCTCGATTGCGTCGAACTGGGTCGAGGCGAAGGGCTCGCTGACTTCGCCCCACGCGTAGGCGAAAAACATGAGCGGCCTCTCGGCGGTCATGTGCGGATCAAGCTGCCGCAGCGAGCCCGCGGCGAAATTGCGCGGATTGGCGTAGACCGGCTTGCCGGCCGCGGCCTGGCGCGCGTTGAGCGCCTCGAAGTCGGCGTGGCGCATGTAGACTTCGCCGCGCGCCTCGAAGATTTTCGGCGCGCCCTTGAGCCGCTTCGGGATCGCTTCGACGACGCGCACATTCGCGGTCACGTCCTCGCCTTCGTAGCCGTCGCCGCGCGTCGCCGCCTGCACGAGTTCGCCATCCTCGTAGCGCAGGCTGCACGAGAGCCCGTCGATCTTGGCTTCCGCAACGACATCGAGCGGCGCGCCCTCGCCCATGCCGAGAAAGCGCCGGACCCGGGCGCAGAATTCCTCGACCTCCTCGTCGGCGAAAATATTGCCGAGCGACAGCATTGGCGCGCGATGGCGGACCTTGGCGAATTTCTCCGACGGCGCTGCGCCGACCTTGCGATTGGCGGAATCGGCGTTCGCCAGCTCGGGAAACGCCTCCTCAAGCTCGGTGTAGCGGCGGCGCAGCGCGTCATATTCGGCGTCGGAAATGGTCGGCGCGTCTTCCCCGTGATAGCGCCGGTCATGCTCGGCGATCTCGGCCTGAAGCCGCGCGTGCTCTTCGGCCGCCGTCTTCAGCGTCAGCTTGGGCGCCTTTGGCTTCGTCGTCATGGGGCGCAGGTTTAGCGCAGGGCGGAGGGCGGTGAAAAGACGACGGGCGACCGCGAAGGCGGTGGCGGGTCGGGAGCGCGCCCCCTCCACCGCGCTCACGCGCGGTCCCCCTCCCCCGTTTCGCGGGGGAGGATGGGCGGCTTTATCCTCCCATGCCGCGAAGCGGCGGGGGAGGGGGACCACGCCATAGCCCGTCGAGAGACGGGCGTCGTGAACGACGCCCTACGGCGTGGTGGAGGGGGCCGCCGCAATCAGGCGACGGGCTTAACCGGCGGCTAACCCGTTTCGTCCAATGATCGGCCCTGGCGAGACGGCGGTCCGGGGCGACCGTGCGTCATGAGACAACGATCCGCCTGCCCATACAGCCGAGATCGTCGATGCGCGCCCTGATCGCCTTTATCCTTGCGGCAACGCTTGCCGGATGCTGCGTCGGCGGCTATCCGCCGCAATGGAGCGCCGATCAGCCGCCGTTCAACGCCTTTCAGGCTGCCATGAGGCTCGCGGTCGGCATGCCGACCGACGTCGCCATCCTGATGATGCGCACACGGCCAGTTTCCGCCGAGGCCAAGAGCTGCGGCGTCGCTGGCGGATTCGAATGGCCATGCCAGGTCCTGACCTTTGGCTGCTGCGAGGGCAACCAGGTCATCGTCTATATTGCGCCGACCCCGGACGGCCGTGGCGCGGTGAACAGCTGGTCGGTCAACAAGAATGGAGCCACCTGGGGCTGAGGCGCGGCGTCATTCGCCTCGAAAGCGCCGCATGTTCGCCCAGCTATCGCCGATCTGCTCACCGTAATGCTGGCTCGGCGGCTTTCGCGCTGTCCAAATCCAAACAGTTTCAACGTTCCAGGAGCAGGCATGACCGGCGCCAGCGAGACAGTGCGTTATCCGCAGGACGAACCCTTCCGCGAAGCGTCATGGACGAGCAGCAGTTCGCCCCGGCTCAGCAAGGTTCCCGAAGTCGTTCTAGGCTTTTGGATCATCAAGATCCTTGCGACGACGCTAGGCGAGACCGGCGGCGACGCCGTGACCATGTCCATGAATCTCGGTTACGCCGTCGGGACGCTGATCTTTCTCGCGATCTTCGTGGCGGTGGTCGCGGTGCAGATTCGCGCGAAGACCTTCAATCCCTATCTCTATTGGCTGACGATCGTCGCGACCACGACCGTCGGGACGACGATCGCTGATTTTGTCGACCGCTCGCTGGGGATCGGATATTTCGGCGGTTCGACTCTGCTTCTTGCCTGCGTGATGGGATCGCTCGCGGTCTGGCGGTGGTCGGAAGGCTCCGTCTCGGTTAACACAATTGTCAGCCCGAAGGCCGAGTCGTTCTATTGGGTCACGATCCTGTTTTCCCAAACGCTGGGCACGGCGCTCGGGGACTGGGTCGCCGACACCAACGGTCTCGGCTACGGCGGCGGGGCGATTCTGTTCGCCGCGGCGCTCGTCCTCACCTTCGCGCTTTACGCGTTCACGAAGACTTCGCGCGTGACCTTGTTCTGGGCGGCCTTCATTCTGACGCGGCCGCTCGGGGCGACCTTGGGCGATCTTCTCGACAAGCCGATGGCGAACGGCGGCTTTGAAATCAGCCGGTATCTCGCATCGGCGATCCTAGCCGGGCTCATCGTCGCGCTGATTGCGGTATTGCCGCAAAGAGCCGGCGCCCATCCGGGCGCGCCCGGCGGAGAAGACTAGGAAGCCCCGACAGGCGTCATTCGGCGGCGGCTTTTGTCGCCTCCGCCTTCTCGATAAAATCGCCAATGTGTTTCAGGCAGATCGGAACGAGGCCGGGCGGGAAGTCGTGGCCCATGCCGGGCACAATGGCCAATTCGGCGCCAGGGACGCTTTCGGCGGTGTCCTTGCCGGCGGCGGCCGGGATCACCGGATCGTCGGCGCCGTGCAGGACGAGGGTTGGACATCGCACCTCGCGCAGGAGCGGGTTGCGCGGCTCGGCGAGGATCAACGCCGCCGACTGGCGAGCGAGGCCAGCGAGGTCGAAGGGCGCGTAATCGATCCGGCGCTCGGCCCGTGAGCGCATCTCGGCTTCGCTCGATGGAAAGCCGGGACTGGCCAGCGCTCTTTGCACGAGGATGCTCGCCTCGATCAGGTCGTCGCGACCGGCGCTCTTTGGCGGCCGGAACAGCGCCGACAACGTTTCGGGGTTTCCCGGCGGCAGATCTCGCCGTCCCGTGGTGGACATGATTGAAATAAGGCTCTTGGTTCTGTCCGGGTGGTTGATCGCGACCAATTGGGCGATCATGCCGCCCATCGAGGCGCCGACAATATGGGCGCGCTCGACCCCGAGGGCGCTCATGAGGCCCACGGCGTCATCGGCCATGTCGTCGAGAGAATAGGGAACGCCCGGGCGTTTGCCGGCCGCGACCTCGGCAAACAGCACCCGCGGGTCCGGAACCGCCTCGCCCGTGAGGTGAGTCGATTTGCCGATGTCGCGATTGTCGAACCGCACGACCCGGAATCCCTTCGCCGCCAGTCCTTGGCACAGCGTCTCCGGCCAGTAGAGGAGGTGCGCTCCGAAGCCCATGATGAGCAGGATGAGCGGATCGCTCTTGCGTCCGAAGCTTTCATATTCGACGTCGATTCCATTGGCTCGAACTTGCGGCATGGGTTCTCCAAAGACGGTTTTCCGTTCGCTCCCAAGCAGGGCGAACATCCCTGTCACGCCCGCAAAAGCGGGCGTCCAGCAGGGCTTCCTTCATTCGAGGTTCCCGCTTGCGCGGGAATGACATCTTCCAACTTCAGATCGCAAAACTGTCATTACACTCTTAGCGTTTACCTGTGCGCCGAGTCGACTGGGGCGGCGGAAACGCGAAGACTCTCACAAATGTGCGCGAGCCATGGCTCCGTGGCCCTCGTTCTGGCGCTCAGCGCGCCGGTCATGTGAACGCCTTTGCCCCCTCATCCACCGCCTCCTCCGGAGCGACCCATCGGAAGCCGGAAAGCTGGTGGCGCGCCCAGGTGAACTGCCGCTTGGCGTAATGGCGGGTGTCGAGCTTCGAGCGCGAGGCGGCCTCGTCGAGCGTCAGCCGCCCCGCGAGATGGGCGATGAGATGCGGAACGCCATGTGCGCGCATGACCGGCAGCGCCGGATCAAGCCGCCGCTCCTTGAGCGCCGCGACTTCTTCGAGCGCGCCCTGCGCAAGCATGGCCTCGAACCGGGCGTCGATCCTCCGGCCGAGCTCCGCGCGGTCCGGCGCGAGATAAAGCCCCGCCCACTCGCCTTCCTGAAGCGCGGGCGCGGCGCGTGCTCCCAGGAACGAGACAAGGGGACGTCCAGTCGCCGCCATGACTTCGAGCGCACGCAAGATGCGCTGCCGGTCGCTCGCGTTGAGGCGCGCGGCGCTCTCGGGGTCGCGCGCCTTGAGTTCGTCGTGAAGCTCGGGCGTCGCACGCCCTTCCGCTTTGCATCGCACCTCGGCGCGCACGCCTTCGGGCACAGGCGGGATGTCCGACAGCCCCTCCGTCAGCGCGCGGAAATAGAGCCCGGTGCCGCCCACGAAAATCGCCGGCACTCCGCGGGTCTCGGCCAGAACGTCGGCCGCGGCTTGCGCCCACCGCCCGGCCGAAAAATTGACCGCCCCGTCGATGGCGCCGAACAGCCGATGGCGCGCGCGCCGTTCCTCGTCGGGCGCTGGCCGCGCGGTGAGGATTCTGAGATCCCGGTAGACTTGCATCGAATCGGCGTTGACGATTGTCGCGCCAAAACGCTCGGCCAGCGCGAGCGCGGCCGCTGACTTGCCGCTCGCGGTCGGGCCTGCGATGAGGAGCGCGCGCCTCACCTCGCGGGCTCCCGAAATGGAAGCGTCATGTCGTCCGTCCTCGTCGCTACGCTCATCGCCGATCCATTGAAGAGATCGCTCAGCGAATCAACTCTCGACGGGGCTGCGCGCGCTCTGTTGGGCGTCGAGCGCCGACGCTGGCTCGACGAGGGGGTCGCGGCCGATCTTGTTTTCACCGGAGACATCACAGCCAAGCGCGCCGCGCTTGAGGAAGCGCTCTCGGGCGCGGGGATTGATGTCATCGTCCAGCCGCTTGCCCGCCGGGTGAAGCGTCTTCTGGTCGCGGATATGGATTCGACGCTGATCGGCCAGGAATGCGTCGATGAACTCGCCGATGTCGTTGGGGTGGGCGAACGGGTCGCCGCGATCACCGAGCGGGCGATGCGCGGCGAGGTTGAGTTCGCTCCAGCCTTGCGTGAGCGCGTCGCTCTGCTTCAAGGCCTGCCCGAGACCGTCATCGGCGACGTGCTGAAGGCCCGCATCACGCTGAACCCCGGCGCTCGCACGCTCGTTCAGACGATGCGGGCGAACGGCGCCTATGTCGCTGTCGTCTCAGGCGGCTTCGGCCAGTTCACTGGCGCCGTTCGTGAGTGGCTCGGCGCCGACGAGGACCGCGCGAATGCGCTTGTGATCGAAGGCGGCAAGCTGACCGGCAAGGTCAACGAACCGATCCTCGGCCAGGACGCGAAGCTCGCGGCGCTCAAGGAGATCACGGCTGCGCGCGGTCTCGCGCTCGAGGATGCGCTCGCCGTCGGCGACGGCGCCAATGATCTTCCGATGCTGGAAGCGGCTGGCCTCGGCGTCGCGTATCGCGCCAAGCCCAGGGTTGCGTCGAGCGCCCGCGCGCGCGTCGAGCACGGCGACCTCACGGCGCTCCTCTACGCGCAGGGCTTCGCGCGCAAGGATTTCATCGAGGGGTAGGCTCCGGCGTCGCGTGAGGCGCCCTCGAACCACCAAACACGCTTGCAGAAGCCGGGGGCTCTATCCCTCGGCGGGCGCACTTGCTAAGTCTCAAACGTTCGCGCGCCGGCAAGGCCGCCTCAAGGACCGAGATTGGAGGAGAACGTGAAGCTGTTGAGTGTTTTCGCTGCGGGAGCGGCGATCATGGCTTCGGTAGGCGCCGCAGCCGCCCAGGACGCGGCTGCGGGGGAGAAGGTTTTCCTCAAATGCAAGATCTGCCACCAGGTCGGCGAGGGCGCCAAGAACATGGTCGGGCCGGTCCTCAACGGCGTCGTCGGCCGGAAGGCGGGCTCTTATCCCGATTACCATTATTCCGACGCTAATAAGAACTCAGGCCTCACGTGGGACGAGGCGGAGCTCAAGAAGTACCTCAAGGACCCGAAAGGCGTGGTTCCGGGGACGAAGATGGTGTTTCCCGGCCTGACGTCCGATCAGGACGCCGACAACGTAATCGCCTACCTCAAGCAATTCGGTCCCGACGGCAAGAAGATCTGATTTCGCCGAAGGCCCGCCTTAGATCGCCTTGAGATCGGCGGCGACGACGCGCCGCTCATGCAGCGCGGTTGCAATGAGAGCGCCGGCGGCGCCGGCGGCTTTCAGGGCTGAGAGGTCGGCCGCGTCGCGGACGCCTCCGGCCGCATAGACTTCGCGCGCGCCGGCGATCAATCGGATTGTCTCGAACCGCTCGAGGTCCGGGCCTTCCCCCGCGCCGACGCGCGCAAGCGTCATCACGATGACGCGGCTTGGCCAGCGCGCGGATTTGGCGAGGATCTCATCCGGTCCCTGAAACGCATCGCCGCGAAAATCGAGCGACAGCACGACGCGCTTTGAGCCCTGGCGCCGCGCGACCAGGCTGCCGTCGCGCTGCGACTCGCTGCCGATGATCGGCGATCCCAGATTGGCGGCAATCACAGCCTCGAGGGCGGCGTCGTCGGCCGCGCCATTGTCGATCCATAGCTCGAGAGCGGGAAACGCGGCGCGAACGCGTTGAAGCGCTGGGAGATTGTCTCCGCCGCCCTGGATCGCGTCGAGATCGGCGACATAGAGCGCCGGGAACGGATAGACGCCGAGCAGCCCGCTGACGACGTCCACCGCATCGCTGGTTGGCGCGAGCGGCGTCTCGAGCGGCCGGTACGACGCCCGATCGCCCTTTCGCGCACGAACGACCTCGCCGCCCATGAGGTCGATGACCGGTATGATCTGCAAAGGCGCCGGCTCCAGGAAACAGCAGTCAAGGGGTTGGCCGCCGAACCCGTCAAACGGATCGCCTGGCTCCCGCCCACGACGATAGGCCCGCTTGGCCGCCGAGGCCATCGCCGCCGCGTGGTCAGGACCGCATAAGGTCCTTCGCAGATCCTCATCGATCGACTGCGCTGATCGATGCGCTCGCCGATCGTCGCAAATGGGGGTCATGCTTGAAACAAGAAGCCGCAAACGCCTGCGCCATCTGTGCGGAAGCTGAGAGCGGGCTTATGTCGGACGCCTTCCTGTCCGGCCTGGCGGGGCTGCGACTGGCTCGCATTGTCTCGTCGGATTCTTCAAATTTCACCATTCCCTCGCTCGGAGGGCTCGGGAATGTGCACCTGCTCGTCTGCACGAAAAAGCACTATGCCTGCCTGCGCGACTGCGATGAGGCCGCCAGGGAAGGCCTCATTTTGTCTGTCTCCGGCATATCCATCGACTTAAAGCGCCGATTCGGCGGCCATACGCTGATCTTCGAAAACGGTTCATCGCTCAGCAACATGGACGAGCCGCGCTGCGTCGATCACACCCATATTCACGTCGTTCATCTTGATCATCGGATCAAGAGCCCGCCCATGATGAACCTCGACGGCCCCGAGTGGGTCTCGCTGAGCGCGGTGAACGCGCACAACGTAAAGACGTCGAACGACTATGTCGTGGCCGGTTGGGATGTCGACCGGATGACCATCCTGCAAGCGCCCGACATTCAGACGCAATTGATGAGGCGGCACGTCGCGCTCGAGACGGGCGTCGGCGCGGAATGGAACTGGCGCGACTACCCGCGCGTCGAGGGCGTCAGGAATTCGATGAAGCTTCTCAAGCGAGCCTGACGGCGCATGTTCCTTTCCAGACCTTCGCTCATCGAAGCCCGCGACCGCGGGGATGTGGCGATAGAAAGCGAGGACGAGATCGAATTCGGTCCAGGCAGCGTGACGCTGCACGTGAGTGGGCTCTGGTATCGGCTGGCGGCGCCGGCCGAGGTCTGGCTGGACAGGCCCGACCGCTTGCCGCGACTCGAAGCCCTGGCGCCCGGATCGACGGGGCATTTTTCCCTGAGCCCTCGGGAGACTGCGCTCGTCTACTCGCGCGAAAAAATCGGCCTCGGCCGAAGCTGCTTCGGACTGATCAGCGGCACTTCGGATCTGGCCAGGGTGGGCGTCAGCGTGGAATTCAGCTGGTTCGTGGCGCCCGGGTTTGGCTTGAGCCGCCCGTCCGCGCTCGTTCTGGAAGTCTTCAACGCAAACGATGCGATCGTCCACTTTCCGAGCGGCATGCGGATCGGGCACCTGCTCATCGGCGAGTACGGCCGGGAGACCAACCTCGGTTACGAGAGCCAAGCTGTCAGCTACAATTCGAACGGCGACACCGCGCCAAACTCCAAGATTGCGGAGCGCCACGCGCGAAACCGGAGTCTCGTAGGCTCAGAGACCCCCTGAGCCGCCGGCGGCACAAGGGTCAATGGCCGGTGTCGCCATTGACCTCCGCTCCCGATTCCTCAGCGGAGTAGAAATCCGCGGCTTTGTCTTTCAGCCAGCCCCACGCCTCGGCCTCCGCCGGTCCGGCTGTTTTGCCGATCGCGATATCGAGGCGGGCAAGCTCCGCTTCGATATCGGCGCGAGGCAGGAGATGCAGGCGGCTCACGAGCACCGCGCCCTCGATCACCGCCGCTTGCGCGCGATTGAACCCCTGGAAGGGCTCGTGCATGACCTTATGCGCGACGCGACACACAAAACGAGGCCGCAGCGGATCTTCGCGCACCTCCACGACCACAAGTTCGAGGTGCGTCAAGGTCGACTTGAGGCGCGGCGCAGCGACGACCTCGGCGGGGGTGAGCGGCCAGACGCGGCGGCCAGTCAGACATCCGGCGAAGACGCGCACGTCGTCGGTGAAGTTGGCGACGGCGAACGGCGCCTGACGCAGATTGTCGAGCGTGGTCGAAGGATGGAACGGCGCCAGAATCCATTGCTCGCCTTCGGCGATCAGCCCCAAAGGCGCCAGGTGCGGCGCGCCCTGCGCATTAACTGTGGCGACGATGGCTTCGCGGATCATCGGCATCGCCTCACCCGTCCGCGAGCCGCGCGCGCAGCGTGTGGCCGGCCTCGCTCAGACGAGTCCTGTCCTCGGCGCGGCGGTCGAGAGCGCAGCCCCAATCGAGCGGCTCGTCCTGGGCGTATCGCTTGCCAAGCTGAAAAGCGATCTCGGCCTTCGCCAGTTCGGCGCCGAGATAGAAGGCGTGCGCGCCGTCCGTTTCGACTCCGAGTTTGTCGAACAAGGCGAAAGCATCCCGGGCGACGAAATGGCCGGCGCGGTTATAGACGTGGATTCCGTCGTCGGCCGTCTCGATGCGGTAGTTCTTGTCTTTCACTTGCGCGGCGGATTCGGCGATCTCCTGGCCCGAGTAAGGAAACGGCGCAGGGTCGTGAATTTGCATGAGCGCCCGTCCATAGCCTTTGGGCAAGCTGTGATCCGCCAGCGCCGCGTACATGATGCGTCGCGCTGCGTCATGCTCCTGGATCGTGCGGCGCGTATGTGGGCTCACGTGGACAGTCAGCACATTGGCGATTCTAAGCTCCGAGCAGAAGCCGAGCAGCAGGGCGGTGGCGCCGACCGAATCCGCGTCGGTCAGTTCGGTCAGGTTGCCCGTGCCCATCAGCATTTCCGCCTCGGGCAGATGGGCGCGCGCCTCGCGATAGCGCGAGAGCGACGCGGCGAAACCGAAATGGATCGGGTCCAGCACAGAGTCAATGATGGCTTTGAGGCCTCGTCTTTCGGCCGCTTCCGCAGCGCGATAGAGCGAGGCGAGATCGCCATGCTGGGCTGGAACCAGCACTGGACGCGCGCCCGTTTCCGCGGCGATTTCGAGATTGCTCTCGTTGAGGCTGAGGAGATAGTCGGCGCCGGCTTTTCCTCCGCGACGCAATTCGTCCGAGTCGGCGGAGTCGACGCTCACGCTCAATCCTCGCGCCCTCAATTCCCGCACCGCGTCCTCGAGATGAGGGAAGGGCGTATCCGGAAGGCATCCGAGATCGATCACATCGGCGCCCTCGCCGCGCAAGATCTCGGCGCGAGCCACGACCGCATCGAGGCTCATCTGGGAAGCCTCGACAATCTCGGCGAAGATCCTGACCGCGTGACGCGACAAATCGAGCGCCGCGCCGGCCTTGCCGAAAAACGCCGGCAGGTCTCTCAGCTCGTCCGGGCCGCGTTGGAAGGGCCGCTCGAAGGCTTGCGCGAGACGGCCAAGGTCGGCGCGGCATCGACCCGGGAGGATGACGCGATCGGCGGGAATTGGGCGCGGCAGCCTGCCCATGAGGATGGGCTCGGTTATCAGCGCCGCCACCTTGACCCCCACGTTGAAGATCGACCAGTCGAACGCGGTCGAGCCCATCCCCTGCAAGACCTTCTCGAGGCGGCTCTCGGCGAGGCGCCCGGTCAAAAACAGGATGCGCTCCTTCATGCCGCGATTTTGCTTCGCCGCAGCGCGATGGCTCCGCCAAGCTCGTCCATCGAGTCGACGGTCGTCACGCCGGCGAAGCGTCCGAGACGGTCGCGATTCTCTAAGTCGATCGGACGCGGGTAGACTTTCACCATTCCTTTCGGCGCCTCCGTCTCGAGCTCGGGCGCCGTGTCGCAGGCGAAGACGATCGCGGGCACACGACATTTGCCGGCCTGGGCGAACACGTTCGTGATGAAATCGTCAGAAATTCCGTAAACGAATTTGGCGACCGCGTTCGACGTCGCGGGCGCGACGATCAGCGTATGATAGGTCCCGTAGTAGAATTGCCCGACGGTCACCGAACTCGCCGACGTGTCGCGGTAGACGCGCACCGACTTCGGCAGGTCGAGCTCCTGCTTGTACATCCGTAAGACTTCGGCGCCCGCCTTGCTGAGGAAGAGGTCGACATGCTCGAGCGTATGGACCATGGCCAGGCATTCCTTCAGGAAATGACCGGATCCGGTGAGCGCCCATCCCCAGCGCGGCGTTTGATGTTTGGTCATTTGGCTGCCGGCGGTCTTGTCTGACGTCGTCTCATACGATTTCAGGAAATATGGGGCGCTGCAACCCGGAGGCCAGTCTGCCGCTGTCGGCCGGCGCCGCGATCCAGGCGCGAACCCGGCTCTCGCCGAAATAGCGCGGGAACAGGGGATCGACGACCCCACGGGCGGCGAGGTCGTCGGCGCTGACGGTCTCGGTTTCGAAACGGCCGTGTTTGACGAGCAGCAGATGGTCCGCGCCGAGAGTCCCGGCGAGCCAAGCCGCGAGACTGTCGGAAGTCAGTTCCCATGTTTCCGGCAGCTTGCCGCGCGTCATCGGCTCGGGCGACCAAACGGGAACCTGACGCGCCTTGAGCGCGCGTAAGATCGCGGCGCGCGACGCCGCCGGCTTCATCGCGGGATTGAGGCTTGCGAGCGCGCAGCCGAACTGGGCCATCGCCATCAGCGCCATGACATGCGCGGCGCGATCGTCATAGCCTATTGGGCTTTGAGCGGCCCGCACCGCGTCGGCAAAAGGGCCGCCGCCCGGCACGACGACGATCGCGCCGGCCTTAGCCGCAATCGCCGCAAGCCAGGCGCTCAAATGCGGGCCCGTCGCGTGGCTGCCGCCCAACTTCACGATGGCGAGGCGTGAGCGAGAAGGGCGGGGCGCTTTCGTCACGGAAGCCTGTCCGGCCGAATGCGCCGTCCCCCGGGCGCCGTGAGCGTGCGCCTTACGGCTTGTGACGGCCTCCACGAGAAACCTCCTCGCCAATGCGACCATCGGCGCGGCCGCTTTCAAATGTGAAGCGCGCCCGCGCAATCGACAGCGCCGTGTCGCCAGCTCAAGACTGATACGAGCCGGTTCGCCGCGACGCAATTGTTGGCGCGATCCGGCCGTCGGCCCTGGCGTCCAATGGCGGACGCTTGCGCAACCCTCCGCTTTCTTGCGATTGAGCGTCGCGTCCGAAGCTCGGAGGAACGGTGAGCGTCGTCATCGGTTGGGACATCGGCGGAGCGCATTTGAAGGCGGCCCGCGTGAGGGATGGCCGCGTCGAGGCGGTCGTTCAGGCGGCTACGCCGCTGTGGCTCGGACTCGGCAGTCTCAAGGAAGCGCTCGATGCTCTCGGCGCCCAGCTCGGCCCCGCCGATCTCCACGCGATCACCATGACGGGCGAACTGTGCGACGCGTTTCCGTCGCGCCGAGACGGCGTCGCGGGTCTGGCCGCGATCGCGGCTGATCGCCTCGCCCCTGCGGCGCTCACCCTCTATGCGGGTCGCGCCGGCTTTGTCGAGCTCGGCGAGGCGGCGCGGCACGCCGCCGACATCGCCTCCGCCAACTGGCATGCGAGCGCGGCTCTCGTCGCCCTCACGCTGCGGGATGGGGTGTTCATCGACATCGGCTCGACGACAGCAGACCTCATTCCAGTCGTCGACGGGCGGGTGGCGGCGGTTGGCTATAGCGACGCGGAGCGGCTCGTTGCCGGCGAACTGACCTATACCGGAATGGCGCGCAGTTTCGTCATGTCGATGACCTCGCGTGCGCCGTTTCGCGGCGTCTGGACGCCGCTCATGAACGAATATTTCGCCTCGAGCGCTGACGTTCATCGTATCCTCGACTCCTTGCCCGAGGGCGCGGACAAAATGGCCACCGCCGACGGCCGTGAGAAGAGCGTTGAAGCCTCCCGGGCGCGCCTTGCGCGGATGATCGGACGCGAGGCCGACGAAGGCGCGCCGTCTGAATGGGAAGGACTCGCCGCCTTCTTCGCCGAAACGCAGATCCGCGACATCACGGACGCGGCCTTGCTGCGCCTGTCGCGCAACGACACGCCTCGCGAGGCGCCGGTGATTGCGGCTGGCGTCGGGGAAGGCGCCGCGGCGGAAGTCGCGCGCCGCCTGCGGCGGCCCTGCGTCGGATTTTCGTCGCTGATCGGCGCGCCGGCGGAAGCTTCGCATTGCGCGCCCGCGGTCGCCGTCGCATGGATCGCGGCGCGCGAGCGCGCGCTTAAGCCGCGCGCGGCTGTCGTTGCAGGGCAATCGGGGGGCGGTTAAGGAGAGTCTTCATGCGCTTGACGACCGTCACGCCATATCTGGTCATCGCCGCCGCTCTTATGGCCTCAGTCGAGGTCGTTGCGGCGCCGGCCGCCGTCAATGACTATCCGACATCCGCCCGCGCCGAATATGTCTTTGCGTGCATGAAGAGCAATGGCGATACGCGGGAAGCGCTCGATCAGTGTTCGTGTTCGATCGACGTCATCGCCTCGCTGCTTCCCTATGACGCTTATGTCGCCGCCGAGACGGTGGCGTCGCTCAATCAACAATCCGGGCAGATCGGCTCCGAGTTCCGAGGCGCCGCGGTCGCGCGCGACGCGCTCGCCAGGTTGCGGCGCGCTCAGGCCGAGGGCGAAGTGCGCTGCTTCTAAAGCGCTCGGCCTCACCGAACGGCGGTGAGCTCGCCGCCGAAGCGTTCATAAAGTCGCGGCGATTCCGAGAAACAAACGTCACAATCGTTCAGGTTTTCCCCTTGCGCTCGGGAATCGATCGGCATATCGTCGGGATGGTTTCGACTGCACGAGCGTCGGGGAACGGGAGCCCCGGCGCGCTCATCGGAGGCAAGGCGAATGCCCGCGAGCGTCCGCTCGTTTCGCCCTGTTGTGACACGCTGCCGAAGCCGTCCCAAATGAGACTGCCGCTGTGAAGCCACTCGGACCCCTGTCGGGTTTGTGATGAGCTTCGTGAGATGTCCAACCGGGAGGAAACAAAATGCGCAAAATCCTACTTGCTAGCTGCTTTGGCGTTGCGGCGCTGTTTACAGCCGGATACGCCGCCGCCAACGATGAACTCGCCAAAATGTCGGCCGACGCCAAGCAATGGGTCATCCCTGGCGGGAACTTCGCCAACACGCGCTTTTCCGAACTCAAGCAGATCAACACGCAGAACGTCCACAAGCTGGCGCCGGCCTGGACCTTCTCGACCGGCGTCCTGCGCGGACATGAGGGCGCGCCGCTGGTCATCGGCGACGTGATGTATCTCCACGCGCCATTCCCGAACACCGTCTTCGCGCTCGACCTCAACAACGACGGCAAGATCCTTTGGAAATATGAGCCCAAGCAGGACCCGAACGTCATCCCGGTGATGTGCTGCGACACTGTCAACCGCGGCTTGTCCTTCGGCGACGGCAAGATTTTCCTGCACCAGGCGGACACCACTCTTGTCGCGCTTGACGCCAAGACCGGCGCCGTCGTGTGGTCGGTGAAGGACGGCGATCCATCGAAGGGCGAGACCGGCACGGACGCGCCGTTCGTTTTCAAGGACAAGGTCTATGTCGGCATTTCGGGCGGCGAGTTCGGCGTCCGGGGCTGGGTCAGCGCCTATGACATGAAGGATGGCAAGCTGGCGTGGCGCGGCTATTCGATGGGCCCCGATTCGGACACCTTGATCGATCCCGAAAAGACGACCGCTCTCGGCAAGCCCGTCGGAAAGGACTCAAGCACCAGCACGTGGCAAGGCGATCAATGGAAGATCGGCGGCGGAACGACCTGGGGGTGGTTCGCCTTCGATCCAGATCTCAACCTGATGTACTATGGCTCGGGCAATCCCTCGACCTGGAACCCGAAGCAGCGCCCCGGCGACAACAAGTGGTCGATGAGCATCTGGGCGCGCGATGTCGACACCGGCAAGGTCAAGTGGATCTACCAGATGACGCCCCACGACGAGTGGGACTATGACGGCGTCAATGAGATGATCCTCACCGACCAGAAGGTTGACGGCAAGGATCGCAAGCTCATCACGCATTTCGACCGCAACGGCTTCGGCTATACGCTCGACCGCGCCACGGGCGAATTGCTAGTGGCCAACAAGTTCGACCCGAAGGTCAATTGGGCGACCGGCATCAACATGGACAAGTCGTCGCCTGACTATGGCCGTCCCATCCGCGTCAAGGCGATGTCGACGGAAGCCAATGGCGAGGACGTCAACTCCAAGGGCATCTGCCCGGCGGCGTTGGGCTCCAAGGATGAGCAGCCGGCGGCGTATTCGCCGGAGACGGAGCTCTTCTACGTGCCGACCAACCACGTCTGTATGGATTACGAGCCGTTCAAGGTGAGCTACACCGCGGGCCAGCCCTACGTTGGGGCGACGCTTGCGATGTATCCGCCGCCGGGCGAAAGCAACATGGGCAACTTCATCGCCTGGGACGGCAAGACCGGCAAGATCGTGTGGTCGGACCCCGAGCAGTTCTCGGTCTGGTCAGGCGCTCTGGCGACTGCGGGCGGAGTCGTCTTTTACGGCACGCTCGAAGGCTATCTGAAGGCGGTCGACGCCAAGACCGGCAAGGAGCTCTATAAGTTCAAGACTCCGTCCGGCATCATCGGCAACGTCATGACCTACGAGCACGGCGGTCGCCAGTATGTCGCGATTTTGTCGGGCGTCGGCGGCTGGGCCGGCATCGGCCTCGCAGCCGGCCTGACGAAGCCAAACGACGGTCTGGGCGCGGTCGGCGGATACGCGGCGCTGTCGAACTACACCGCGCTCGGCGGAACGCTCACGGTGTTCGCGCTGCCGAACGATTGAGCGAACGGCTGACTCTACGGAAATGAACGGGGCTCGGCGCGTGGCACAAAGCGCGCCGGGCCCTTTCCTTGATCCACACCGCTTGAGAAACCACCGTGACGACTTTCAGACTCATGCTCGGGTTCGTGCTTCTCTTGACGGCCGCGCCATTCGTCGCCCGCGCCGAACCGCCGGGAGATCCCGCCGCGGTCAAGCAGGACGAACAAGGCTTGTGGCACGACAAGAGCGGCGATCCGACCTTTAAGATCGAGAGCGATGGGACCGTCGACTGGAACGCCTTCTCAGGGTTCCGCCGATACAACGCCGCATGCATCGTCTGCCATGGGCCCGATGGGGCGGGATCGAGCTATGCGCCGGCGCTCGCGAACTCGCTCAAGACAATGAACTACGCTGAGTTCTTTGGAACCGTGGTTGGCGGGAAGAAGGACCTCGGCAGCGGCAACGATCTCGTGATGCCGGCTTTCGCCGATAACAAGAACGTGATGTGTTACTTGAATGACATTTACGTCTATCTGCGCGCCCGCTCGACGGGAGCGATTGGGCGCGGACGCCCGGACAAGCACGCAGAGAAGTCCGCCGCCTTCACCGCCGCGGAAGACAAATGCATGGGCCCGGGTTGATGATGACGAAGGATCGAGGGCTCTCCCGTCTCTGGCGGTCGCCACTGGGCAGTCTTCGCGCGGTCCGGCTGATCGGCTCGGCGCTGTTTGCGGCTCTGCTCCCCGGGCCGCTCAGCGCGCAGGACGCGGCGCCGCAAGGCGGAATCGAACTCGTCGACCCGCATGTCTTTCGGGCCTGCGCCGATCCACGCAATCTGCCTTTCTCCAACGAGGCTGGCGAAGGTTTTGAAAACAAGATCGCCGAACTCTTGGCGCGCAAGCTCGGCAAGTCGGTGGCCTACACCTTCTATCCCGATGCGACCGGCTTCATCCGCAACACGTTGAATGCGCATCGGTGCGACGTCGTCTTAGGGATCGCGCAGGGCGACGATATCGTTCAACCGACCAACCCCTATTACCGAACGAGCTACGTCGCGGCCTATCGACAGGACGGTCCTCTCAAAGGCCTCGATTCGCTCGCCGACCCGCGTCTCAAGACGGCCAAGATCGGCATCGTCGCCGGCACCCCGCCTGCGACGGTGCTGGCTGCGAACGGATTGCTGGGCAACATTAAATCCTATGCGCTCGTCGTCGACACGCGCTTCGATTCGCCCACTCACCAGATGATGGATGATCTCGATCACGGCGAGATCGATGTGGCGCTGCTCTGGGGTCCGATCGCTGGCTACTATGCGACGAAGGCGAAGACGCCGACCACGATCGTCCCGCTCGTCAAGGACCAGGGCGACACCCGTATGGTGTATCGGATCGTCATGGGGGTCAGGCATTCCGATCAGGATTGGAAGCGCGCCCTCAATAAGGCGATCTCCGAGAACCAGGGCGAAATCCAATCGATCCTGCGCTCGTACGGCGTCCCGCTGCTCGACGAAAACGACAAGCCGATCGCCCCCTGACCGGAGGCGCCTGAGGCAGGCCGCGCCCGCGCTGACGCCCAAGCTGGCCGGCTTTTAGCCTGGCCGGCTGTCGTCGAGACGCCGGGCGCTCGCGCCTGCCTCCGGCGAGTCATCGCCGCCCGATTGCGCGACCGCCGCCTCGATGAGACGCATGAGCGTCTCCGGCTCCTTGGGGAAACCTGCTCGGATCCACAGCGCCTGGAAGGCTCTGAGAGCGAGCCCGACCGGACGTCCGGCCGCGACGCCGCGCGCGATGAGGTCCGCCCCGCTGATCGGGAGTTTCGGCTCGGGCAAGTCGGCGAGAAACCGGTCGGCGGCGGCGAAGGCGGCCTCCGACGGCGCGGCTCCGGACTCGGCTTGAGCGAGCATAAGCGCGTCGAGCGCCGCCTCGCGCCCGGCGCCGAACAGCAGCGTCCTCAGGGCGTGGAACGAAGGAGGCGCCTCCTTCCCGTGGAGGCCGGTCAGCGCCACGGCGGCGCGCCTCAGGCGGTCGGCCTCAGAATTGGCGAGACGCAGCCGCTCGCGCAGCCGCTCCGCGTCCTCCGGGATGACGACGCCGAGCGCGGCGAGCCGCAGAACGGCGTCAGGCGCCTGGCCTCGGTCCGCCTCGATGGCGATGAGGCGGCTCAGCCGTCTCGCATAGCCGACGCCGCCCAGGATCGGCTCGAGAAAGCCGCTTTCGCCCATCGCCTGCGTGACTGCATCCGCGCGCGGCGCGGCGAGGAGCTTCAAGAGCTCGGCGCGCACGCGCTCGCGCGACAGGCGCGCAAGACCGTCGCGGGCCCGGATCGCGGCGGACAGGCCTTCGCGGTCGAGCTCGCGCTGGGCGAAGCGCGCCGAAAAGCGGAAGAAGCGGAGAATGCGAAGATAGTCCTCGCGAATCCGCGCGCCCGGATCGCCGATGAACCGCACCCGTCCCGCGCCAAGATCGTCGACGCCGCCGACTGTGTCGTGGATCGTTCCGTCGGCTGCGAGGGAGAGCGCGTTCATGGTGAAGTCGCGCCGGCGGGCGTCGGCTTCGAAGTCGCGCCCGAACTTGACCTTGGCCCACCGGCCGTCGGTCTCGATGTCCTCGCGCAAGGTCGTCGTCTCGATCGGGCGGCCGTCGACGACGATCGTCACGGTCCCGTGTGCAACGCCGGTGAGAGCGACCTTGAACCCGGCCTTTCGCGCGCGGCGAATGACTTCGTCGGTCGGAGCGGTGGTCGCGAGGTCGAAGTCGACTGCCGGCTCGCCGAGCGCGAGATCGCGCACCGCTCCGCCGACAAGCCGGGTCTCCTCGCCCCCTCCGTTGAGCTCCTCGAGGGCGCGCGCGAGCGGGCCTTGCCGCAGGAGCGTCAGGTCCTTGAGCCTTCCGTCCTTAAGGCCCGGAAGGCTGTTCATTGGAAGCGGCCCGGAACCAGCACCCCGTTTTCGATATGCGCCGGCACATAGGCGCCGCGGCCACGGGGCGCGAAGGCGTTGATGGCGACAAGACCGATGAGCGCGGCGGCGAGGCCGATCAGCGTCATCACCGAGACGCGCCCGCGCGTCCAATGTTCGACCTCGAGCGGATAGCGCGCGCGCAGCGCGAGGTAGATCGCGTAGACGGCGAAGGGGCTGAGGAACAGCGCGAGCGGCTCGAAGACATTCCTGCCCATCAGGAGAACAGCTTCTCGTAAAGGTTACGCAGAATCCCGGCGGTTGCGCCCCAAATATACCGCCCTTCATGCGGCATGGCGTAGTATTTTCGCCGCCGCCCCTGCCATTCCCGCTCCTCCAGGCGGTGGTTGGCCGCATCCATCAGGAAGGCGAACGGCGTTTCGAAGGCTTCGTCCACTTCGAGCTTGTTGAGCGTGAGGTGGAAAGTGGGCTCGATGAGCGCCACGAGCGGCGCGACGCGAAAGCCGGTGCCGGTGAGATAGGGATCGAGCCAGCCGAGAGGCTCGATCAATCGCTCGTCGAGCCCGATTTCCTCGTGCGCCTCGCGCAGGGCGGCCTCGCGCGGGGTCTCGCCGGGGTCGATCTTGCCGCCTGGAAAGGCCACCTGGCCAGAATGCGCGCGCAAGTCCGAGGCGCGCAGGGTCAGGAGAACGCTGAGCCCGGCAGCGCGGCTGACGATCGGCAGGAGCACGGCGGCCGGCCGCGCGTTCACCACGACCTCCGGGTCGATGTCGAGGCCGCTCAATGCGTAGTCGCTTGGGCCTTGCCTCGCGGGGCGCGCCAGATCCCCCGCCTCGAGCGACGGTTTCAGTTTGCCGCGCGTGAGCTCACGCAGTCGCGCAGCGTTCAGATCGACAAGATTGGCGTTCAAAGCCCCTCGATTTCGCTGGCCGGGCACATGGGGAAGAAGAGGCCGCCCGATCGGACGCCAAACCAGTCTTCCGTCCCGACCTTCTCCGTTTGGCCGAGGGCGACAAGGTCGTAGAACAACGCCCGCTTGACGAGCGCCCAGAGGTCGTCCCGGATCCTGACATAGGGCTTCAAGCCGGCCGACGCGCCGCGCTCGAAACGAAGCGGATGTTCGGCGCCGACCGTCACCACATCCTCGACATTGGTGCGGAAGGTGATGCGCGGTTGGCAAGCTTCCTGCATCGTTTGCATTTCGACCGCCAGAAACGGCGCGTCGTCGACCCGGACGCCCACTTTTTCGACCGGCGTCACCAGGACATAGCGATCCCCCTCCTTGCGCATGATGGAGGCGAAGAGCTGGACGAGAGGCGCGCGGCCGATTGGCGAGCCACAATAAAACCATGTTCCATCGGCAGCGATGCGGATGTCGATATCGCCGCAGTCGGGCGGATTCCAAGAAGGCGCCGGCCCCTGGCGGCGCAAACGCCCCGTCTCCGCCTCGCCGAGTCCTCGCAAGGCCCCTTCCGGGCCGCGCGCCGGCTCTGTGTCTATTTCGCGCTTCGTTGTGGGCGGATTCGGCATCTGCGCGGCTTGGGGCTTGCGTTGAGACGACGCGCGCTCAATCTAGGGCGCCGGAACAAAAAACAAAACATGAAGCCATCCGGATGGCGAAGGACGAGCCGATGAACGTGACGAATATCGCCGATCCAGCCCAGTTGACCCGGGACGCCGACGCGGCGCTCGAGCGCATCGCCGCCGCGCGGGCCGAGATTGGCGGCGTGATTTTCGGTCAGGAGCGCGTGGTCGACCTGACGCTGGCGACCTTGCTCGCCGGCGGACACGGGTTGTTGATCGGTGTGCCTGGCCTCGCCAAGACCAAGCTCGTCGAGACCTTAGGGATCGTCGTCGGCCTCGACGCGCTCAGGGTGCAGTTCACCCCTGATCTGATGCCAACCGATATTCTCGGCTCCGAGGTGATGGAGGAAGGGCACGACGGCAAGCGTGGCTTCCGCTTCATCAGGGGCCCGATCTTCGCCCAGTTGCTGATGGCCGACGAGATCAACCGCGCGAGCCCCCGCACCCAGTCCGCGCTGCTGCAGGCGATGCAGGAGCACCACGTCACCGTTGCGGGCGCGCGGTACGATCTGCCGCGGCCTTTCCATGTGCTGGCGACGCAGAACCCGCTCGAGCAGGAAGGCGCCTATCCGCTCCCCGAGGCGCAACTCGACCGCTTCCTCCTGCAGATCGACGTCGATTATCCGGACCGGGCGGCCGAGCGGCGAATTCTCATCGAGACGACAGGCGAGCGCGAGGCGCGCCCGAAGCCGGTGATGACGGCCGAGGATCTGATGGCCGCCCAGCGGCTCGTGCGGCGAGCGCCGATCGGCGATCGGGTGGTCGAGGCGATCCTGGACCTGGTGCGCGCCGGCCGGCCTGGCGAAGGCGACCCCGAATTGACCAAGGGGATCAGCTGGGGGCCGGGGCCGCGCGCGGCGCAGGCGCTCATGTTGGCGGCTCGCGCCCGCGCTTTGGTCGATGGGCGTCTATCCCCTTCGCTCGACGATATCGCTCTCTTGGCCGAGCCGGCGCTGAAACACCGCATGGCGCTGAGCTTCGCGGCGCGCGCCGAGGGCGAGACGATTTCGGCGGTCATCGCACGGCTCGTCGCCAAGACGATCAAATGACGCGGTGGACTTCGGCGCCGTGACTCTCCCGCCCTCCATCCGTCGCGAAGCGGCGACGCTGTCGGCTCGCCTGCCGAGCTTGGTCATCGCCGCGCGCCGCGTGGCGCAGACGGTGAGGCACGGCGTTCACGGCCGTCGCCGCGCGGGCTCGGGCGAGACCTTCTGGCAGTTTCGCCCCTTTCTCTCCGGCGAGCCGTCCTCTCGGGTCGATTGGCGACGCTCCGCCCGCGAGGAGCGCGCCTTCGTCCGCGAGCGCGAATGGGAGGCCGCGCATACGGTCTGGATCTGGTTCGACCGGTCGCCTTCGATGCAGTTCGCCTCCAGCCTCGCGTCGGCGCCGAAGATGGACCGTGCGGCGCTGCTGGCGTTCGCGTTCGCGGATCTCTGCGTTCGCGGCGGCGAGCGCGCAGGCCTGCTCGGCCTCACGCGGCCGTTGGCGACGCAGGGCGTCGTCGAGCGCTTCGCCGAGGCGATTGCGACCGACGAGCGGCTCCGGGGGCCCTCGAACGCGCCCTTGCCCCCGCCTTTGCCCGCCGCGGCGCGCTCGATGGTGCTCATGATCGGCGATTTTCTCTCGGAGCCCGACGACGTGGCGCGCGCGATCCGGGCGGTGAGCGCCGATGGCGCGATCGGCGAACTCGTCATGATCGCCGATCCGATCGAGGAGACATATCCGTTCTCCGGCAATACCGAGTTTGTCCATCCCGCGGGCGCCTTGAAGCTGATCTCGCCGCGGGCGCAAAACCTGCGCGACGCCTATCTCGCGCGGCTCGCCGCCCACCGCGAGGCGATCCGGACAATCTGCCGCCGTTCGGGCTGGGGCATGAGCGTCCATCGCACGGATGGGTCGCCGGCCGAGATGCTGCTCACGCTCAGGATGCGCCTTTCCGCCCCTGAGCCGGGCGCGGCCCTGAGGAGCGCTTAAGCCATGCTCGGACTGCCGCTCGCCTTCGCTGCGCCCGCGGTCCTCGCCGCGCTGATCGGCCTTGTCGGGCTCTATTTCCTCCTGCGCGTCACGCCGCCGAGCCCCCGCCAGGCGCTCTTTCCGCCGCTCAGGCTCCTGCTCGGATTGGATCCGAACGAGACGACGCCGGCGCGCACGCCCTGGCCGATTCTGGCGCTCCGGCTTGCGATCGGGGCGCTCATCATCCTCGCGATGGCCGAGCCGCTGTGGAACAGCTTGACGGCGCTCTCGGGGTCCGGACCGCTCCTCATCCTGGTCGACGACGGCTTCGCCGCGGCGCCAACCTGGGACAAGCGCATCGACTTTGCCCGGGAGCGAGCGGCGGCGGCGGCCCGGTCCGGCCGGATCGTGGCGATCGACGCGCTCTCGACGGGCGGGCAGGAGATTGTCCCGCTCGACAGATCCGAGGTCGAGGGCCGCTTGCGGTCGCTCGCGCCCGCGCCTTACGCTCCCGATCGCGCCGCGGCCCTGCCGGCGATCGAGCGCTTTCTAGCCCGAGAGCCGAAGACGGATGTCGTGTGGATCGCCGACGGGGTCGAGCTCGGCGGGGCGAGCGCCTTTTCTTCGCGCCTTGCGTCGATCGCCGGCTCGGTCGAGGTCGTGACTGACGGGCGCGGCGCGCTCGCCCTTGCCGGAGCGGACAATGAGGCGGGGTCGCTGACGGCCCGTCTCACGCGCTCGGATGAACGCAGCGCGGGCGCAGGAGCGGTGCGCGCCCTCGACGCCCAAGGGCGCGAAGTCGGCCGGGCGGCCTTCGACTTCGTCGGCAAAGCGGTGGTCGACGCCCGTTTCGATCTGCCGGTCGAATTGCGCAACGACGTGACCCAGGTCGTCATCGACGGCGAACGCTCGGCGGGCGCGACCTGGCTCATCGATGAACGCTCGCGCCGGCGCCGCGTCGCGATCGTATCCGGCGCAAGCGCCGACGTCGCGCAACCCCTGCTCGCGCCAAGCTACTATCTCAGGCGCGCGCTCCAGCCATTCGCCGACGTCAGCGAGTGGCGCGATTCCTCGACCGATCCGATCGTCTCTCTGCTTGACCAGAAGCCCTCGGTGCTGGTCCTCGCCGACATGAGCGTCGCGCCCGGCCCGGAACTCGACGCGATCACCCAATTCCTCGACAATGGCGGCGTGCTCGTGCGCTTCGCCGGCACCCGTCTCGCCGCTGGCGACGACACGCTGACCCCCGCGGTTCTGCGGCGCGGCGGACGGCTTCTGGGCGGCGCGCTTTCCTGGGAGAGCCCGAAGCACATCGCGCCGTTCGAAGCGGGAAGCCCGTTCTTCGGCCTCACCGCGCCGAGCGAAGTGACGGTGACGCGCCAGGTGCTGGCCGAGCCCGAGGCGGGACTGGCCGAGAAGACATGGGCGCGTCTCGCCGACGGGACGCCGCTCGTCACCGCCGAGCGGCGCGGCAAGGGGCTCATTGTGCTCTTTCACGTGACGGCCGACACGACTTGGTCGAATCTGCCGATCTCGGGCCTGTTCGTCGACATGCTGCGTAGAATCGTGGCGGAGGCCAACGCGCCTGGCCAGGGCGCCGCGAAAGCCAAGGCCGGCGAGCACGGAATCGCCCGCCCGCCTCTGCGCACCTTGAATGGCTTTGGCGTGCTGGGGCCGCCGCCTGCGCAGGCTGAACCGATCGGCGATGATTTCTCCGGCGTCGGCGACCCGCTTCACCCGCCGGGCTTCTACGGCTCGCGCGATTCCGTGCGCGCCGTCAACGCGCTCGCCGTCGGAGAGGCCCTGGCGCGCGCCAATTACGGGTCGCTCGTCGTGCATGACGGCGCGCTTGCCATCGCGCCGCCGATCGACCTTCGCCGCTGGCTCCTGCCCGCGGCGCTCGTTGGTCTCCTGATCGACGGGCTCATCTCGATCTGGCTCATGGGCGGCTCGCCTCTGCGCCGCCGCGGCGCGCTCGCCGCCCTTGCCGTCGTCGCGGCGCTCGGCCTCGCCGCCGCCCCGCATCAGGCGCGAGCCGCCGACCCCGCACCTGTCTCCAGCCGCGACATGGACGCGGCTCTCTCCACGCGCCTCGCCTATGTCGTGACCGGCGATGCGTCGGTCGACGAAACCTCAAAGCTCGGGTTGATGGCGCTGACGCGGGTGCTCGCGTCCCGCACCTCGGCCGAGCTTGCCGAGCCGGTCGCGCTCGATCCGGCGCGCGACGAGCTCGCCTTCTATCCGCTCATCTACTGGCCGATCGTCGCGACTGCCCCCCAACCCAAGCCCGAGGCGCGCACCCGGATCGCCGCTTTCATGAAGAATGGCGGGACGATGGTGTTCGACACCCGCGACGCCTTGACTTCACGCTCCGGCGGGCCCCCGACGGCCGAGGCGCTTTGGCTGCGCACGTTCCTCCAAGGCGTCGACGTGCCGGAGCTTGAGCCTGTTCCCCACGACCACGTGCTGACGAAGACCTTCTATCTGCTCGACCGCATCGTCGGACGCACCGCGATCGGACAGACCTGGATCGAGGCCCTTCCCCCGCCCGACCCCAACGACCGCGTTCAGCGCCCGGCTCGCGCCGGCGACAGCGTGTCGCCGATCGTCATCGCTTCCGACGATCTCGCGGCCGCCTGGGCGCAGGACGCCGACGGGCAGCCGCTCTATCCGCTCGTTCCAGGGGGGGTGAGACAGCGTGAGCTTGCGCTGCGCAGTGGCGTCAATCTGGTCATGTACACCCTCACCGGCAACTACAAAGCCGACCAGGTCCACGCCAGGGACATTCTGGAAAGGCTGACCCGTTGAGCGCCTGGTCGATCGCCCTTTCCCCCTTCCTGCCGTGGCCCGCGATTTACGCGCTGGCGCTCGCGGCTCTCCTCGTCTCGGCGGCGCTCGTCTGGCGCGGGGTTCGCGGCGCGTGGCTGCGCGCGCTCAGCATGGCGCTCCTCTTGCTCGGGTTGCTCGATCCCAATCTCGTTCAGGAGAACCGGCGCCCGCTCAAGGATATCGTCGCTTTGGTCGTCGATCGTTCCGAGAGCCAGGAAATCGGCGAGCGGCCGCAGCAGACGATGAAGGCGCGCGATGAGCTCGAGGCGAAGCTCAAGGGGCTCGGCGACGTCGACCTGCGCGTCGTCGAGACGTCGCGCGACGAATCCGAAAGCGAGGGGACGAAGCTCTTCGCCGCTCTGCGAGGCGCGCTCGCGGATGCGCCTCCCGAGCGGGTCGGCGGCGCGATCGTCATCACCGACGGCGATGCGCACGACATTCCGTCCTCCGCGGCGGCGCTCGGCTTCAACGCGCCGTTGCATGCGCTGATCACCGGCCACGAAGGCGAGCGACAACGGCGCATCGAGCTCATCGAAGCGCCGCGCTACGGCATCGTCGGTAAGGATCAGGTCATCGAAGCGCGCGTCCTCGACAGCGCCGACCACGGCGAGCCGGTCGTGCTTACGGTGCGTCGCGACGGCGAGACGATCGCGACGATCAACGCCAAGGTCGGGGAGAAGATCGACGTCAAGGCCCCGATCGAGCATCCGGGGCCGAACGTGATCGAGCTCGAAGTTGCGCCGGTTCAAGGCGAAATCGCCGCCGACAGCAATCGCGCGGTGGTCAACATCGAGGGCGTGCGCGACAAGCTCCGGGTGCTCTTGGTCTCGGGGAAGCCGCATCCGGGCGAGCGCATGTGGCGCAACCTTCTGAAGTCCGACGCCAATGTCGATCTCGTCCACTTCACCATTCTGCGCCCGCCGGAGAAGGGCGCCGACGGCACGCCGATCAACGAATTGTCGCTGATCGCTTTTCCGGTCGCCGATCTGTTCGGCCGCAAGATCAAGGACTTCGACCTCATCATCTTCGACCGCTACGCGCAGCAGTCGATCCTGCCTTATGTCTATCTTGAGAACATCACGAACTACGTGCGCGACGGCGGGGCGCTGCTCATGGCGGAGGGCCCGGAATTCTCCACCCCCGACGGCCTATTCTATTCTCCGCTCGGCGCCATCAGCCCGGCGGAGCCGAGCGGCGACGACGTCGAGGCGCCCTATCGCGCGCGATTGTCAGAGGACGGTCAGCGCCACCCCGTGACTCGGGGCTTGAGCGGTTTCGACGCCAACGATGGCGCGCCGAGCTGGGGACGATGGTTTCGGCAGATCGGCGCCAGGCCGACAAGCGGCGTGAACGTGCTGAACGGCGCCGACGACAAGCCCTTGCTCGTGCTTTCGCGGGTCGATAAGGGCCGCGTCGGCCTCCTCCTGACCGACCAGATGTGGCTCTGGGCGCGCGGCTACGATGGCGGCGGACCCTATCTCGATCTCCTGCGACGTCTCGCGCACTGGCTGATGAAGGAGCCGGATCTGGAGGAGGAGGCGCTGCGCGCCAGCGCCAAGGGGCGCGTGGTCACGGTCGAGCGCCAGAGCGTGAGCGGGCAGGCGCGGAATGTGAACCTCGTCGCGCCGGACGGGTCGAAGACCAAGCTTGACATGGCCCCCTTCGCGCCCGGCCTCAGCCGCGCGCATGTGACGGTGAACCGGTTCGGGCTCTATCGCGCCGAGGACGGCGAGCATGTCGCGCTGGTCAATGTCGGCCAGGAGAATCCCCTCGAGATGCGGGACGTGGTCTCGACGACCGAAAAGCTTCGCCCGATCGCCGAGGCGACCGGCGGCACGGTGCGCCGCATCGGCGATGGCGCGAGCGGCGCGATCGCGATGCCGCGCGTCGTCGACTTGAACCCGTCTCCGAGCTATGGCGGCGCCGACTATATCGGGATCAAGCGCACCGGCTCGACGGAATTGATCGGCGCCCGTTCGACGTCGCTCGCGTCGGGATTCTTCGGGCTCGCGGTCCTGCTCGGCATGGTCACCCTCGCCTGGGTGAAGGAAAGCGGCGGCTTGAGGCGCGAGGGCGGCGAGAGCTAGAGCGCGTCGCGTTCGGCTGGAATCATCATTGCGAGGGAGCCATAGGCGTCCGGAAGGACGCCCGTCTTTCGACGCCCTATGGCTCGCAATGACGATCGCGCAAAGTTCACGAATCCTTTATTCAACCATTCGGTTGACTTTCTGAATTGAACCACATACATTCAACCACATGGTTGAATTATTGGCCCCCGAGCTGAGTCCCGTGTTTCACGCGCTAAGCGATGCGACACGCCGGCGCATGCTCGTCGAGCTCGCCTCGGGCGAGCGCACCGTCGGCCAGCTGGCGGAGCCCTTCGCGATGTCGCTCGCGGCGGCGTCGAAACACATCAAGGTCCTCGAAGGCGCGGGACTGATTCAGCGCGAGATTCGCGGGCGCGCCCATCTCTGTCGGCTCGATCCGGGGCCGCTCGAGACCGCTTTCGAATGGCTGCGGTTCTACGAAGGCTTCTGGACGGCTCGCCTCGACATCCTCGATCGGCTTCTCCGCGAGGAGGACGAACAAAAATCCAAGACCTCAAATGAAGGAGACGAGAAATGAACGAACGCGCGAAAGTCGACGCCTATGGCGCGCTCACCGAGCCGTCCACGCTGATGATCCAGCGCATGCTGCCGGGGCCGATCGAGCGGGTCTGGGCCTATCTCACCGAGAGCGATCTGCGCCGCAAGTGGCTCGCGTCCGGCGACATGCAGCTGAAGGTCGGCGCGCCGTTCGAGTTCGTCTGGCGCAACAGCGAGCTCACCGATCCGCCCGGCAAGAAGCCCGAAGGTTTTGGCGAGGAGCACCGGATGGAAAGCCGGATCCTCGAATGCGATCCGCCGCGCAAGCTCGCCTTCACCTGGGGAAAAGAAGACAGCGACGTGACCCTCACGCTCGAGCCGCGAGGCGAGAAGGTGCTCTTGACCGTCGTCCATCGCCGCCTCCCCAACCGCGGCACGATGGTCGGCGTTTCGACCGGCTGGCATGCGCATCTCGACATGCTTGTCGCGCGCCTCGAGGGCGAGGAGACGGAGCCCTTCTGGGACCGGTTCAATCGCCTCAGGGCCGAATACGACCGGCGCATTCCGCAGTGATGCGGGGCGGACGAGGCGCCAGCCGCCCCTCGTCGCAACAAAGTTCGCCAACAGGAGATGGTCACATGCCCAACGCAATCGTTTCGCGCGACGAATGGCTCGCCGCCCGGGTCGCGCTGCTCGAACAGGAAAAGGAGCTCACCCGTCTCAGCGACGACGTCGCGCGGCGGCGCCGCGAACTGCCGTGGGTCAAGGTCGACAAGACCTATCGGTTCGACACAGACGAGGGCCAAGCGACGCTCACGGATTTGTTCGGCGGGCGCTCGCAACTCCTCGTCTACCACTTCATGTTCGGCCCCGATTACAAGGCGGGCTGCCCGTCCTGCTCGATGATCGCCGACGGTTTCGACGGCTTCACCGTGCATCTCGCGAACCACGACGTTGCGCTCTGGGCCGTCTCGCGCGCGCCGCTCGCAAAGTTGCAAGACTATAAGCGGCGGATGGGATGGACCTTCCCCTGGGCGTCCTCGTTCGGCGACGACTTCAACTTCGATTTTCTCGTCTCCATCACCGAGGAACAGCAGGCCCGAGGCGGCGATGAATACAATTACCGGCGCGGCGATCACCCGCTGACGGCGGCGCAGGTTCCTGAGCCCGTCGCCCGTTTTGCGGCGACGTGCGGAACCGACGGGCGGACCTACATGCGCGACCGGCCGGGCATGAGCGCCTTTGCGCTCGAAGACGGGGCTGTGTGGCACACCTACTCGACTTACGCGCGCGGGCTCGACGGATTGTGGGGCGCCTATCAATGGCTCGACCGCGCGCCAAAGGGCCGCAACGAAAACGGAATCTGGTGGCGCCGCCACGATGAATATGGCGCGCCGCGTCACGTATCCATTCAACAGGCAGGAGGCTGAGCCATGAACACGCCCGCAATCGTTTCGCGGCAGGACTGGGACGCCGCGCGTGAGCAACTGCTCGCGAAGGAGAAATCTGTGATGCGCGCGCATGACGCGCTCGCCGCGGAACGGCGGCGGATGCCGTGGATGGCCGTCGACAAGGCTTATCGCTTCATCGGACCTAAAGGCGAAGCGAGCCTCCTCGACCTGTTCGAGGGCCGCCGGCAGCTCATCGTCTACCGCGCCTTCTTCGAGCCCGGCGTGTTCGGCTGGCCCGACCACGCTTGCCGCGGCTGCTCGATGGGCGCCGATCAGGTGTCGAACCTCACGCATCTCAACGCCCGCGACACGACGCTCGCCTATGCCTCGCGCGCGCCGCAGGCCGACATCGCGCGGCTCAAAGCGCGGATGGGTTGGAAAATGCCGTGGTACACCATCACAGACGGTTTCGACGCCGACTTCGGCGTCGACGAGTGGCACGGCCACAACGTCTTCTTCCGCGATCGCGACAGGATCTACCGCACCTATTTCATCAACAGCCGCGGCGACGAGGCGATGGGCACCGTGTGGAACTATCTCGACGCGACGCCGCTCGGGCGCCAGGAGACATGGGAGGATTCGCCCGACGGCTATCCGCAGACGCCGCCTTACAAATGGTGGAACTGGCACGACAATTACGAAGCCGAGAAGACGGTCAATTCGCAATGGGACAAAGTGTCGGCCGCCGGAGAAGCGGCGTTCCGCGACAAGCAGGCTGGCCGAAGCCCATGAGCGCGTTGCCGATCGGCGAGCGCCGAGGCGCCCGCCTCGCGGCCGATTGGCTCGGCCTCGCGGCCGCGCCGACTTTCGCCGCGATGGCGCTTCTGACCGGCGCTCTCGGCGGCGGCGCCGAGCCGCTGTGCTCGGCGCATGGCTCGCTCATGAGCGGAATGATCCCGATGTATCTCATCATGAGCGCGTTCCACATGGGGCCTTGGCTGAGGCTCATGAGCGGTCCGCGAGGCTGAGGGGCCTCGCGCTCGGCCCGACGAAACTGGGTAGTTCTACGCCTATCCAGCCTACCTCGCGCGTTCAACATGTCTCCGACGACGACGGACCTGCCGGCTCACGCCCGCGGGCTGATCCATTGCAGCCAGTCGCCGCCGCTTGCATTTTTTGGAGACATTTCATGCGCACATATCTGGTCGCCGCTCTCACATTCTCTGTCGCCGGCGCTTTGGGCGCTCCCTCGGCCGCCTTGGCGCTGGAAGTTCCCCCCGCCATCTACACGGACCCGGCGCCCGACGCCGCCCATCCCGCTCGCATGGAAGTTTTGCACATCCCGAGCCACGGCGAGACCATCAACGGAATCGCCTATGTCGCGGCGGGGGAGGGGGCGCACCCCGCAGTGGTGCTTCTGCATGGGCTGCCCGGCAACGAGAAGAATCTCGATCTGGCCCAGGCCCTTCGCCGCGCCGGCTGGACCGTCGTCACCTTCAATTATCGCGGCTCGTGGGGCAGCCCGGGATCTTTCCGCTTCGAGCAGACCTTCGAGGACGCCGACGCCGTGCTCGCCTATCTGCGCGATCCGGCGAACGCAAAGACGCTCGGCGTCGATCCCAAAAAACTGGTGATCATGGGCCACAGCATGGGCGGCTGGGTGGCGGCCCATACGGCCGCCCACGACAAGGGGCTGATCGGCCTCGTCACCTTCTCGGCCTGGGACGCGGCCAACCTCGACCCGGAGGCGACCCGGGAGAAGTCCATGAGCGAGAACATGGAATCGCTCGCGGGCGTCACAGCCGCGAGCATGGCCAAGGACGTCACCGTGACGGGGCCGCAGCATCCGATGCCGAAAGCCGCTCCGGGCCTCATCGACACGCCCTACCTCGCCCTCACGGTGAACGACGACCTGAAGGGCGACACCG
>Ga0153954_1000464_pt1 | contig 32239 bp, 34 predicted proteins | sample TSFL038MetaG_FD_102277 | JGI IMG/M metagenome (GOLD analysis project Ga0153954, IMG submission 102277) | Attine ant fungus gardens microbial communities from Florida, USA - TSFL038 MetaG | ecosystem: Host-associated > Fungi > Mycelium > Unclassified | place: USA: Florida, Wekiwa Springs State... | reverse complement strand
CCTTCCTCCAGCATGTAGGCCGACTGGATGCCGCGCATGCGCAGCATGCGGTTGCCGACGAAGCCCTCGCAAACGCCGACCAGCACGGGGATCTTGCCGATCTTCTTGGAGAGCGTCATCACCGTGGCGATCACGTCCTTCTCCGTCGCCTTGCCGCGCACGTTCTCGAGCAACTTCATGACGTTGGCCGGCGAGAAGAAGTGCATGCCGATCACGTCGCCCGGCCGCTTGGTGTATTGGGCGATCTGGTTGACGTCGAGGCCCGAGGTGTTCGTCGCCAGGATCGCGCCCGGCTTGGCGACGGCATCGAGCTGCGTGAAGACGCCTTCCTTTACTTCCATGGTCTCGAAGACCGCCTCGATGATCACATCGGCGTCCTTGAGATCGTCGTAGGAGAGTGTCGGCTTGATCAGCGCCATGCGCTTCTCGACATCCTCCGCCTTCATGCCGCCGCGCTTGGCGGTGTTCTCGTAGTTGGTGCGGATGGTCTTGAGGCCGCGATCCAACGCCTCCTGCTTCACCTCGAGCAGGGTCACCGGGATGCCGGCATTGGCGAAGTTCATGGCGATGCCGCCGCCCATCGTGCCGGCGCCGACGATGCCGGCGGTCTTGATCGGGCGCTGCGGCGTGTCCGACGGGACGTCGAGTACCTTGGCCGCTTCGCGCTCGGCGAAGAAGTAGTAGCGCTGCGCCGCGGACTCCTGGGAGACCAGCAGCTCCTGGAAGAGCTCGCCCTCGCGCTTCATGCCCTCGTCGAACGGCAGCTCGACGGCGGCCTGCACGCACTTGATGATGTTCCACGGCGCCTTGAAACCGCGGGCGCGACGCGCGATCGCCTTCTCTGTCTCCTTGAAGAGGTCGGGCGATTCGAGCGTCGCCGTCAGGTCGCGCACGCGGCGGCGTGGAGCGTTCTGTGCCACCAGCATCTGCGCCTGGGCGACGGCAGCCGCCAGCAGATCGTCGCCCTCGACGATCGTGTCGATGATGCCCTTGCTCCTGGCCTCGGCCGCCGGGATGTGACGGCCCGAGATGATGGCATCGAGTGCGTACTTCGCACCTGTCAATCGAGGCAGGCGCTGCGTGCCGCCGGCGCCCGGCAGGATGCCGAGATGCACTTCGGGCAGGCCGACGCGCGTCGAGGGCAGCGCCACGCGATAGTGCGCGCCCAAAGCGGTCTCAAGGCCGCCGCCGAGCGGCGTGCCATGCAGCGCCGCGATCACGATCTTGGGGCAGTTCTCCATCGTGGCGATCACGTCGTTCAGGTTGGCGCCGGTGCGCGGCTTGCCGAACTCGCGGATGTCGGCGCCGGCGATGAAGGTGCGGCCCGAACCGATGAGCACGATGGCGTCGACATTGGGATCGCTGCCGAACGCCTCGACGCCGGCCTTGATGCCGTCGCGCACGGCGGCGGCTAATGCATTCACCGGCGGATTGTTGACGGTGAGAATGCCGATCCGCCCCTGGGTGGAGCGAAGGACTGCGTCGGACATGAGCGTTTCCCCTGGATTGAGCGCCGGATCTTGCCGACCGTCTTAGCAATCCCGAGGCACGCCGCCCAGCGAGCTATTGTTCCGCCGTGCGGAGAAAATTTGGCTCGGCTAGACGGCGACCCGTTTCAGGTTCTCGCTGAGCCAGCGCGCGAGGCCGGTCATGCGTGCATCTTCTTGCTGCTGGCCGATCACCTGCACGCCGACCGGCATGCCGCCGACGCTCATAAGGGGGGTCGTGACGACCGGGGCGAACAGCAGCGACGACGGTGCGTTGAACACGAAGTCGCCGGTCGGCCGCGATGCCAGCGGTTGGCCGGGCTTGTCGCCTTCCCAGATCGGCGCGGGGCCGGGACAGGAAAGGGTGATGGCCGCATCGGCGAGCGAGGCGACGGCGGCATGCGCGAGTTGCGCCGCCTGACGGGCGAGCAGGTGGGTCCGGTACTGGTCGAGCGTCATCGCTTCGGCCTTGGCGAGAGCCTGCTTGGCACGCTCGCTGAGGCCGTTGGGCGAGGCGTCGAGCATGCCGCGCTGGTACCAGCGATTTTCCCAGGGCGTGATGCCGTTGCAGATGGCGCGGCCGTTGGCGATGGCCTTCTCCAGCGCCTCGACGAAGGGATGGTCGGCGCGATGGATCAGCGTGACGCCGGCGGCCTTGAGCTGGTCGAGCACTTTGGCGAAGCCGGCCTTGGTGGTGGCATCGACCTCGGGCCAGCCCTCGGTCTCGAGCACGATCAGCCGGTTGGGCTTGACCGCGGCCGGCAGCGTGTCCGGTCCCATCAGGCCGAGCGCACCGCGATCGCCGCCGCAGCGCTTGGCCATCTCGATCGCAACCTGCCACATATCCTCGAGGCTGTTGGCGTGCGGGCCGTGCGTGCTCATGCTGGTCGCCAGCCGCTCACCGCGATTGATGCCGCCCTGTGTCGGCTTGAGCGCGAAGTTGCCGCAATAGGCCGCCGGCCGGATGATCGATCCACCGACCTGCGTGCCGATCGCCGCCGGCACCATGTTGGAACCAACCGCCGCCGCCGAGCCCGACGACGAGCCACCGGGGGTACGCTTGGGATCGAACGGATTGGTCGTGGCGCCGGGCTGCGAGCCGCCGAGCTCGGCCGTCACCGTCTTGGCGAGGATCACCGCGCCCGCCTGCCGGAGTGCCCAGACGCCGGCATTGTCGCGCTTGGGGAAGTTCCCCTTCATCGCGTCGCAGCCCATCTCGGTGGGCATGTCCTTGGTTTCGAGCAGGTCCTTGATGGCGATCGGCATGCCGTCGATCGGCGAGAGCGGCCTGCCGGCCTTCCAGCGCTCGGTACTGGCGTCGGCCGCGGTTCGGGCGCCTGTCTCGTTCATCGCGGTCAGGGCTTTCACCACCGGCTCTCGGGCCGCGATCGTCTCGAGGCAGTGCTCGAGATAGGCGCGCGGGCTGTCGTTGCCGTCGGTGAACCGGCGGGCGGCGTCGTGGAAAGTAAGGGGCTGGAACTCAGCGTACGTGGTCATGGGGCGAGCCTAGAGCGGCTTCCGATCAAGTTGAACCCCTGCGTTCCGCGTGGGGCACAGCCGTTTCGACCATTTCCGCCATTTTTAATTGGCGTTTTCGAAGGTCGGCGCGAAAAAAGCCCGGCGCAGCAGCATTTTCCCGCTGTCGCGCGCTTGAGTAAACGGTCGAAAATGGATGCTAAATGGATCAAAAATGGTTTTTTCGATAACGAACGTCGATTTGGACATGAAGAGCTCCTGCTACCCAACGTGAACGGGGGCATCTTACGCCGGTGCACGGTGCCCTCCCATTATGAGCGATAGATACGGCATGGTTGGCTCGTCCGCTCGGCTCGGTCCGACCGAATGGACTATGCTTCAGCCGATACGGGAAGGACTGAACCCATGACATTCGCGGGAGTGAACTATCTTGCCATTCTGATCGCCGCCGTCGCTGCATATGCTTGGGGCGCGGCTTACTACATGACCTTGTCGAAGCAATGGCTGGCGGCGGTTGGCCTAACGAAGCCGAACCGTTCGGCGACGCCTTTCATTATCTCCTTCATTGCTCTTGTGGTGATGAGCTGGGTGCTGGCGGGGCTGATGAGCCATCTCGGCGCCGGCCAGGTCACGACAATGAACGGCATCGTTTCGGCGCTGTTCGTGTGGCTGGGGTTCGTTGTCACCACGATAGCCGTCAACAACGCCTATCCTGGCCGCAAGCTCATGCTGACGGTGATCGACAGCATCCATTGGCTGGGCGCGCTCGTTATCCAGGGCGCCGTGATCGGGGCCTTTGGCACCTGATAGGGGAGGCTGAATGGCATTCGACCGTCCGAAAATCGAAGCCTATGCGGTCATTTCCCGCGAAGGAATGATCGCCACATCCGACGGCCATTTCCCGGAAGAGATCAAGGTTCCGGCCGACCACAAATTCTACCAGGAGTCGGTTGCAGCGGCGTCGGCGGTCGCCAATGGGCGGCATTCGGCCGAGGGCGGGATCGGCGAACCTTTTCGCAAGCGCATCATCCTGACCCGCCGGGTCGACGTGCTGATGACCGACCCGAACAATCCCAACGCCATCCTGTGGAACCCCGCCACCGCGCCCTTCGAGGAGGCCTGGGCGCGGCTGCACATCGACGACGGGACGCTGGCCGTGGTCGGGGGCACCGACGTGTTCGGTCTGTTCCTCGCGATCGGCTACGACACGTTCTATCTCACCAAGACCGATGCAAGCCTGCCTAGAGGTCGGCCGGTCTTCCCTGGCGTCGGCCGGGTCACGACGGCGGAAGAGGTCATGACCAGGAGCGGCCTGGTGCTGCGCGACACGCGCATGCTCGACGCTTCGGTCAATTGCCGCGTCGAGGCCTGGGTGCCGAAGGGTTAGAATCCTTCCGCAGAAGCGACATCCGAGTAGGATGTCATCCCGAGTAAGGCGCATTCACACGCGTCATCAGTGAGGGACCTTTGCTGTTGCTCTAACGGTCCCTCAACCTTTGGCTTCGGGATGACAATCCGGGCACCGGTGCAGTTTGACTTCTGGTTGTAGTTGGAGAATGCGGCATTCTTGTTCCATCACGCTGATCCCAAAGGCTCCGACAGATGACGGTGAAAGCACAGATCAAGGCTTACATTGCTGTACAGCCTGAACCCAAACGTGCCGACATGCAGGTGCTGCACGGCGCGATCTTGCGCGTCATGCCGGGCTGCAAATTGTGGTTCCTGGACGGCAGAAACAGCGAAGGCAAAATCGTTTCCAATCCCAATATCGGATATGGATTGCAGACGATCAAATATGCCGATGGAAAGACGCGGGAATTTTATCAGATCGGCCTGAGCGCCAACACCGCCGGAATTTCGGTCTATGTCCTTGGCATTGAGGACAAGAAATATTTGGCCAAAGCCTATGGAAAAAAACTCGGCAAGGCGCGTGTCACCGGATATTGCATCAAGTTCAAAGCCCTGAAAGACATCAACATCGCCGTATTGGAAACGGCGATCCGGGATGGGATTTCATAGACCGTAAAGACCCTAGAAATCGACGACGAGCCCGTCGTGCGCGGCTTCGAGCGCGATTTCTTTCTGGCGTTCCAGGAGTTCCGCGCTCATGTGCGTGACGATCGTACGCTTGGGCGCGATCGCAGGCAGGTGGCTCGCAAGCGTCTTGTAGTCGATATGGTACTTCATGACCTTGTCGAAGAAGTACGCCTCGCAGATGAAGAGATCGGCGTTCTTTCCGGCCGGGATCAGCTCCTCGACCCATTCGGTGTCGCCGGAATAGGTCAGCACCTTGCCCTCGGTTTCGATGCGCAGCGCATAGGAGGGCGCGCCGCTGAAATGCTTCATCAGATAGGGCGTGACGGCGAGGCCGTTCATCTCCACGCGTTCGTGCAAGGCAAGCTCGCGGATCTCGAACGCGTACTTGGGTTCGATGGCCGTCGAGCCCGCGAACATCGCCTCGCGGATGATCTGCAGGCGCTCCTTCAGGCCCGGCGGCCCCGCGATGACGAGGGGCGTCGTGCGCCGGCTGATGAGCTGGGCGTCGAGCAGGAAGAAGGGCAGGCCGCCGAAATGATCGCCGTGCAGGTGGCTGACCAGGATGGTCGAGATGCCGTTGGGATCGACGCCCCATTTGCGGATCGCCACCATCGAGGAGGCGCCGCAATCGACCAGGACGTTGCCCCGCGATGCGCGTTCGAGATGGAAACAGGTGTTGAACCGTCCGCCGCTGCCGAAGGCATCGCCGGAGCCGAGGAACTGAAGACGCATTTTGCTCAGGGCGCCTGTTCGAGGCTCGACACTTCGTTGGTGAGGGTGGTGCGGCGCATGTCGCGCACCTGTGTGTGATCGTAGCGCCGTGCGCGATGCATGGTGGCGCGATTGTCCCACATCACGAGGTCGCCCTTGGTCCAGCGATGGGCGTAGACGAACTTGCGCTGCGTGGCGTGCTCGTTGAGGTCGCGCAGGAAGGCGCGCGCTTCCGGCACGGGCCAGCCCTCGATGCCGCCGGCATGGCTCGAGAGATAAAGTGACAACCGGCCGGAACGCGGATGCTTGCGTACCAGCCGCTGGCGGACGGGCGCCCACTTCATGCGCTCGTCGTCGGTGAAATCCGTGAAGCCGAGAATGCCGCGCGAAAAGATCTGGCTGTGCGAGCAGATCAGGTTCCGGACCTCGGCCTTGGTCCTGTCGTCGAGCGAATCGTAGGCCGCGCGCATGTCGGCGAACTCGGTGTTGCCGTCGGCGTCGGGGATGGTGCGCGCCGAGAGCAGGGAATACTTGGCGGGCACGTCCTTGAACGAGCTGTCGGAGTGCCAGAGCATGTTGCCGAGGCCGAACAAGCGGCGGCGGTCGTCGCGCGCCAGGATCTTGTTGTTCTTGTCGAGGTTCGAGATGTCGTTCAGGTCCATGCTCATGCGCCGGTCCTGAGGTGCGGCGATATCGCCGGTCGCCTGTTCGAGCGGCCCGAGCGCGCGGCTGAAAACGAGTTGCTGCTCGTCGTCGATCGGCTGGTCGTGGAAGACCAGCACGCCGTACTGGTCCATGCCCTTGTGCACGGCCTCGACCTCGGCGGGCGAGAGCGGATGGCGGAGGTCGATGCCCGTGACGACACCGGCGAAGAACGGGCGGTTGATCGGATCGATGGGCTTGATGTCCATGGCGTCAGTCTAACCCGGCGTGCGCTGCTTGGGGAGCGCCGACCATTCGCGGAACAGCCGGCCGTTGTCCTGGTCGAAATGCTCGTCCAGCACCTTGGACGATTGGATGCGCTCGACGCGGAAGTTCCGGTAGTCGGCTCTGAGCTCGCACCAGGCGCCGACCAGGGTAACGTCGACGTAATAAGCCATGGCAATCGGCCAGATGGTGCGGTTGGTGCGCCGGCCCTGCTCGTCGGCGTAGACGATGAAGAGCTTGGCGGAGTCACGGATGGCGGCGCGCATCTCGGCGAGATCGGCGCCCTGCGCTTCGGCCGCCATGCCGGGCGAGATGTAGATCGGCGTGTCGGCAATGTGCGGGCGGAGCCGCTCGGGCACCACGACCGTCACCTTGGCGAGCACGGAATCGGCGGCCGCCTGCAACGCCGGATCCTTCAGCCGGCGCACCAGCCGGGCGCCGACGGCGATGGCCTCGGCCTCGTCGATGGTGAACATCAGCGGCGGCAGGTCGAAGCCCTTGCGCAGCACGTAGCCGACGCCGGCCTCGCCCTCGATTGGCACGCGGCGCGCCTGCAGGGTGGCGATGTCGCGATAGACGGTGCGCGGCGTCACTTCGAGGTCGTCGGCGAGCGCCGCCGCCGTCACCGGCCGGGTCGCCGTGCGCAGGCGCTGGATGATGTCGAACAGCCGATCGGAACGACGCATTTGTGAACCTTTTCAGCAGTTTATCACTGCTGACACAACGCTGTCAGGAGGGGGTCCGTAGGTTGGGATTGTCCATTCCCAAACCCCCGGAGGCCCCATGATCGAGATCACCAAACCGCCTGTCGCCGCCTTCACGAAGTTCGCCGAGCGCGTCTCGGTCCCGACCTCGCCGGTCGTGCGCGCGGGCGAATGGGTGTTCGTTTCCGGCCTGGCGCCGGTCAATCCCGAGACCGGCGAATACGACATCCTGCCGATCGACCAGCAGGCACGGCGGTGCCTGGAGAATCTGATGAGCTGCCTGAAGGCGGCCGGCTCGGCGCCCGATCGCGTGGTCAAATGCACGATCTATTGCTCCAACGGCGCGTATTTCGGCGCGATCAACAAGGTCTACGCCGAGTATTTCGGCCAGCACAAACCGGCGCGCCTGTTCCTCTGCACGGCGGGCTGGTTCGGTCCGTTCGACATGGAAATCGACTGCATCGCCGTGGCGTCATGACCAAGACCTGGCTCGGGACGCTCCTGTTGGTCGCATCGGCCACCGCCTATTCGACGGCGGGCTTCTTCACGCGCCTGATACCCGTCGATGCCTGGACACTGCTGTTCTGGCGCGGCTTGTTTGGCGGCAGCTTCCTCGCCGTGGTGGTGCTGGTGCAGTTGCGGGGCCGCTTACTGGCCTCGCTGCGGGCGATGGGCATCGAAGGCGTCCTGGTGGCAGCGGGCTCGGCCCTGGCGACGGTCTGCTTCCTGAACGCCATGCGCGTCACGACGGTGGCCGACGTGATGGTGATCGATGCCACGATCCCCTTCATCACGGCGGCGCTGGCCTGGCTCATCCTCGGCGAGCGCGAGAGCCGGGGCACGCTGCTCGCGACCTTCGCAGCGCTCGTGGGCGTGGCGATCATGGCCGGACCGGCCGTGGCCGGCGGCCGTGCGCGGGGAGACCTGCTGGCGCTTTGCATGGCGATCCTGATGTCGATGGTGATCGTGCTGATCCGGCGCAAGCGCGGCGTCAACATGGTGCCGGCCGTCTGCGCCTCGGCGTTCCTGTGTTCGTTGATCGTCTGGCCCTTCGCCCAACCGCTGCAGGTCGATGCCGAAAGCTTCGGTCTTCTGGTGCTGTTCGGCGTCAGCCAGTTCGGGCTCGGTCTTCTGTTGCTCGCCTTCGGCACGCCGCTGGTCTCGGCGACGCGCGGTGCCTTGCTGGGGGTGCTGCAGACGCCGCTCGGCACGCTGTGGGTATGGCTCGCCTTCGCCGAACAGCCCGCCGCGCCGACCCTGATCGGCGGCGCGGTCGTGCTTGCGGCCGTGGTGGCCGACATGCTGGCGCCGCACCAGGTGGTCGTCAGCCAGCCGGGCTGATGTCGACCAGCTCGATGCTCTCGACGCGATCGGGCTCACCGGCGTAGATCACGAGCGCCATGGTCTCCTCGGCGAGCATGGCGCTGTGCGGCTGGCCCTTCGGATTGAGGCTGTAGCCGCCACCACCATGAGCCGGCTGGCCGCTTTTGGTGGCGCGGCCGCCTTGCAGATTGAAGACGTGCTCGTCGGAGAGGGCCGTCGCCACGATCTTGATCAGCTTGCCGGGCGGCGGCGAGAACTTGACCAGCCAGGCGATGCCGCCGCCCTCGCTCCGGCGGTCGCTCAGCACCTTGAGCTGTACGATATCGCGCCCTTCCTGGATGGCCTCGGGGCCGTAGAAGGGCACTGCGGATGCCCATTCCATGGCGTTGTAGTCAACTCTCGTCGAAGCCATTGCCGGCCTCCTTTCCTTCAAGGGAACAACGCTTAAGGCAGGGCTGCTGACACCGTTCTGTCAGCAAAGATATCCGCCTTGACAGGAGCGTCATTCGCTACGACATTTGAACAGATATTCAGATGTTTAAAACGAAGAAGGCCCTCCTGTCAGACGACCACGCGGTGACGCTGGCCGACCTGTTCCGCCTGCTGGGCGATCCCAGCCGGCTGCGCATCGTCGTCGCCTGCCTGAGGACACCGCTCGCGGTGTCCGATATCGCCGACAGGCTGGGTCTTTCGGTATCGCTGGTCAGCCATCACCTGCGACTGCTGAAAGGTGCGCGGCTGGTGCGGGCGGAACGGCAGGGCAAACAGGTCTTCTATGGCGCCGCCGACGATCACGTGCGGCGCATGGTCGAGGATATGGTCACACACGTCGGGGAGCACTGACATGGGCGCTCATTGCTGCAGTCACGATCACGGCGCGGCCTCCGCATCGCCCGCCTATCGCCGCGTTCTCTGGATAGCGCTGGCAGTGAACCTCACGATGTTCGGCGTCGAGATCGGTGCCGGTTTCGTCGCGCAATCGGCGGCACTGCTGGCCGATTCGCTCGACTTCCTGGGCGACGCCGCTAACTACGGTCTCAGCCTCGTCGTGCTGGGCATGGCGCTGCAGTGGCGCGCCCGTGCTTCGCTCCTGAAAGCGGCTTCGATGGGCGCGTTCGGCCTATGGGTCGCGATCACCACCATCCAGCATGCCATGTCGGGCACCGTGCCCGCCGCGCCGGTGATGGGCATGGTCGGCATCCTGGCTTTCACCGCCAATTTCGGCGTAGCGGTGCTGCTCTATCGCTGGCGCGGGGGCGATAGCAACATGCGCTCGGTGTGGATCTGCACGCGCAACGACGCGATCGGCAATCTCGCGGTCATGGCGGCGGCGCTGGGCGTGTTCGGTTCGGGCACCGGCTGGCCGGACTATGCCGTCGCGGCCGTGATGTCGGGTCTCGCGCTCTGGGGCGCGGTGCAGGTCGTGACGCAGGCGCGCGGCGAGCTGCGGCCCGCCCACGCCCACAATCACTGAGCTGCCGGCGCTAGGCTGTCGGCAGCTTGTAATCCTCGAAGTGCTTGCGGAGCGCCGTCTTCAGGATCTTGCCGGTGGCGCCGTGCGGGATGGCGTCGATGAACTGTACGTCGTCGGGCATCCACCACTTGGCGATCTTGCCGTCGAGGTACTTGATCAGGTCGTCCCTGGTCACGCTGGCCTCGGGGCGGCGCACGATGATCAATAGCGGACGCTCGTCCCACTTGGGATGCTTCACGCCGATGACCGCCGCCTCGGCCACGCCGGGGCAGCCCATGGCGGCGTTCTCGAGATCGATCGAGCTGATCCACTCGCCGCCCGACTTGATCACGTCCTTGGAGCGATCGGTGATGACCAACGAGCCGTCGGCCTCGAGCTTGGCCACGTCGCCGGTCACGAACCAATCGTCCTTGAGGAACTGGTTCTTGCCGTCGCCCTTCATGTAGCCCTTCGCGATCCATGGACCGCGCACGACGAGGTTGCCCGAGATGCTGCCATCCTCGGGCAGGTCGTTGCCGGCATCGTCGATCACCTTCATCTCGCAACCGAACACTGGCCGGCCCGCCTTGGCAGTGATGGCGAAGCGTTCCGCGTCGGGCAGGTCGCGCTCGCCCTTGTTGAAGCGGGTGAGGGTGCCGAGCGGGCTCATCTCGGTCATGCCCCAGCCTTGCGCCACCTCGACGCCGTGCTCTTTCCAGAAGCGCTCGATCATGGCGTAGGGCACCGCCGAGCCGCCGATCAGGGTGCGCTTGACCGACGACATCTTGAGCTTGTTCTGCTGGCAGTAGTCGAGGAGCGCGAGCCACACGGTCGGCACGCCGGCGCTCAAGGTCACTTTCTCCTTGTCGAGCAGCTCGTAGACGCTGGCGCCGTCGAGCTTCGGTCCAGGGAACACGAGCTTGGCGCCGCAGATCGGCGCGGCATAGACGAGGCCCCAGGCATTGGCGTGGAACATCGGCACGACCGGCAGGATCGCGTCGTCGGGTGTCATGCCGAGCACGGGGCCGGAGCTCATCATCATCGAATGGATGAAGGTCGAGCGGTGCGAGTAGAGCACGCCCTTGGGATTGCCTGTCGTGCCCGAGGTGTAGCAGAGCGAGGAGGCGGTCTTCTCGTCGAAGTCCGGCCATTTCAAGGTGCCGGGCTTGTCGGCGATCAGCTCCTCGTAGCAGAGCAGCTTCGGGATCTTCTTCGACTCGGGCATGTGCGCGCGGTCGGTCATGACCACGACATGCTTCACCGTCTTGAGGTGTTCGTAGACATTCTCGACGACCGGCACGAGGTTGAGGTCGACGAAGATCACCTGGTCTTCGGCATGGTTGGCGATGTAGGCGACATGCTCCGGCGCGAGGCGCGGATTGATCGTGTGCAGCACGGCGCCGAGGCCGGAGATGCCGAAATAGAGCTCGAAATGGCGGTAGGTGTTCCAGGCCAGCGTGCCGATCCTGTCGCCGAACTTGACGCCCAGGCCCTGCAGCGCTTCCGCCACCTGCTTGGATCGCTTGCCCGCATCCTTGTAGCCGTAGCGATGGATCGGCCCCTCGACTGTGCGTGTCACGATCTCGACGTCCGGAAAGTAGCGAGCCGCGAACTCGATCTTCTGCGAGATCAGCAGCGGACGGTCTTGCATCAGGCCAAGCATGGCGTTTCCCCTGTCTACGCGTGCCGCTCCAGATGAAGGCTTATGAGATTGGAGAGCGGCTTTAGATCAGGTTCTAGACCGAGTCCCGGCCCGGCGGGAAGGGACACGGTGCCATCCCGGACAATGAAAGCATTTTGCAGCAGGCCTTCGCGCAGGGGATTGGCGTTGGCATCGACCTCGAGCATGCCCGGCCCGCGCACCGCCGCCAGCAAATGGAGCGAATGCATCAACCCGATCGCGCCGCCGAGATAGTGTGGGCAGTAAGACCGGCCGGCGGCGAGCGCCGCCTTGGCGACGGGCACGCAGCCGGAATGGCCGCCCCATTTCGCGGCGTCGGGCTGGAGAATGCCGAACAGGTCCGAGTCGATGGCCTGCTGGAACGGACCCGCCCCGCGCAAATTCTCTCCGGCGGCCAAGGGTGCCGGCGCGACGGCCGCAAGCTGAGTCCATTCGACGAGTGGGCGGTCCGCCATCAGCGGTTCCTCGATCCAGCCCAAGCCGAACTCGGCGAGCTTGGGCGCCATCCGGCAGGCGGTCGCCAGGTCCCAGGCCTGATTGGCGTCGACCATCAGCCGCTCGTCGGTTTTGAGCTGCCTGGCCGCCGGCCGCAGCGAGGCAAGGTCGGTCTCCTCGCCGAAGCCGATCTTGATCTTGAAGGCGCGATAGCCTGCGCCTCGCATGCGTTCGACGATCTCGAAGGCATTGGCGCCGGGATTGATGCCCGACGCATAGATCGGAACGGGCGTGCCGTCCCTGCCGCCCAGCGCCTTCCAGAGAGGCAAACCCTGCCTGCGGGCGGCGAGGTCGTGGAGCGCGAGATCGAGGCCGGCCGCCGCCGAGGAAAAGCCGCCCGGATCGCCGCTCTGGATGCGGAGCACATGGAGCGCGCGGTCGATCTCGTTCCAGAGCGTAACCGGATCGTCGACCGGTTTGCCCAGCGCCCGCGAGGCGACGATCTCGACGCAGAGCCTGGCGCGGTATTCGGCCGACGGATTGGGGAAGTTGCACCAGACCTCGCCCCAGCCATGCGCGCCGTCGGAGTCCTCGACACGCACGAACACGGCGGCGCGCTCGATCATGATACCGAAGGAGGTGCGGACCGGTTCCTTGATCGGCGTGCGCAGGACATGCGCTTCGACGCGCGCCAAAGTCGCCGATGTCATGGGCCGACTTTGCGCTCGGCGAAAGTGAGCTTGTTGCCGAAGGGATCGAATACCCTCACGTAGCGTTCGCCCCAGGGCGCATCCTCGATGCCGGGCCGCGCGAAGCGATACTGTTTCGCCGAAATCTCCCGGTGCAATTCATCGAGGCCGCGCGTCTCGATGCGCAGCGCGCTTCCCGGCGAGCCGTCACCGTGATGCTCGCTGAGATGCAACAGGACGCTTCCCCGCGACACCTGCAGGTAGAGCGGCAGGTTGTCCTCGAAGCGGTGCTCCCAGTCGACCTCGAAGCCCAGGAAGTCGATGTAGAACTCCTTCGCCTTCTCGACCGAGAAGATGCGCAGGATGGGAACGATCCTCTGCAGGTCGATCGATGCAGGCACGATGGCGAACGTCCCTAGTCGGCGGCCTGCTGGTCGGCGTTCAGCGCGTCGTAGTTCCGCTTCTGGTACCACGTCATGTAGTCGGTGTAGTCCGTGGTCGGATACTTCGGCGGCTTGTCGGGACCGACGGTCGTCGGCACGGCGGCGACCGGCCAATCGATGTTGCTGTCGCAGAAGAACGGGATGGCGTAGCGCTCGGCGCCGCTCTTGTTGATGGCGCGATGTGGCGTCGCCAAGAAGAAGTCGTTGGTCCAGCGCTGCAGCATCTGACCGCCATTCACGACATAGGCGTCCGGAATGGCCGGAGCCTCGATCCACTTGCCGGTCTGCGTGCGGATCGAGAGGCCTGGCACGTCGTTGGGGGCGAGCAGGGTGAGGAAGCTGGTGTCGGTGTGCGGCGCCAGGCCGAACTCGTCGGTGACCGGTCCGTCCTGATGCGGATAGTGGGTCATGCGCAGTGAATATTGCGGCTCCTTGAAGGGACTGTCGAAATATTCGGCCGGCAGCCGCAGCGCGCGGGCATAGATGCGCACCATCTTCTGCACCAGACCCTCCACGGTCTGGCAGTAGTCGACCACCGTCTCGCGGAAGCCCGGCAGGTCGTCGGGCCAGCGGTTGCGGCCGCGGAAGCGCCGGTCGGCCAGCACGTCGGGGTGGTCGTCGGGCATCTCACGCTTGACGAAAAAGGCCTCGTTGAGGTTCGGCTTGGTGCCGGCCTGCACCGTCGAGGTACGCAGCGTATTGCCGCGCATCGGTAGGTAACCCGTGCTGTGCTTGTCGATCTTGAGCGCCAGCTTCTTTTCGATGGGCTGCTCATGAAAGCGCTTCACGGCGTCGAACGTCGCGGCGATCTTCTCGCGCGGCACGCCGTGATTGACGATGAAATAGAAGCCGATCTCCGTCAGCGCGTGCCGCAGTTCCTCTGCGGTGCGGTCGAGCGCGCCCGGTTGCCCTGCCAGGTAGGGACCGAGATCGATGACGGGAATGGTTTCGGTGGCGGCCACGACGCTGATACTCCTTATGCCCCACAAACGTCGACGATAGGACCCAACCCGCGGACGGTCCAGCCCTCTGGCAAGCCGGCGCTTTCTGTCCTACCGTCCGGCGGAGGACAAGGGCGGACATCGATGACACCACGATTTTCAGCGTTGGCCGCCGCCGGCCTGCTGCTCGTGCCGGGCGGCGGCGTCTGGGCTCAGACCGAGTCACCGACCACCAGAACCATCGGGACGTTCCTGACCATGTTGTCGGATCGCCTCGACCATACCGTCGAGCATATTCCCAAGCTCGGCCGCTACCTGCTTGGCCTGCCGGACCTGTTCGATGTACGGACGACGGCCCTCTTGGTCGGCATCGTCGTGGGCGGCTTGCTCACCGAATTCGTCGCCCGTTATCTGCTGCGCCATTGGCGCCATGGTGTTTACACCCGTCATGCTGAGGGATCGCCACTGCGCGCTTTCCTGCACGGCGCTTTCCTCGACGCTTTGGCGCTGCTCGCGCTGTGGTTCGTCGCACGGCTCATTGCTTTCGAGGTTGGAGATCCAGCCTCGATGCAGGGCGAGGTTGCCCATCAGGTGCTGGTCGCTCTGGTCTACTGGCGGGGCTTCAACTTCATCTTTCGCATCTGGCTGCATCCGTCGACGCCGGAAGGACGCATCGCCCCTGTTGACGGTCCGACGGCGAGCCGGCTGTTGGTCGGCCTGAACGTGATCATCCTGTTGCCGATGCTGGCACGCCACATCGTGATATTCGAGGCTACGACGCACGCGGGCTCGAACCTGATCGCGGCCACGGTCGTGCTTTACATCCCCATCATCGGCGGCGGCCTCATCTACGCGGTCTGGTACTGGCGCAACGACATGGCGGCATGGCTCGCCGGCATGGTCGATGAGCAGGACTTGTTTCGGCCCATGAAGCTGGCGGCCGCACAGGACTGGTGGGTGGCCGGCATCGCTTTCTACATCATCTCGGGCCTGGCCGGGCTCTATGCGGCCATCACCGAGCACGAGGCCGCGATGCGCGGTGTCGGTGCGATCGAGTCGATGCTGATCGTGCTGCTGCTGCTGGAGACGCTCGTCCACCGTCGCACCCGTCATCTGTCGACGGAGGTTCCGACCCTTACCGAGGTTTTCGCGAACTGCCTGCGACTGGCCGTGCGCCTGGTTGTGCTTGTGGTCGCCGCCCGTGCCTTGCTGGTCGATGCGGTGGGGGTGATGGGGCCCGAGGAATGGGCGCCGCACGAAAGTGCCATCAAGCTCGCGGCCATTTCGGCTCTTGCGGCCTATGCGTTCTGGAAAATCGTCAAGTACCGCATGGACCGCTACATCGCCGACAATCCGCTGCCGGTGGCAGGCTTCGGCGGCAACGCCGGCGATACGGCCGACGAGGATCAGCCGGCCGCGGCGTCGCGGTTGCGCACCATCATGCCGGTGCTGCGCATAACGGCGGGCGTCTCCATTTTCATCCTGGGCGGCCTGCTGGTCCTGTCCGAGCTCGGCATCAACATCACGCCGCTGATCGCCGGCGCCTCGGTGCTGGGCCTCGCCATTTCGTTCGGCAGCCAGTCGCTGGTGCGCGACATCGTGTCGGGCGTGTTCTTCCTCGCCGAGGACTCGTTCCGCGTCGGCGAATATATCGACGGGTCGAAGGTGAAGGGCACGGTGGAGGGCTTCTCGGTGCGCTCGATTCGCCTGCGTCACCAGAACGGCCAGCTCCACATCGTGCCTTTCGGCCAGCTTACGCACATCACCAACTTCAGCCGCGACTGGACGACGGTGAAGTTCAACCTCGCCTTCGCGCTCGAGACCGACGTGGAGCTCCTGCGCAAGACGGTGAAGAAGATCGGCATCGATATGATGCAGGAGCCGCAGTTCCAGAAGGAACTGCTGGCGCCGCTCAAGATGCAGGGCCTTGTCGACATCAAGGACGCCTCGCTGATCGTGCGCTTCAAGTTCACCGCCAAGCCGAACAATCCGAGCATCATCCAGCGTACGGCGATCCGGCGCATGTACGAGGCGCTGCCCAAGCTCGGAATCGATTTCGCCAAACCACCCTATGCGTCGTTCGGCTTCCAGCCGCTCGACCCCGCGGCGCGTGCGGCGGCCCAGTAAACCCAAGGAGGAGCCATCATGGAAAAGCGCAAGCTCGGCAAGTCGGGCATCGAATTCGCCCCTATCGCCTTTGGCGGTAACGTCTTCGGCTGGACTGCCGACGAAGCGACCTCGCATCGACTGCTCGATGCCTTCGTCGATGCCGGCTTCTCGTTCATCGACACTGCCGACGTCTATTCGCGCTGGTATCCCGGCAACAAGGGCGGCGAGAGCGAGGCCATCATCGGCACCTGGCTAAAGAAGAATCCGGCCAAGCGTGCCAAGGTCCAGATCGCCACCAAGTGCGGCATGGTGCCGGCCGAGGGCGCGCTGAAACGCGATCACATCAAGTGGTCGGTCGACGAGTCGCTGAAGCGCCTGAACACCGACCACATCGACCTCTTCCAGTCGCACAAGGACGACAAGGCGACGCCGCTCGAGGAGACGCTCTCGACCTACGACGAGCTCGTGAAGGCCGGCAAGCTGCGCGCCATCGGTGCCTCGAACTACGATGCGCCACGCCTCGCCGAAGCGGCGAAGATCTCCAAGGAGAAGGGCTATCCGCGCTACGAGAGCCTGCAGCCGCACTACAATCTCATGGAGCGTGGCCTGTTCGAAGGGGCGCTCGAGGACGAGTGCTTGAAGGAGGGGATCGGCGTGATTCCGTACTACTCGCTCGCGAGCGGCTTCCTTTCCGGCAAGTACCGCTCGGAGGCGGATGTCGGCAACGCCAAGCGCGGCGCCGGTGTGAAGAAGTACATCAATCCCAAGGGCCTGGCCGTGCTGAAAGCGCTCGACGACGCGGCCAAGAAGCACAATTCCAACCCGACACAGATCACGCTCGCCTGGTTGATGCAGCGCAAGGCGATCACGGCTCCGATCGTGAGCGCGACCAGCCTGCAGCAGCTCAACGACCTGATCGCCTCGCCGAACGTCAAGCTCGACGCCGCCGACGTCGCCGCCATCGACAAGGCGAGCGCGCCCTGATGTTTTCCCGACCGAGTGGGGCCCGATGCTGATCTTCCGCCAGCTCTTCGATCCGACGTCGTCCACTTACACCTATCTGCTGGGCTGCTCGGCAACGGGCGAGGCGGTGATCATCGATCCCGTGTTCGAGCAGGTACGGCGCGATGCGGCCCTGATCTCCGAACTCGGGCTGAAGCTCGTCTGGTCGTTGGAGACGCATGTCCATGCCGATCACGTGACCGGCGGTTGGCTGCTGAAGAAGCGGCTGGGCTGTCGGATCGCCCTGGCGGCGACGAGTGGCGCAACGGGCGCGGACCACATGCTGCGGGACGGCGAGCGCATCGCCTTCGGCAAGCGCTCGCTCGAGGTTCGCGCCACGCCCGGCCACACTTCGGGCTGCGTGACCTACGTGCTCGACGACGAAAGCATGGCCTTCACGGGCGACTGCGTGATGATCCGCGGTTCCGGCCGCACCGATTTCCAGCAGGGCGACGCGCGCGCCCTGTATCGTTCGGTGCGCAGCCGCATCTTCTCGCTGCCCGAGTCCTGCCTGCTCTATCCGGCGCACGACTATCGCGGCCTCACCGTGACCAGCGTCTGCGAGGAGAAGAAGTTCAATCCGCGGCTGGGCGGCGAGGCCGGCGAAGGCGACTACGCCGGCTACATGAAGAACCTCGACCTGCCGCATCCCAAGAAGATCGACGAGGCAGTGCCCGCCAACCTGCGCTGCGGCCAGCCGGGCAATGGCGCCGCCGCGCTCGAGGATCCCGAGTGGGCGCCACTGCGCTTCACCTTCTCCGGCGTCTGGGAAGTCGAGCCGCACTGGCTGGAGGAGAACCTGACCACCGTGCGCGTGCTCGATGTGCGCGAGCCCGACGAGTTCACGGGGCCGCTGGGTCACATCAGAGGCGCCACGCTGCTGCCGCTGGGCGAGCTTGCGGCCAAGGCCAGGGAACTGCCCAAGGACAAGCCGATCGTCGCCGTCTGCCGTGCCGGCAGCCGCTCGGCCCATGCCACGGCGATCCTGCAGAAGGCTGGCTTCACCGAGGTCGCGAACCTGCCGGGTGGCATGCTGCGCTGGCGCGGCGAGGGCCGCAGCGTCGAAGGCGGCATCTGAACCTGCGATGAAAACCGGAGTCACATGGGGCGCGGGCATCTTCCAGGATGACCTCGCATCGGGTTTTGCAGGCGATATCGCGCAATCGGCCGATCTCTCGCTCCTGCGCGTCACGCTTTCCCGAGCCGAGCAGGCGATCGGCCACCTGCTCTACGAGCCCGCCATCTGCGCCTTGATTGCCGCCGAGGTGTTGGCGGCGGTGGGCGGCCGGCCGCCGGCGGTACTGCCGCCGGAACTCGAACGCTGGGTCGCCGATCGCCGGGGCGAGGCGATTCCGCCGGTGCTCTGGCCGATGGCCTTCGCCGCGGTCGAGCGCGTGAAGGAGGATTCGGAACTCTCCGAACTCTGGGCCAGGTCGGCGAAGGAAGCCGAATGGCTGGCGAAGGTCGACGACCTGCTGGAGCGGCTCAATCGCCACTAGACTTCATTTGGTGGGCGCCGGCACGGGCCGGCCGATCTCTCTCTTGAACGGGTCCCTGGTGAAGAGGAGCGCGGTCAAGGTGATCGCGGCGGCGCCGACGATCAGATAGGCGGGGCTGCGTTCGTCGGTGGTGCGGTAGATCAGCCAGGTCGCCACGAGCGGCGTCAACCCGCCGAAGACGCTCCAGGCGATATTGTTGCCGACGGCGAGCGCGGTGCAGCGGATATCCAGCGGCGTCGTCTCGACCATCAGCGCCTGCATCACGCCGAACTGAATGCCGATCGCCAGCACGAAGCCCAACTGCCCGAGATAGATCATCGTGAAGGAGTCGTTCTGCATCAGCATGAAGAACGGCACGGAGCCCAGAACGCCGATGCCGGCGCCCACGAGCAGCAGGCCCTTGCGGCCCCAGAGGTCGGCCAGCCAGCCGAAGAACAGCGACACTGGCGTGATCAGCAGCATGCTGGTCGAATTGATCTTGAAGGCATGCACGGGCGCGATGCCATCGACCGTCTGCAGCCAGCTTGCGACGTAGATGAACGCGGCCTGGAAGCCGATGGCCATGAAGCAGGCGAGGGCGCCGATGCGCAGCAGCAGGGGCAGGTGATGGCGGAACAGCTCGACGATGGGCGTGCCTGTGCTTTCCACCGTGCGCTCGGGCATGTCGCGCAGCGCGCGGCGCACCCAGAAGCCGCCAATGCCGACCACGATGCTGAGCAGGAAGGGAAGGCGCCAACCCCAGTCGGCGAGTTCCTCCGGCGACATCGATCCGGCCAGCGCCAGCACGATGAGGGAGCCGACCTGGAGGCCGAGGCCGTTGCCCACGCCGCCGATCGCACCCGACAGGGCGCGCCGACCCCGCGGCGCCTGCTCGATCATGAACACGCCTGCGATCGCGGCCTCGCCCCCGACCGCGACGCCCTGCAGCATGCGCAGGATCGTGAGCAGGACCGGTGCGGCGACGCCGATCGTGGCGTAGCCGGGCAGCAGGCCCATGCCGAGCGTGGTGGCGGCCATGCCGACGATCGAGATCGTGAGGGCGGAGGTGCGGCCGTGCTTGTCGCCGATATGGCCGAAGATGACCGAGCCGAGCGGGCGGGTCAGGAAGCCCATGGCGAAGATGCCGAAGGCACTGAGCGACTGGGAGACGGGATCGCTGGAATGGAAGAAGGTCGCCCCGATCTGTACGGCGAAGAAGCCGTAGATCGAGAAGTCGTACCATTCGAGCATGTTGCCGATGAGGCCGGCGACGATGATGCGCGTGCGGCTGTAGCCAGGCGTGGAAATGGTATTCCCCGTGCTTGCGAGTTCGGTCGTCATGCGGCGACGGCTGCGGCCAGCGGATCGCGATAGGTCTCGCGCTGGAAGAAGGTGGCGAACAGGGAAATGGCTGCCGCCGCCATCAGCATGTAGGCCGGGCTGAGATCGTTTGCCGTGCGGTGCATCAACCATTCCGCCGCCAGAGGCGTGAGGCCGCCGATCACGCCCATGGCGAGGTTGTGGCCCAGCGCCACTGTCGTGCAGCGCGCGTCCGCTGGCGCGGCTTCGGCCAGGGCGGCCGGGATCACGCCTGACATGACGCCGACGATGAGGACGAAGCCCAACTCGCCGATGAGCACGGGCAGGGGATCCGGATGATGCATGAGCCAGAGGAGCGGCAGGCTGCCCACCAGGCCCAGGATCATGGAGGCCGCCAGGAGCCGCTTGCGTCCGATCCTGTCGGACAGCCAGCCCATGAACAGGCCCGCCGGGATCAGCGCCGTCATCGCCCCGGTGTTGATCTCCAGCGCCCGTGCCGGCGGGATGCCGTCGACGCTCTGCAGCCAGCTGACCACGAAGAGGAACATCAGATAGAAGCCGACGGCGAAGAAGCAGGCCATGCCGGCGAAGCGCAGCAGCAACAGCGGATGGCGACGCAGGACTTGCGGCAACGTCGTGCGCTGGCCGAGCGTCGGTGGCGTCTCGTGGATCTGGCGCCGTACAAGAACGCCCGTGCCGCCGATCAGCAGGCCGAGCAGGAAGGGAATCCGCCAGCCCCAATCGGCCATCGCCTCGGGTGGCAGCAGGTCCGAAAGAAGGGCACCGATGCCTGAGCCCAGCAAGGTCCCGAGGCTCGCGCCGCTGCCCGCCGTGGCGCCGATCAGGCCGCGCCGGTTGGCTGGCGCCTGCTCGACCAGGAAGACCATCGATGTCGCGAATTCGCCGCCCACCGATATGCCCTGCAGCGCCCGCAGCAGGGTCAGGATCACCGGCGCGGCGAGACCAAGAGTGGCGTAGCCGGGCAGGATGCCGACCAGGAAGGTGGGAATGACCATGGCGCCGATCGAGATCGTGAGCGCGGTCTTGCGGCCGAAGCGGTCGCCGATATAGCCCATCACCGTGCCGCCGAGCGGACGCATGACGTAGCCGACGGCAAAGATGCCGAAGGCCGCCAGGATCTGCGCAGTGTGATCGCTCCTGGGAAAGAAGGCGGCGCCGATCGACGAGGCGAAATAGCCGTAGATCGAGAAGTCGTACCACTCGAGCGTGTTGCCGATGAGACCGGCAACGATGACGCGCGTGCGACTATAGGTACCCGTTGTGATGATGTCCCCCGAGGCGTCCCCGGGGAACATCCTACGCCTATTGCTTCTCGATATTCCAGAAGACGGGGATGGGGCTGGTCACCATGCCCTTCAGTCCGCGTGTAGCCGTGGGCAGCGTGTACTGGCCAAGCGGCACGTGCGTGCCGTACTCCAGCGCCCTTGCCTGCAGGGCGGCGGCGATCTTCTGGCGTTCGGGGACATCAGGCGCACGGGCATAAGCGTCGCGCAGCTTCTCGATTTCGGCGTCGCACGGCCAGCCGAACGGCGCCTTGTCGCAGGACGCGTTCACCATCGTGTTGGTGAGCGGGTTCATCATGTCGATCGAGGTCCAGGCGGTCATGAAGCCATTCCAGCCGCCATCGGATGGCGGCGTCTTGCGCAGGCGGCGCGACACGATCGCCTGGAAGTCGAGGGGAACCAGCTCGACCTTGAAGCCGCCCTTCTCCAGCAGGTCCTTGGCGATCGGTCCGGCATTGGTCAGCACGGCGATGTCGGTCGTGTGCAGCATGACGACGGGCGTGCCGTCGTAGCCGGCTTCCTTCAGGAGTTCCTTCGACTTCGCGAAGTTGCCGTGCGTCAGGCCGTCGGTGAAGCCTGCGTTGGTCTCGAGCGGCGTGCCGCAGACGAACATGGCGTCGCACACTCGATAGAAGCTTGGATCTCCGACCACGCCTTCCAGGATGGATTTCTGGTCGAGCGCATACATGGCGGCGCGCCGGATCTTCTCGTTGTTGAAAGGCGGCACGACGGTGTTCCAGCGGAAGTCGTACTGTGAGCCAGTCGTGTTGAGGACCGTGAGCTTGATGCTGTCGTCGGATTTGAAGAGCGGCAGCAGATCGTGTGGCGGTGCTTCGATATAATCGATCTCACCCGCCAGCAGTGCGTTCGCCGCCGTCTGGTGATCGGGGATGGCCAGCCACTCGACCCGGTCGACCTTCGCGACCTTGCCGCCAGCCAGGCCCGAGGGCGGCTCCTTGCGCGGCACGTAGTCGGGATTGCGCACGTAGACGATCTTGTCGCCGGGCTTCCATTCATCCTTCTTGAAGATGAAGGGACCGGAGCCGATGAACTCGTCGATCTGCTTGTCAGGCGGCGTGTCGGCGACGCGCTTGGGCATCATGAAGGGCGGCGAGCCGCCGGGTTTGGCGAGCGAGTCGAGGACGAGGCCGTAGGGCTCCTTGAGGACCAGCTTGAAGGTCCTGGCGTCGACGACCTCGAAGCCCGAGACGAAGCTCATCAGTTTCATGCCCGTGGAATCTCGCGCGCCCCAGCGTTTGATCGAGGCGATGCAGTCTTCCGCCGTCACCGGCTTGCCGTCATGCCACTTCAGGCCGTCGCGCAGGGTGAAGGTGTAGGTGAGGCGATCGTCACTGAGCTTCCAGCTGTCGACCATCTCCGGCTGCGGCTGCATCTTCTCGTCCATGGCGAACAGCGTGTCCCACACCATGTAGCCGTGGTTGCGCACGATGTTCGCGGTGGTCCAGATCGGATCGAGGACCTTGATGTCCGAATGCATCACTGCCCGGATCGTCTTGATCTGGGCGGACGCGGGCATGGCAAGGCAGGCGGCCAACAGGGCCGCGAGTACGCAACGCAACTTCATCGGGATCAGCTCTTCCAGGCTTCCGTGGCGCGGGCGCCGGGGGCGACGACCGACTCCGGCATCGCCTCGACCTTTTCCATGTGGGTGTAGCGTTGCGTCGCGAACCAGACCGCGTAATCGCCCATCGTGATCGGCGGATACTTCGCCGGACGGTCGGCCGACTGGCAGGACGGCAGGCACTCGATCGACGAGCCGTGGTTCGGATCGAAGAAGAACGGGATAGCGTAGCGGATGACGCCCGAGATGTTCCGTACCTTGTGTGGCGTCGACAGGAACCGTTCGTTGGTCCAGCGGTGCAGGATGTCGCCGCCGTTCACGACGAAGGCGCCCTCGACGTAGGGTGCATCCATCCACTCGCCATTCGGCAGCAGGATCGACAGGCCCTGCACTTTGTTAGGCGGCAGCAGGGTCATGAAGCCCGAATCGGTGTGCGGCACGATGCTGGCGATCTTGTCGTCGGACGCATCGAGCAGCGGGTAGCGCGACTGGCGCAGGATGTAGTGCGGCTTCTCGAAGTAAGAGTCGAAGTGGTTGGCCGGCAGATCGAGCGCCAGCGCATAGAGCGGCACCAGCCTGCGGCAGAGCGCTTCCAGTGTGTCGAGGTACTTCAGCGTCTGCTCGCGGAAGCCCGGCAGGTTCTCCGGCCACTGGTTCTGCACGTGGAAGCGGCGGCCCGCGATCACGTCGGGATCGTCGGCGCTGCGCTCGCGGCGCAGGAAGAAGGCTTCGTTCTGGCTGGGCTTCTTGCCCTGGGCGGCGGCGTTGGCGCCGGCCTTTTCCTGGATCGGCATGTAGCCGATCGTGTGCTCGTTGACCTTGACCTTGAGCTTCTCTTCCATCGGCATGGCGTGGAAGCGGGCGGCGGCCTCGTACTGCGCGTCGATCAGCGACTGCGGGATGCCGTGGCCGGCGAGATAGTAGAAGCCGACATTCTCGAAGGCGTAGCGCAGCTCGCGGGCGGTTCGCTCGGCGGCGCCGGGCTTGCCGGCGAGGAAATCGGCAACGTCGATCAGCGGAATCTGACCGCCGACCATGGTCATTGAAACGGACATGTCCTGAGGCATGTGGCTACTATAGGCCATGACCATCGAGAAGATCGAGCCGATTGCGCTCAACACCGACACGCTGTCGATGCTGCTTTGCCGCGTCATCACGAAATCCGGCGTAATTGGCTACGGCGAATGCCTCTGCAACAGACCTCCCATGCAGCAGGCGCTGTTCGCCACGATCCGCGATGCGATTGCCCCTCTGTACGTTGGGAAATCGGTCGAACAGCGCGAGGCGCTGAACCTCGATACGCGGCGCCGCTTCGCGAGCTTCGGCCGTGCCGGCACGGTGCTGAATGCGCTCGCCGCCATCGACATCGCGCTGTGGGACATCGCCGGCAAGGAAGCGGGTAAATCGGTCTCGGCGCTGCTGGGCGGCGCGAAGCGTACACGCCTGCCGGTGATGGCCAGCCTCGACAAGTACGACGACAAGGCGAAAGTGCGGGCGCGGCTCGAACAGGCGCTCGCGACGGGCGTGAAGGCGGCGAAGGTGCACGAAGCGCCGCTCGACGTGATCGAGGAGGCGCGCCGCACGGTGCCGAAGAACATTCCCTTCGTCGCCGACAGCAACAACGCGCACACGCTCGCCGATATCCGCCGCGACGAGGTGCGCTGGCGCGCCCTCGATCTGCTGTTCTTCGAGGATCCGTTCTGGCCGCCGGAAGACCTGCTCTCGATGGGCAAGATGGCCGGCGTGCCGATCGGCATGGGCGCGGACTTCGGCTCGACCGAGCAGATGGCGGTCTTCGCCAAGGCGCCGGCCATCGCCGTGCTGCAACCCGACGTCTGCATGCTGGGCGGCCTCACCGAGGCGAGGAAGGCCGTGGCGATGGTCGAGGCTGCCGGCAAGGTTCCCGCGCCGCACACGCCGTTCGCCGGCCCGGCCGCGCTCGCCTCGCTGCACCTGCTGGCGACCGCGAAGGAAGAGAACTACTTCGCCGCCATCGAGCCGATTGACGGACGCGACATGTACGGCATCGGCCTGCCGCGCTGGCAGCCCACCATAGACGTGCCGACCGGACCGGGCCTGGGCTACGACCCCGATCCCGCCTTTCTGCGCGCACATGATTGTGCAAAGAACTAAGCAAGGACTCTGGAGGAACCGCCGATGTCATCGCCGCTTTTCGACCTCACGGGCAAGGTCGCCGTCGTCACGGGCTCGAGCAAGGGCATCGGCAAGGCGATCGCCATGCACCTCGCTCTCTCGGGCGCCAAGGTCGTGGTATCGTCGCGCAAGGCGCCGGTGTGCGAGGAGGCCGCGGCCGAGATCCGCAAGGCCGGCGGGCACGCGACCGTCATTCCCTGCAACATCTCCGACAAGGCGCAGGTCGAGAAGCTCATCACCGAAACGAAGAAGCAGGTCGGTCCCGTCGACATTCTGGTCTGCAACGCCGCGTCCAATCCGTACTACGGGCCGAACGAGAAGCTGCCCGACGAAGTCTTCATGAAGGTGATGCAGAACAACATCCTGTCGAACATGTGGCTGATCAATCTCTGCCTGCCGGACATGCGGGCGAAGAAGGACGGCTCGATCATGATCGTCTCATCGATCGGCGGCGTGCGCGCGAGCACCGTGATCGGCGCCTACTGCATCTCCAAGGCGGCCGACATGCAGATGGCGCGAAACCTTGCGGCCGAATACGGTCCCGACAATATCCGCGTGAACACGATCGCACCCGGCCTCGTTACGACCGATTTCGCGCGTGCCCTGTACGAGGATCCGCAGCGGCGTGCGGCGCGCGAGGCCGCCACACCGCTGCGTCGTCTTGGCGCGCCCGACGACATCGCGGGACTCGCGGTGCTCCTGGCCGGCAAGGCCGGCGCCTTCATCACCGGCCAGACGCTGATCGCCGACGGCGGCACGACGATCGGCGGATGAGGAGCGAGGGCTAAGCACTCCGACTTCCTCTGCGTCTGTCTGCGCTGGTGCATGCCATGCACCAGTCCATGCAATACGCGGCTCATTGTGCAGTTTCGGCGCGGGTTTATCAGCCTTGCGAGCGTGCCCTGTCGCGGCACGCATTGCACGGAGTAGTAGCCCCATGAAGTCGATCCTTTCGTCTGCCGTTCTCATTGCTTCCTTTGGCGCGGCACACGTGGCCTTCGCTCAGCAAGCCGGAAACAGCGATGCCGAATACTGCCGGACATTGGCCCGGACCTTTCTGTCCCAGAACCCGGCACAGGAGGCGACGACTGTCGGCGATTCCACGTTGCTCGATAGCTGCGGCACCGACACTGCACGCACCACAGAAACCCTGAAGCAGAGGTTCGCGTCGCACGGCATGGACCTGCCGAAGCCCTCGGTGGCCGGTGCAAGCCAGTAGCGCGCCGGCACTCCCGGGCTTTCCGATGGGGAGTCCGGGGGTATCGCTCAGACCTGCGCGAGCATTCCCGGAAACACCATGCCGGGGTCCGTTGGTCGGCGCGCCAGATGGCGGCCGGCACGCAGCGTATCGATCAGCGCCCGCAAGGGCGGCGGCACTTGGCGGCGTCCGGGATAGATCAGGAAGTAGCCGTCGAAGGCGGGCGACCAGTTCTGCAGCACCGCCACGAGTTGGCCCGAGCGCAGGAACGGCTCAGCCACCGCATCATTGATGAAGGCGTAGCCCAGCCCGCCCAGTGCGGCGCGCAGCGCGAGCTCGCTGCCATTGACCGTCACCGCACCGTGCACCGAGACTTTTCGTCGGGTTCCCTCACGCATGAACGGCCAGGGAAAAGGCTCGCCGTTCAGGCGGTACTGAATGCAGTCATGCGTGGCGAGCTGATCCGGCGTTGCAGGCTCGCCGCGGCGCGCGACGTAGGACGGCGCGCCGACCACGACCGCCTTCCATGGATCGGAAACCTTCACCGAAACCATATCGGCGGCGGCGAACTCACGGATCGTGATCGCCGCGTCGAATCCTTCAGCGACCATATCGACCGGCCCGTCGATGAGCTCGAGTTCGAGCTCCACGCGCGGATGGGTGGCGAGGAAATTGCGCCACATCGGCGCAATGACGGTGGCTGCGGCACCTGCACCGATATGGAGCCGCAGTCGTCCCGACGCGCTGCCGCTCTCGTGATCAAGCTCGGCAAGCGCCTGCTCGATGCCGGCGAAAGCCGGCTGCAGCGTGTCCAGCAGGCGTCGCCCGGGATCGGTCAGGGCAACCCCGCGCGTCGAGCGATTGAGGAGACGGACATCGAGCCGTCTCTCCAGCTGCTGTATGGCGTGGCTGAGCGCCGACCGCGTGATCCCGAGGCGTGCAGCTCCCGCGCGAAAACTCAACGCCTCGGCGACTGCTACAAAAGCCGCAAGGTCGGACAGCTCGGAACGTTTCATGCGCCCAATGTGGGTGCGCTCTGGTCGAGCGCAAATGTGCCAGCGCGCGCAGCACATGCGAACTCACGCACGGCTGACACCCGAGTCGCGAAGTCGTGAAGGTCGCAGCCGTCGATCACACATCGAGCCAGCCCCTCTTGCGGGCGACCGGGCCCTCTCGCCGCGAAGATCGAGGGTCTCATGCTCGCTGCATTCCGAGAGCGCATCGTGCCCATGCGAGCGCCGCGACACTGCAGGCTGGATGCATGGTCGGCCTTCGCCGGGTTTCAACATCGCGTGAGCAAATCGCTTGATTGCGCGCAGGGTCGAAGAGAGAATCGCCGGACGATGAGTCTCTATCAGGTCCAGAAGCTGATCTATCAGCTCAATCGCGATCCGCGCGCCCGCGAACGCTATGCGATCGAGCGTGATGCAGTGCTGGGCGAATACGAGCTGACGGACGAGGAGAAGGCCGCGCTGACGGCACCCGACATCGGGCTGCTCTATGTACTTGGCGTGAACGGCCAGCTCCTGATGCATTTCGCGGCCCTCCACAAGATCGAGTGGAACGACTACCTGGAACGCATGCGCCAGGGCCTGAAGAAACATGGCCAGGTGCGCGAAGGCGTCTATGCCGCCACCGGTTACGAAGGCGTCGAGGCGCACGATGCGCGCCTGAAGGCGGCCCGAGAAAGCAGTTAGGGAGAAGCGCTGATGCCTCTGGTCTATTGCGGCGCCTGTAGCCACGCCCCCGGCATCACTGCCCGAGCCGAGCGAGCCGACACGCAGACGCGCCAGGCCCTGCACGGCGCACTCTACAAGATGGGCGACGATATCCGCGCGACGAAGCCCGATGCGCTGGTCGTCGTCGCGGCGGAGCACTTCGCCAACTTCTTCATGAACAACATGCCGGCCTTCGCGATCGGCATGGCCGATTCCTACGAAGGGCCGATCGAGGACGAGGCGTTCCTGCGCATCAAGAACACACGCGTGCCCGGCAACAAGGCGCTGTCGAAGAAGCTCATCGAAGGCGTGATGCAGACGGTCGACGTGGCCTACGCCGAGGAATGGAAGTTCGACCACGGCATCTCGGTGCCGCTTCATTTCCTGACGCCGAACTACGATTTGCCGATCATCCCGGCCAACATCAATTGCCAGGGTCCGCCACTCACGCCGCTGAAGCGTGCCTGGGCGTTCGGCGAGGCATTGCGCACGGCGGCTGATGCGTTGCCCGAGCGGATCGCGCTGGTGGCGACCGGCGGCATCTCGCATTGGCCGGCGACACCCGACTCCGGGAAGATCAACGACAAGTGGGATCGTGAATTCCTCGACCGTTGGGCGAAGAACGATCGCAATGCACTGCTCTCCTATACCGACGCGGAGATCTACCGTGACGGCGGGCAGGGCGGCTTCGAGATCCGGACGTTCATCGCCGCCGCCGCGGCCGGCAAGGGAGCCAAGGGCACGATCGAGTTCTGCGAGCCGGTGCCCGTCTTCTCCGTGAGCTGCACCGTCGCGCGGATGGCGGTGGCCGCCTGACTCAAGGGAGCGCGCCACTCCAGTGGCGCGCTCCGATGACGATCGTTACGGCTTCTTCCGGAACGTCACCACCAGCACGTCGCGATAGGCGGGCTGCGCCGGATTCTCCGGCTCGACGGGGGTGACGCCGTGATAGCAGCGGGCGTCGTCGACCAGCGCCGAGTCGAGCGGGTCGGTGAGGGTGAAGCTGCCCAAGGTGCGCTTGTCGAGGTCGTGCACCGTGGTCGTGCCGCTTCGGATGTTGCGGCGGTCGACCAGCAGCACCAGCACATAGTCGACGCCGTCGCGATGCATGCCCTCGGGCGTGGGCTTGCCCTGCTCGCCGAGCTTGGCCTCGATGCGGAATTGGTGGGCTTCGATGTGCCAACGCTCCGTCTCGGGCGCCAGGCGGCCGAACAGGGCGCGGCAGTATTCGAGGATGGTGGTGAGCGAGGCGCCGTCGCCGATCTCGGGCTTGATCGGCTCGAACCAGCGCTCGATGCCGCCGTTCAGCGTGTTGTAGTTCAGGCTCTGATAATGCGGCTGGTGCTTGCCGCGCTCGATCGCGCCCTGCTTGCCGGCCGCCCAGACGCCGAAGCGGCGGCGGCGATAGCGGCCGCCATCGGCCATGTAGGTGTCGGTGGAGAGATCGTTCCAGCTTGCGGCGAAGGCCGGCCAGTCGGCCAGGGTGCCGAAACGGCCGAGCGCCGTGCGCATGTCCGAGGCCTCGACGAAGGCGTAGCCCGCCCGGGCGATCCCGTTGCGGATACCCGTCGCGTTCTGCAGTCCGGTACCGATTTCACTCATGTGACAACCCTATCATCGCCTGCCCCTCGTCCGGCAAGCGCCGCGCATGAGGGTTTCTATGGTTGGCGCGGCCTTTGCATTTCGACGCATCGCCCCCTTGAGGAGATGCTTTTTCATGCTGCGCCGACGTCTTATCGCCTCCACCGCTGCCGCCCTCGCGGCACCTGCCATCGTATCGCGCACCGCCCTTGGCCAGAATCTGCGCAAGGTGAAGATGGGCACGGCTTTCACCACCACCACCAACGCCGCCTTCCTGATGCCCGACATGCTGAAGCCCGAGGGCATCGACCTCGAGCTGGTCATGTTCCCCTCGCTGGTGCAGCGCATGCAGGCGGTCGCCGCGGGCGACGTCGATATCGGCAATGGTGGCTTGTCGGCGACCATGCAGATGGCGACCAAGGGCTTTCCGATGCAGATCCTGGCCAATGGCTGCGACGGCGGCTGGATGGTCGTGGCCCAGCCGTCGATCAAGAGCTGGAAAGACATGGTCGGCAAGAAAATCGCCGTCCAGAACGGCTCGATCGGCCTCGTCTCGCTCAACTGGAAGCTCAAGCAGGAGGGCGTGTTCGGCAAGGTCGAGATCGCCTTCATGGACAACCAGGACATGCCGGTGCCGCTGATGCGCGGCGACCTCGCGGCGATCTGCAGCTTCGAGCCCTACTCGACGCTGGCCGAGATCAATGGCTGGGGCAAGCGGCTGTGGGTGCCGTACGACAGCCCCATGGGCAAGACCAACCTGGGCTTCGTCGCCTCGGAGAAGTTCACGAAGGCCGACCCCGAGCTCACCAAGAAGATGGTGCAGGCGCACGTCAAGGCGACGCAGAAGATGGCGTCGGACAGCTCCATCGCGATCGAGACCACGATCAAGCAGTTCAAGATGACCAAGGAAGTGGCCGAGGCCTCGGTCAAGAACCTGTTCTACACCGCTGAGTCCGGCGCACCCTTCGTCAACGGCCTGAAGGCGCTCGCCAAGATGATGATCGAGGACAAGATGATGGACAAGGAGCCGGACTGGGCGGCCTTCCTCAATCTCGGCTACGTCTGATGAAATTGAGACGCGCGTTGGGGCTTCTGCCCCTCGCGCTGCTGTTCCTTGCCTGGGAAATCTCGGTCGAGCTCAAGGTCTATCCGCCGATCCTACTGCCGCCCCTGTCCAAGGTCGCGATGGTGTTCATCGACGATCTGCCGACGGTGCTCGACAATGCCCTGGCGAGTATGGAACGCGTCATTGCGGGCATCGGCCTCAGCTTCGCCGTGGCCGTGCCGCTCGGCCTGATGATCGGGCGCTATCGCACGCTCGACATGCTGACCGACTGGTCGATCCAGGTCTTCCGTTCGGTGCCGCCAATCTCGTTGATCCCGCTCGCCATCCTGTTCCTCGGCATCGGTGACAAACCCGCCATCGCGCTGATCTTCCTGTCGGGCCTGTGGCCGCTTCTCATCAACACCATCTTCGGTGTGCGCGGCATCGAGCGGACGTTGATGAAGGTCGCGCGAGCCGCCCGCGCGAGCGAATGGCTTGTGCTCAAGGACATCGTCCTGCCGGCGGCACTGCCCGCGATCTTCACGGGGTTGCGGCTCGCCGTCGGGGCGGGCTGGCTCACCGTCGTCACTGCCGAGATGATCGCGGTCAAGTCCGGGCTGGGCTACATGATCCTGAACGCCCAGCTCACCTTCCGTTCCGACCTGATCTTCGCCGGCATCATCGTGATCGGCGCGATCGGGCTGCTGGCCGACCAGCTGGTGCGGTTCGCCCGCGCGCGGGTCTGCCGCTGGCAGGAGGGCCTCACGGCCGCGAATGAATGAACCGTTTCATCGAATGCAATGGCGTCGGCAAGATCTATCCGGGCAAGACCGAGCCGGTCGAGGCGCTGCACGGCATCGACTTCACCTGTAACGAGGGCGACTTCGTCTGCCTGCTGGGCCGCTCCGGCTGCGGCAAGTCCACCTTGTTGCAACTCATGGCCGGGCTGGAGACGCCGACTGCGGGCCAGATCGCCGTCGCCGGCAAGGAGCTCGACGGTCCGTCGCCCGCCGCATCGATCGTCTTCCAGGACCACGGGCTCTTCCCGTGGATGACCGTGCAGAAGAACGTCGAGTTCAACATGAAAGCGCGCGGCACCCCCGCCGGCGAGCGTGCGGCGACGGCGCGCCGCTTCCTCGAGATGACAGGCCTCACGGGCTTCGAGGGCCGCTATCCGCATGAGCTGTCGGGCGGCATGCGCCAGCGGGTGGGCATTGCCCGGGCGCTGACCACCGGTCCCAAGGCGCTGCTGATGGACGAGCCGTTCGGCGCGCTCGACGCCCAGACGCGCGGCAAGCTGCAGGACGAGCTGCTGCAGATCTGGGAGACGCAGCGCACGACCGTATTGTTCGTCACGCATTCCATTGACGAGGCGTTGCTGCTGGCCGATCGCATCCTGGTCTTCACCCCGCGCCCGGGCCGCATAGCGGCAGACATCAGG
>Ga0153954_1000463_pt1 | contig 32446 bp, 19 predicted proteins | sample TSFL038MetaG_FD_102277 | JGI IMG/M metagenome (GOLD analysis project Ga0153954, IMG submission 102277) | Attine ant fungus gardens microbial communities from Florida, USA - TSFL038 MetaG | ecosystem: Host-associated > Fungi > Mycelium > Unclassified | place: USA: Florida, Wekiwa Springs State... | reverse complement strand
GCTGCTTTGGGTCGTTTGTGGCCGATCTTACCCAAACAGTGACCCAGTTTACGCTGGACCGAACCCGGAGTCCTGTAAGCTGTTCCGTTAGCTAGGACAACCGTCATGAATAATCCGGGCTAAACCTCGCTGACGTCAACCAGGATACTCGCTCGTCGTCGCCGGGAGCAATGACCAGAGGCCGGCCGCTCGTTCCCGAGCGCACCGGCCTCGTGCGAACTCTCCATGGAGTCGAAGCTCAACGTCACTTCGTCTCGAGCGCGATCCCCGAGGTCTTGGTGCCGACGACCTTCTCGAGCTGCTTTTCAAGTTCCGCAGCCGAGCGAATGTTGCGATTGACGACCTTTCCGTCGCCGTCGACGAGGATCATCGTGGGCCAGACCACGATTCCCAGATCATTGGCGAGTGGGTTCTTATCCATTCCCCCCGGCACGTAGATCTGAGGCCAGGGGAGTGGGTGGTCTTTGAGGAAGTCAGCGAGATCTTTCGACTGTTGATCGAGGCAAACACCAACGATCTCGAAGCCGGCGTTATGATGTTTCTTATACACCTTCTCCAACTCGGGCAGATCGCGCTTGAACGACTCGACCCCCGTCGCCCAGAACGTCAACAGGATCGGCTTGCCGCGGAGGCGAGCCGTGTCGATCACTTCGTTATTCAGGTTGGGCCCTTTCACGGCGTAGGGCTTACCAACCAGATCGAGCCGCTTCAAGGCTCCGGAGGCCTTCTTGCCGGACTCCGAGTCGGGGAATTGCGACGCGAGTTGCTGGTAATATTTGCGAGCCTCGTCCTCCTCGGCGTTATATTCGTTCATGCTGGCCAGCTGGAACAGGGCGTCCGGAGTCTCGTCGGCTTCCGGATACTTCTCGCAGAACTCCTTGAGGTCGGTCATCCACTTCTTCTGGACACCAATCGCGTTCCCGTCGGCGTTTTTCGAGGCGAAGACCGCATAAATTTTGCGGAACGCCGCGTAGGAAGCGATCTTGCCGCTATCCTTGATGAAGTTGGCCTCGAGGATATCAAGTGCTTTTGGATAGAACCCGGTGATGTAAGCGCTGGTAAGGCTGTCGACGATCGACTTCTTGTAGAGAAGCTGCTCCTCGGGGGTCTTGACGAGCTTGACAACGGCTTGGAGAAGCGGGATCCGGCCGACGTGGTAAGTGGCGACCTCTTTGTCGCTGGTGCCACCGGACTGTTTTTCGTCGTACGCGGCCAACTTCTTGATCGCGGCCTCGAGCGCCGGATCTTGCCCGGCGAGTTCGGTCCGGCTATCGCGGCCGAAGATCTCGGCGCGAATGCCCCCTTCCGCGGCGAGCACCGGCTTCTTGGGGTCGACCGCGCGGGGGAGTTCGACGAATTTCCAAGTGTCACCGATCTTGATGAGTTCCGGAGTCTGGAGGAACGCCACCTCCTCAGGGTTGACTTGCCCGTTGGGCGCCCCGGCGAAGATCACGGCATTCTCATAGAGCAGCAGGTCTTCCTTCAAGTTCGTTTCCGAGCCGGCGGGGATCAGGTGAGGCATCATGCCGTCAAGCCGATTCCAGACGGTCGACTTGTTCCAGCCTTTGAGACCGGCCTGGAGCTCGCCCACCAGTTCCTTGCGTTTGTTCGCCGCTTCCGAGGCTTTGTCGATAATCGAGGCTGGCACTCCGAGCCGCTTGAGTTCGTCCGGCGTGGCCATGACGGATTCGAGCAAGTCTCGATCGCCGAAGACGAGGCTCTGAACGAAGACCTTGGAGGCCTCTTCCGCCGAGATCCGCGTCCATTCGATCTTGGTCTTCCACTCTTTGGGACCCACCTTGAAGGTGGTCATCTTGGCGACTCGGGTGCCACCGGCGTTCATCCAGCGGCATTCATCGAGAACCTTATCGTCGTTGAGGTCCGTTTCGCGGTAGACCTCGAATCCGTCCTGGTAATAACTCCACTGGTCGAGCCCGCGATCACCTCGGGCGTCGAGAAATTTTCGGAGCAGTTTGCCCTGTTCGTCGCGAAGCGCGAAGCCAATCGTTGCCGTCTTATCCGCGTTGGAGATGTTTTCGACTTTGCATTTCGCAATGGCCTGAGGGGAAGCTGGGATTTCGTAGTCGACCCCCTTGAAGCTGGGCTGAAACTTGAGCAGGTTCTCGGGAGTCGCATTCCCTTGGGCCCGAGCGACAGCCGCGCCGGCGCCGACCAGGATGGCCGTGACGATCAGAGTCCGCATGGACCGCATCGGAGTCTCCTTTCTGGCCAGGGCCCGCGGCCCCAGTCGATATTCGCAGCGAGCTTCCCGCGAGGAACGAACAGCCGCGAGCATGGATCCAAAAATCGTCTGTTCGCCACGGTGGCGCGTACCGTTGCTTTGTAAGCTTTGCCTGAACAATCGTTCGATCATGTCGTTTTGCCAAACCGGTGGAATAACCACCCCGAGCACAATCGCCTCGACCGTTTTCATCGGCAATACCGGCCTTGAGGCTCAAGGCACGAACCCCAAAACCGAAAAAGATCCTCGATTGGGCCGTTCTCGAATCGGCCGGAACGATCAATGGCAAAGGTTGTGCCGAATTTAACACGCGAGCTGGTCCGGCGGCCAGTTGCTCGACAGAGACCGCCCGGTCAGACTACTGGCTCAACGACCCACTCTGCCCCGGCATTGATACGAGAGTTGGCGCATGAAGGCTCGACAATTTCCGGTTGCCGCTTGCTTGTTTGGCACGATCATGTGTTGTGGCAGCCTGACGAACGCAGCCGACGCCGGACGCCCGGAGGTCCCCAATTATCCCGACCATACCAAGTTGCTGATTGTCCGCGATGGGGAGGGAAAGGAGACTCCCATCGCTTCCGTCGCCGATTGGCACGTGCGCCGAGCCCATATCTTGACGCATCTCCAAGAGGTGATGGGTCGTCTCCCCGGCGGTGAACGCCGGGTCCGGCTTGATCCCCGGGTCGTCGAGGCGATCGAAGAAACCGACTACGTACGCAAGAAGATCAGCTACGCCAGCGAGCCCGGCGACCGCGTACCCGCCTGGCTCCTCATCCCGAAGCGACCCAAGGACGGTGGGTGGTCGCCCGCTCTGCTTTGCCTGCATCAGACAACGGCCATCGGGAAAGATGAACCTGTGGGGTTGGGAGGCAAAGAGAATCTGCGTTACGCCAAGGAATTGGCGCAAAGAGGGTATGTTGCGCTGGCTCCCGACTACCCCAATTTCGGCGAGCACAAGGTAGATCCCTATGCTCTGGGATACGCGAGTGCCTCGATGAAAGCGATCTGGGATAACCTTCGTGGGATCGACTTCCTTCGGTCATTGGACGAGGTCGATCCTGATCGCATCGGCGCCATCGGCCATTCGTTGGGGGGGCATAATGCGATCTACACCGCGGTTTTCGACGAGCGAATCAAGGCCGTTGTCTCTTCCTGCGGATTCAACAGCTTCCCTCACTATTATCAGGGGCAGATCGCAGGATGGTCGCATCGCGGCTACATGCCAAGACTCAAGGAAGTGTATGAGCTCGACCTGAAACGAGTTCCGTTTGACTTCCCGGAGCTGATCGGGACCCTGGCACCTCGGGGCTTTTTCACGAATTCCCCTCGGCGCGACGCCAATTTCCAGGTTGACGGTGTTCGGGTTTGCATCGAGTCCGCAACTCCCGTCTTCCGCCTCCTGAACGCCTCGGACCGCTTGCAGGCCGTCTACCCCGAGGCCGAACACGATTTTCCCCCCCACGAACGGACTCTCGCCTATCAATTTTTAGACGCGCTTTTGAAGCCAACGCATTGAGGGTGGCATTTTACCAAACTCGTGTGCAATCAATGATCTCTGGCTGAACGATGAAAGTCGTGGATTGCCGAGCCATGATTACTCGCTTGCAAGTAGCGTACCCGAGCTCGCCTTGACAATCGTTGCATTCAGCGTAGGCTACTTTGCTTGAGGGATTTTTCCCGCTGCTGGCAATCACCGAGTTCGAGCAGCTAGACCCCCGGAGGGTTAAGGAACAGTCTCCCACCCACCTCAACCTTGGATGAGGGCGCCATGGATCGACGCATCCTTGTGGTGGATGACAGCGAATTGGTCTGTCAGCAGCTTTCGCAACTGCTGGCTTCGCCGAATCGCCGCATCAAAGTCGCACGCGATGGAACGACAGCACTGGAGTATTTGGTTGAACGCAATTTCTCGCTCGTCTTGACGGATCTCTGGCTGCCCGGGATCACTGGCCTCGACTTGATCCGTGAGATCCGGGAGCGCGATCTCCCGGTCACAGCGATCGTCATGACCGGTAATGCCTCGATCGATTCCGCCGTGGCGGCGATGAAACTCGGTGCTTACGACTATCTGCTCAAGCCCATCGACTCCATGCGGCTGGGCGTTCTGGTCGAACAGGCGCTCGAGGATCGACGGCTCCAGGACGAAGTGGAAGCTCTGCGCCAGGGATTGCAGCAGCGGTATGCGTACTACAACATGGTTGGCAAGAGTCCTCGGATGCGCGAGGTCTTCTCGCGCGTCTCTCGGGTGGCCTCCTCGAACTGCACGGTGCTGATCACCGGCGAGACGGGCACCGGGAAAGAACTGATCGCTCAGGCTATCCATTACACCGACGCTACCCGTCACGGACCACTCGTAGCCGTGAACTGTGCTGCGCTGCCGGAGCCGCTCCTCGAAAGCGAGTTCTTCGGCCACGAACGCGGTGCCTTCACCGGGGCCGATCGCCAGAAGAAGGGCCGTTTCGAGCAAGCCAAAGGCGGAACCCTCCTGCTCGACGAGATCGGTGAATTGCCGCTCGGCATGCAGGCGAAGCTGCTCCGCGTGCTCCAGGACGGCACCTTCGAGCGAGTGGGCGGATCCGAGGTCATTCAGGCCGATTGCCGTGTCCTCGCCGCCACGAACCTGAACCTGGCTGAGGCCGTCGCGGCGGGCCGGTTCCGTGAAGACCTGTATTATCGTCTGAATGTCGTCGCGATCGAGTCCCCTCCGCTGCGCGAGCGGCTCGATGACATTCCGCTTTTGGTCAATCATATTCTCAAGCGGCTACAAGAACGTCGTTTGCCGGCGAAAACGCTGTCGCGCGAGACCCTCTCCAGGTTGGCCCGCTACGATTGGCCGGGCAACGTCCGGGAACTCGAGCACGTGATCGAGCAAGCCCTCGTGACCACACCGGGACCGGTCATCGAGCCCGAGAACCTCCCGCCCCAGGTCGTATCGACCCGCGAGGAACCGTTCAGCCTCGATTTCGACTTGCTTCGTCCCCTTCAATCGATCACCGATGAGTTGACCGAAAGCGTCGAACGGGCCTACCTCCAGCGCGTTCTCGAACGCTATCGAGGACGGATTGACCGCTGTGCAGCCCACTGCGGACTTTCGCGCCGCAGTATCAGCGAAAAACTCCGGCGTTATCAGATCGACAAGTCCGACTTCAAGCCAAAGTCGGCCCTTCGAAAAGAAGTCGCTGTAGGCGAGACCGTCTGAACTCGACCCCTGCAGTTTTTGGGGCCGCCTCGACGGTAGCATGAGGAGTGGAAGCGACTTCTCTGGGCTACCGACGGAGGATGGCCCCATGGCCTTCCTAACCTGTCGATCTTCTGTAGGTTGGTTTGCACCACGTTGAATGTAAGGTTCGTATCGAGCTCGAAATGGGACAGGCCTTGGCCTGCCGAGGCGATTGCGAAGAGCCTCGGCAGGCCAAGGCCTGCTCCTGAATCCATCAAGATGTGATTGAATAGAGGTAAGGGCCGGAGTGGGCCAAGTCGCCCGCTCCGGCTGTCATCGTCTCTGGACCCTGTTCAATACGCATCGGAAGAGATGACTTCGCCCCAATTCCTCGTTGCTAAGGCCTGCCACGGGACGGGGTTGATGCTGTTCTTGAGGAACTTGACGGAACCGTCGCCGAAGAGGAAGTTGGCCCCTCCCGAGTGCCGGCTCCAATAGTCTTCGACGTGGGCCCTGGGGTTATTGATCGTTCGGGGAGGATCCTCGAGACCCGCAGGACCCAGTACTTGAGTCCAGCATTCTTCGGGGGACGGATTGAACTGGTCCGTTCCGCCCTCGACCGCCGAGGTCTTGCCCAGCCAGCCATCGATCGATCGTGCCGTCCAGGTGACATAGCTCAGGTTGTGGCTGCGTTCACCCACAGCGATCGTGTTACTCGTGCCGTCCGTGATCGACGCGATGGTCGTGCGACTGTTGCGTGAGAAAATCCCGGCCGCCGTGCCTACCTCGCCCTGATTGGGCTGACTCGTTGAACCCGAATTGGCACAGACTTCGCCGACCCCGTACATTCCCACATAGTTGCCACGAGCCACCGTATCGTCGATCGCTGAGCCGCTGAACGAACCAGGATTATTCGGGTCGGGTGGATCCTTGAAGACGGGGATGAGCGAGGGGCCGGAGTCGGAAGGACAGAGGTAGACTGCGAGCGAGGTCTGGCTGCAGGTATTGTTGGCCGCAAAGGCGACCGACAGGTTGAAATTGATCGAATTGTAGAGCGGTTGTTGATCCATTTGAGCGAGGATCAGGCTGCCCCAGGCCCAGCCCGAACCGCGGTCAATCGACATCTGATTTTCCGCATCCTGATCGCAAGGGTTGGGGATGTTCGGAAGTAACGAACTGACGTACCCCGGTGGGAAAACATCCTGGGCACTGTGATAGTTATGCAGGGCGACGCCCATCTGCTTTAAGTTGTTGACGCACTGGGCGCGACGTGCTGCCTCGCGTGCCGCTTGCACGGCAGGTAGCAGCAAGGCGATCAGGACCCCGATAATGGCGATGACGACGAGAAGCTCGATCAACGTGAATCCGGATGATCCACGCGCAGCGCGAGGAGACACCATAACTAACCTCCACACCGCGCCTACGACCCGCCTCGCGCAATGCGAAAACGAGGAGGCGTCGGATGAAGCCGCCTGGAAGCTCAGAGACTCTGGAAAATCGGGATCTTAAGAGATTTTCAAGGACCGATGCGAAGGCCGCGAACGGTCTTCCGTCAGGCAATTCCAGAGCGCGGAGGGGCTCGGCCGGTCGGCCGATGGAGAGGCGGAGATAACGTGGGAAGTAAGACCTGCTCAGCTAAATTCGTGATACTCGGCAGTCGAAACGTAAGCGAACCGAACAACCAGTATTGGTGATCGGCTCGCAACTGACAGGCGAGGCAATGGTCTTGAAGGTGAGTAAGGTCAGGAGACCAGTGGCCGGAGATGTGAGGACGCGGATCAGCGCAACCTGCTTCATGTTGCGCAGGGTGTTCCGACCCACCAGCGTGGTCGTGAACACCGATAGCCAAGGCACTGGCCAAGAGATAAGCCAGTGCTAAGCCTGATCGCCAGCCTCTCACGGATGACCTCGTCGAGGACGGATAGCATACAAGCGAGGGCCAGGAAAATCATCGACGATTCGCGATCCGTTTAGGAGGGGCACCACCAACCGGCCTTCTCGATACGGGAAGGCGCTGTCCACCTTCCTAAGTACCGATCGCGCGAGACTTTCCTACCCTTGATTCATCGGAGCGGGGGACTGACTTCGTTCCAAAATCCGATGATCATCATGGGACGAGCAGTTCCCCTATGTCAAGCCGCGATTTCAGCCCGTTCGACGGAACCTGCTCGAAAGTGCACGAAGAAGTTTGATTCGATACCGGGAACAGTTCTCAACGTTTCCTCTCGCGTTCAAGTCGCCCTGAGACGGAGGCACTCCCAGGGGCGTGTTGGGAAAACGCGTCGTGACACATTGGTCTCTAGATTTTTCGATACCTTGAGGCAGCGAACCCGTTAAACTATCGAGGAGATAGCCTGCACCGGCTCTTGAGACCACAGGTTTCCGCCCCCCCACTCGGCGTGTCGTTTCTGGCTGTTGGTTCCGATCGTTTTTAGCCCACGAAAAATTCCTGATGGGGAGGAATTGACGATGGCTCGGCGCTCCCTTTTCCTGGCGACAACCTGCCTGATCGTTCTCGTTCCGACCATCGTCGATGCCCGGGGTTACGGGCGATACGGCGGTGTCGTGAACACTCCGTATGGAACGATGAATATGAACTCGCCCGAGTGGCGAGCTTCAGGCGGAAACATGTTTGTGTATCAGCAGCTCATGGAAGAGAAGATGCTGATGCAACAGCAGCAGATGATGATGAAGCAGCAACAGCAGTACATGCAGATGATGCAGAAGCAGGCGAAGCAGAAGAATCAGCCGCAACAAACATCCCCGGTCAGAAACGTGACGCGTCTAACCGGTCCACGCAAGAAGAAGGTGCGAAAGCCGGCGATCAAGACTTCGAAAGCACAAGTTACCGCAAAATCGAAAGAAAAGAGCAAGGCCGACGCCAGCGCGAAGGCAAAGAAGGCGGCGGAACCGGCGAAAACGGCAGCGGAAAGCGACGAGGAGTAATCCCCCTGCCCTCACTTCCTTGCCATTGGCTCGAGAGGTGAGCGGACTTCATTTCGGCTTTGGGAGATGAAAGCAAAAATCCCCATGCCTTTGCTGAGGGCATGGGGATCTTTTTTTGTGGTGACCGAGCTGCCTTCGGTCGAGAGTCGATCAGGTTGTCACCGGAGTGAACGTGAACTCGGAGCCGTTCCAGCCTACTTCGACGACGGTGCCTGGCTTCGCAGGTTCTCGGAGCAGCGCGGTTGCCAAGGGGTTGGCGATCCGCTGCTGGAGCACGCGTTTCAGAGGGCGGGCTCCGTACGCCGGGTCGAATCCTTCATCGGCAAGTTGTCGCTTCGCCTCCTCGGTGACTTGAATCGTGAGTCCGGCCTCGGCGAGCTGGGTTTGCAGGCGTCGAAGCTGGATGGCGACGATCTTGGTCAGCTCCTTCAGCCCGAGCGGATGGAAGATGATCGTTTCGTCAATCCGGTTCAAGAATTCGGGCAGGAACTCCGCCTTGAGGACATCCGTCACCGCGCGTTGGATGCGGGCTTCGTCGCCGGTCTCGGCCAACCGAGCGATCTCTTGGCTGCCGAGGTTCGAGGTCATGATGATGACCGTGTTGCGGAAGTCGACCGTCCTCCCCTGCCCGTCGGTCAGGCGGCCGTCGTCGAGTACCTGGAGGAGAACGTTGAAGACGTCGCGATGCGCCTTCTCGATTTCGTCGAGCAAGACGACAGAGTACGGCCTGCGCCGAATCGCTTCGGTGAGTCGGCCGCCCTCCTCATAACCGACATAGCCGGGAGGTGCACCGATCAAGCGTGCGACATTATGGCGCTCGCCGAATTCGCTCATGTCGATGCGGACCATGGCCGCTTCGCTGTCGAACAGGAATTCGGCGAGAGCCTTGGCCAACTCCGTTTTGCCGACCCCGGTAGGGCCGAGGAACAGGAACGAGCCGATGGGTCTGTTCGGATCCTGGAGCCCGGCGCGACTTCGGCGCACGGCATCCGACACGGCTTTCACGGCAGCATCCTGATTGACCATCCGAAGGTGAATTTGTTCCTCGAGATGAATCAGCTTGTCGCGTTCGGTCGTCAGCATCTTGGCGACCGGGATGCCGGTCCATTGACTGACGACCTCGGCGATTTCCTCGGAGTCGACTTCTTTCTTCAAGAGCCGTCTCGCATCCCTCGGCTGGGCGTCTTCTCCGGCCGCTTCGGACTCGGCGATTTTCTGCTCGAGGGTTTTGCGTTCGGTATCGAGAGCGGCCAGGGCCTGGAATTGCTTCTCGTGCGGAGGCTCGCCTCGTTGTTGCATGTGCCTGATCTCGTCCCAGGCCCGGCTGTACTCAACCTGGACTTCGGCGAGTCGCTCGCGGACCTTTTGGATGTCTCCGAGGCCCGATTTTTCCAGTTCCCATTGCCTTCGGAGGTCCTGCAGTTCCTTCTCGACGCTCGAGATCTCTTCGAGCACCTCGGCGAGGCGTTCCTGGGCGTGCTCTTCCTCTTCGCTGGCGAGCATGCGTTGAGCGAGTTGAAGCTGAAGCAGCCTGCGCTGAAGGACGTCGATCTCCGTGGGGACGGATTGGAGCTCCATCGCAAGCCGGCTCGAGGCCTCGTCCACCAAGTCGATCGCCTTGTCGGGAAGAAAGCGATCGGTGATGTAGCGCGAGGCCAGCTTGGCCGCGGAGACCAAGGCGGAGTCGCGAATCTTCACCTTGTGGTGGACCTCGTAGCGTTCCTTCAGGCCGCGAAGGATCGCGACCGTGTCCTCCACGGACGGTTCGCCGACGAAGACCGGCTGAAACCGGCGCTCGAGCGCGGCATCCTTTTCGATGTTCTCACGGAACTCGTCCAACGTCGTGGCGCCGATGCAACGGAGTTCGCCTCGGGCAAGCGCCGGCTTGAGTAGGTTGGCCGCATCCATCGAACCTTCGGCCTTACCGGCGCCGACGACAAGATGGAGCTCATCGATGAAAAGGATGATTCGCCCTTCCGAGTGGGTGACATCCTTGAGGACCGCCTTGAGCCGTTCCTCGAATTCACCGCGAAACTTCGTCCCGGCGACCAAGGCTCCCATGTCGAGAGCGATCACTTTGCGATTCTGAAGGCTCTCGGGGACATCCCCCGAAACGATCCGCTGGGCAAGTCCTTCGACGATCGCCGTCTTGCCGACGCCGGGTTCGCCGATGAGGACCGGGTTGTTCTTGGTGCGACGGCTCAGGACTTGGACCACACGGCGGATCTCGGAGTCGCGGCCGATGACCGGATCCATTTTGCCGTTGCGTGCCAGCTCGACCAGGTCGCGTCCGTAGCGCTCGAGTGCTTGATACTTGTCGTCCGGATTCTGATCGACGACGCGCTGACCGCCTCGAACCTTTTGGAGCGCCTGGAGGACCTCTTTCTCCGTGACGCCGAGGGCCGCGAGAACCTCCTGAGCCCGGCTCTTGACCTTGGTGAGGCCCAAAAGCAGATGCTCGACGGAGATGTACTGGTCTTTCATCCGCTCGGCGTCACTCTGGGCGGTCTCGAAGACGCGGTTCAAGTCAGGACCCAGCGTCGTTTCGCCTCCGGTCACCTTGGGGAGGGCGTTCAGCCCTTCCTCAACGGCTCGGAGAAGCTGAGACGGATTGACGCCTAATTGTCCGAGCAACGAACGCACCACAGCCTGGTCCGGATCGAGCAGTGCCGCCAGCAAGTGCATCGGCTCCAGGCGCTGGTGGCCGCGATCCCGGGCCCATTCCTGGGCGCGTTGCACGGCTTCCTGGCTCTTGAGAGTCAGTTGTTCGAATCGAAATGCCATGGCCTCACCTCGCGGCGCTCGATGTCGCCTTAACGAGAATGTTAATTCCTGATTGAGAAAGGTAATAAGCTTGCTACGTAATTACCTTCTCGTTTGTTCGCCGATTCGGATGTGTTAGCGACGATCCGAATCAGATTTGAGAATGTGAGACGGGGAAGAGAGTGCGGCCGGGAGCAACGCTGCGACGCCTGGTCTTTGCTTACCTCGATACTTGCCCTTGGATGGGAACAAAAGACGCGCGCAGCGCGAACCTGGCCGTGGACTTCCGAGTCGGAACGGCGTTTCATCGACAGGCTCGAGCGCAAAATGAATCGACCGAGAGCGCTTTGGATTTCCAGAAGCACGACTCGGTCGAATCCCATCGCGAGACCTCGTGACAGAGGTATGCGAATGCGATATTGGTTTTGCCGCCGTTGGCGTTGGGTCAGAAGAAGGGAGCTTCCGGCCAGTCCGCATAGTCGCGGGCGGTCTGGAAGTGCTTGAACCAGAAGGCCACGTCTCCCACGGCGGCTTCACCACGAGTGACGTAGGGTTCCCACCATCCGTCGGAGGGACGGAGTAGGTTCCCGAAATCGCTCCGAGCCTTGGGCTTTTGAATGATCAGGGCGCTCAGGTCGGGCAGGTTGTTCTCCAAGCAGACGGCCTGGAGCGGCTTGAGGAGCTTGGTTGCGATGGTCCGAGGTGTCTCTTTGACGCCGACTTCTTTACAGCGTTGGCAGAAGTCGTCGTAGGAGATCCATTGGGCCGGCCGGCGCTCGCGGGCTGCCATCGAGAGATCACGGGCCAAACGCACCAGGATCGGGTACACCGCCCTTGCGTCATCGAGAGACATAACGTCGGCTCCTGCAGGACAAGACGCGCATGGGGCGGCGTCTTGGAGGCAACGGCCCGGATTTCGCTCGGTGCCTTGGGTTGATCATGACAAAACGAAAGGGAGTGGGCCATGGCCCACTCCCCCTCCGGGACGCAATAACTTACTTCTTCTCTTCGAACTCGACGTCGATGACGTCATCGGCCTTGGCTTCGGCCTGTCCGCCGTTGGGGGAAGCTTGACCGGCCGCCGGGCCGGAGGCCGCAGCACCCGCGCCGCTTGTGGCGTAGAGATGCTCGGCCATGGCCTGACTGGCCCGCTGGAGATCCTCGATCGCCTGGTTGATGGCGGCGGGATCGTCCCCCTTCTTCACCTCGTTCACCCGGTCGATCGCGGCTCGGACCGCTGTCTTATCCGAGTCGTTGAGTTTATCCTTGTTCTCGTCCATCAGCTTCTCGAGCTGATAAACGCGCTGTTCGGCGTTGTTGCGTGCCTCGGCCAGTTCGCGTTTGTGCTTGTCCTCAGCGGCGTGCGACTCGGCATCGCGCTGCATCCGATCGATCTCGTCTTTGGAGAGGCCTCCGGACGACTCGATCTTGATGGTCTGCTCTTTGCCGGTCCCCTTGTCGCGTGCGGTGACGTTGAGGATCCCGTTGGCGTCGATGTTGAAGGCGACTTCGATCTGCGGCGTGCCCATCCGCGCGGGAGGAATCCCTTCGAGGTTGAACTCGCCGAGCAGCCGATTGTCGCCCGCCATGGGACGTTCCCCTTGGTACACCTTGATGGTGACGGCGGTCTGGTTGTCGTCGGCAGTCGTGAACGTTTCCTTCTTTTCGGTCGGGATCGTCGTATTACGCTCGACGAGCTTGGTGAAGACGCCCCCCTTGGTCTCGAGGCCGAGCGAGAGGGGAGTGACGTCCAGGAGCAGCAAGTCCTTGACGTCGCCGGTGAGGACGGCCCCTTGGATCGCGGCGCCGACGGCGACGACCTCATCGGGGTTGACCCCCTTATGCGGCTCTTTGCCGAAGATCTCCTTGACGATCTGCTGAACCCGAGGCATACGCGTCGAGCCGCCGACCAGGACCACCTCATCGATGTCGGCTGGCTTGAGCTTGGCGTCGTCGAGTGCCTTCAGCACGGGGGCCTTGCAGCGATCGAAGAGGTTGTCGGTCAACCGCTCGAACTGGCTGCGGTTGATCGTCATCGTCAGGTGCTTGGGGCCGTTTTGATCGGCCGTGATGAACGGCAGGTTGATGTCGGCCTGGGACTGGAACGAGAGATCCTTCTTGGCCTTCTCGGCCGCTTCTTTGAGGCGCTGAAGGGCCATCTGGTCCTTCAGCAGGTCGACCCCTTGTTCCTTCTTGAATTCGGAGGCGATGTGGTGGATCAAGGCCTCGTCCCAATCGTCACCACCCAGATGGGTGTCGCCGTTGGTGGAGAGTACCTCGAAGACGCCATCGCCGACGTCGAGGATCGAGATGTCGAAGGTTCCGCCGCCGAGGTCAAAGACGGCGATCTTCTCGTTCTTCTTCTTGTCGAGTCCATAGGCGAGCGCCGCGGCGGTGGGCTCGTTGATGATACGAGCGACCTCGAGGCCGGCAACCTGACCGGCGTCTTTGGTGGCTTGGCGCTGACTGTCGTTGAAGTAGGCCGGGACGGTGATGACCGCCTTACGCACCTTGTGGCCCAGGTAGCTCTCGGCCGCTTCCTTGAGCTTCCGGAGTACGAGTGCCGAGATTTCGGGCGGCGTATAGTCCTTGCCCCCCACGCGAACCTTGACGAAGTCGCTTGCTCCCCCCACGACCTGGTAGGGAACCATTTTCTCCTCGCCACGAACCTCGTCGTGGCGCCGGCCCATGAACCGCTTAATCGAGTAAACCGTTCCCGTCGGATTTGTCACGGCCTGACGCTTGGCCGGTTCTCCGACCAAGGTTTCCCCCTTGGGGGTGAACGCGACGACCGAGGGGGTCAGCCGGCTCCCTTCCTGATTGGCAATGACCGTGACGTCGCCCCCCTCCATGACCGCGACCACGCTATTCGTTGTCCCGAGGTCGATGCCAATAATCTTTTCACCTTCAGCCACGACCAATCTCCTTTCCCAGGTTGAGCGGTGGCGAGGTCGCGGGCCGCGGGACCCACAGGACTCTACGCGAGCATTCACAACGAGAGGAGCAACCGGAGACCATCCACCTGGGGTCGCCGGACGCGCCACTACATTCCCGTCCTCGCTTCACGAGGTAACTCCATGATGCAAGGGCGGTGCCATCGCCGCAACTTGATCGTGAAGTCCAATCCTAGTCGTGCTAGATCAAGGACTTCGAGCGATCCTCGTCCCTGACTTCCGCAAATTGTCTCGGGAACTTGCTGTCAAAATGACAGGGGGCTGCGCAAGCCCACTTCCCTGGCTGCCCTTTTGGCAGACGGCTCACTCGTCTGAGGCATTTCAAGCACCTTTTGGGGATTCAGGTCCCTCAAGTCTACCGAAAATGTGAGCGAAGGGGAACGGGAGGCTCCCGGGTCGTATGGGAATTCGCTTGACAGTCGATTTGGCTTTTTGTATCTACTTATGACAGACAAGTTTGCGTCTCAGATTACCGGATCGCGAAACCCGGTCTCTTGCCCCGAGAGGACCGATGCCTCGCAAGCAGCCCTCCGACTCCCAACAAGCTTCCGCCAATTCATCACCGAGCAGCAAGCGGCCGCCTACGCTGGCGAGTTTGCGCACGGAAATCGATCGGATCGACAAGGAGCTCGTTCAGGTTCTCAACCGTCGGGCTGAGATCTCGCTCCAGATTGGCCAGGTAAAACAGAAGCAAGGCATCGAGATCTGGTCGGCGACCCGAGAAGAAGAAGTCATCGCGAAGGTTCTGGCCACGAGCCAGGGGCCTTTGCCTGCCGATTCACTCCGGATTATCTATCGGGAGTTGATGAGCAGCTCGCGCTCGCTGCAACAAGCTCTGCGAATCGCCTATCTCGGCCCCAAATACAGCTATAGTCATCTCGCGGCCGTCGCGAAATTCGGTGAATCCGTCGAGCTCGATCCGGTCGGATCGATCGCGGCCGTCTTCGAGGCGGTCAACCGTCGGCACGTTCAGTTTGGCATCGTCCCGCTCGAGAACTCGACGGATGGCCGGATCGCCGACACGCTCGAGATGTTCGTGCGGCTCCCCGGGCTCAAGATTCGCGCCGAAGTCCGCCTGCGGGTTCATCATTGCCTGCTGGGCAAAGGGGACTGGAGCCAGGTTCAACGCGTCTATTCCAAGGCCCAGGCGCTCTCGCAGTGCCGTCATTGGCTGGGCAAGAACCTGCCCCAGGCCCAGGTCATCGATGTGGTCTCCACAGCGCGCGCAGCGGAATTAGCCTCCCGCGAGGAATTCGCCGCCGCGGTGGCCAGCAAATCGGCCGGCGAAGCCCAGGGTCTCAGGGTCTTGGCCGCGAATATCGAGGATCAACCCCATAACATCACGCGCTTCGCCGTGATTTCAGAACGTTCGGAAGAACGATCGGGGGATGACAAAACGACCCTCTTGCTTCGCCTTCCGAACCGGCCGGGTTCGCTCCCCGAAGCGATCGCTCCGTTCGGCAAGAACGGCGTCAACATGACCTGGATCGAGTCGTTCCCAACCTCAGCCAATCCCAATGACCGCGACCCCTCGTATCTCTTCTTCCTCGATATCGAGGGGCATGTCGAGGACGAGCCGGTCAAGCGCACGCTCGAGGCCGTCCGCAAACGTTGCGAACGCCTCGAAATCCTCGGTTCGTACCCGCGGGGCGGATGCTTCGAAAGCTAGAGCGGTTTGCGATGGGATCGCCTACGAAATCCCCGAAGATCTGAGTGAAATCCCTGGGATTTCTGTGTGGGCTGCACCATCAACTGATGCTATGTAGATGGCCGCATGGGGTGGCGCTGGCCTCTTGACTTCCTTCGAGCCCCAGGGGCACTCTCTGGCCTGAGTGTATGCAATCCAAGCGATAACCGCTCTCGAAAAAAAGAGCCCCGGCATCTCCTCCTTCGGGAACGGGAGGAGGTGCCGGGGCAAAGTCATCTGCGGGGATCAATGCGAAGGGTGGTGCCCGTTGGACTCCTTATCGACCTCGGGCACGTCGGTGAGCGAAGGCTCACCTCTCGACAGCATGTCGTTAAACCACTGGATGACGCTGTAGAAGACCGGGGTCAGGAAGATACCGAAGAGGGTCACTCCCAACATGCCGCTGAACACAGCGGTTCCCAGGGTTCGCCGCATTTCGGCACCCGCGCCGACGGCCAAGACCAGCGGCACCACGCCGAGGATGAAGGCGAACGACGTCATCATGATCGGTCGGAGACGAAGCTGGCAGGCTTCCAGGGTGGCTTGACGCCGGGGTACTCCTTCCTCACGTCGAGCCTTGGCGAACTCGACGATCAGAATCGCGTTCTTACAAGCAAGACCGACGAGCACGATAAATCCAACCTGCGTAAAGATGTTGATGTCCATCTTCGCATACTGGACGCCGGCGATCGAGCAGAGCAAGCACATCGGCACCACGAGAATGACCGAGAACGGCAGAGACCAACTCTCGTACTGTGCGGCCAAGACGAGGAAGACGAGGATGACCGCCAGCAAGAAGACGAGCATCGCGGTGCTGCCGGTTTGAAGCTGGAGCAAGGCGAGTTCGGTCCACTCCGACCTCATCGACGGTCCCAGCTCTCCTTGAGAGATCGTCTGCATCTTTTCGATGGCCTGCCCCGAGCTGACTCCTGGCCCCGGGTTACCGTTGATCGCGGCCGACTGATACATGTTGTACCGCATGATCAAGACCGGACCGCTGACGTCTCGAATTCCGGCGACCGCTCCGAGGGGAACCATGCCTCCCCCGCGCTCGTTGCGGATCTTCAGTTGCTTCAGATCCTCAATCTGCTTGCGGAAATTCGAGTCGCCTTGAATGTTGACCTGCCAGGTGCGGCCGAAGCGGTTGAAGTCATTGACATAGAGTGAACCGAGATAGACCTGCAAGGTGTTGAACACCTCGTCCATCGCCAGCCCCATGGTTTTCACTTTCTGGCGGTCGATGTCCAGGAAGAGCCAGGGTGAGTTGGCGCGGAAGCTGGTGAACAGTCCCGTGAGGCCAGGGTTATCGTTGCCTTGGGCCACGATGCGTTCGCTGGTCCCCTGCAATTCGTCGAAGCCCAAGTCGCCTCGGTCCTCGATCACGATCTTGAAACCGCCGGCCGTGCCGAGGCCCTCGACGGGGGGAGCACCGAAGACGTTGATCAGCCCGTCTTCTACCTCATCCTGAATGGTTTCCTGCAGCTTCGCCCCGATACGTTCGCCCGACAGCTCCGGCTTGGCACGATGGTGGAAGTCGTCCAACATGACATACATGGCGCCGAAGTTCGGAGCATTGGCGTTGAGCAGAATCGATTGCCCGGCGATGGCGACGGTATGCTTGACCCCCGGGATCTTGACGGCCAGATCCTCGATCTTGCGCATGACCCTCTGGGTATGCTCGACCGAGGTCGCATCGGGCATCTGGACGTTAACGAGTAAGTACCCTTTATCCTGAGAGGGGATGAAGCCGGCAGGAGTCTTCGTGAATCCGACGTAGGTCAGGTAGAGAAGTCCGCCGTAGAGCAAGAGAACGATGACGCTGAGTCGCAAGAGGATTCCGACGATCCCGGTATAGATGTTCGTGGCGAACCCGAAGGCCGCATTGAAGAGGCGGAAGAAGCCGGAGAGCATGCGGTCGAGTGGCCAACCGGCAATCCAACCCGCGACGACACCAAGGCCCAGCGCCAGCAGGCGAGCTGAGAGTGGAATCTCGCTGGTGATCGCTTGCGCACGTTCGGCGGGGAGAGCCGCGGCCATGGCCAAACGAGGAGCCAGGATCGGTGCCAGGAATTGCCAGCCGAGCCATGCGCCACCGAGGGCGTACGCGGGACGAGGCAGCGCGGCGCTGCCGGCGCTTCTTGGACGAAGCAACAAGGCGGAAAGCGCGGGACTGAGCGTGAGTGAGTTGAAGGCCGAGATCAGCGTGGAGGTTGCGATGGTCAAGGCAAATTGTCTAAAGAATTGACCGATGATCCCGCTGATGAAGGCACAAGGTACGAACACTGCCGTGAGCACCAGGCCGATGGCGATGACCGGTCCCGAGACCTCGTCCATCGCTTTGGCGGTCGCATCGCGTGGTGATAAGCCGTGCTCGATGTGGTGCTCCACGGCTTCGACGACGACGATCGCGTCGTCGACGACGATACCGATCGCGAGCACCAGGCCGAAGAGGGTCAGATTATTGAGACTAAAGCCGAACGCGGCCATCGCGGCGAAAGTGCCCACGATGGCGACGGGAACGGCAATCAAGGGGATGACCGCGGATCGCCAGTTCTGGAGGAACAAGAGCACGACCACGGCCACAAGGATCACCGCATCACGGAGCGTGTTGAACACTTCGTCAACCGACTCGGTGATGAACGGTGTCGTGTCATAAACGATGGCGTACTCGAGCCCGTCGGGAAACCGGGTTCGGAGCTCATCCATCTTGTTCCGCACCAGGCGAGCGGTTTCGAGAGCGTTCGATCCCGGGCGCTGATAGATGGAGAGGGCCACCGAGGGTTGGCCGTCAAACGTACAGGTTTGATCGTAGGCCTGAGCGCCGAGCTCGATGCGGGCCACGTCGCGGAGACGGACGACACGGCCGTCGCTGTCCGTCTTGAGGATCATGTCGGCGAACTGCTCGGCGTCGGCAAGCCGGCCCAGCGTACTCATCGTGTATTGGAATACCTGGCCGGTCGGCACGGGGGGCTGACCGATCTGTCCGGCCGCGACCTGGGCGTTCTGTTGCGTGATCGCCGTGACGACGTCATTGGCCGTCAGGTTGCGGAACGACATCTTCCCCGGATCGAGCCAGACCCGCATGCTGTAGTCGCGCTGGCCCATATACGTGATGTCGCCAACGCCCGGCAACCGCGCCAATTCATCACGGAGCTGAATCGTTGCATAATTACTTAAGTAGAGATTGTCGCGGCTTTTGTCCGGTGAGAACAGGTTGACGATCATGAGAATGCTAGGCGACTTCTTTTTGACCGTCACACCGCGGCGTTTCACCAGGTCAGGAAGGATCGGCTCGGCCAGAGAGACGCGGTTCTGCACGAGCACCTGGGCCATATTCAGGTCGACGCCCAGGCGGAAAGTGATCGTGAGGGTGTAATTGCCGTCGTTGGTGCACTGCGACGACATGTAGAGCATGTTCTCGACACCGTTGACCTGCTGCTCGATCGGAGCGGCCACGGTGTCGGCGACGACCCTCGCGTTGGCGCCGGGATAATACCCCGAGACTTCCACGGTCGGCGGAGTGATGTCGGGATACTGCGCGATCGGCAGCGTCCAGACCGCGATGCCTCCCGCCAGCGTGATGACGATCGAGAGCACCGAGGCGAAGATCGGACGGTCGATGAAGAAGCGAGAGAACATGCTAGGGTATTACCTCGTCTTCGCGGAATCACCCGGGTTGGTGGAGTGAATGCCGTTCGCCGCCGGTTGGCCGGCGTGGCCGTTTACGGGGGATTTTGAGGGGCCTGGATTGCTCGATCCGTCACCGTTTTCGCCAGTACCCACGATGGCTTCCGCGGGCTGAGGGCCAGCGCCGTTCGCACCTTCGGCTTTCGCGGCCTCGTCTTGGTGAGAGCCGTTGCTATGGATCCCGTTCGTGCCGTTCGATGCCACGAGCCCCTCGTGGTCGGAACCGTTGGCATGGACTCCGTTCGTCGTGACGACCGTCGACTCGACGTCGTCAGCCGCCTTCGCGGGTACGGTCTTGGCCGTGATCGATTTTCGGATCCGGCGCCCCAGGCGGTGCACGAAGCCCAGGGCGAACACGTCGAGGGTCACTGTCCCGACTCCGCGAATGAGAGGCGAGGAGACGAGTCGGGTCTCACCGAGCCAGTCGATCACGAAGAAGAAGACGGGGGTGAGGAAGATGCCGAAGAGGGTCACGCCGAGCATCCCGCTGAAGACCGTCGTGCCCAGGATGCGCCTCATTTCGGCTCCCGCACCATGGGTGATCATCAGGGGAACCACGCCGAGAATGAACGCGAACGAGGTCATGACGATCGGTCGCAACCGGAGACGGCAGGCTTCGAGGGTGGCCTGGCGGCGGGAGTTGCCTGCCTCTCGATTCGCCTTGGCGAATTCAATGATCAAGATCGCGTTCTTGCTCGCGAGTCCGACGAGTACCACGAAACCGATCTGTGTGAAGATGTTGATGTCGGCCCCGGCGACGTTGACCCCGGTAATTGCGCTGAGGAGGCACATCGGCACAACGAGGATCACCGCGATCGGCAGCGACCAACTTTCGTACTGAGCGGCAAGAACGAGGAAGACCATCACCACGGCGAACCCGAACACGACCATGGCGGTGTTGCCCGCCTGAAGTTCGAGAAAGGCCAGTTCGGTCCATTCGGTCGACATCGAGGGCAGAAGCTCTTTGCGAGCCAGGTCTTCCATGATGTTAATCGCTTGACCCGAGCTGATGCCGGGCCCCGCGTTCCCGTTGATGGACGCGGCCGGATACATGTTGTACCGCGTCAAGATCAAGGGACCGTTCACTTCCTTGATGTTGGCCAAGGTACCCAGGGGTACCATCGATCCGACTGCGTTCCGCACCTTGAGCCTGTGGACGTCTTCGATCTTGTTGCGGAACTTCGATTCGGCCTGGACGATGACCTGCCAAGTGCGTCCAAACAAGTTGAAGTCATTCACATAGAGTGACCCCAGATAAATTTGCATTGTTTGGAACAAATCTCGCAAAGCCACTTGCTTGGTCATGCACGTGGTTCGATTCACGTCGGCGAACAACTGGGGCACGTTCGCTCGGAAGACCGCGAAGTTACCGACCAAGGTGGGCTGCTGGTTCGACTTCTCCACGAGGTTCTCAGTCTGTCCCTGGAGCACCGTCGATCCCTGGTCACCTCGGTCTTCGACCATGATGCGGTAACCGCCGGCACGACCGACACCGCGTACGGGAGGCGGGCCGAACACCGTGACCTGCGCGTCGAGAATCTGAGCGCCGAACTTTTTCCGCAGGTTCGCGGCGATGGTCTCGCCATACTTCTCGGGCTCGAGGCGATTCGCGAACGTATCGAGAATCACGAACATCGAGGCGAAGTTGGAGCCGAAGGCGCTCAAGAGCAACGACTGGCCGGCCATACTCTGGGTATAGGCGACGCCGGGCTGCTTCAGCGCGATCGCTTCGATCTTATCCATCACCTCGACTGTCCGCTCCGATGAGGCTGAGTCCGGCAACTGGACGTTCACCAGCAAATAGCCCATATCCTGCGTGGGAATGAATCCGCGAGGCGTGTGGGCGAATTCGTGGTAGGTGAGGTACATCAGGCCGGAGTAGATGATGAGAACGATGATCGAGCCCCGGAGCAGGAGCGAGATCGTTCCTGTGTAGGCCTTCGTGGCAATGCCGAACGCCTTGTTGAACAGTCCGAAGAAGCCCACGAGCAGGCGATCGATGATCTTCCCAATAATCCAGCCAGCCACGAGGCCCAGGACTATGGCCAGGCCCTCGACGAATAGGGGATTCGCCACGACCTTCTGAATCGTGGGGACTCCGAGTTGCTGAACAGGAATTCGCTTGAGAACCGGCTCGAGCTTCGGCGTCAGGAATTGCCAGGCAGCCAGGGCGCCCGTCACCGAGTAGAACAACCGAGGCAGAGCCGTCGCGCTCCCTCCGTGTCCTTTGGGGCGAAGCAAAAGGGCCGCGAGTGCCGGGCTGAGGGTCAGTGAGTTAAAAGCCGAGATCAGTGTCGAGATCGCGATGGTGAGGGCGAACTGCCGGAAGAACTGACCGACGATCCCCGTGATGAAGGCACAAGGCACGAACACGGCGGTCAGCACCAGGCCGATGGCGATGACCGGGCCCGAGACCTCGTCCATCGCTCGTACGGTCGCTTCTCTTGGGGATAGCCCATGTTCGATATGATGTTCGACGGCCTCGACGACGACGATCGCGTCGTCGACCACGATCCCGATCGCCAACACCAGGCCGAAGAGAGTCAGGTTGTTGATGCTGAAGCCGAAGACCGCCAGCGCGGCGAAGGTACCCACGATGGCGACGGGCACGGCAATCAGCGGGATGATGGCGGATCGCCAATTCTGAAGGAACAAGAGCACGACCACCGCCACGAGGATGATCGCCTCTTGCAAGGTTTTGAAGACCTCGTGGATCGATTCCCGGATGAACGGCGTCGTGTCGTATCGAATCTGATAAGTGACGCCGTCGGGGAATTCTGCCCTGAGTTCCTCCATCTTGGCACGGACCAGGTCCGCCGTGTCGAGCGCATTGGCATCGGGCAATTGGAAGACCGCCAAGCTCACGGTGGGAGAGCCATTGAGGCGGCTGCTGATGTCTTGATTCTTGGCGCCCAGCTCGACCTTGGCGATGTCCTTCACCCGGGTGATTCGCCCGTCTGGCAGCGATTTGACGATGATATTCTCAAACTGCTCGACGGTGGCCAGTCGACCCAACGTGCTCAAGGGAACCTGGATCTGTTGCCCCTGGTTGATCGGCTGCTGGCCGATCTGACCTGTGGCGACCTGCATGTTCTGCTCGCGGATGGCAGCGACGACGTCGCCTGCGGTCATGTCGCGCGAGGAAAGCTTCTCGGGATCGACCCAGATCCTCATGCTGTAGTCGCGCTGACCGAGCATGGTGACATCGCTGATGCCCGGTAGGCGTGCCAGTTCGTCCTTGATTCGCATCAAGGCGTAATTGCTGAGGTAGAGCTGGTCGTACCGGCCGCCGGGAGAATTGATGCCGATGGCGAGCAAGATGTCGGGGGACTTCTTACGCGTCGTGACGCCCGTTTGTTTGATGACGTCCGGCAAGAGGGGGATGGCCAGGCTCACTCGGTTTTGCACGAGCACCTGGGCCATATTCAGGTCGACCCCGTGCTTGAAGGTGACGGTCAGGTTGTAAGACCCGTCATTCGTGCACTGCGAGGACATGTAGAGCATGTTCTCGACGCCGTTGACCTGCTGCTCGATCGGCGTCGCGACGGTTTCCGAGACCACCTGGGCGCTGGCACCCGGGTAGTTGCAATCGACTTGGACGGTCGGCGGCGAGATCTGGGGGTACTGCGCGATCGGAAGCGCAAAGATCGCGATCCCCCCCGCCAGCGTGATGACGATGGAGAGGACCGAGGCGAAGATCGGGCGATCGATAAAGAAGCGCGAGATCAAGGCCGTTTCTCCCGTGATCAAAGATTAAGACTGCTCGTCCGTGACAGCCCAATCGTCTCGTGATCGTTTCGGACACGAAGTTGAATTTCGTCGCCATTCCTGGCCGGACCGCTGACGACACGAGAGAGCCGGCTTTCGCCATTCCGTCCGCTCTATCCCATAGAGATTCAGCGACGGCGAGAGGGCTCTCGTCCTCGATGAGCCCGTAAATTTCTTATTTTTTCAAATGATAAACATTGCCGAGACAGACGCGATCGCCGGCGCATGGAAATCGAGAACGAGGCGTAGTGTGCGGCCCTCGTTCTCGATCGATCCACAAGGGGGAAATTTACGCGGCAGGCGCCCCTGCTTTCTTCGCGGTTTTCTCCTTTGCCTCGGCCTTGTCGGCGAGACCGCCGTCTTTCTTCTTGGCATCACCTTTCTTGGCGTCTTCCTTCTTGGCATCATCGCCCGGGGATTTGTCGCTGGAAGCCGCGGACCCTGCGGGTTTCGGCTCGACCTTGGCTCCTGGCTTCACGCGTTGCAGGCCGCTGACGATGACCCTCTCGCCCCGAGAGAGACCTTCCTCGACGACTCGCATCCCCTCGTTGAGCGGGCCGACCTTGACGGGGCGGTAAACCACCTCGTTCTTGTCATTGACGACGTAGAGGAACTTTCGTCCTTGGTCGGTACCGAGCGATTGCTCGGAAATCATGAGCGCATAGTGCGGGGTGCCGATCGGAACTCGCACTCTCATGAAGAGACCAGGGGAGAGAACGCGGGGGATGGGGTTGACGATGCTGCCACGAACCCGCAACGTGCCTGTAGCGGCGTCGACGCGGTTGTCACTAAAGTTGATCGTCCCCTTATGGGGGAATCCTTCTTCGTCAGAAAGTGCGGCGTGGACCGGTACGACCGCTCCCGCCTCTCGCGATTGGACCTTTCCTTCTCGGATGAGCCGGCGGAAACGCAGCATCGTCCGCTCGTCGATGTCGAAGTAGACATACATGGGGTCGAGCGAAACAATCGTGGTGAGCGGGGTCACGTCGGCCGCGACCAAGTTGCCCGGGTCGACGAGGCGTCGGCTGATTCGGCCACTGATCGGCGCGGTCACTTTGGTGTAACCGACGTTGAGCTTCGCCAGGTCGCGATTGGCCTTGGCGATCCCGACGGCGGCCGTACCTTCGGCGAAATCGCTCGAGATTCGCTCGAATTCCTCCCGGCTGATCGCGCCTCGGTTAAAGAGCAGGTTGGCACGGCGGTTGTCGGCCTCCAACCGCTTGAGCCTGGCTTCCGCCTGCAAGACAGTGGCCTCCGAGCGGTCGAGCTCGGCCTGGTAGATGCGAGGGTCGATCTCGAAGAGCAGGTCCCCTTCCTTGACCTCGGCACCATCCTTGAAATTCACCTTTTCCAGATAGCCGGTCACACGCGCTCGGACTTCGACTGAGAAGACCGCGTCAGTCCGTCCCGTGAAGTCTTCGTACTCGGTGATCTCGTCGCTCACGGGCGTACTGACGAGTACGACCGGGGGCTTGGTCGGCGCCAACTTTGGCGCCTCCTGGCTGCATGCCGATAGCGCGATGCAGCTTCCGGCGAAGATGAGGAATGCGTGATGAGATCGCATCGATATCGCTCTCGCCTTCGACAAGAAACGCAGCCTCAGAGTAGGCTGGGATCAGTAGGGTTGACCTCTTCGGCCGCTGCTTCGGCAGTCGGACTCAGGGATGCAAAAGCCATCCTCAACCTGACTCGGTAGGGTTCTACCATCTGCCCGGCAACTTCAGGTCGCGATAGCCGAACTCCCCAAAGCTTTCAAAGGCCGTCCGTCATCAAGGATGATACCACGATGTTGGAATCAGCCGGTGGCCCGGCCGGGGGGGCGAAAACGTGTTCGCGCATAACCACAAACAGCAAGGCGTGATGCACTGCGGTCTCGCTTGGTAAGACATTCGAAATTCTAGCACCCGTCGCTCATTCCGGCAATTCCCGGGCGATCGGCTTTTTTTCTAACTCTTGAAAGAATATGAAGTTATGGCCTGGTAAAAATTATCGATAAAATAGAGCCTCGCAATCCGGGGAGTTTTATAGGAAAGCGGTCGATCGAGGCTGAAGCCGCGGCGGCTCCGTTGCCGCAGGCCGATCGGGAAGCGGGTGGCACGCTCCGAAGCGGGGGACGATCGCTCGATTCGCGAGATCATGAACCCACGCTCACAGGGATTCGTTTGCGCGGAGTGTCAGATCTTTTGGAGCCGGGATCAGGTTCTGTCTTCCCCTGCAACTTCGGTATCGTTACAATTTTACGTTCACTACTTTTTCGAAGAGACGGTCGGCCCCCAGCGTCGGGTGGAGTTCGGCCGAGGCTGGCCGGGAGACCTGAGGACGACGATGATCATCGTTTTGAAGCCAAGCCCCACCCCCGAGGTGATCCAGCACGTCCTTGAGCGCATCGAAGAGATGGGGTTTACCCCTCATTTGAGCCAAGGGGTGTCGAGAACGATCATCGGCGTGATCGGCGACGAGGAAAAATTAAGGGTCGAGCCGCTCCAGGCCATCGCTGGCGTCGAACAGGTTGTTCCCATCCTTAAGCCGTATAAGTTGGCGAGTCGGGAGTTCCATGGGGACGACTCGGTCTTCGACATCAAGGGGATCAAGATCGGCGGCGGTCACTTAATGATGATTGCCGGCCCTTGTGCGATTGAAAGCGAGTCACTGCTCCTTGAGATCGCGGAATCTGTTCGCAATGCCGGTGCCAACGTTCTTCGAGGTGGAGCGTTCAAGCCGCGCACGTCCCCCTACAGCTTTCAAGGGTTGGGGGAGGACGGCCTGAAGATGCTCAAGGCCGCCGGCGAACGGTTCGGGATGCCCGTGGTGACGGAGGTCATGGACCCGAGGCAGGTCGAGCTTGTGGAGCGCTACGCCGACATCTTCCAGGTCGGCGCCCGCAACATGCAGAATTTCGACCTGCTCAAGGAACTGGGCAAAACGAGGACCCCGGTGCTGTTGAAGCGAGGCATGAGCGCCTCGGTCAAGGATCTGTTGATGTCCGCCGAGTACGTGCTGGCCGAAGGCAATCGGCGAGTGATCCTTTGCGAGCGCGGGGTTCGCTCGTTCGAAGAGTCAACGCGAAATACGCTCGATCTTTCGATCGTGCCCAACGTCAAAGGTCTGAGTCATTTGCCGATCATCGTGGATCCGAGCCACGCGACGGGGCGGCCCGACCTGATTCCGGCGATGGCCCGCGCCTCGGTTGCCGCCGGCAGCGATGGTGTGCACATCGAGGTCCACTCGTGCCCGGAAAAGGCGCTCTCGGACGGTCCCCAGGCGCTGCGGCCGCCGCAATACGCCAAGTTGATGGAGGAACTGCGGCAACTCGCCGAAGTCCTGGGCAAGACGATCGACGTTTGTGACGGAGTGACCGTTTGATGCGTCCTTTGTTCATCGCAGGTAATTGGAAGATGAATCCGTCAACCGCCGAGGCCTCCGTGGCTTTGGCCGAGGCGGTCAAGTCGGGCGTGGGGGCCTCTGCCGAGGTCCGGGTGGCGGTTTGTCCTCCCGCCGTCTTCCTTCACCATGTGGACGCCGTCCTCTCCGGCTCGCCGATCGGGCTGGGAGCTCAGAACATGCATTGGAAGCCGGAAGGAGCTTACACAGGCGAGCTCTCCGGCGCGATGCTCCAGGACATCGGTTGCACGCACGTCATCCTGGGCCATAGCGAGAGGCGGCACGGGCTCAACGAGACCGACGCCCAAATCAATGCCAAGCTCCATGCCGCCTTGGGCGTCGGCCTGATTCCGATCGTTTGCATCGGCGAGACTCTCCAGGAGCGCCAGGCCGAGCAGACCAACGACGTCGTCGCGGGGCAGTTGACCGGTTCGCTAGCCGGGCTTTCGGCCGAACAGATGGCCGGGGTCGTGCTGGCGTACGAGCCTGTTTGGGCGATCGGGACCGGTCTGACAGCGACACCCGCTCAGGCACAGGCGGTGCACGAATTCATCCGAGATTGGATGACCAAGCAGTACGGCGAAGCGACGGCGAAGCGAGTCGTTGTCCAATACGGGGGGAGCGTCAAGCCCGAGAACGCCGGAGAGCTGCTCGCTGCCCCCGATATCGACGGCGCCTTGGTGGGAGGCGCAAGCCTCAAAGCGGCCGACTTCCTCGGCATCGTCCAGGCGGCGCGGGATGTGACCGCCAAGGGTAAGTCCTAATTCGAGGATCGCTGCCGCCGTCCCTTGTCCCCGTGGACGGCACCTCGGTCCTCCCTTTCCTTCACGAACCAACTATCCAAGGACTCTGCCGTGGGCATCCTAACGGGTATTCTGAATTCTTTGATCATTCTGACGTCGATCTTCCTCATCTGCCTGATTCTGATTCAGCGCGGTAAGGGCGGTGGATTGGCAGGTGCGTTTGGCGGTATGGGAGGGTCGAGCGCTTTCGGAACCAAGGCGGGCGACGTGTTCACCAAGGTGACGATGTGCGTGGCCGGGTTCTGGATCTTTCTGAGCATGGTCATGGTGATCCTTGGTAATCGCGGTGGAGATTCCGCCTGGGGCAATGATACGCCCCCCGCGAGCTCGAAAGTGACCCGAGAGTCATCCGCCGCCCCGGGCTCCAAGTCGAGCCAGAGCCCGGCCTCGAAGTCGTCCGTGCCTTCGTCGGCGATTCCGTCCCCCTTGCCCAAGTCGAGTGGACCGGTGGACGCTCCGGCCATCCCGCCCAGCAAATGAGCGACAGCGTCACGAAAGGGCTCTCGTTTTTGGAATTGTCCGACCCCTCCGTTCACGCTAGGAGGTCACCGTGCTCCTGAGCATGACCGGATTTGGCGAGGCGCGGCATCAAGACGAGCGATGGTCTGTCACCGTTGAAGTACGGACGGTGAATAACCGTCACCTCAAGCTCAACGCCAAGATCAGTGATCCTTACGGTCCCTTGGAACCGGAACTCGAGCGGCTGGTCCGCGAAGTGATCCGCCGAGGGACCGTGCAAGTTTCACTTCGTGTCGAGCGACCGCGCCGCGCCGAGGATTACCGCCTCAACATAGTCGCCTTGGCGAGTTATCGCGACCAGCTCTCGGCCCTGCAAGGCGAAGGAGCCGGCCCCATTCCCTTGGGGTCTCTTCTGGTCCTGCCCGGAGTCGTTGAGGAACGAAAACCGGCCACGGATGATCCGCAGGGCGACTGGCCCGCGCTCGCGAGCGTCGTTTCCGAGGCGCTCCGCAAGCTTCAGACGGTTCGTGCCGACGAAGGCCGAGCCATGACCGATGAACTCTTACTCTTGGGTAAGGGGGTGGCCACGCATCTCGGTCAAATTGCTGACCGAGCACCTCATGTTGTGGTCGCTTATCAGAAACGACTCGTCGAGCGGGTGCAGTCTCTCGTCGAGGGCCAAGGGATCACGATCGAACCCAAGGACTTGATCCGGGAGGTTTCGATCCTCGCCGAGCGTGCCGACATCGCCGAGGAGATCGTCCGGCTCCGCGCTCATCTGACGCAGTACGTCGAGGTGATCCACGAGCCGGAAAGCGCCGGTCGAAAGCTCGAGTTCGTGGTTCAAGAGATGGGCCGGGAAACCAACACGATCGGCTCCAAGGCCAACGACGTTGAGATCAGTCGCTCGGTCGTCGAGATCAAGGGACTCCTCGAAAAAATCCGTGAATTGATCCAGAACGTCGAGTGACCGGCTCGTCACCCACGACTCACGGATCCTTTGAGACTGGGATTGGGAAACGACGCCCTCGACGAGCCGCTTGTGTCGAGAATCTGTCTCTGCGGGAAGCGCGATGGACGATTGGTCGAAATTGCCGGGCCGTCTCGTTGTCGTCTCCGGCCCATCGGGCTCGGGAAAGAGTACGCTGGTACGCCTGGCCCTGAAACACCCCGAGGTTTGCGCACGATTGTCAGTCTCGGCCACGACGCGCGAGGCTCGTCCGGGGGAACAGGAGGGGCGGGAATACTACTTCCTCTCGCGAGAAACGTTCGAGACGCAACGAGACCTGGGCCACTTCCTCGAAAGTGCCGAGGTTCATGGCCACCTCTATGGTACTCCCGCCGCGCCGGTTCGTTCCGCCCTGGCCGACGGACAATGCGTCATGCTCGAGATCGACGTTCAGGGGGCGTTGCTGGTCCGCGAGCGCGTTCCCTCCGCCGTCCTCATTTTCGTTCAGGTTCCTAGCCTCGAGGAACTGGAAACTCGGCTTCGAGCCCGAGGGACCGACTCCGAAGCCACGATTACCCGCCGCTTGACCAACGCCCGCTGGGAACTCGACAAGGCCGGGCTCTACGACCACCAACTCATGAACCGTGAACTTGATCAGGCTGTCGATGACCTGGTCTCCCTCTTGATCCGACATGGCTGTGGAGGTTGATTTCCCGATGCTCGAAGAACTGAAGGAAGAACTGATCGTCAACAAAGTCGGTGGTCGGTTCAAGCTCTCGACCCTGATTCAGAAACGGATGATCGCACTCAACCAAGGCGCTCGCCCCCTCGTCGATCTCCGAGGCGCCGACAAGATGACGATTGTCATTCAAGAAATTATGCAAGACAAGATATTCTTGGATCTGTCCGGCAACCTCCAGACGTCCGAAGCGACCGAAGAGGTCGAAGAAGGCGGCACTGTCGATCTTACCCAGCCGTCAGAATAGTTTCTTCGCGCCCAACGCGCCTGGAACCGCGCGAGGAATGCGAAAGGCTCCCGGTCATTGCGGCCGATCAGAAGTTGATGAGTCCGGTGCCAACGGGGCGACCATTGAGTAGCAGGCAAGCGTCCGGACTCGAGACTCTGTTCGTGGCCGAGGGATGACTATGATCGACCGGCAGCGACTGGCTCGGAACGGCCCTCCGTCGCTCCTTCTGCTCGCCCTGGTTTTCCTCGCGCTGAGTCTGATGAGCTACGACCCGGCCGATCCTCCCGGCCATTCCGTCGAACCCGCCAACTCACCGCCATCAAACCCTTGCGGTCCCGTCGGCGCGGCCTTGGCCCACGTCCTCTACTTGACGCTGGGGCGGGCCTCCTACGTGGTCCTGCTCGGCTTCTCCGCCGTCAATCTGCTTTGGTTCTACCGTCGTGCCTTGCCCGAGGTCTCGATGAGGCTCACGGGTTTTCTTTTAACACTTGTTGTTGCAGCCCCTTTGATCCAGAAAATCGCACCGGGCTGGGGGCCGAGCCATCCGGTGGGGAGCGGCGGATATCTCGGGGCGCTCGGAGTCTTGTTTCTCGAGGGGTATTTCGGGCTGTACGGGATGCTCCTCATCCTCCTCGCGACCGGATTAGTGGGGATCACTCTCTGTTACGACGTCTGCTTCTATTGGCCGGCTCAGGAACTCGTCCGCACGTTCCGAGGAGTCATCGGCCGACGTCATGCCGAAGCGGCCGATTCGATGGAAGTCGACGCTGGGGCCGCGTTACCGGCTCCCAAGTACGAGGTCCTGGAGTCGACGCCTGCCCGGCTCGCCCCGATCTCGGCTCGTCCCGCTCTCAATCGACCCGCGCTGATGGCCGATCCGGGGCAGCCAGCCGTTGCCAGCGGGCAACCGCAGCCATCGCCTGAGGTCCCAGCGGCCCCCTCGAAAACCGGCGGAGCTGCGCCGGCCATTCTCGCCTCCGGCACCGTCGTTCCTTCCTCGGGCAACTTCCAGCTTCCTCCCTTGGAGTTACTCGAGCCCTCGCCTACCATTTCGATCCAGGATCATGAGGCCAAGATCCATGGCAGAGCCATGCTCCTGGAACGCACCCTTCTCGATTTCGGATATCAGGTTCGCGTTGTTCAGATCGACACGGGGCCGGTGATCACGCAGTTTGAGATCGAGCTCGAGGCCGGTCTAAGGGTCTCGAAGATCATCGGTCTGTCTGATGACTTGGCGATCGCGTTAGCGGTGCCGAGCGTCCGCATCGTGGCTCCGATCCCTGGGAAGACCACCGTCGGTATCGAGGTCCCCAACGAGCGTCGGGCCATGGTTAAGTTGGGCGATGTGGTCTCTGAGGTCCGCGAAAAAGCTCAGAAGAAGATGATCCCGCTGTTCCTGGGCAAGGACGTCAAAGGAGCTCCGCTGGCGTTCGACCTGGCCGAGATGCCGCACCTCTTGATCGCCGGCCGAACGGGTACCGGTAAGTCGGTATGCTTGAATGCGATGATCCTGTCGATCCTGATGACGAAGCGGCCCGACGAGGTCAAACTGATTCTGATCGATCCCAAGATGGTGGAACTCTCACAATTCAAGCGAATTCCACATTTGATGCATCCCGTCGTTACCGACATGAAGAAGGCCGAGGGGCTGCTCGCTTGGGCCTGCGACAAGATGGACGAACGGTATAGCTATCTGTCGCAGGCCAACGTCCGCAACATCCAGTCGTACAACCAGCTCGGAGCGGAGGAAATCTACAGGCGGCTGAAGGTTGACGACGAGCAGGAGAAGGCTCGCATCCCGACCTACATGCCGTACATCGTCATCATCGCCGATGAAATGGCCGACCTGATGATGACCGCGGCCAAGGAGGTCGAGTCCCACATCGTCCGCCTGGCCCAAAAGGCCCGAGCAGTGGGTATGCATCTGATCGTCGCAACCCAGAAGCCAACAGTTGACGTGATCACTGGCTTGATCAAGGGAAACCTACCCGCGCGGATCGCTTTCCAGGTTGCGAGCCGAGGCGACTCGCGGGTCGTCCTCGACGAGATGGGGGCCGACAAGCTCCTTGGTAACGGTGACATGCTCTTCCTCTTCCCGGGTACCTCTCATATCGTGAGGGCCCAGGGGACGTACGTCTCCGACGCCGAAGTCCATCGCGTCTGCGAGCACCTCGAGCAATACCCGGCCGAGTTCAGTCGAGAGCTGGTGCAGCTCCAGGTCGGTGGTGGTACAGGCGGCAAGGAGCGAGGCGCCGCGCTCAAGGAACGGGACGAACTCTACGAAGCCGCGATCGAAATCGTCATTCGCGAAAGCCGAGGTTCCTGCTCGCTGCTCCAGCGCGCCCTCGGGATCGGTTATGGCCGCGCCGCTCGTCTCATCGATTTCATGGCGGAGGACGGTATCGTGGGTGAATTCAAGAGCGGTTCGGCCCGCGAGGTCCTCTACTCCTGGGAGGAATGGGAAGCGCTCAAGAACGGAGGCGAAAGCCCCGCGCTCATGAGCGCATAGTCCTCTTGCTCTCAACCTTGCCGTTCCACTGTCAACCGGAGCTGTGGCCCTAGTGCTTTGTCCACGTTCGATTGACGGGTAAGCGATTCCTTTTGGTAGGGTGGGCATTGCCCACCAAACTGTTGGCCTCAGCGAAGATCGGTGGGCAATGCCCACCCTACGGCAGGCCG
>Ga0153954_1000461_pt1 | contig 32549 bp, 32 predicted proteins | sample TSFL038MetaG_FD_102277 | JGI IMG/M metagenome (GOLD analysis project Ga0153954, IMG submission 102277) | Attine ant fungus gardens microbial communities from Florida, USA - TSFL038 MetaG | ecosystem: Host-associated > Fungi > Mycelium > Unclassified | place: USA: Florida, Wekiwa Springs State... | reverse complement strand
CGCGAAGATCATCGCCGACCTGCGCGACGCGGACGGACGCATCACTTTGCCCGGCTTCTACGACGGCGTCGCCGAACTGCCGCCCCAGATCGCTGCGCAATGGCGCGATCTCAAATTCGACGGCGCGCAATTCCTGAAAGATGTCGGCCTGTCGGTGCCGGCCGGCGAAAAGGGCCGCAGCATCCTCGAAATGATCTGGGCACGGCCGACCTTCGACGTGAACGGCATCGTCGGCGGCTATACCGGCAAGGGGTCGAAGACCGTTCTGCCGGCCGAGGCAAGCGCCAAATTCTCCTTCCGCCTCGTCGGCGCGCAGGACCCGGAGAAGATCGCGGCGAGCTTCCGCGCTTTCGTCAAGGCGCATCTGCCAGCCGATTGCGAAGCCGAGTTCATCTCGCATGGCGCCTCGGGCGCCCTGCAATTGCCCTTCGATTCAGCGCCGCTCGCCTGCGCCCGCGCGGCGCTCGGCGACGAATGGGGCAAGGCCGCCGTGCTCATCGGCTCGGGCGGCTCGATCCCGATCGTCGGCGCGTTCAAGCGCGATCTCGGGATGGACAGCCTGATGATCGGCTTCGCGCTCGAGGACGACCGCATCCATTCGCCAAACGAGAAATACGAGCTTTCGTCCTTTCACAAGGGCGCGCGAAGCTGGGCGCGGATTCTCACCGCGCTGGCCGAAGGCTGAAGCGTCATTGCGAGCCGAAGGCGAAGCAATCCAGGAGCTATGTCTGGATTGCTTCGTCGCTATCGCTCCTCGCAATGACGGCGCGCCTCACCGGAATTGCTGCACTGCGCAGGCTTTGTGTGCATCGCGCAACCGGCCGCTGCGGCAAAACGGGCATTGACCTTTTGGCGTGTTGACGGCAGGACCACGCTTCGCCGAGGAAGACCCTGAACTTCCCACCCGTCAGCAACTTGCGCGACGTTCAACCAGCGCGAGGCCGAACCCGAGGGACCCGCCACCATGGCCACCGATATTGAAATTGCCCGCGCCGCCAAGCTCGAACCGATTCTGAAGATTGCAGAGAAAATCGGCATTCCGGCCGAGGCGGTCGAGCCCTACGGCACCAAGATCGGCAAGGTCGATCTCGGCTTCCTCGCCGCGGCGCAGGAACGCGCCAAAAAGGGCCCGAAATCAAAGCTCATCCTCGTCACCGCCATCAACCCGACGGCGGCCGGCGAAGGCAAGACGACGACCTCGGTCGGCCTTGCCGATGCGCTACGCTATATCGGCAAGAAAAGCGTCGTCGCGCTACGCGAGCCGTCGCTTGGCCCCTGCTTCGGCATGAAGGGCGGCGCCGCCGGCGGCGGCTATGCGCAGGTCGTGCCGATGGAGGCGATCAACCTGCATTTCACCGGCGATTTCCACGCCATTTCCGCCGCTCACAATCTGCTCGCGGCGATGATCGACAACCACATCTATTGGGGCAACGAGCCGGCGATCGATTCACGCCGTGTCGCACTACGCCGGGTTGTCGACATGAACGATCGCGCGCTGCGCCAGATCGTCGTGTCGCTCGGCGGTGTCGCCAACGGCTATCCGCGCGAGAACGGCTTCGACATCACCGTCGCCTCCGAAGTGATGGCGATCTTCTGCCTTGCCCGCAATCTCGCCGATCTGCAGGACCGGCTCGGCAAGATCATCGTCGCCTATGGGCCGGACAAGAAGCCGATAACGGCCGAAGACCTGAAGGCCGCCGGCGCGATGACCGTGCTGCTCAAAGACGCTTTGATGCCGAACCTGGTGCAGACGCTCGAAGGCACGCCCGCCTTCATTCATGGCGGCCCCTTCGCCAATATCGCGCATGGCTGCAATTCGGTGATCGCGACAACGGCGGGCATGGCGCTCTCTGATTACACGGTGACCGAAGCCGGCTTCGGCGCGGACCTCGGCGCGGAAAAATTCATGGATATCAAGTGCCGCAAAGCGGGGCTTGCGCCCTCTGCCGCGGTCATCGTCGCAACGCTGCGCGCGCTCAAGGCGCAAGGCGGCGTCGCCAAGGCCGATCTCGGCAAGGAAAACCATGCCGCGGTGAAAGCCGGCCTCGCCAATCTCGGCCGCCATGTCTCGAACGTGCGAAAGTTCGGCCTGCCGGTGGTCGTCGCCATCAATCATTTCGGCGGCGACAACGAAAGCGAATTGGACATCATCGCCAAGACCTCGCACGATGAATTTGGCGCCGAAGCCATCCTCTGCAAACATTGGGCGGAAGGCGGCAAGGGCGCTGCCAAACTCGCCGAAAAGGTCGTCGAACTCGCCGAATCCGGCAAGGCCAATTTCCATGTCCTCTATCCGGACGAACTGTCGTTGACCGAAAAAATGCGCAAGATCGCGCAGGAGATTTACGGCGCGAAGGACATTTCGATCGAACCGGCAGCGAAGAAGCAGATCGCCGACATTGAGGCGCTCGGCTTCGGCCACCTGCCCGTCTGCGTGGCGAAGACGCAATATTCCTTCTCGACCGACCCGACGAAGCTCGGCGCGCCGACCGACCATATCGTCGGTGTGCGCGAAGTGCGGCTCTCGGCCGGTGCCGGTTTCGTCGTGATGATCACCGGCGAGATCATGACCATGCCGGGCCTGCCGAAAGTGCCGGCCGCGGTCAATATCAAGCTCGATGACAAGGGCCAGATCGAAGGCTTGTTCTAGAGCATCGGACCGAAGAGTGCGAAGCGGTTTTCGGACAAATCCGATGCGATGAGAAAGACCTAAAAGCGCCGAGCGATTCAATTTGAACGTCCGACGCTTCAGTCTTCGTCAATGCGATGAGCGAGAACGGCGCAGCAGTCCGGTGAAAGGGCCGAATTGCTGCGCCCGATTTAAGATCGTGCCGAGCCCCGGCCCGACGCCGGAAACATAAAGCCCGACGCCAAGCGACAGCACATAGACCACCGCGCCGCCGATCAGCAGCAGCACGAGCTCGGTTTCGTTCTGGAAGCGCGGCAAGCGCGCACAAAATTCTGCCACCGGCCAGGCTGCGAGAAGCGCGAAGATGGCCGAGAGAAACGAGGCGACCGAGGTCGCGGCGGCGCTCTTGCCGAACACCCAGTCGAGCCGCATCAGCCCCTGCCGCGTGGCAATACCCATCAGCAGCAGCAGATTGATCCAGGCGCCGGTCGCGGTCGCGGCCGCTAAACCGGCCGCGCCGAAGGGACGGAACAGCAGCACTTTCAATCCGACGTTCACTGCCACCGCAAAGAGCGAGATGAACATCGGCGTGCGCGTGTCGCCAATCGACTGAAAGCTCGACACTGCCGAGCGGATCAGCACGATCGGCACGATACCGAACCCGTAAGCGGTGAGCACGGCGGCGGAGGCCAAAGCATCACTCTCCGTAAAGGCCCCATGCATGAAGACGCCACGCATGATGATTTCGGGGATCATGATGAAGGCGACAAAGCATGGCGCGGCGATCGCGACCGACAAAGCCATCGTCCGGTTCTGCGCGTAATAGGCGCCGGCCTCGTCGCCGCCGGCGAGACGGCGGGCCATTTCCGGCAACAGAACCGTGCCCGCGGCAATGCCGACGACGCCGATCGGCAATTGGTAGATACGGTCGGCATAATAGATCGACGAGACGCCGCCCGTCGGCAGCATCGAGCCAATGATCGTGTCGGCGAAAAGCGCGAGTTGCACACCGGCCGAGCCGATCACCGCCGGCCCGAGCACGAGGAAGAAATGTTTGACCTCCGCATCCCAGACATGCGGCACGAGATGCTCGTGCAGACCCATGCGATGCAGCGCATAAAAGGTCAGCAGGAATTGCGCGACGCCCGAGACGGTGACGCCGACCGCCGCCGCGACGCCCGCACTCGGAAAGAGGAACGCGACGGCGAGAAACAAGATCATCACGACATTGAGCAGCACCGGCGCGAAGGCGGCGGCGGTGAAATGCTCCAGTGCATTGAGCGTGCCGGACTGGAGCGTGACCAGCGTGATGAACAGAAGATAGGGAAAGGTGATCCGCGTCAGCGTGACCGCCAGCGAGAATTTCTGCGGATCGGCACGAAAGCCCGGCGCCAGAAGATCGATGAACTGCGGCATGAAGATCAAAGCCAGGATCAGCAGCACGATCTGCGAGCCGAGCAGCAGGGTGAAGATCTGGCTGGCGAAGTACCGCCCGGCCTCGACGCCGTATTTCGTCAGGATCTGCGAATAGCAGGGCACATAGGCCGCGTTGAACGCGCCCTCGCCAAAGATGGCGCGGAAATGGTTCGGCAGGCGGAAGGCGACGACAAACGCATCGGCATTGAGGCCGGCGCCGAGCACGGCGGCAAGCATCACGTCGCGGACGAATCCGGTCGCGCGCGACAGAAGCGTCAGCATCGCGACCGAGAAAAGGTTCTTATACATTCAGGCGTCCGCCGAGAGCGGGATGCGAAAGAGTGCCAGCGATTTTTCGCACAAATCCCGCTCTAAGCTATTAAGGCCGACCACCTTCATGAAGGTGATCCGGCGCGAATCGCGCCGGACAACGATGTTTTTATTTACGCGCCAAGTCAAAACACCTCCGCCCGCACGGGCGGCCCCTCCAAAATGAAAGGCCGGCCAAGTGCTTGACCGACCTTTTATCGCCGCAATTCGGGCGAAACGTGGTTTAGGCGACGCCGGCCTCGAAGCGCTCGGCGACATATTCCCAGTTGACGAGGTGATCGACGATAGCTTGCAAATAATCGAGACGGCGGTTGCGGTAGTCGATGTAATAGGAATGTTCCCAGACATCGATGCCGAGGATCGGAATGGCGCCGTGGATGAGGGGGTTTTCACCATTCGGGGTCTTCATGACCTCGATCTTGCCGCCCTTGACCGCGAACCATGTCCAACCGGAGCCGAACTGGCCGACGCCGTTCTGGATCAATTGTTTTTTCGCCTCGTCGACCGAGCCAAAGGCATCGATGAGGGCCTTTTCGAGCTTGCCGGGGATGGCGCCTCCGCCATTCGGCTTTAGCCAATGCCAGAAGTGGGTATGGTTATAAGCCTGGGCAGCATTGTTGAAGAGCGGCACATTCTTGCCGTGGGACTCCTTGACGATTTCCGGCAGGGGCTTGTCCGCCAAGGGGCTGTCCTTCAACAGGTTGTTGGCGGTGTCGACATAGGCCTTATGGTGCTTATCGTGATGATATTCGAGGGTTTCGCGCGACATGTAGGGCTGTAGCGCATCATAGGCATAAGGCAGGGGAGGAAGCGTGAGAGCCATGTCTACTCCTTATCGGCTTTCAGACGAGAAAACTTGCGCGAGGCCGCATTCTCCCGCCGCGGAAACGGCAGGCCGCCTTTGTCAGGTAGGGAGGCGTGACGGCACGGCAACCTTATACTGGGCAAAGTTGCGGCCTCAAAGCGCGGTCGCGGCCGCACCCAGCTTGGCGTTTCCTTCCAACGCGTTAGCTATACCGCAACGGATGCCGGGCAATGTGACAGGCCCGGTTGAGGTTTGAGTACGTTTAAAACATTGAGGAGCGAGCCATGAAATACGCACTTTTTGGCCTCGGCATGGTGCTCATCGTGGTCGGCGGTTATTTTCTCTATTCGGGCTCGAACATCATCGAAGTCGAGCGCGGCTGGTCGTCGGTCATCGCCGGCACGACGGCGCTGACGGGCGGCATCATCACTCTGGGCCTCGCCGGCGTGGTGCAAAGCCTCGAGGAATTGAAACGGCATTTGGACGGCGCCCCGGCGCGGCCCGAAACGAGCGCACCCGGTCTTGCGACGCAGACCCTGGTGCAGGCGGCCATGGCCCCAGCGACCTTGGCCCCCGCGGCGGTGGCGAGCGCGATCGCCCGGAAATTCAGCCCCGCCCCCGCGGCCGAGGAAGCCGCGCCGCCGGTCGAAGCCGAGGCTCCCGTCCCGGCCGAGGAGACTGCGGCCCGGGCGCCCGATTTTGTTCCCACCCCGCCCGCGAGGGAGTGGCTGCGGCCGCGGCCGAAGTTCAGCCCGCGACCCGCCGCTCCGGCCCCTGCCCCTGCCGCCGCCGAGCCGTCACCGGCTATTGCGGAACTGCGCCGGCGCGTCGCCCAGGACCTGAACCTCGATTGGCCGAGCTTCAATGCGCCGCCGGTTATCCCATCGCCTGAGCCCTTGCCAGTCGAGCCGGAATCGACCGAGGCCGTGACGCCGCCACCGCTGGGTCTCGACGATTTCGCCGACGAGCATGTGGAGATCAGCCGGGAGTCGAGCGCCGACTTGTTTGCCGCACCGGAGAGCCGCGAGACACCGGAAGAAACGCCGCCGCCGATCGCTGCGGCGCCGGAACCAGAGCCCGAGCCCGAGCCGGTCGCGGCGGAAGCCGCCAAACCGGCCTCGAAAGCGATTGGCCGCTATGAGGCGGACGGGACAACCTATGTGATGTTCGCCGACGGCTCGATTGAAGCGCAATCGGCGCAAGGCACACGCCGGTTCAAGTCCATGGCCGATCTTAAAGCGTCTTTCCAATCCTAGGCTTAGGACGGATTTGCGTGATCGCGCGCTTGCAGTCTAGTCGCAGCTCGACTGCAAGCCGCGAAAGTTTTCCAGAAGAGTTCGCAAATCTAGACTAGTGGCTACTTGAATCGCCTAAGGTTTCATTTTATCACGGCTATCGGATTCGTGATGAAAGACGCACATGCGTTGCATTGTTGGGGGCGTCGGCAATATTTTCAGCCGATCTTAGATGATGTCGCTTTTCATTTGTTGTTTTTGGGCAGTACCGACCAGAGATTGAAAGAAAAGGCCTCAAATGAGTGAGACGACAGGGTCCGGCAATTACATCGAATTGGCTGCTGAAATCGTTTCCGCCTATGTCAGCAATAATTCTGTTCCTGCAAGCGATCTTCCCGGCCTGATCCACGAGGTCCATTCCGCGCTTATGCGCGTCACCGCCGGCCATCCGGTCGTCGTCGCCGAGACGCCGAAGCCGGCTGTCCCCGCGAAGAAGTCGATCACCAACGAATTCATTATCTGCCTGGAAGACGGCCGCAAATTCAAGTCGCTGAAGCGGCACTTGCGGACCCAGTACAATATGTCCCCCGACGAATATCGGGAGAAATGGGGCCTGCCGCCGGATTATCCGATGGTCGCGCCGAACTATGCCAAGGCGCGCTCCAATCTCGCCAAGCAGATGGGCCTTGGCCAGCAACGCCGGCGCAAGCGCTAGAGCATCGGACCGAAAAGCGCGAAGCGGTTTTCGGACAAATCCGATGCGATGAAAAAGACTTAAAAGCGCGAGCGATTCAATTTGAATCTCCAACGCTGGCGCCGCGTCCGGAAATTTAGACGACCGTCGCCTCTGCAGCTTGCCGCGCGTCGCGCTTGATACGCTCGACCATCGAGCGGGTGCCATTGGTGCGCTGGCGGGTGAGATGCGCCGAAAGGCCGAGCTGGTCGAAGAGCGCCTGTGCATCCGTGTCGAGAATTTTCGACGCCGTCTTGCCGGAATAAAGCGCCAGGATCAGCGCGACGAGGCCGCGCACGATATGCGCATCGCTGTCGGCGCGGAAGGTAAGGACCGGTTCGCCCTGCCCGCTCCGATCGACCTTGGTTTCGAGCCAGACCTGGCTCGCGCAACCGAGCACCTTGTTGGCATCGGTATGGGCCGTCGCATCGAGCGGCTCGAGCGTGCGGCCAAGCTCGATGACGTAACGATAGCGGTCTTCCCACTCGTCGAGATAGCTGAAGTTGTCGATGATTTCGTCGAGGCTCATGGTCCATCCAGCGAGCAGCGCCGGGGATCAGAACTCCGCCTCGGCGCGCCTTTCATCCATAAGATATTCATGCGGCGCTGTCTTCTCCAGCGCGGGCCTCGCCGTCCGGGCAAAGCGCTCGGGGCGGCGCGGCGGCAAAGGCACGGCGGCGAACCGCGGCATCGGCTTAAGATGTGCCGGCGCGGCCTCGGGGCCTGGCTGTGCCGGGTCGGAAAGCTCTTGGCGGATCGCCAATTTCGAAAGCCGGTTTGCAATGGCGAGGCAGGCGGATGGCGCCGCCGCGCAATGATCGGCGACGCGCGTGGCCGCGGCGCCAAGCCAAGCTTGCGCTATCTCGCCGACAGCTTCGCTCGCGACAGCAGGCCGCGCGGCATCGGGCCGGTGCGGCGCGGCCGTGGGCTGCGCAAAGATGGTGCTGAACACCACCCAGAGCCAGAAGACGCAGCGGATCAGAAAAAACATATTCGTCTCATTCGTCCGGCAAGATTCTAAGCCGATGTCGGATCATAGACCGCGGCGCATAAAAATCGTGCCATTATCGATGCGAGAATTGGCCGATCCGCGTTTACCCTTTGCTGACCATGCCGCCACGTAAGCCGGCGAAAACGGCAACCGCTTCTAAACCATAGCCGGAGAATTCGCCATCTGCAGGGCACTCTCGCCTGGATCGCGGCGCGCTGCGTTTGCGTTTTAGAGGCGCGGCTTAGCGTTCACTTAAGACGGGCCTGCGAATCTATTTCCACGGACGGAAAAGATTCTCTGCGATCGCAACCGATCTTTGCCGCCCGTTCGCACCCGACGCTATTGCGCATTCGGTTGCGTGAAAGCTGGAGTTCGGCGTTTGAGTTTCGCGTTCAGTATTGAGAAGCAGATTGCCTCGCTGGTGCATCCGAGCGTTCTGCCGCGCCAGGCCGAACGCCTGCGCCATGAAACCTTCATTCTTCGCCGCCTCGCAAGCTCGGTGACGGTGATGTGCCTCGCGCCTTTGTTTCTGGCGATCTACGGTGCACCCGTCGTCTGGCATGCGCTCGTCTTTGTCTGGTGCATCGTCCCGATCGGCGCGGTGCTTCTGTTGTCGCGCAGCGGCGATCTCCTGCTGGCGCAAACCATCTGCATCGTCAGTTTCATCGGCGCGGCGACGACGATCGCGGCCGGCGGCGGCCCATGGGAAGCCGCCCTCGTCTGGCTCGTTCTCGCGCCCTTTGAAGGGGTTCTGTCGCAGAATTTCCGGCTCGTGCTGGTTGCCGGCGCGCTGTCGGCCTTGGCGGCGCTCGGCCTGACGTTTGCCGATCATAGCGGCCTTATCCATACCGGCTTTGCGGCCGGCCACGCGCCGCTTCTCGTGCTGCCGGCCATCATCTATGCGACGCTCGCTGCACATGGCCTTGTCACGTTCCAGATCGGCCGCGAAAAATCGGCGCAATTGCGGGCCGACCATTATCGCGCCGTCTATGACACGCTCGAAGATTTGGTCGTCCATCAGGACCGCAACGGCGTCGCTGAATTCATCAGCCCGAACTGCCTCGAATTTTGCGGCCTGCCCGCCGCCGATCTCATGGGCCGCGGCCTGTTCGACCATATCCATGTTGCCGACCGGCCGGCTTTCCTCAAGGCGATTTCCGACGCTGCGGCGACGCCGCATGTCGTCACCGCAACGCTGCGACTGCGCGCGATGGAAACGCGCGGCAAGGCAGGCCAGGAGACGATGTTCCGCTGGATCGAATTGCGGGCGCGGCGCTTTGCCATCGACAGCGAAAATGTCGAGGCGCGGCCCGATCGCGTCGTGTCGATCTTCCGCGACATCACGCAGATCAAGCAGCGCGAACAAGATTATGAGACGACCCGCGCCGCCGCTGAGGAAGCGAGCGTCTGGAAGGACAAGTTCCTTGCCAATGTCAGCCACGAGCTGCGTACGCCGCTCAACGCGATCATCGGCTTCTCCGAGATTCTCGCGAATCAGGAGCTGTCGCCGCAGGACGCCGCCAAGCAGCGCGAGTATGCCGCGATCATCCAAAAGTCCGGCCAGCATCTGCTTTCGGTGGTGAATTCCATCCTCGACATGTCGAAGATCCAATCCGGCGCCTTTGACCTGCGGCCAGAGCCATTCGCCCTGCCGCCGTTGATCGATCTCTCGTGCGATATGGTGAAGCTTAAAGCCACCGAAGGCGGCGTCGAGCTCGTGCGCGCCTATCCCGAAAAGATCGACGAGATCGTCGGCGACAAGCGCGCTTACAAGCAGGTGCTGCTCAACCTGCTTTCGAACGCCATCAAATTCACGCCGCGCGGCGGCCGGGTGACCGTCAAGCTGCGTCCCGATGGCAATCACATCGTCATCAGCGTCGCCGACACCGGCATCGGCATTGCGCCGAACGACCTTGCCAATCTCGGCAGCCCGTTCTTTCAGGCCGGCGCCTCCTATGACCGGCCTTATGAAGGCACCGGCCTCGGCCTTTCGGTCGTGCGCGGCCTTGTCGGCCTGCACGGCGGCACGATCGCGATCGAAAGCGAACTCAACCACGGAACCTGCATCAGCGTGCGCCTGCCGCTCGATTGCCGCCGCCTGCCCGCGAGCAAAACCGGCACGGCGAAGATCGAGACCTTGTCGCGGCGCTCGCGCAGCGATGATCCGCGCGTTTTCAGCAATGAAATGATGGTGAAGAAAATTGCGTGAAGCTCTCGCCCGCAGCGACAACGACTTCCTCGTCGCCGAACCGCGCCGCCGCAAAAAGCCGGCGCCGCGTCCCGGCTGGCTCAGCGCCCTGATCGGTGTCGCCCGTTTTCTGCGCGGCGCCGCGAATTACCCGAACCGGATCGCCGGCGCTTTGCTCGTCGGGCTCGCCGTCGCGATTGCGGTCAATGCGCTCGAACTGCAGACAGCGCGCCATCCCGCGCCGCTCTTCGGCCGGACCGCGACCCTGCCGCAGGCCTTGCCCGAGGCGACAGCCCCAACGCCCGCGCCGGCACCGGCGCCTGCACCAGCCGATACGCCGCGCGTCGCGACGCCGATGTTCCCAGCCACGCCCGCGCCGACCGCTCCCGTGACAGCCGCGCCGGCGCCCCCGACCGATCCGCTCGGCCAGTTCATTCGCCAGGGCGAAGCCGTCCCGGCCCATCGAAGCACCGCGCCGCTGCCTGCCGCGCGTCCCGATGCGATCTCGCAGATCCTGCGCCGGTCCGCCGAAGCGCCTGCGGCGTCGCAACAGCCGAGCCGCACGGTCTTCGCGGTGCAACGCGCTCTGGTGAAGCTCGGCTTCGTCCTAAAGGCCGACGGGATCGAAGGCGACGCGACGCGTAAGGCGATCGTCCAATTCGAGACCGATCACCATCTGCCGCCGCACGGCGATCTCTCGCCCCGGCTCGTGCGTGCACTGCGTGCGGAATCCGACATCGCCATTCCCTGAGCCGCTAGACGCCGCGCCGCCCCGGTTTACGCCGCGCTCTCTCTGGCCTAGGTTGCGTCCCGAGCTTTGGTCAGTGAGAGGCGTAACATGAGCGTGCGTGAACCCCTGCTGAAACCGGTTCCCCTTGCCGATCTGCGGCCGACCCAGATCACCGTCGGCATGCGCGAGGTCAAGGAGAAGCGCAAACGCTGGAAGGAAATGGCCGACTCGAAAGGTTCGGAATTCCTTGGCAAGCACATGATCCCGGTGATCCTCGGGCCGAAGGAACGCCATTACGTCATCGACCATCATCATCTCGGCCTGGCGCTGATCGAGGAGAAGGTCAAAGACATTCTCGTCAATGTCGTCGCCGATCTGAGGACGCTGCCGCAGGAAGGATTCTGGGTCTTCCTCGACAATCGCGGCTGGATGCATCCGTTTGACGAAAACGGTGAGCGCAAGACCTATGCCGACATTCCGAAGGCGCTGACCGATCTCACCGATGACCCGTTCCGCTCGCTTGCCGGCGAACTGCGCCGTGCCGGTGGCTACGCCAAGGACACGACGCCCTTTGCGGAATTTCTCTGGGCCGACGCGCTGCGCCGGCGGATGAAGCGCAAGAACGTCGATGCCGACTTCGACCAGGCAATCGAAAAGGCTCTGGCCTTCGCCAAGAGCAAGGACGCGGACTTCCTGCCCGGCTGGTGTGGCCCCACCGACAGCGATTGAGATTTTCTGCGCGGAGAGAGTTCCTCCGTGCAGCAAAGCTCTTGATTTCCCGTCGCGACGCGGCAAAAGCTCGGCCCAGCCCACCCGGCACCGCGCCAGCGGTTTCGCCGCCCATCGGCCGAACCCGCTCGCACGGCGCCACCTTCCGCTGGACTCCAACATGCCCCACTTTTGCATGCCCCGCTTTTGGCTTCGCCTCTCTGTCTCCGCCCTGTTGAGCGCCACGCTCGCCGGCGCCGCCTTCGCCCACATCCATCACAAGAAAGCCGAGCCGGTTCAGCGCGGCTTCGATGGCACCTATCGGATCAAGATCACCACCACCGACGGGAACAGCAACTGCATCCGCGGCTCTTATGCCGGAACGGTGACGGTCCAGAATTTCCGCGTCGTCGGGGTGAGCGATCCGGAGACGACGGCTTCAGGCGGCATCGAGGATGACGGCACGGTGTCCCTTGCGCTTCGCAAGGCCGACCAGATCGCCAATATCGGCGGCCAGATGAAAGAGCACGGCGGCAAGGGCTTCTGGTCCTCGCCCACCGCGCAATGCGGCGGCCTGTGGCAGGCTGTGCGGCAGGACTAGGACGGACGTCTATTGGGTTGGGGATGCCGGCGCCGCTGGCACGGCGGCCGGGGGCGCCGGTACGCTTCCGGCTTGCGGCAACGCACTCTTGCCATCCGTCGGCGCATTGGCGCCGAGCGGCGCCGCGCCGGCACCAGCCGGCGGCAACGGCGAAGCGGTAACCTGCGTATCCACCGGCCGTTGGCCGAGCACGGCCGTGACATCCTGATCCTGAATCCGCGACCGTCCGATCTGCGCGCCGATCGAGCGCACGACATCGGGAAGATCGGCATAAGCATCATGGTCGATCAGGCCGTCCGACTTGCCGGAGAGGTCGTAGACTTTCACGCCGAGACGCGCCAACGCGATGCGGTCGGAACGCTTGCGCGGATCGAGCGCGCCAACGCGCGGGCGGTCACCCGCGAGTGTCTGCGACAGCGACAGCGCCCGGTCGTCGGCCGAAACCAAAACCGAGAAATGCGAGGCGTCGAGCTCCGACAATTGCGAGCGGAACACCGACAGATCGATGTCCGGCGCCGCGAGCATCACGAGACCGAGCTTGCCATTGAGGCTCGGGCTGCCGGCGATCGCACGCTGACGCAGCGCCTCCATGGTGAGCCAGGTCCCCATGGAATGGGCGAGGATATGGATGCGGCCGATATCGGGCACCTCGCTTAGGTCTTTCAGCAGATTGGCAAGTGAATCGCGTGAGGCGGTGGCGCTTTCGCGCGCTGCCTCGTAATCGAAGACGCTGTTCGTTGCCGGCCAGGTGAAGAGAACCGGAATGCCGCCGAACCGGCCATCGGTGACGATCTGGGCGAGCCGGAAGCGCGCCGCATCGAAGCTCGTGTTGAAGCCGTGGACATAGAGCAGGACGTCGCGGTTCGAGCCGATGCGGCCGGAAATATTGGTCGCAAGCTCGTTGCGGAATTCGGCCTCGGTCATCTCGCGCGTGCTGGCGACCATGATGTGGTGCTGCGGATCGGGCGAACCGAAAGCCGGACGCTCGATCTGGCCGGGATGATGATCCGGCGGGACGCTCAAAATCTGCAGCGAATAGGCAGGGCCGTCCGGCCGCATCTCGTCGCCGCCATGGCCGTCCTGACGGGTCGAGCAGACGAAGGTCAGGATCGAATGCGGCGCGTCAGCGTTCGCCATCATTTCGGTCATAGCCGTCGTCGAGCCGCAGCCGGAGACGAGGCTCGCGACCAGCAATCCCGCTAGAAATGGCAAAAGCTTGAGGCACTGGCGTGCCCGCGGAAAGGCCAACATCGAAAACCCCACGCCGGGCATTTGGCCGAGGGTGAATGACGCCAAAAGGTGACGATAATGGGACGCCCCGCTTGAAAGGGCGAGAGCGGCCAAGCTTTTGCCAGTTTCTTGCTGCGTCCGCGAAGAGGACTAAATTAAGGGTCCGATCGATCTTCGACCCATGCCAATATGACCTCCCGCGCCAAAATCCGCATCGCGACCTCGATCCGTGAGATCGACCCGGCACTTTGGGACGCTTGCGCCAACCCGGCCACTCCCGAAATTCAAGCGGAAGATCAAGACGAACGGTTCAATCCATTCATTTCACACGCTTTTCTTGCCGCGCTTGAGGAATCCGGCTCGGTCGGCCGCAAGACCGGCTGGGTGCCAACCCATGTCGTCGTCGAAGACAAGACAGGCCGCATCGTCGCGGCCGCACCGACCTATCTCAAGGCCCATTCCATGGGCGAATATGTCTTCGACCATGCCTGGGCCGATGCCTATGAAAGCGCCGGTCTCGATTATTACCCGAAGCTCCAGGTCGCCGTGCCGTTCACGCCTGTCACCGGACGCCGGCTTCTCGTTTCGCCGGATGGCGGCAGCGAAGCGCGAGCGGCGCTGATCCTCGGCCTGCGCAAATGGCGCGAAGACACGCAGGCGTCCTCAATCCACGTGACCTTCCCGAGCGAGACTGAATGGCACGCGCTTGGCAATGCCGGTTTCTTGCGGCGGACCGGCCAACAGTTTCACTTCGTCAACAAACAGTACGGCGACTTCGAGAGCTTTCTTTCCGACCTCGCCTCGCGCAAGCGTAAAATGATCCGCCGCGAGCGCACCGACGCATTAGCCGGTAACATCAGCATCGAGCACTTAACTGGCGGCGACATTAGCGAGGCACATTGGGATGCCTTCTTCCAATTCTACATGGATACCGGTTCGCGCAAATGGGGGCGGCCCTATCTCAATCGCCGTTTCTTCAGCGAGATCGGCGCGAGCCTTTCGCCGCATATCCTGCTCATCATGGCGAAACGAAATGGACGCTACATCGCCGGCGCTTTGAACCTGATCGGCAAGGATGCGCTCTATGGCCGTTATTGGGGCGCGATCGAAGAGCACCCGTTCCTGCATTTCGAAGTCTGCTATTATCAGGCGATCGATTATGCCATCGCGCACCGATTGAAACGCGTCGAGGCCGGCGCGCAGGGCGAGCACAAACTTGCGCGCGGTTATGCCGCTGTCCCAACCTATTCCGCGCACGACATCGCTGACACGCGTTTTGCGACAGCAATCGACGATTATCTTACGCGGGAACGTGTCGTCATGGACGAACAGCTTGCCGAGTATGCCGAGCTTGCACCTTTTAAGAAGGGCTGATCATACAGGCACTTAAGGGCGGTTCCGACCTGCGGTTTCTCAAATTTAATTGATCTTACGCGCCGCATCGTATCGAATGCATTTTATTGAAAAACCTAAATTTTCGAATCTTGCATGACAGCCTTTTCGCGGCGCCTTGCCTTGATTATCGTGGCCGCGCAACAAAGAGGAAGGTCATGGCGAACGCCTACGACAACGACAACGTTTTCGCGAAAATCCTTCGCGGTGAAATCCCTTGCTACAAAGTCTACGAAGACGAGGTTGCCCTCGCCTTTCTCGATATTATGCCGCGCATCGACGGCCATACTTTAGTCATTCCCAAATTCCCCGCGCGCACACTTCTTGACGCTGATCCCGATAAGTTGGGTGAGCTCATCAAGCGCGTACAAAAGGTTGCAATCGGCGTGAAGAACAGTCTCGGCGCCGAAGGTATCACCCTGCTGCAAGCCAACGAAAGCGCCGGCGGACAGGTGATCTTTCACCTGCACTTCCACATCATGCCGCGCTGGGAAGGCATGGAATTGAAACCGCCGGCGAGCGCGATGGAAGCGCCCGACGTCCTGGAGAAATTCCAGCACAAGATCGCCGAGGCATTGAAATAGAAAGGGCGGCCGAAGCCGCCCTTTTTGCATTCCTATGGCCTTTCGCTCTCAGCCTTGCAGCGGCACGTTCGGCACGATGCCGGAGGGCTTGGCCTCGCCTTCGGACGTCGTCTCGTCCGAAGCCTCGTCCTCGACGCCCTCGCCCTCGTCCGGCGCGTCCTCGTCCGGCTCGCCTTCGGGGCCGCCGTCGTCGTCATCGGTCTTGAGCTTGCGCGCCTTGGCGCGACGCACTTCCGGCTCCGGCCGCACGCGCTTCTTGCTCGCCTCGACAATGTCCTTCTCCGGGCGCGGCAAAACCGGACCTTCGGGGAAGACGAAGCCGAGCTTCTTGCTGCCATCCTCCGCAGTGACCACGACGACGCGCACATTGCCGCCGTTCTTCAAGCGGCCGAACAGCACTTCGTCGGCGAGCGGCGTCTTGATCGTCTGCTGGATGATCCGCGACATCGGCCGCGCGCCCATCTGTTCGTCATAGCCGTTCTCGACCAGCCAGTTGCGCGCCTCGTCGGTCAATTCGATCGTGACGTTGCGCTCCGCAAGCTGCGCGTCGAGCTGCATGATGAACTTGTCGACGACCTTGGCGACCACCTCCGTCGGCAGATGGCCGAAGGTCACAACCGCATCAAGACGGTTGCGGAATTCGGGTGCGAACATGCGGTTGATCGCCTCCGTATCCTCGCCTTCGCGCTTGGTACGCGTGAAGCCATAAGCCTCGCGCGTCATGTCGGCGGCGCCGGCATTGGTGGTCATGATCAGGATGACGTTGCGGAAATCGATCTGCTTGCCGTTGTGGTCGGTCAGCTTGCCGTGATCCATCACCTGCAACAGGATGTTGTAGAGATCCGGATGCGCCTTCTCGATCTCGTCGAGCAGCAGCACGCTGTGCGGATGCTGATCGATCGCATCGGTCAACAACCCACCCTGATCGAAGCCGACATAACCGGGCGGTGCGCCGATCAAGCGCGAGACCGTATGCCGCTCCATGTATTCCGACATGTCGAAGCGGATCAGCTCCACGCCGAGTGCCGTCGCGAGCTGGCGCGCGACCTCGGTCTTGCCGACGCCCGTCGGGCCGGAGAACAGGTAGGAGCCGATCGGCTTCTCGCCGTCGCGGAGGCCGGCGCGCGCAAGCTTGATCGCCGAGGTCAGCGCCGTGATGGCCGTGTTCTGGCCATAGACCACGCGCTCGAGCGTCTCGATCAGATGTTCGAGCACCTCGGCATCGTCCTTCGACACGGTCTTCGGCGGAATCCGCGCCATGGTCGCAATCGTCGTCTCGATCTCCTTGATGCCGATTGTCTTCTTGCGCTTGGCCTCAGGGACGAGCATCTGGCTCGCGCCGGTCTCGTCGATCACGTCGATCGCCTTGTCCGGCAGCTTGCGGTCATGGATGTAGCGCGCCGCGAGCTCGACTGCGGCCTTCACCGCCTCGTTGGTGTAGCGGACCTTGTGGTAGTCCTCGAAATAGGGCTTCAGGCCCTTCATGATCTCGATCGCATCTTCGACCGACGGCTCGTTGACATCGATCTTCTGGAAGCGGCGCACAAGCGCGCGGTCCTTCTCGAAATACTGGCGGTATTCCTTGTAGGTCGTCGAGCCGATGCAGCGCAGCGTGCCTTGTGCCAAGGCCGGCTTCAACAGGTTCGAGGCATCCATCGCGCCGCCGGAGGTCGCGCCGGCGCCGATGACTGTATGGATTTCGTCGATGAAGAGAATTGCCTTCTTGTGGTTTTCGATCTCCTTCATCACCTGCTTCAGGCGCTCTTCGAAATCGCCGCGATAGCGCGTGCCGGCAAGCAGCGTGCCCATATCGAGGGCGAAGACCGTTGCATCGGCCAGAACCTCGGGAACTTCGCTCTTGACGATCTTGCGCGCCAGGCCTTCGGCGATCGCCGTCTTGCCGACGCCGGGATCGCCGACGAGCAGCGGATTGTTCTTATGCCGGCGGCAGAGCACCTGAATCGTGCGCAGCACCTCGGCTTCGCGGCCGATGAGCGGATCGATCCGACCCTCTTTCGCCTTGCGATTGAGGTTGACGCAATAGGCTTCGAGCGCGCCCTCCTTCTTCTTGGAGTCGCCGTTCTCTTTGTCCTTGCCGTCGCGGCCGTCATCATCCTCGGCCCCGCGCGGCGTCTTGGAGGAATCGGACATACCGGGCCTCTTCGCAATGCCGTGGCTGATGTAGTTCACCGCGTCGTAGCGGGTCATATCCTGCTCTTGCAGGAAATAGGCGGCGTGGCTCTCGCGCTCGGCGAAAATGGCCACGAGCACGTTGGCGCCCGTCACCTCTTCACGGCCCGAGGATTGAACGTGGATGACGGCGCGCTGAATCACGCGCTGGAAGCCAGCCGTTGGCTTGGCGTCCTCACGGCCGTCGCTGACGAGATTGTCGAGCTCCTGGTCGATATAGTCGCGCAGGTTTTTGCGCAGCACTTCGAGATCGACCGAACAGGCGCGCAAGACCGCCGCCGCATCGCTGTCCTCGGTCAAACTCAACAGAAGATGCTCGAGCGTCGCATATTCGTGATGCCGCTCATTGGCGACGGCAAGAGCGCGATGAAGAGTCTGTTCGAGGTTACGCGAAAAAGACGGCATGACGGCTCCGATCTCTATTTCTTTTCCATGATGCATTGCAGCGGATGCTGGTGCTTCCTGGCGTAGTCCATCACTTGGGTGACCTTCGTCTCAGCGACTTCGTAAGTGAAAACACCGCATTCGCCGACGCCATGCTGGTGGACATGGAGCATGATGCGCGTCGCCTCTTCCGGCCCTTTGTTGAAATATTTGCGCAAGACGACCACGACGAATTCCATCGGCGTGTAGTCGTCATTAAGCAGCAGCACGCGATACATATTGGGACGTCGCGTTTGCGGTTTGGAACGTGTGATGACCGCGGTGCCACTTCCCGGTCCGGGGTCACCGCCTTTTTGCTGATCTTTGGCCGCCTTTAACGGCATGCCCTCGCCTCCTGTCGCGCCAAACTGGCACGGAGCCGCCGGAAGCTTCCCGACCGGCACCTCCGGTCAACGCCCGATCATAACTCCGGTTCGCAGCGCTCGCCTAGGCGAAACTGCGCCACGATTACCACTCTCAGCAATTATCTTGCCGATCAATGCAAGATAGAGATAAAACGCGGCGATTCCAGAATAGAGCTGTCATCGCCCAGACAATTTATTCCGCTTTCCTCTTGATTCGGCAATTTTTTACATCGCAATAAAAAAGGCCCGACATATGTCGAGCCTTGAATGCCCTATATGGGCATCTTCAAATTTAGCTGCGTGCGACATTACGGCGGCCGACGCCAACCGCCGTGCATCTACGACTTGGCGCCTTACTTGGCGATGGACGTCACGCTGCTGGCCGCGGACTGAGCCTTGGCAATCGCGCTCTCGACCGGCTTGAAGGCTTCCTTGGCGAGATTGGCGTAGAGTTCGCCGAACTTGGTCGTCTGGGCAACAAAGCCCTCGTAAGCAACCTTGGCATATTCCGACTGGATCTGGATCGCATTGTCGAGCGACTTGGCGCCGACCAGCTTCTCCAAATAGGCCGAGCTCGTCTCGAGCGAGCGCTTGGAATAATCGGTGGCTTCAGCCGCGATCGTCTGGAAACCCTTCGCGAGGGACGCCGCAACGGTGCTCACCGCTTCGAGTTGGTCTTTGCCGAACTTCTGGAATTCCTCAAAATTCGTCGTCGCCATTTTCTGCTCCTTTGACTGACGCATATTGCAGCATTCCAAGCCAAAGGGGCTTCGCGTCGACTAAGCCCCGGCCCACAGGAGCGATATACCGCGTCGCACAAATTGTGTCAATGTTTTTTTGCACCGCAGCATAAAGATTCCCATCCTGGCACGTCAATTTGGAATTCTCTTATCCGCTTTAACCGGCGGGTAACCGGAACATTTTAGCCTCTTTCAAACTATTGACAGGCTGTGCCGGGCTTTTCTCGGCGGCCGGAAGTCTTTGAAGATAAAGGAATAGAGGCGTGATGTTCGAGCGTGGCCTGGCGGGTCGTGGGCGCTCCGTGATCCTTATGAGTTTCGTCGCGTCGCTGCTGCCGGCGCTTGCCAGCCCGGCCGAAGCCCATCATCGCCACCATGCCTGGCATATGGCCCATCACGCCCGGCACAGCCATTTCCGCGTCGTCTTCCATCGCCGGCATTCCGAGCACGTCGCTGAACGGACGGGATCATCGCGGCTCGCCGAGATCGTCGTCGACAGCAATACCGGCCGCGTTCTCTATGCGCAGAACGAGAACGACCTGCGCCATCCGGCGTCGATCACAAAAGTGATGACGCTCTATCTCCTTTTCAAGGAACTCGACCGCGGCCGGCTGCACCTCAATTCGCGGCTGACGATCTCGGCGCATGCGGCAGCACAAGCGCCGACGAAGCTCGGCTTGCGGCCCGGCCAGACGATCGATGTCGACGACGCGATCAAAGCCATCGTGACCAAGTCGGCGAACGACATGGCGGTCGCGATCGCCGAAGCCATCGGCGGCAGCGAAGAGAATTTCTGCGCCATGATGACTCGCGAGGCGCGTGCGCTCGGCATGATGCACACGCATTACGCCGACGCATCGGGCCTGCCGAATGACGAACAGATCACGACCGCCGCGGATCTTGCGATTCTCGGGCGCGCCATCCAGGAACGATTCCCCCGCTATTATCATTATTTCTCGCTGGAGGAATTTACCTACCACGGCCAGCGCATCCGCAACCACAATCACCTACTCGGCCGCATACCCGGCATGGACGGCATCAAGACCGGCTATACCCGCGCCTCGGGTTTTAATCTGCTGACCTCGGTGCATTACCGCGGCCGGGCGATCATTGCCGTCATTATCGGCGGCGCGACCGCGGCAAGCCGCGACCGGGCCATGACCGCGCTCATCGGCCGCGAGATCAACGAAGCCTCGACACGCCACACCGCGCCGATGATCGCCGAAGTTGCGGAAGAGCGCGACAACAGTCCTGTGCGCGAAGAGGCTGCGCGCGAAAACCCTGTCGATGAAAATCATATAAGCGAAAGCCCGGCGCGCGACGCAAGGGCGGCGCCCGTCTCGTCTTGGGCGGCAAAGGCGGAAGCTCTCGGCACGCCCGACGCAAATGACGTGCCTTTGCCGGTCGCGCGGCCGCGGCCGGCTTATATCGCCAGCACGCCGGCCTCGGGCGACGATGTCACCACGGGCAGCGTTCACCGCGTCGCTTTCGACGGCTCGACGGAACGGCCGGAGGCTTCGACCGCGACGCCGTCGAACCTGCACTGGGTCGTCGGCCCCGCGCCGGCGAAAATCTCGGATTCACCGGGCATCAGCGCGAGCGACCTCGCCGCCGCGGGCATCAGTGTCAAATCGCAAACGCGCAAGGACGATGCCGACGATGCGCCACGCGCGCTGCCGCCGGGCTGGATGATCCAGATCGGCGCCACCGACGACGCGGCGAAAGCCGACGCGCTGCTTGCGCGCGCCAAGGCGCGTGGTCTGAGCGCGCTCGATGATGCACATGCTTTCACCGAGAAGGTGCAGAAGGGCGATGCAACGCTCTATCGCGCGCGTTTTGCCGGCCTCGATGCCGACGATGCGCAAGCCGCCTGCCGCAGCCTGAAAAGATCCGGTTTCGCCTGTTTCGCAATGAAGAATTAGGGGAACGATTTTATCATCGTTCCCGACTGAAAAATCGTTTCGCGTATCGCGTGGGAGTTAGTGGTGTCTGCGCATCAGAACGTCCTTGGCCTCGTTGACACGAGCGGCAAGATCCGTCGATCCCCCGTGATCGGGATGCAGTTTCTTTATCAAGGACCGGTGCGATCGCATGACGTCGTCGCGCGTCGCCCCCTTCTGAAGGCCCAGGACCTCATAAGCCTCATCCTCGGACATTATGCCCGGCCGGGCGCCCGCCTGCGCACGACGGCTCCGCGTGTCCGCACTCTCGTTTCGTGCCGCACGCCATCCGGGAAAGCGGCGGTCCAGATAAGCCTCTAGCAGCCGGGCTCCGTCGGGATCTTCGCGCAAACAGAGCGCATGCAACGCCTCGCATTGCTGGCGCGTCATCTGCGCGAGCGATTTGCCCTCGTCCGGGCCGGCCAGAACCGTGCCGCACATGACGCCCGAACTGTGATCGACCTCCATCTCGACGACCGCCGAGCGCAGCCGCGACGTCGCCCCCGCGCCCGCGCCGAAAAGACCGTGCCGCGATTTCGTTGCCGCGCTCACGAGGAGCCAGACGCCGATCGCCGCAAGCACCACCGCGCCGTCGAGGCTGCCGCGCAAAAACGCGAGGCCGGCAAGCAGCAGCACGATCAGGCTGCCGAAACGCCGCAAGGCTTGCGCAAGCGCTGCCGGATTGGCGCGGGTGAAGGCCCGCATGCCGTAAAGCGCCAAATAGAAAACCAAAAAGCCCGCGAGAATATAAGGCATCCGCCTTGCCCGTCTCCGTCCCGACCTAGGTTCCTACGCTCAAGCGCTCTCGGCAAGCGGCTTTACGCGGGTCACAGGCATTTTTATCTGCAGGAACCGTCACAATAAGCCAAGCGCGGCGAGTTCGGTGCGCAGGCTCTCGGGCATTTCGCCAACGTCCTGGTTTGCCAAATCCGGCGGACAATCTTTGGGTTGCAGATAGCGCCAGCCCTGAAACGCGCGGAACGGCCGTGGCATCACCCGCACGATCGCGGCATCGAGCACGAGGCGGCAGCGGCCGATCCCGTCGCCATCGGTAAAGGGCTCGATCGCTTTCAAGCCTTGCCGCGCGGCAATCTGGCCCTTGATGACCCAATAAAGCGAGCCGCCGTCGAGCAAATCCTCGCCGCGCCGCGGCACCATGCGCGTCACATGAAAGGGCGGCTTACGGCGGCTGGCCTGAAAGGCCTCGAGGTCGGCGATCGTCTCCGCGCCAACGCAAAGCTTGAGAAGATGAAGCGTCATTGCCGTAATATGACTGCCACGACCTCTCCGTGCTAGAAGCGGCGCATGGACTATCGCAAGAAATTCATCGTCGCGCCGGACAAAAAGCTGCGCCTCGGCGAGATCGACCCGGACGATACGCGCGATCAGGTTTCGGACTCCGCCGCCGCCGAATTGACCGAGCATTACCGACAGAAGCTCGCCGAGATGCAGACCCTGCTTTATGCCGAGAACAAGCGGGCTTTGCTCATCGTGCTCCAGGCGATGGACGCCGGCGGCAAGGACGGCACGATCTCGCATGTCATGCGCGCCATGAACCCGCAGGGCGTCACCGTCTCGCGTTTCGAGGCGCCCTCGCCGGACGAGCGGGCGCATGATTTTCTGTGGCGCGTGCATATGAAAGTGCCGCGGCGGGGCCAAGTTGGCGTGTTCAATCGCTCGCATTATGAGGACGTGCTGATCACCCGAGTCCACAAGGAGATCGACAAGGCGACCTGCGACTCACGCTACGATCAGATCCGCAATTTCGAGGCGGAGCTTATCGACAACGGCACGCATATCCTCAAATTCTTCCTGCATATCAGCAAGGAAGAGCAGCTTGCCCGTTTCGCCCAGAGGCTCGAAGACCCGCAGCGCAATTGGAAGATCAGCGAGGCGGATTATACCGAGCGCGCCTTCTGGGACGATTACATGGCGGCCTATGAGGCAGCAATCGGCGCAACGAGCGCCAAGCACGCGCCCTGGTTTGTCATTCCGTCAAACCACAAATGGTTTCGCAATCTCGCGATCTCGCAGATCATCGCCGAAACGATGGCAGATTTCGGCATGGAATATCCCAAGCCCATTGTCGATCTCGCCAAAATCCGCCGCGACTATCACGCGGCCGTCGCCGAAGCCAATGGCAAGAAAAAGAAGCAGCACGACGGCTAGCCGCCGCCCGCGATTTTCTAGGCCGGCTGATAGCGCGGTGCAGTGATGCTGGCGAGCAGAACGGCGAGGACGCCAGTCAGGAAAATCCCGTCAAAGGTCCCTGCCCCGCCGATCGAGGCGACCGGCGCGCCGAGATCGGCGACCTTGCTGAGATTGGAGAGGTCCGCGCCGATCAAAACGCCGAGACTGCCACTGACATAAGCGAGCGGGCCGGCATAGCGGCGCGACAGCAGCACCGCGACGATCGCAGTCACGATTGGCGGGACGAAGATCGGCAAGGCGATGCCGACGCCATGCACCGGCGTCGCGATCTGGTGGGTGACGACGGCAACGATCGCCGTGCCGATCGCACCCAGCACCCAAAGATCGTATTTGGTCAGGATGAAGAGCGACAGCAGGACCGGAATCACGCAGCCGCCGACATTGACGGCAAGGATCGTCCCCTGCCAGTCGGCGACCGGCACGATATATTGCACGCCGAAGAAATCGACCTCCTGACCCGAGACGACCGGGCGGCCGTGCAGCCAGACCAGCGGAATATTCACATAGCTACCCGCGAGCGACGCAAACAGCATGAGCAAAGCGGCGGGCGAACTGATCCCGGCGCGCGTATAGGCAAACATCAGCGCGCGGACTTCGATCCAGATGACAAGCAAGAGCAGAACGCCGCCAAGCAGGATGAAGAACGGCAGCGACAGCGGCCAATAAAAATGCATCATCGTCCGGTCTCCCCCGCTTCGCGGGCGCTCTTCAACCGCGGATAATTCGAAGGCCGCTGCGCTCGTTCCGGCGCGATGCTCTAGGCGTCGGACATTCAAATTGAATCATTCGGCGCTTTTAAGTCTTTCTCATCGCATCGGATTTGTCCGAAAACCGCTTCGCACTTTTCGGTCCGATGCTCTAGGCGTCCTCGTATTTGGCGATGTGCCAGCCTTCGGCCATCGCGTCCTCTTGCCAATCCTGATAGGCCGGCAAGGCCATCACTGCGTCCATATAGGCGCGGCTTTCGGCGCTCACCGGCACGTCATAGACATGCAGCCGGTTGACGACCGGGGCGAACATCGCATCGGCGGCGCTGAAATCGCCGAAGAGGAAGTCGCCGCCCGCGCCGAACCGTTGGCGCGCATCGGACCATGCCGCCTCGATCCGCGCAACGTCGGCCACGACCTCTGGCGTCAAATCGCGACGCTTCACGGCGCGGCGCATGTTCATCGGCAGATTCGACCGCAAAGCCTGAAAGCCCGAGTGCATTTCCGCGGCGAGCGAGCGGGCGATGGCGCGCTCTGCCCGCTCGCGCGGCCAGAGCGGCAGATCAGGAAATTTTTCCGCGACATATTCGATGATCGCGAGCGAATCCCAGACCACAAGATCGCCATCGATCAACGCCGGGCAGCGCGCCGATGGCGAATATTTGAGGATATTCGCCCGTGTCGTCTCCTGCGCGAGGCCGATCACGACCTCGTCGAACGGGATCGCGAAATGCCGCATCAGGATAAAGGGGCGCAACGACCAGGACGAATAGGCCTTATTGGCGAGGACGAGCGTGAGAGACAAAACCGGGCCTCATGCGATGTTCAGGGATTTTGCCCAAGCGCCTTGAGCTCGGCGACGGCGGCGGTCTTCTCATCCGCCGAATTGAAGCAGACGTCGGTCGCGTGATGGAACAATTCGATGGCCTCGCTCTTGTCGCCTTGGCTGAGAGAGAGTTCGCCAGCATAGAAACCGACATCACACATCCGGGCTTTCGATATTTTGATATCGACATGCTGTGCCGCCATGATGACGTCATGCGGCGTCATCTGTCCCTCGTAGAGCAGCATCAGGGGCGCCGGCCAAGCGGTCATGTTCAATTGCGTCGAGGTCTTAGCGAGATCGGGCGAGGCCTTGGCGCCGAGCCGCCGCTTCGTCAATTCCAGCCAAAGCTGCGAATAGGAATCGCCCGGATCAAGGCTGACCGCCTGCTGGAAATCCGCCTGCGCCTTCTCCTTGGCGCCGCTCAGAAATTGCGCAATGCCCCGGCCTTTGTAAGACAGCGCATGTTTTGGATCGAGCTTGATCGCCTGATCGTAAGCGTCGATCGCCTTGGGATAATCGACCTTGGACAGATAAGCCTTGCCGAGATTGTTATAGGCATGGGCGTAGCCCGGCTCGAGAGCGGTGGCCTCAGTCCAGGCCTTGATCGCATTGTCGAGATCGTTTTTGGCGAAATAGCCAATGCCGAGAAAGAAGGCTGCGACCGCGCGGTCATGCGTGTCGACGGTCTTGTCGCCGGCGATCTTGCCACAACCGTCGATCGTCAGCTCGGCGTCGCCCTGCTGCTGACAATGCTGGATATCGAGCTGATCGAGCGCAAAGGCCGGTGCCGCCGAAAACGCGAGCGGAATGAGAGCCGCCAACCACGACAAACGCATAAGAACTTCCTTCCCTGATCCGGTCGTGGCTTGGCCGCGACTTGTTGTGTTTCAGCTTGAAATCAAAGCGGATTTATTGGCTTACGCGGCGACGCGCAAGTTGCTTTTCAGTCATGTTCAGGGCGCCGGGAACCAGGCCCCGGTCTTCCCGGTCAGGTGATAGGCCGTCAGGCCGATCCATTCGTGCAGCGCATATTGGAACATGACGAGTTGGGCGGTGCCGAGATTGAACCAGGAATAGTCGCGATTGTCGCCGAGCGTCATATAATCGGTCGGATAGGCGATGACGTGATAGCCGAGCTTGCGGAAAATCCCCATGGCGCGGGGAATGTGCCAGGCCGCGGTGACGATGAGGAACGTGTCGCTTGGCTGCGGCTTGATCAGCGCGCGGGTGAAAAGCGCATTTTCCCAGGTGTTGCGCGATCTCGTCTCAAAGGTCATTCGGGCCGGATCGATGCCCAATTCGGTCCAGAGCTCGCGCACGCCCGCCGCTTCATCGGCGCCGCTCGGGCGCAGGCTCGACGAACCCCCTGTGAAAATGAGCCGGGCGGTCGGAAAGCGCCGGGCAAGGACGGCGCCTTGGGTCACCCGCCCCCCAAGCGCCATCAAGACCGGCTCGTGACGCGAGGCGCTCAGGTCCTCGTCGAGTGCACCGCCTAAAACGATAATTCCCGTCGGCGCCGCCATGTTCGCGGCCGGCAACGGAAACCGATCCTCGATCGGCCGCAACAGGAAGGAGCCAAGCGGGGAGAAACTTACGATCCCGAACAGCACGAGCGACGCGATGCAGAGGCCGCGCCCCAGCCGCGACCATGGGCTGAAGCTCAGCAGCACGCCGATCAAGCCCAAAATCAGCAGGAAATTGAACGGCTCGACCAACGCCCAGAGCAGCTTGGAGACGACGAAAAACATAGCGCTCCCGCGGGCTGAAACCCCTAGCCCTGTTCAGGCCCAGCTTCATCTAGCGCGGAATCATCCTCGTCGTCATCCGGCCGCACCGGCAGAGCATAGGCGCCATTGAGCCAGCGGTGCAGATCGATATCGGCGCAGCGGCGCGAGCAAAACGGGCGGTCCGCCTCGCTCGCCGGCTTGCCGCAGATCGGGCACAGGCGCGTTTTCTTATCCGCGCGGCTCTTCTGATCGACCTTTTGCATGGCACGCATCACTCAAACGCGATTGAGCCAGAAGAACTGGGCCGGGAACCCCTCGCCGGCAAGCAGGGACAAGGTCTCATAGAGCGGCAGGCCGACGACCCCGGTATAGGAGCCGACAAGCTTGACGACAAAGGCGCCCGCTAGCCCCTGGATGGCATAGCCGCCGGCCTTGCCGCGCCATTCGCCGGAGGCAAGGTAGGCCTCGAGCTCGTCCGAGGTAAATCGTTTGAACCGCACCCGGGTTTCGACCAAGCGCCGGCGCCGCCCGCCTTTCGGCGTGATGAGCGTGACGCCGGTATAGACGCGGTGCACCCGGCCCGAGAGCAGCCGCAAGCATTGCGCCGCCTCATCGACCACTTCGCATTTGGGCAGGATGCGGCGCCCGACCGCAACCACCGTATCGGCGGCCAGCAGGAAAGCGCCGTCAAGCTCCGACTGCTTGGCCGCAGTTTTGGCGGCGGCCTCGGCCTTTTCGGCGGCGAGACGCGCCGCCAAAGCGCGCGGCAGCTCGCCGCGATTGGGCGCTTCATCAAGATCGGCGGGGATCAAAGCGTCGGGGTCAAGCCCGATCTGCTGCAGAAGTTCGAGCCGGCGCACAGAGGCTGAAGCGAGGATCAGCTTGGGCCGCCAGGGTTTGCTCTCGCCGCTCACGGCCGCTGCCCGGATTACTTGAAGCGATAGGTGATGCGACCCTTGGTGAGGTCGTAGGGGGTCATTTCGACAAGGACCTTGTCGCCGGTCAAGACACGAATGCGGTTCTTGCGCATTTTGCCCGCCGTATGAGCGATGATCTCGTGGTCGTTCTCGAGCTTGACCCGGAAGGTGGCATTCGGGAGCAGTTCGGTGATGACGCCGGGAAACTCAAGTAATTCTTCTTTCGACATTTGATTCCTTCTGCTGAAGTCCGCCGCCGCGGCTTCACAATACAAGGCGGCGCGGACCCTAATCGAGAACGGCTGATTTGTGAACTGCCGAGGTTGCTTTGTACATTTAGGCTTTGGCCGCGTCCTGCGCGACAAAATCCCGATATTTCAACACCGCAAAGGGGATGGTGGCGAGATAGATGAGGCTGGAGCAGGCCAGGACTTCCATGGGGAAAGTCGCGAGCAGCAGCACGAGGGCGGCGATGGCGAAGAGGACGACGAGCACATAGTCGCGCGGGACGCGGCCGATCTTCTTGATCGAAAAATGCGGGATCCGGCTCGCCATCAGAAACGCGATGAACAGCACATAAGCAATCTCGAACGGCGCGAGGGCGCGCGTCGGCGGCAGGGCCAGAAACGAAAAATTGAGATAGAGCGGCAGGAGGCCGAGGATGGCGCCGGCGGGCGCCGGCATGCCGGTAAAGAAATGCCGCTCCCAGGCCGGACGGTCGGGCGCATCAAGCGAGACATTGAAACGCGCCAGCCGCAGCGCACAGGCAATGGCGAAGACGAGCGCCGCGAACCAGCCGAGGCTCTTCATCTGATGCAGGTTCCAAAGATAGAGGATGAGCCCCGGCGCGACGCCGAAATCGACGAAATCGGCAAGCGAATCGAGCTCGGCGCCGAAACGCGTGGTGCCGCGCAGCGCCCGCGCCAGGCGGCCATCGAGACCATCGAGGACCGCGGCAATGATGACGACGAGAACGGCGACCTGAAACTGCCCTTCGAGGGCGAAACGGATGCCCGTCAGCCCCATCGATAGCGCCAGCAGCGTGACGAGATTGGGCAGGATGATGCGCAGCGGCACCGGCCCGATGCGGCGGCCACGCACGAGACCGAGCCGGCGCTCGGGCCGGCCGGCCGGCGGCATCTCGGAATTCAAAGAGAATCGACGCGGCGAAGGATCGCTCATCCGTCTCTCATAGAGCAAAAGCGCGCCGGGGGCATGCTGCGAAAAAAGCCGCCCCAGCTTTTCGTGAAAAGCACGTTCTACATCCTTGAATCCAAAAGAAAAACAGGCCTTTAGCCGGTTTTGAACAACCGCGCCGGCGCCGCCGCATCGAAATCGGCCAGGATCGTCTCCCCGGCGATGGCGCGCATGCCGATCGCCGCCAAGGCCCGCGCACCATGCGGCAGATAGACATCGACGCGCGACCCGAACCGGATCAGCCCGAAGCGCTCGCCGGCATCGAGGCTGTCGCCCTGCGAAGCAAAGCAGACGATCCGCCGGGCGATGAGACCGGCGATCTGGACGACGCCAACGCGCCCGGCCGACGTTTCAAGCACGAGCCCATTGCGCTCATTGTCTTCGCTCGCCTTGTCGAGATCGGCGTTGAGAAACACGCCAGGCCGGTAGACAATCTTGGTGATGCGCCCGTTCATCGGCGCGCGATTCACATGAACGTCGAAGACTGACATGAAGATCGAGATGCGCAGCACGGGCTCGGGGCCGAGGCCCAGTTCCGGCGGCGGCGCGGCGGGACCGACCGCCGAAATCGTCCCGTCCGCCGGCGAGACGACGAGATCTTCGCCCTGCGGCGTCACCCGGACCGGATCGCGGAAGAAATAGGCGCACCAGAGCGTCAGCACCAAGCCGATCCAAAACAAAGGATCGAAAATCCAGCCGGCGACCAGGGTGACCACCGCGAAGATCGCGATGAAAATATAGCCTTCGGGATGGATCGGCGGAATCTGCTTGCGGATCGATTCGAGGACGCTCATGGGGTCGGGTCTCGCGATGGAGGGCGCCGCGACGGCTTAACCCAGCGCGACGTCTTCGTCATCCTCGGCGTAGGAGCGAGGCTCGATCTCGGCCGTGGTGGGGCGTGGCGAAGCCTGTTCCTCCTCGGCGGCGCGGCGCAAGACCTCTTCGGCGCGGCGCACCTCGTTCTGGCGGTTCCACATCGCGGCATAGATGCCGTTTTGCGCGAGCAGCGCCGCATGCGCGCCGCGCTCGACGATCCGGCCCTGGTCGAGCACGAGAATCTCGTCGGCATTCACAACCGTCGAGAGCCGGTGCGCGATAACGAGCGTCGTGCGTCCTTTCGAGACACGGTCGAGCGCATCCTGAATCTCGCGCTCGGTAAAGCTGTCGAGAGCCGAGGTCGCCTCGTCGAGAACGAGGATCGGCGGACCCTTCAGGATGGTGCGGGCGATGGCGACGCGCTGCTTTTCGCCGCCGGAAAGCTTCAGCCCCCGCTCGCCGACCTGCGCCTCATAGCCGCTCGGCAAGCTTTCGATGAAGCGGTCGATCTGCGCGAGCCGTGCCGCTTCCTTCACATCGGCATCGGTCGCATCGGCGCGGCCGTAGCGGATATTGTACGCGATCGTATCGTTGAAGAGCACGGTATCCTGCGGCACCATGCCGATCGCGGCGCGCAAAGATTGCTGTGTCACCGCCTCGATATTCTGGCCGTCGATGGTGATCACACCCGATGACGGCTCATAGAATCGGAAAATCAACCGCGAGATCGTCGATTTGCCGGCGCCGGACGGCCCGACAATGGCGAGCGTCTTGCCGGGCGGAACCTCGAAGCTCACACCCTTCAGGATCTCACGCTCGGGATCGTAGCTGAAATGAACATTGTCGAAGCGCAGGTCGCCGCCCGAAACGGCAAGCGGCTTCGCCCCCGGCTTGTCGGCAATCTCCGGATATTCGCCGAGAATGCCGAACATCATTTCGAGATCGATCGTCGCCTGGCGGATGTCGCGATAGATCGACCCAAGGAAGTTCAGCGGCTGATAAAGCTGGATCATCATCGCATTGATCAGCACGAAATCGCCGACGCTGTTATGGCCGGCGCGAACGCCGACAATGCTCATCGCCATCACGACGGTAAGGCCGAGCGAGAAGATCAAGGCCTGGCCGAAATTGAGAAAAGTCAGCGACGTATAGGATTTGATGCTGGTCTGCTCGTAGCGCGCCATCGACCGGTCATAGCGCTCAGCCTCGCGCGCCTCGGCGCCGAAATATTTGACCGTCTCATAATTCAGGAGCGAATCGAGCGCCTTGCTGTTGGCGTCGACATCGCTCTCGTTCATCGTCCGGCGGATGCCGATGCGCCAATTGGTGGCGGCGAGGGTGAACGCGGTATAGGCCGCGATCATGCCGGCGACGGCCAGCGTATAGCGCCAATCGAATTGAACGAAGACGACGGCGAGGATCAGCAAAAACTCGATCGCCGTCGGCATCGCCACAAGCACGACCGTGCGCACGATCGTCTCGATCGCATTGCGGCCGCGTTCGAGGATGCGGGTCAAGCCGCCGATGCGCCGCTGCAGATGAAAGCGCAGCGACAGGAAATGCAGATGCACGAAGACGTCGTTGGCGAGGCGGCGCACGGCATGCATCGCGACATCGGCGAAGACCGCATCGCGCGCTTGCGTGAAGGCCGCCATCGCAATGCGCAGCAACCCATAGAGCAAGGTCAGCGCCAGGGGGCCCGCGACCCAGCCGAGAATCTGATGCGGCGCGTGATGGCCGGTCAGCCCATCCGTCGCCCATTTGAAGGCATAGGGCACCGCGACCGTGACGAGCTTGCCGATCAGCAGCAAAGCAAAGGTCGCATACATCCGCATTTGCAGATCGCGCCGCCCGCTCGGCCAGACATAGGGCCAGAGCTTGCCCCAGGTTCCCGAAAGCGCCGCTAAGCCCGCCGTTAAAGTGTTGGCCCCCCACGATCTGCGCGCGGACGACACATTGGGATTTGGTTGCAGCATGGTCCTCTTGAGGGCGATTGCGCCGGCGCGCCGGGCCACGATTGGCCACGCATTCGCATATAGGCGCTCGCCGCCATATCGCTACGGCCGCGCCACGGCGCAGCGCGGCGATTTCCTCGAATTGCCGATCTTCCGCCGGCTATTGTTTTTGCGGCGGCACCACGAAAACCTGGCCCGGGTAGATCAGGTTCGGGTTACGGATCTGCGAGGCATTCGCCTCATAGATCACCGTATAGCGCGTGCCATGGCCCAAGAGCTTGCGGCTGATGCGCCAGAGGCTGTCGCCATGGATGACGGTGTCGGTATCGATCCGCGGCACGACGGCATCATTCGCATTTGCGACCGGCGACGCCGCGGCTTCATGGATCGGCGCCGGAGAGCTCGCCGGCGCTGGCGCAGCGGAGGGCGCTGCAGATGCCGCTGCCGCCGGCGGCGTCTCCGCCGTGGCCGCCGCGCCGGGTTGGGGCTTGGGTTCCGCTTCGGCGACGAGAAGCGGCACGTCAAACCCGACTTCGGCGCGCGCCGCCACCTTTTGCGCCGCATCGAGCGCATCGGCGCGCAATGTGTAATGGCCTGCCGCCAGCCCCTCTTTGACGGTCAACGACCAATGGCCGTCCGCCGCGGCGGTCAGATCGGTGATGTGGGTGCCATTGAGATACATGCGCAAATGCTCGCCCGGCGGCGTCGCCATGCCGGTGGCATAGAATCCGTCACGATCCACCTCGGCCGTCTTGAAGCTGACCGAGGGCTTCTGCACAGCGCCGGGCGCCGGCGGCGGATTGGCGGGCGGCGCGGCCGTATCGGCGATGATTTTGGTTGGCTTGCCCGGCTCGGCGACCGCAACGACGAGGTTCTTCTGGCCCTTCGCCGGGACGGACACGGTGACGACCTGGGTCGAGACGCGCGGCGGCTTGCCCGCCTGTTCGCTGCGCAATCGCAAAT
>Ga0153954_1000460_pt1 | contig 32565 bp, 27 predicted proteins | sample TSFL038MetaG_FD_102277 | JGI IMG/M metagenome (GOLD analysis project Ga0153954, IMG submission 102277) | Attine ant fungus gardens microbial communities from Florida, USA - TSFL038 MetaG | ecosystem: Host-associated > Fungi > Mycelium > Unclassified | place: USA: Florida, Wekiwa Springs State... | reverse complement strand
GCTCAGGAAATGATCGTCAAGTCCGCGTTGGGCGGCAATCCGCAATGACCCTTCATGCGGATCTGCAAGCTGGATATTCCCCTTGTCGGCTCCGGCCAGGTCAATTGCAGCGTCGAGAATTTCGGCAAGGCACTCATCGAAGTTCTCTCCGGCGCGGACGCACCGGTTCCCGATCTCCTGGAGCCGGCTCATGGCCCGCACGTCGCTCTCGATCAACTGCTCGTATCGTCGCCGAAGGCTCGCAAGTTTCAGATTGGCTGCGACCCGTGCGAGCAGTTCGCGCGCGCCGAATGGCTTGGTGAGATAATCATCGGCTCCGGCTTCGAGGCCCTCGATTCGAGCCTCTTCGCCCGCACGTGCAGACAGGAGAACAACAGGAAGACGAGCCAACACCGGATCGGCTCGGACTTCATTCAGAAGAGCCACCCCGTCGAGCCGGGGCATCATGATATCACTGAGCAGAATGTCGGGAAGCTGCCGGCGCATGGAGGCCAGTGCTTCGCTGCCATCAGCTGCCATCCGTACGTTGTAGTGGGGTGTAAGCAGCCGGGCGAGGTACTCTCGCATGTCCGAATTATCGTCGGCGATGAGGACGGTCCCACGTGCGCCTTCTTCCGCGGCTGCTCCTAATGGCTCAGTGACAGCGCCGCGATCATCGCCGATACGTAAACTGGCTTCTCGGCCTTCGTGCGTGCCATCCTCCGAAAGCCAGCGTAGCGCTTCCTCGACATATGGCTGGGCGCCGATTGCCGTGGCTTGCAACGTTCGCACGGCCTCACGGCGCTCCACCGGCAAATGAGAGCTGCCGAGCGGGATATGGACTTTAAATTGCTTCCAGCACCCACTTTGCTTTCGACCTCGGCTGAACCGCCGTGAAGCTTTGCGAGCTCAAGAACGAGGGCAAGACCGATGCCGGTCCCCTCGTGGCTGCGGCCGCGCGTTCCTTCTATGCGATGGAAGCGTTCGAAGATGCGTGGCAGTTCGTCATCGGGGATGCCAATCCCGGTATCCTTGATCTCCAGCGTTGCTCGGTTGTTTTCCGCCTGCAAGCGTACAGTGACTGTGCCTTCAAGGGTGAATTTGAAGGCGTTGGAGATGAGATTGAGAACAATCTTTTCCCACATATCGCGGTCGACCCACACCGGGCTTCCCAAGGGCGGGCAATCCACAACGAGTTGCAGGCCGGCTTTTTCCATCGCCGCCCGAAACTCGCCTGCCAGTCCGCTTGTGAGTGCAGCGAGGTCGACGGGCTCATAGCAAGCCTGCACTCGACCTGCCTCGATGCGTGAAAAGTCCAGAAGCGTGTTTACAAGACGCAGAAGCCGCAGACCACTCCGGTGCGCGATCGCGAGATCGCCTCGATGTTGCGGCAGGGTTGTGGGATCGGCTCCCAGAGCCTGCTCGAGCGGACCCAGCATCAACGTCAGCGGCGTTCGGAACTCATGACTGACGTTTGACAAAAAAGCTGTTTTGGCTCGATCAATCTCGGCGAGCGATTCCGCCCGCTTCCGCTCTTCCTCATAGGCGCGCGCATTCGCAAGACTCGTTGCTATCTGCGCGGCCATCAATTCGAAAAAGCCGCGATATTGATGATCGAGCCGGAGGTGCGAGCTGACTCCCGCGACAAGGAAGCCGGAAAGACTGCCGGGTTTATTTGAGCGCAACGCCAGCATCACCGCCGTTTGGGGCGGCTCATTCCAGGGCCCGGTGGGCACTGCGGGAAAGTGGTCCTCAACATCGTCGATGACAATCATGTCCTGGCGGACCAGGAGCTCTGCTATTGGCCAAACCGGATCGGCGGCTTCCGATGAAATCTGGGGTGCACCCACGACGCTCCCATCTTTCGCCCCAGCCATTCCGACAAGGCGTGCTTCGCTTTCGGTATCAAGCAGATACAGAAGCGCAAACGGAACATCCTTTGTGTATTGCGACAGAACGTTTGCGGCCAGCTCACAAGCTTGTTCAGCCGTCTTTGCGTCTCCAGCACGCGAGCCAAGGTCGCGCAGTATTGCAAGACGCCGCTCACCGATAACTTTCTCGCTGATCTCGTGGACAGTGGCCAATACGCCGCCGATGCCCCTTGAGGCGGTTTCGTCCGGTACCGGACTGTAGGCTACCGTGAAATGCGTCTCTTCAAGAAAGCCGTTGCGGTTCAAGTGGAGCTCAATGTCGTCCATCCATGTGGATGGTCCGCCTTCAAATGGGGCGTCGATCAAAGGCTTCAGGACGGACCAGATTTCAGACCAGACTTCGCTAACCGGTTGGCCGAGCGCAACCGGATGCTTGGTACCGAGAATGGGCCTGTAGGCGTCGTTGTAGATGGATATGTATTTCGGTCCCCACCAGAGAAGGAGTGGAAACCGATTGGAGAGCATAAAGCTCACCATCATGCGCAAGCTTTGCGACCAGTTTTCTGCGGGACCGATTGCCGTTTTCGCCCAATCGTATGCGCGAATGAGACCCGCCATTTCGCCGCCACCCCACCGCAGGCCGACATCGTCCGGCATTCCGGACAGCGGTCCCAACCGCGACTTGGCGGCTCCCGCTTCAGATGAGCTCATGCCCCGATCTGCTCCCTGATGTCCTGCTAGGCACAACTCAAGCGAACCGACAATTCGCTGCCAGGGTCAAAGTTCCCCTTTGTGCTAACCCATTGGTGATTCTTGCAGAAGAGCCCCTTCCGTGATTACCATTTGTGGCTCGTCCAGGTCGGACGCGGGAGATTGCCATGGCCCTCTTGAACCTCGACGTGCCAGACCAGGCGCCGCTCCTGGAATCGTTTCTTGATCTGGATCAGGCGATTCTTGACGCGCTGCCGATGGGTATCTCTGCCTGCGATACCGACGGCTATCTCCTTCGTGTGAACCGGCAAGCACTTCGTCTATGGGGCAGACCTCTCCGCTCGCTTGATCCGGCCCAGCGGTTTTTCGCATCCTTCCGCATCGAAAACCTGCAAGGTGAGCCGCTCCAGCCTGAGCAGACGCCGATGGCCAAGGCGGTACTTTCGGGTGAAATCTTCGAGGGGACCGAAGCCATCATCCAAAACGCAGATGGGAAGCGCTGGGTGGCGCCTCTCAACGTGGCTCCGCTTCGTGACAAAGATGGTGGGATTGTCGGCGCTATTACCTGCTTCCAGGATGTCACGCGAGAACACGACATGCGGATCGCACTGGAGCGTCAGCAGCGTACTTTTGATCTTGCCATGATCGCCTCCAAGATGGGCACCTGGCGTTATACGATGGCCGATAACATCTGCATTTACGACCAAAATGCGCAGCGACTTTACGGACTTACGGAGCCTCGTTTCCTCCACGACGAAGAGGGCGTCAAAGCCAAGTTTCATCCCGACGACATGGATATCATGTGGGCTCGAGTGGCAAAGGCACTCGATCCGACCGGCGACGGCCGATACGACGTCGAGTATCGGGTGAAGCAGCTGGATGGAAGCTGGCGTTGGCTGAGCGCCTGGGGACTTGTCGAATTCGAAGGTGAAGGCGCTGAGCGCAAGCCCGTTGCGATCGCGGGTGCGAGTCGCGACCTCACTGATCTCAAGCAGGCGCAAGAATTGCAACGCCTCCTCAACAACGAGCTTAGCCATCGAGTCAAGAATACCTTGGCCACCGTGCAGTCCATCATTTTTCAGACCTTGCGGGGAGCTAGCGACATGCAAGCGGCTCGTCGAATTCTTGAGGGGCGCATAGTGTCTCTCGCGCGGGTCCATGATCTCCTTACCGAGCGGAGCTGGTCGGGCGCGCATCTGGGAGAAGTGGTTGCCCGCGCCATGGCGCCTTTCGAAGCTGGGCAGATTACCTTCGGTGGTCCTGTGCTGGAATTGTCGCCTAAGCAGGCGTTGGCCCTTTCATTGGCTCTGCACGAACTCGCGACAAATGCGGTAAAATATGGCTCACTATCGTGTCATGACGGGCGGGTTGAAATCGCCTGGGAGGCCAATGCCGATCAGCTACATCTGAGTTGGCGGGAAAGTGGCGGCCCGCCAGTAGTCCCCCCTTCGCGCCGCGGTTTCGGAACCCGTCTGATCGAAGCCGGAGCGGTTCGAGACATGGAGGGCCACGCCCGTTTGGAGTTTGCTCCTGACGGCGTGCGCTACTTGATTACAGCGCCTCTCTACAAGGGATCCGCATAGCTTCCGATCAATTTGGTGAAGCGGCGAGTTCACTTTGCAATCGAGCAAATCGAATGTTTGTCGTGCTTGGATGTTTTAGCTGTTGGTTGCGCACTGGTAGTTCCACCGCTTTCGCGCCGTCTCAGGTCTAGCTGATCAGTCCCGACCTCCCACTCAATCTGAACCCGCCCCCTCAAGGCGCGACAGTGACCGTAGTCACTTCATTCGTGGCCGGTTCGTGCAAGCCAGTGAAAGGGCCAGTGAATGCTTGGGCATACTTCCAGGGCCAGGCCCACTGAACGTGATCTGACTAGCTTCGAGGGGCGCCATAAGGCGGGCGGCCACATCTCTCAGATAGACGCCTAACCAACTGCGTTCGGTGAAGAGGCCCATAAATCCATCGAGGATCGAATTAGATGACGGTAGCGCCAACCTACATCAGCCGCCGCGGCCAAGTCGTATAACGATACTGTCCGTCAACAGCGCTTCGCCGTCCGCCGAACCCGATTGCCATAGGTTTTCGCCCTCGACAAGCACGGGCGTAGGGATTTCAACGTCACCGAAGTTGGCGACAATCTGCAAAGTATCGCCGGAGGCCGTCTTCCAGCGGATGTCTAATCCTCCGGTTCGCGAGCTCTTTCCAAGCAAAGTCCGTTCAGCAGAAACGAAGCCGGCCTCGATCAACGGCACGATCTTCTCACGTCGGATGCGCAGCAACTGAGCCGTCATTCCCCGGAACTTGAGGCTGACTGGAGAGCGCTCGATAGCCTTCCAATCCAGTTTCGACGCAAGAAAGGTTTGCTCATCGCAGGGGTCCGGAATTCTGGCGCGCATTTCAGGCGTCGAGAACGCCGTGAAATGCGCGAACTCCTTTCGCCGTCCCTCCCGCGTCAACTCAGCCGCTTCGCCGGACCAATCCGCAAAGAACAGGAACGGTGTGTCTACTCCCGCCTCTTCTCCCATGAACAGCATTGGAATGTGCGGACTGAGCAGCACCAGCGCGAGCGCCTGACAGAGTTTTTCCCGACTGACCAGCTTCGGCAATCGCTCGCCAAAGGCGCGATTGCCGATCTGATCATGGTTTTGTGCGAAGAAGATGGTGGCCTCGGGCGGGAGATGCGCACTCGGCTCGCCGCGCGGCTCGTTGTGAAGCGGAAAAATTTCGCCCTGATAAGCGAATCCTTCGGTCAAGGAGCGTGTGAGGTGCTCAAGCGGCTTGTCGGCGAACGCACGATAGTAGCCCTCATTTTCCCCCGTGAGCAGGACGTGCAGCGCATTGTGAAAGTCGTCGCCCCACTGCGCGTCATAAAGCTTCACCTGCCCTCGTTGTCGTTCAAGCAGATGGGCCTGGTTCGCTTCGTTCTCAAGCATCAGGTGCACGCGGCGGCCCGGCAATTCGTGACGCACTGTCTCGGCGAGCTCGATCAGAAAGTGACGATCGGAGTCGTCCTTCAGCGCGTGGACGGCATCGAAGCGCAGGCCGTCGAAGCCGTAATCACGCAGCCACATCAACGCATTCTCAGTGAGAAAGTCACGGACGAACGCGCCTTCGCGGCCCTCCAGGTTGACCGCAGGTCCCCACCCGGTCGTATGGCGCGTCGTGAAGAAGCACTCCGCATAGCTATGCAGATAGTTCAGCTGCGGGCCGAAATGGTTATAGACCACGTCAAGGTAGACCATGATGTCGAGGGCGTGAGCCGCCCGCAAAAGCCGCTTGAGATCCTGTGGCCGCCCATAGCGGGCATTCGGCGCGTTCAGCAGTACACCATCATAGCCCCAATTGTGCCGGCCAGGGACGTCATTGAGCGGCATGAGCTCTATCGCGGTGATGCCGAGATCACGCAGGTAAGGCAGCCTGCGCTCAACGCCGGCATAGCTCCCGTCCTCGCTAAAGGTGCCGACGTGCAGCTCATAGATCACGATCTCCGCCCAAGGGCGGCCCGGATAGAGGATGGAGTCCCGTAGCGCCGCCGTATCGATGACTTCGCTCGGAGCTCCGACATCGTCCGGCTGGAAAAACGAGGCGGGATCTGGGACGACCAGGTCTTCATTGATCCTGAACTGATAGCGTGTCCCGGCGTGAGCAGTCGGACTCAGCAACTGATGCCAGCCATCGCTGTCACCCGACATGCGCCGCGGCGGCCGATTGGCCTCGAGCAATTCGACAAATCGTGCGGTCGGCGCCCAGAGATTGAAAGTGACCCCACCACCGACAATCTCTGGACCGTGGCGCCGGATCTGCCCAGCTGCTCCTAGTCTCTGATCCAAGCCTCTAGCCTTTCACGTTTATGTTCACGATCGGGCTTTGGCGAGACCTCGCGGACATCTCAAGTCGCTTTACGATCGCTTAAGCACATGGACGAGAAAGCTGGCGTCAGCGCAATCGTTCCTCGCTAGGGCCGCGCTCCAGGCCGCTTTGTCTCGGCAGGCTGCTTCTCTTGACAGATCACGCCTCCATCCCTCAAGCGCGAAGGGCTGTGTACACTTTTGGACGCAGAAGGAAAAAAGCGTAATCTGCTGCGGCTCTTAGGAACCATTGCTGCGCCGCAGAATTGCTTCGATGGTGCTTCAGGGGAAGCGCATCTGGAATCCAAAAAAGATGGTTGGCATAGACCACCTCGGCCGGCGGGCGTAGCGAATGCGAATCCTTTTCGCGACGCCCGAAGTATCAGACTTCGTTCAAGTGGGCGGTCTTGCCGCTGTATCGGCGGCTCTCCCACGTGCCTTGCGCGATTTTGCTGACGTACGCGTCATCATCCCAGGCTACCCCGCGGTCCTGCGCGGCCTTCAGGACCTCAGGACTGTCGGCCGGTGCCAGCCCTTTGCGGCTCTTCCGGCCTTCGAACTTAGTCTTGGCCATACCGCAGACGGCCTGAGCTATTATGTCGTTCGTTGCCGAGAGCTGTACGAACGAGACGGTACGCCCTATGCCGATGAGGGTGGGGCAGACTGGCGCGACAATAACGTCCGCTTCGCAACGTTCTCGTACGCGGCCGCGCAACTCGCGAGGGGCTTAGTCGACAAAGACTGGCAGGCCGACCTGGTCCATGCCAACGATTGGCAATGCGCGCTGATTCCAGGCTATCTGGAATGGCACTACGCGCACATTCCAACGGTCTTCACAATCCACAATCTCGCGTATCAAGGCGTCTTTGATCGGAGTTCGCTCGCCCCGCTTGGTATCCCTGAAACCAGCTTCAACATCGATGGCGTCGAATTCTACAATCGCGTGTCTTTCATCAAGGCAGGCCTGGTCTACGCTACACATCTGACGACGGTCAGCCAGACCTATGCGAGGGAAATCACCACCGCCGAGTTCGGGTGTGGTCTCGAAGGACTGTTGCGGCAACGGTCAGATCGAAACCAATTGTCAGGCATCTTGAACGGGATCGACGAGAGCTGGGATCCGCGAACGTGCTCGTCGCTGCTTCAACCGTTTGGCGCGGGCGATTGGACGGAACGCTCGTTGAACGCCGACGATGTCAGAGACCAGTTTGGTCTGGCAGTGTCGAGAGGACCGCTGTTCGCCTTGGTCGCGCGCCTGGTCCATCAGAAGGGTGTCGACCTCGTCATCGAAAGCGCCAAGGCGATCGTTGACGCGGGCGGCCAGATCGTGGTCACCGGCAAGGGCGAGCCGCGTTTCGAGGAGGCCCTGCTCCAGGCCCAGGCGCGCGCGCCGCAGTCGATTGCCGTCAAGATTGGCTTCGACGATGCGGAGGCCCGCAAGATCTTCGCTGGCAGCGATTTTACGTTAATGCCGTCGCGCTTCGAGCCCTGCGGGCTGAGCCAGATGTATGCCCAGCGCTTCGGCTCGTTGCCGATCGGCCATCGCACCGGAGGTCTCGCGGAAACCATCGTGGACGGGGAGACCGGCTTCCTGTTCGATGGGGCTTCGGCTCCCGGCTTCCTCGGCAGTCTCTGCCGCGCTTTCTCGACCTTCGGCATGAAGGACCGGCTCGACAAGATGCGCAGCGCCGCCATGGCCCAGGCCTTCAGCTGGAACCGGTCGGCCAAGTCATACGCAGAGCTCTACCGATCATCGATCTAGAAGATTGGGCACGAACCATGAAGATCGCGCAAATTTCTCCGCTTGCGGAGAGCTGCCCTCCGCGGCTCTACGGGGGCACTGAGCGTATCGTCTCGTATCTGACCGAAGAGCTGGTCCGCCAGGGCCATGAGGTCACGCTATTCGCGAGCGGCGATTCCATCACATCGGCGGAGCTGGTGCCGTGCTCGAAAATGGCCCTGCGGCTCGATCCCTCGGTGAGGGACATGACGCCGTATCACGTCATGATGCTGGACCAGGTTGCCAGGCGGGCCGACGAATTCGACGTGCTGCACTTCCACATCGATCATCTACACTATCCCTTGATGCGGCCTTATATGGATCGGATCGTCACGACATTGCATGGGCGGCTCGATCTTCCCGACCTGATGCCGTTCTACTCCGCCTTCCCCGAACCTGCGCTGGTCTCGATTTCGGACGCACAACGCCGCCCAATGCCGCCGGTCAACTGGCTTGGAACGGTGCTTCACGGATTGCCCGAGAACATTTTGCCGTACCGGCGAACGCCGTCGGCGGACTATTTCGCGTTCCTTGGGCGAATCTCCCCGGAAAAGGGGCCGGATAAGGCCATCAAAATTGCTGCCCGGGCCGGCGTCCCCCTGAAGATGGCCGCCAAGATCGACGCCGCCGATCACCGCTATTGGGATCAGGAAATCGCGCCAATGGTGGCCTCGCATCCGAATGTGGAGTTCATTGGCGAAATTAATGAACTGCAGAAAGCGGACTTCCTTGGTAACGCCCGCGCGCTGCTTTTTCCAATCTGCTGGCCGGAGCCGTTCGGCCTGGTCATGATCGAGGCGATGGCTTGCGGTACGCCCGTGATTGCCCTCGCTCACGGCTCAGTGCCGGAGATCATCGACCACGGCGTGAGTGGATTTGTCGTGCACTCGATGGACGAAGCCGTGGCGGCCGCGAACGCAGTGGGCACCCTGGATCGGCCCGCGATCCGCAAGCGGTTCGAACAACGCTTTACGGCGGAGCGCATGGCGAGGGACTATCTAACCGCCTATCGCCGTTTGCCGGCTCTTCAGCAAACTCCGCAATTGGGCCTTCTCACACTTCCTGCGAGTGAGAGTGCAATCAGGATGCCGATACCTTCTGGTGGCCTCGATGTGGCTGGCGCCAGTGCAGGCGGACTCGCTTGAGCCGGAATCGGAACGGAATCCGTGAGCGGCGGTTACGACTACATACAGGAGTTGTCGCCATGCGCCGCTCGACACCCAAGCCCATCCGTAACAAACTCGACCTGACTGACCGCGTTCAGCTGCGGCTCGTCAGAAAACGACTTGGACTTTCCGATGCCGAGCTGGCGGCTATCGTCGGGCGGATCGGAAACTCGATTTCCGCGATCAGCAAGGAAGCCGCCCAGCACCGAGCCAGTGCGGTGTCCGGAGCGACCGACGTGCCTCCCGCGCCAGTCATCGCCTCGGCTACAGCGAGCGAGCCGACAGTGACCGAAATAGCCTTGGCAGTGCCGACGTCCTGACCGCTGGCTGGGGGCAGATATGGACCAAAAGGCATCTCCGGACGACGCCTTATCACGCGCGGCCTCGAGCCTGCGCCGTTCGCGGATCACCGAAGGCAAGCCGTTTCCGCTCGGCGCCACCTGGGACGGGCTCGGCGTCAACTTCGCGCTCTTCTCGGCCCACGCCACCAAGGTCGAGCTCTGCCTGTTCGACGAGGACGGTGAAACCGAGCTCGAGCGGATCGAGCTGCCGGAATATACGGACGAAGTCTGGCACGGCTATCTGCCTTCCGGTCGTCCCGGCACGGTCTATGCCTACCGCGTTCATGGCCCTTACGAACCTGACGCGGGACACCGGTTCAATCCCAACAAGCTCGTGCTCGATCCCTATGCCAAGCAGCTGGTCGGGCACCTGCGCTGGGGATCCGAATTGTTCGGCTACCAGCTCGCGCATGCCGACAAGGATCGCTCTTTCGACGAACGCGACAGTGCCCCCCTGATGCAGAAATGCCGCGTCATCGACCCGGCCTTCACCTGGGGGGGAGCGCGGAAGCCCGAAGTGCCATGGGAGCGGACGATCGTCTACGAGATGCACGTCAAGGGCTTCACCCAGCGGCATCCCCTCGTTCCGGAAGCAGACCGGGGGACGTTCTCAGGGCTCGCGCATCCCGAAATCCCCGCATATTTGCGCTCGCTGGGCATCACCAGCGCCGAGCTGTTGCCGATCCATGCCTTCGTCGACGACAGCTATCTGGTCGAAAAGGGTCTGCGCAACTATTGGGGTTACAATTCGATCGGCTTCTTCGCCCCCGAGCCGCGTTATCTCAGGACGCCCTTCGCGAACGAATTCAAGGAAATGGTCAACCAATTCCACGCCCACGGCATCGAGATCATCCTCGACGTCGTCTACAACCACACCGCGGAAGGCAACGAGCTCGGCCCCACCCTGTCATTCAAGGGCATCGACAACGCGAGCTATTATCGCTTGCTTCCAGATCGGAAGCGCTACTACATCAACGACACTGGAACCGGAAACACGGTGAACCTGTCCCACCCGCGTGTGCTTCAGCTGGTCGCCGATTCCCTCCGCTACTGGGCGACCGAGATGCGGGTCGACGGCTTTCGGTTTGATCTCGCCACCATCCTGGCGCGCGAACCCTACGGCTTCGATGAGGGGGGCGGCTTTCTTGATGCGTGCCGGCAAGATCCAGTGCTGTCCAGCGTCAAATTAATTGCCGAGCCCTGGGACATCGGCCCGGGCGGCTACCAGGTTGGGCAGTTTCCGCCTGGCTGGGCCGAGTGGAACGATAAATTCAGAGATACAATTCGTGCCTTCTGGAAGGGCGAACCCGGAACGATTGCGGAGTTCGCCAAGCGCATTTCCGGCTCCGGCGATCTATTCAACAAGCGTGGACGCAGGCCGTGGGCCAGCGTCAATTTCGTCAGCGCCCACGACGGCTTCAATCTGAACGATCTCGTCTCATACAACGATAAGCACAACGAGGCCAACGGCGAGGACAATCGCGACGGGCACAGCGACAATCATTCCTGGAATTGCGGCACTGAAGGCCCAACCGGGGACTTGGAGATCACGGCGCTACGCGAGCGGCAGAAGCGTAACCTGCTGGCGACCATGCTGCTGTCCCACGGGACACCGATGCTGCTCGCGGGTGACGAGTTCGGCCATACCCAGAAGGGTAACAACAATGCCTATGCCCAGGACAACGATACCACATGGCTGGACTGGCTGGGCATCACGGCCAATGGCCGCAGCCTGCGTGAGTTTGCACGTAAGCTCATTGCAACGCGCAAGGCTTTTCCGATTCTCTACCGCAGTCGCTTCCTCATCGGCTCTCACAATGAAGAACTCGACGTCAAGGATGCGACATGGCTGTCCCCCTCAGGCGAGGAGATGACGACCGAGCAGTGGCAGGATGGGAACGCGAGGTGCTTCGGCATGCTGCTCGACGGCCGCGCGCAGGAAACCGGAATCAAGCGCCGCGGCTCCGATGCCACACTGCTGCTGGTCTACAACGCGCACCATGACATCGTGAACTTTGTTTTGCCTGAAGTCACCGAGGGACGAAGCTGGCTCGGGTTGATCGATACGAACCAGCCGGATGTAGCGATCACAGAGTTCGAGTTCGGGCACGCTTACGCGGTCACCGGACGCTCGCTGCTGGTGCTCGCACTTGCCAATGAGAGCGTCGGCACCCGTCGTCTCCGCCAAGGATTGGGGGCGTTCCTGGATATCGCCGATACGCCGCTCCCCAGCTAATTCGGCCGCATGGGCGACACAGTGGCTCGCCATCGTCTCCACGAATCGGATGCAATCCCTCCGGCCCAGACACGAGTTCGCTCCTTGCAAAGTCGCCAGCGCTTTTTTATCCGCCACCGCCGTCCGCTGATCCCCAGCTCGTGCCCTAAATCTTAAACAGGGCGCCATGCATCATTCGCGAGAACCATCTCAGTCTGCGCAATATGAGCGCGGACGGCGATGGCTGGCATCAATGAGCATGCTTCAGCGGCATCGTGAATGTGAACCGCGTTTCCTCGGCAGTCGAATGGACCGCGAGTTCACCGCCATGGGCTTTGGCGATTTGCGAGGCAATGTAGAGCCCTAACCCGAGACCCTGCCTGCTCGCACGCGCGTTTCCACGGAAGAAGGGCTCGAATAGCTTCTCCATTGCGGATGGAGGAATCGGCTCGCCGGCATTCGCTACCCAAAGCTCGAAAGCGTCTTGTGTCGTCTCAGCATGAACGCGTACGGGCTCGCTAGCTGAGCCGTGAGTCAATGCATTTCCCAGGAGGTTCGATAGCATCTGGCCTAGCCGCGAGCTGTCGCAACTCACCGGGCGATCGAGCTTAAAATTGGCTTCGATTGCGCGGCCGGGCGAGGCCAGTCGCAGTTCATCGACCACCTGCGCGAGGATCGGCTCGAGCGGCTGGCTGGAACGTCGGTCCAACGCTATGCCCGCTCCGAGGCGACCGCGCGCGAAATCCAGCACGTCGTCAATCAGCCCGGCCATGCGCATTACAGTGGTCTGCATCATGGCTATGACTTGGCGCTCCTTCTCGCTCTGAACCGTCCGATCAAGTATTCGCGCGCCAGCGCTGAGCGAGGCGAGCGGATTTCGCAAATCATGGCCGAGGACCGCGACGAATTGTTCGCGCAGCTCCGAACTCTCATGCTCATGAAGCAATTGAGCTTGCGTTGCTTGTTCGGAGGTCCTCGCGATCTCGCGGGCTGCCAGAAGCCCCTGTTCATAGCGGCGCCGATCGGTCGCTCTGATCAAGGCGAGCCGAATCGACAGCGGCTTGCCTTCCCTATCCCGCCGCTCGTTCGCATTGGCGATCATCTGCACAGGCTGTCCATCGGCCTTCAGCACATCGATGGCGAACTCCTCGAAAAAGCCCTGCATGCGCAGCAAGGGGGCGATATGGGTCTCGTAATAGATGCTGCCGGGAATTGTCAGGAACTCGTTTAATCTCTTCCCGATCATCCGATCCGCGCTGTGGCCGCACCAGTTCAGGAAGGTCCTGTTCACATATTCAATGCGGCCATTGATAAGGAGCGAGATGTAGCCGCAAGGCGCGTTCTCGAGAAAGTCGCGCCAGTCGAAGGGTCCATTACTATCCACGCCGGTCACACGAAGCTTCGCATCGCGGAAATCACTTCTTCCGGCGCGCTGAGGTTCGGGCAGTGCCCGGTCGCCCGTAGCACAATCATTCGGCTGTCCGGGATTGTTCGGTTGACGAAATCGCCAACTTGTTTGGGGGCGATGATGTCTTCACTGCATTGTAGAACGAGGGTTGGTACGCTTACGCGCGGCAGATCTTCGCGATTGTCGGAAGTGAAGGTCACCCGGGCAAAGGCCTTGGCGATCTCCGGATCTGTGCGGCAGAAGCTGTTTGTCAGTTCCTGACCGAGTTCGGGACGCTCGGGATTACCCATGATCATCGGCGCCATCTGTGCGGACCAGCCCATATGATTGGCTTCGAGGAACTCCAGCAGTTCCTCAATCTGCTTTGCGCTAAAACCGCCGACATAGTCTTCGTCGTCGATGTAGCGAGCCGATGGACCGACCAGCACCAGCTTTCCGAACATGCCCGGCGCCTTTTCCGCGGCTAGGACGCCAATCATGCTGCTCACGGAATGGCCGACGAAGACGGCGCCTCTCAAGCCAAGCTCGCGGCCGATCTCGACCACGTCGTCAGCGTATCCGGCCAGAGTCGAGTACTTTCCTTTGTCGTACGCCGCCAAGTTAGAACCGCCTGCTCCTACGTGGTCAAACAGAACGATCCGGAAATCCGTCTCGAACGCTGGCGCGACAAACCGCCACATGTTTTGATCGCAGCCGAACCCATGGGCGAACATCATCGCTTTCTGGCCCGCGCCCCGAACATTTACATTATTACGTTCGATAATTCCTGGCATGCGGTTCTGGCTCCATGGGCGCCCCATGTCCTCAGCCTATCTGCGTTGGGTCGTCCCTGCGACTGCTCACTATGCAGGGGAGCTGCCCAGGCCGATAAGGTGGCGGCTGGCCAAGCGACTTGCGATATATCCGCTATGTCGGAGCGGACACCGACGCCAGTTCCCATTTCCTAAGGATGCTGTTGCGATTGCTTATGCGAAGTTGGCGAATTCGCGCAAAGCGCCTTGTAGGGTTTCCAGGCGATAGGGCTTCGCGATCAGCGGAAGGCCTTCGTCTGGATCCAGCTCGCGAACGGCGTCAGAATACCCGGAGGTCAGCAGCACCGGGAGTTCGGGCCTCAGCCTCTTTAACTCGCGCGCGAGATCGACACCATTCATGCCGCCGGGCATCACAACGTCAGAGAATACGAGATCCACATCGCGGCCGTCGGCCGCAAGCATGGCGAGTGCTTCTCTCGCGCTCGCGACACGCTCTACCACGAACCCTAAGGTGGTCATCATCTCCATCGCGAGTTCGGCGACATCGTCGTTATCCTCGACGACAAGCACCTTACGCCCACCAGGCCCGAACCGCTCATCTGAAGCCGGTGACCGCTCCGGCTGCGTCTCGGCGGAAGCCGTGGTCGCTCGCGGAAGGCGCAGGATGAAGGTGGCACCTTGTCCTGCAGCGCTCCGGACTTCGATGTACCCGCCCGATTGCGTTGCGAACCCATAAACTTGGCTGAGCCCCAGGCCCGTACCCTTGCCAACCGCCTTGGTCGTGAAAAACGGGTCGAATATTCGATCGATAATGTCCGGCGGAATTCCGCTACCAGTGTCCCGGACTTCAATTCGCACGAACTCGCCTTTGCTGCCGTTCGCGCCCGCTCCTTCAAGCCGCTCATTGCGGGCGGCGAGCGTGAGCACGCCGCCGGAAGGCATCGCATCCCTCGCGTTCACAGCAAGGTTAAGCAGCGCAAGTTCGAGCTGTCCGGGATCGGCAAGAACCGGCCACAGCTTGGGATCCAGATCCACGTCGACCGTGATATCGCCGCGAAGCGCGCCGCCCACCAGGATGCGCATGCCATCGATCAAGCTTCGCAGGCTGATGGGCTCGGGAGCCAAGGTCATCCGCCGCGCGAACGCGAGCAGCTGCCGCGTCAAAGCCTCGCCGCGGCCGGCCGCCTGCCGCATCGCTGTGATCAACTTTCGCCGTCGCTCCGGGTCGGCGGATCGCTCGAGCATGTCGAGGCCGCCGCTGATGACCATCAGGAGGTTGTTGAAATCGTGAGCGACGCCGCCGGTTAACTGCCCGATCGCTTCCGTCTTCTGCGCCTGAGCGAGCGCGCGCTGAGCCTCCTCGCGTTCACGCATGGCTTTCTGAAGCTCTTCCAATGCCTGCTGCAGTTCGCGCGTGCGCGCTTCTACACGCTGCTCCAGGGTCTCGTTCAGGCGGCGAAGCTCCTCTTCCTGTCGGGCGCGCTCCAACAGGTGGTCCCGGATCTCGTACTGACGCCGGCGCGCTGTCAGCGCCGATTGCAGGGCACTGATGAGCGATGCCGACCGCAGCGGCCGCTCCAGCATGACGATGTTGCGGTAATCGCCGATCCGCTCAGCGGCCGAGCGCGTGGGGCTGCGCCCGGCCGCCTTGGCGATCAGTAGGACGGGAAGTTCAGACCATGCGGGCTGCTCCGCGAGCGTGCGATGAAGTCGGTCGATCGGCCGCTGCTCATTCAGAGCTTCTTCGGCGAGCAGGATGGCACCGGCCCCCTCCGCGATGCCGGCACAGAGTGCCTCCACCGTCGAGCACGGATGCGGAAGCATGCCGCCTCTGGCGATGACCTCGGCCACGGTCGGGGCATCCCGGCCCGAAGGAGCCAAGATCAGGATGCGCAAAGTGGACAATTCAACGCCGCTGCTCGTCATCGCTGGACTCTGCAAGGGCTTCGCGCTTTCCGACGAACCTCGGCACCCCCGATAGGACGCCTTGGAAACCCCGCAGCGGCTCGCCCACGGTCACGCCGGTCTTGGAGGAGAGCGTATATTCCCGGATTGTGCTCTCGTGCTCGCCGGCACGGCTCTTCAGGACGGAGACCGCTTTTCGAACTTGGCCTTCGGCTTCGAAGTAGCGCAGCAGCACGAGCGTGTCGGCCATGAAGCTGAGGTCCAAGGGAACGTGCGTCTCCCCGACCAGGCCGTGCTGAGCGAGGATCAGGATCGTCACGATTCCCTGATTTCCCAAATAGGTCAGCAGCTCATGCATGTGCAAGATGAGCGCCTGTTCCTGAGGCATCGAGGCGATGTAGCTGTTGAGGCTGTCGATCACGACGACCCTGGCGCCGGCGGCGACTTCGCGCTGGACGTCCGAAACGAACTCGCCGGGCGACAGCGTGGTCGGACTGACGTCGGTCCAGGATAGCTGACCGGCTTCTTTGGCGGCGTCGATATCAAGTCCGAGCCGTAGAGCGCGGTCCGCGGCGATGCGGTAGCTCTCGTCGAAGGCGAACAGGGCGGCGCGCTCACCGCGTCTCGCTGCAGCCAGTGCGATCTGAATGGCGAGGGTGGACTTCCCGACGCCGGACGGACCGATCAGCAGCGTGCTCGTCCCCCGACGAAGCGCATCACCGAGCAGGGCATCCAGTTCCGGCTTCTCGCTTGAGATCGGCTCGTGGGGAAAGCTCGCCTTGTGCTGCGCGGCGACCAGACTGGGGAAGACCCGCAGGCCCCCCGTTCGTATGATGTAGTCATGATAGCCGCTGCGGAAATCGACGCCGCGCAACTTGACGACTGACAGCCGCCGACGGACCGCGCCGTACTCCATCCGGCGCTGTTCGAGGCTGAATACCCCATGAACGACGCTGTGCAGGTGCAGCCCTGCAACGGTCTCGGTGAGATCATCCAGCGCCAGCACGGTGCAATCGCGCTCGGAAAAGAAGCGTTTCAAAGTCAGGATCTGCCGCCGGTAGTTGAACGAGTCCTCAGCGAGCAGCCGAAGCTCTGTGAGCGCGTCAATCACCAGCCGCGCTGGCTTCTCCTGGTCGATCTTGTCCATAATCAACTTGACGGTGTGGCCGAGCTCCACCTCAGACGGATGCAGCAACCCCTGCTGCTGCTCGGGGTCCGCCTCAAGCGGCGTGACCTGGAGGATGGTGACGCCCTCGAGGGACCATCCGTGGCTGACGGCGGTCTTACGCAGCTCCTGCTCGCTCTCCGAAAGAGTGATGTAGAGCGTCCGCTCGCCATGACGGGCGCCCTCGATGAGGAACTGCATCGCCATGGTGGTTTTGCCAGACCCGGGCGTTCCCTCGATCAAGTATAGATTCTCGCGCTCCAGGCCGCCAATCAGGATCTCGTCCAGTCCCGTCACGCCCGAGCTTGCCAATCGTTTGGATATGCTAACAGCCATTGCACTTTCCAATTTAGGATCACCCGCACTAAAGACGAGGGGCGGCACCAACTGCATTTGGGCGATCGACACCGGGACTCGATGTGCGCGCTCGACCTATTCCGTCGCTATCACCGCCGCCGCTATTTGCGAGGCGACCCTGGCCGAGTAGCTCGACCGCTTTCCCTTCATATTCCTCGGCCATGCGGCTCAGCGCATCGGCCGCAAAATCGTCCGCCACCGCACTGGCCAACCGACGGCAGCGACGAGCCTGGGCCCGGAAATCGTCGGCGCGCACTTCGTCTGTGACGTCTTCCAGCAGGTTCACCGCCCCGGCGAAGTTACCATCCTTGTCGAAAATCGGAGTCGGATAGGGACGAAAGTTTACACGTGTTCCGTCCGGCTTTTCCGCCACTGCCGTCACGCCGCGGATCGGCCGCTGCGTGTTAATTGCAACCGCCATGGGACACTCGTCGTGCGGCAGGTAGTCGCCGGCGTTGGTATGGAGGCGCCATGTGACACACCAGCGGTCCGCCCCGACTTCCGGCCGTCGGCCGGTGAAATCGATGCATGCCGGATTGAAATAGGTGATCACGCCATCGGCGTCGGTGACGTAGACGGCAGCGGGAAGTTCATCCAAGGCCTCGCGCAGCGCCTGGTCGCCGCGCAGCACGGCGTCCAGCGCGCGCTCCAGCATCGTCTCGATCTCGTTTGACATGGGCGCACCTACTTTCATGGCCGTTTTATCAGGTAAGGCGGCAGTGCAGGCAAACAACTCGTACGCTGTCTTTTAGGATGGATCATCAAGCACATCCCGAATCCTTGCCGCCAATTCGGCCGAACTGAACGGCTTGGTGATCAGTCTGACACCCTTGTCCAGGCGGCCGTGGTGAATGATCGCGTTGCGGGCGTAGCCCGTCGTGAACAAGACCTTTAAATTAGGCTTCAGATCGCGCGCCTGCTCCGCTACTTGTGCGCCTGTCATGCCGCCCGGCAGCACGACGTCCGTAAACAGCAGGTCAACGCGCCCCTGCCGCTCCAACAGGCGAAGCGCGGACGGCCCATCATGGGCCTCGACCACACGATAGCCGAGCTCCCGCAGGATTTCGACGGAATAGGTCCTGACGTCGTCGTCGTCTTCAAGGACAAGGATGGTCTCCTCTCCATCGCCATCCGGGATCGCATCCGCCTCACTGTCCGTCTCGGCGGCGGCTGCCGTAAGACGCGGAAGATAAATTTTGACCGTCGTTCCCTGTCCTACCTCTGAGTAAATCTTCACATGGCCCGCAGACTGCTTGACGAAGCCATAGACTTGGCTGAGGCCGAGGCCCGTTCCCTTGCCGACCGGTTTGGTGGTGTAAAAGGGCTCGAACGCTCGGTCCAAAGTTTCTTGCTCCATCCCTTTGCCGGTGTCCGAGATGGAGATGGACACGTATTGGCCAGGATTCACCTCGGCATAGTTGGCTGCGTACGCTTCGTCGATATGGGCGTTAGCGGTCTCGATGGTGAGGCGGCCACCGTCCGGCATGGCGTCCCGCGCGTTCACCGCCAGATTGAGGATCGCTGCCTCGAGCTCGTTGGCGTCCGCTTCGACCTGCCATAGGCCGGCGGCCAGCACGGTCTCGACCGCGACAGTCTCGCCGAGCGTCCGGTGCACCATCTCCGAGAGGCTGGTCACCAATCCGTTCACGTTCAGCGGCTTCGGATCAAGCGGCTGACGCCGCGAGAAGGCCAGCAAGCGCTGGGTGAGTGCGGCCGCGCGACGCGCACCATTGAGCGCTTGATTGGCGGCCCGCTTCAGCCGGGGCGCGTCATCGGAAACATTGCGCAGGATGGTGTCGAGGTTGCCGATAATCACCTGCAGCAGGTTGTTGAAATCATGGGCGACACCGCCGGTGAGTTGGCCAATCGCCTCCATCTTCTGCGATTGCCGCAGCGCCTCTTCATTCATCCTAAGCTGAGCTGTCCGCTCGGCGACCTGCTGCTCCAGAGTAGTGTTCAGCTCTCGCAAAGCTTCTTCGGCGCGGCGGCGCTCAGTAATTTCGCGTTGGGCCGCTTGGGAGAGCCTTGCGTTGTCGATTGCCACCGCCGCTTCCGCTGCCAGACCCGAAAGCCCCCTCTCGGAGCGCTCGTCGAATACGCCTGGCGTGGCATGGCCGAAAAACAGTCCGCCTAGTACTTCCGCCGTTCGTGAAACGACCGGGACGGCCAGATAGCTACGCACAGGCAGGTGGCCCTCTGGCATCCCCTTGCGAGGCGCATTCTTGCCGTAGCGCGAGTCTTTGGTGATATCGTCGGATCGGACGATACCCTCGCCGTTGAAGGTGGGCCCGAACACCGCGGTGTTGCGCGGCATTGGGAATTTCGAGAACGCCTCTATCGGTGCCCCGGACAAAGTATAGAGCATGTAGCTCTCGCCCTGGTCATTGAGCACATTGTAAAAGAATGCACCGAACTCGGCGCCCGACAGCTCGACGCCGGCGTCGGTGACGATCTGCACCAGCTTGTGCAGGTCTGTCTCCGCCGCGAGCGCGGAGCCTGCGCGATTGAGGATTTCGAGCGCGCGCCGCTCTTCAGCGGCTTCTTGCTCCGCCGCCTTTGCGCGCGTACGGTCGCGGAGGATCTTCACGAAGCCGGTGATCTCGCCATTTGCATTGCGAATGGGGGTCATTTCGCCGACTGCCCAGAGCCGGCTGCCGCCCTTCCTGACCCGCCACCCTTCGGTGCCGCCACCTAGGCCATGCTTCCGGGCATCCTGGAATTCACGCTCAATTTGGCCGGCATCTTCGAACAAGCGATTGAGCGTCTGCCCGAGCATTTCTTCCTCGGCCCAGCCGAGCAGCCGATATGCGCCCTGGTTCCAGCTCGTCACGAGGCCCGCCTGATTGGTGGTGATGATCGCGGTATCCGTTGCGCTCTGAACGATCTGGCGCCAGTCAGCGGCAGAAATGGCCTCCGGCTTGAATTCAAAGTTGCCGTCGTTCATGCCGATATGTTCCGGGCATGTTCTCCCCGTCGACTCGTCTTGCGCGAGCTTGTCTTGCAGACTTTTTGCACGGAACACCCCAAATCGAATCCTGCATAAACGCCACGGCCGAAGCTTGGTTCCAGATTCCACCGCCGCCTTGATAGGCTATTCGCCAGGGCCCCTCGTGAGTAATCGGCGGGGTCTCGCAGTCAATAAGGTAACCGCTCATACACTCTTGCCTGCGTGCAGGCGTCATCTGCTCGCGAAAGAGTTGCTCGCGCCGATCCTGGACGATTGCGATCGATTTAGCGGCCTGCAAAATGTCTGCAGTATCTACCAAGGTCATAAGCGCCGATTCGGCCCATAGTGGCCGGGCCTGATAATGTCGTCTCAGCCACGTCGTGGGAACGCGCCCCGACCGGACGCCGCGGGCTAACTGAAAAACCTGCCGAGCTTCTCGAGTATCTGCCTGAGCGCATTTCCCGCTTGCGAATCTGTTCGCTCAATCAGCCGGCGATCTTTGACGGATAGCCACCATAGACCTGCGCAATCCCCTCTCCACCGAGGCGACGGTGGGACGACAGTGGTCGCCCTTGAAATTTCTGTCGCCATCCCTATACCATCCAAACAGATGTTAAATGGATGGTATCATATATGCCCGGCAACATTCACGAAATACGGCCAAAGCCCTCCGATACCGAAAAGATCACGATCAATCTCGGTTTTGTCGATCTCGGGCAGGTCGACTTGATGGTGCAGGAAGGGTTCTACTCGAACCGCACCGATTTCATCCGGACCGCGATCCGCAATCAGCTCGAACGTCATGCCGACGTGGTCAAGCAGTCCACGGCCCGGAAGAGCCTCGACCTCGGCCTACGAAACTACAGCCGTGAGGGTCTCGAAGCGGTCCGGCGGGCCGGTGAGATGCTGCACATCAGTGTTCTCGGTCTCGCCACCATCTCCCAGGATGTCACGCCCGAACTTGCTCGCGCGACGATTGCATCGGTCTCCGTGCTGGGAGCCTTCCATGCCAGTCCAGCGGTCAAGTCTGCTCTCGCCGACAGGATGAGGTGAGCCCATGCTGAATCAGGACATTGTTCGCGAAGCCACACGCTTGACGCGCTCAGGCCGCCTCGCGGAGGCCACCGCACTGCTGCAGCGAATGCTTCGGGGTGAGAACGCACCGGACACCGTACACACCGTCGGCAGCCCCGACCCCGCCGCAGGAAGAGAGCCGCCGACCATCGACCTCAAGGCGAACGCAGCCCAGGCGAAAGCTCGGCCGCGCAGGCGCCGCACATCCGCAAATCTGACCAAGAACTTTCCCGGATTCGGACCAGGCGGATCGCTGAGGCGGGCTCCGCCCTCCATGGCAGACATCGTGCCGGACGGCACCAGCTTCGTCGAAAGCACCTACAAAAATGCCGCAGGAAGCCGCGCCTACCGACTCTTCACCCCGAGCGGCTATCATGGACAGGCCATTCCGCTGGTGATCATGCTCCACGGCTGCACGCAGTCGCCGGAGGATTTTGCCGCCGGCACGCGGATGAACTTCATCGCGGAAGAACAGACCTGCTTCGTGGCCTATCCCGCGCAGCGGGCGGATGCGAACCAGGCGAAATGCTGGAATTGGTTTCGCCCGTCGGACCAGCAACGCGGCCGTGGCGAACCCTCGCTCATCGCTGGTATCACCCGGCAGATCATGTGCGACCATTCGGTTGATCCGCGACGCGTCTATGTCGCCGGATTGTCGGCCGGAGCCGCGGCTGCCGCCGTCATGGGATCCACCTACGGCGACCTCTACGCAGCGATTGGCATACATTCCGGATTGCCCTGCGGCATCGCCACCGATCTTCCGTCCGCGCTCATCGCCATGAAGCAAGGAGGCGGATCCGAAGCATTGCCGGGCGACGGCCCACCCATTCCGACGATTGTCTTTCACGGCGACCGCGATACTACGGTGCATTCGAACAACGGCGATCGAGTTGTCCGGCAATCCATCGGAGGAATGCGCACGAATGCTAAGGTGCATCGAGGTCGCGTTCCCGGCGGGCATGCCTACACGCGCACCGTCCATAGCGATCCCAATGGTCGTGGCATCCTGGAGCACTGGGAAATCCACGGAGCCGGACACGCATGGTCGGGAGGCAGCCCAGCTGGCTCGTACACCGATCCGGACGGACCGGACGCAACGAGGGAGATGATGCGTTTCTTCCTCGAGCATTCGCTACCTAAAGGAACTAAACCAATTTAGCGGGTACCCACCAAACGTTCGCACTCAGTCTGGCCAGGCGCAACGTCGCGATCAGCTCAACTACTCAAATGCAGCGCTTGTCCCAAGTTGCTCCTCAGCGCCCAAGTCTTGAAGCAGAGCGGTATAGCTCGTTCGCATAACAATGCCCGCAACCAGAGTTGAGCGGGCATTGCGCCTTCCAGTACATCCGTGGAAAGGCGAAAGCCCGCTTCTACGCCAGCAAAAGATTGTCTGCGCTGACTTTGCCGCGCATCCGATCAGTCTTAACCTCGAATGCTACTTTCTGTCCTTCAGCGAGTCCGGAAAGACCAGCACGTTCGACTGCGCTGATCTGCACAAAGACATTATTGCCGCCATCGTTTGGCTGGATAAATCCAAAGCCCTTCTGACCATTGAACCATTTGACGGTACGGGGCGAAAATGGAAACCTGGAATATGCGTGGGTGCGGTCTTATTGCCCGATCGTCGGTCCGGTAAGGCTGCCGGACAACTAGAGTGTTTGCCGCTTGCGCAGCTGGGAGAGATGCAGTGCGCCGTCCATTTTTCAACTTGGTCGGTGGGCGCTCATTTCTCCTTGCGCAGCCGAACATCCTCAGACTCGTTTTGCCGGTCGATGCTCGCTCGAATAAACCCAGGGATGTCACCGCCTAGCTCATCCTCCACTTGTTTCTTGGTGAAGCCCTGCGCCTCCGCCGCGTGCACCAGACTTTCAACCAATCGATCGACTTCCACGCGCCCCCTTTTCGCACCGAACTGCTCATCGGCGTGGACGCTATTCTCTAACCAAAAATCGACGAACTCTCTTGTCGTTGCCACCATTGCCTCCTGTTTTCGGGAAGACATTATCACGGCGCCAAATCGTTTTTATCCTTAGATGAGGTGAGAAGGGATCGGATCTAAGAAGACCTTGGCGCTTTCGTCGAGAAAACCGGAAGCAAGGGTCGAAGCATGTCGAGATCGACCTGAAACGGCGTTCCGAACCTAGCCTCGTTGATGTGTCCCATAATCACGCGTGCGCCGCTACGACCCTGGATCACGTAGATACCGAACTCAGCTCGTTCAGGATGCGGTCTCGGTCCCCTACGTGAAGCCGCTGCGTCGTGCACGGTCGCAAGGATCGTCCACGCGTCCCGAGTATCGTGTCCGTCCCGGTCCAACTCAGCAATGAAGGCCTGCTGCCGACAGAGGAGGATTTCGCCTTCGGCGACATGACGCTCCGCCACGCCAAACGCTCCAGCATTTTCTGCCGGTCCATGGCTCTTCCTCCGAACGAGTGGCCTGCAGCAAAAAATCACGATCGGCTGTGGCGGGCCTTCGCAGATTATCAGGTTAACGAAGGAACGGACCTCAACGATGGCAGTTCAAGATTTTAGTTTGAGATCAGCACGTTGAGGAAATTCTGTGCGGGCTTGTGGTGGAGGATGACGCTCTTATCCGCGAACTTGTCGTGGAAGCGCTACAGGAGGAAGGCTTCGAAGTCATCCAGGCTGCGGACGGCGAGGAAGCGTTCGAATGGTGCCGCCGGCAGTCGGCCGACGTGCTGGTCACGGATATCAGGCTACCCGGAAAGGTCGACGGTTGGCAGATCGCCGAACGCTGCCGAGGGCATCATCCAGACCTCTCTGTCATCTATGCGACCGGCTTTTCGCCGGTAATTCCTCGTCCCGTGCCCGGCGGCGTGTTTCTGCAGAAGCCCTTCCACCCTGATGAGATCGTCAATGCGGTCAAGCAGGTAACCGGGACATCGATGCCACAAGGTCGGACACCGGGATGAGCAGGCGCCAGATTGCGCACCCATCATGGTCGCGAGCGCTACGCCACTGTCCGGTCTATCTGATATCTCCTTCTCGCCGAGACGAACAACAGCGCCGCTAAGTCGACAGCGGAGCAAAGACAGGTCCGCTCCGCGGCGTCTAGCGCGCGTCCGAAATTGAAGTGGACCCGAGTTAGATGCGAGCGAACTTGCCCATAGCAAGCACTTCAGCGGACGCGCCGCCAAGGACGGGCTGGTTCGGTCGGCTGGCTGTCATGGTCGCGCGTGTCTGGAAGGCCAGCCACCTTCCTTCTGGCCGTTACTCGTCCATGTTTGGGCGATCCCCAGACCGCTATTCGAATTCAGCGATACATGGCAGCTCGTCATCAACACCGGCACGACCATTGTCACGTTCCTGATGGTCTTTCTGATCCTAGCGACTCAAAATCGGGATGCGTTGGCTCTGCAGTTGAAGCTCGAGAGCTGACCCTGGCGACTAGGAATGCGCGAAACGAAATCGCGCGCAACAAGGGGTTCCCGCCGGAGGTTGCTGGGGCCCATAGAACCTGAGTCTTAACGTCCGGATCCCTGCAGGCGTCCTGGAGCGATAGCCCTCAAGTTGATCGGCGACTGGCGGCAGGGCGCCGTATAGAACGCCGCTCGACCTGGACGCCAGCGACCGTATGCGTTCGAAGCGGTCCGCGCATTTTATTCCATTCGGCGACCTGACGCCGGAGCTTGCGTGCGAGACCCCGCTCTGGGGAGTCAGGATTTTGCTGCGAAGCTTTGGTTGTCTCCATCGTCCGTCTCATGGGCAGCGGCACCTTCGACCGGCCGCATATCGGCCTTCAGCCCCGCAAGATCGCCGGGTCTTTCTCCAACGCGCGAGGCGACCAATCGTTGGCTCAATTAAGCATGTTTGGCAAAACAATTCCTGTTCGCTGCCGCAAATGGAACCATCGCTTCCGCCAGGCATTGCGCCAAGCAAAGCTGGAGGAACCGCATGGAGCAAGTCGTCGACACGTCGAGTGGATCGGTAGCAATTGAAACGCCTGGCGTCAGCTGGGGAGCCGTTCTGGCGGGCGCGGCAGCGGCCTGTGCACTCACCTTGTTGCTTCTCTCCTTGGGCATGGGATTGGGATTCGCGGTGGTTTCGCCTTGGGGCGACCGTGGCGCTTCGTCGACGAGCTTCGAAATCGGCACAGGACTTTACTTCATCGTCATGGCGATGATTTCATCAGGGTTAGGCGGGTACCTCGCCGGCCGTCTGCGCCGGAAATCGGTCGGCCTCGAGACAGTTGAGGTCCAATTCCGCGACACGGCGCATGGCTTCCTCGCATGGGCGGTCGCCTCGATCGTCGGTGCAGTGCTCTTAGCGTCACCGGCCAGCTCGCTGCTCGGAAGTGCGACTGGAGGCGCGGTCCAGGCGGCGGCAAGCGCATCGCAATTCTCGCCCATGAGCAATTACGCCGACATGCTCTTGCGGTCGGACAATCGACCCGATCAGCAATCGCTTGCCGACACCCGCGGCGAAATCACCCGCCTTCTGACCACAAGCCTTCGTCCGAACAGCGATCTGAGCGGGACTGATCGCGACTTTCTCGTGAAAACCGTCGCGGCCCGCACCGGCTTAAGTCAGGCCGATGCGGAAAAGCGCGTCAACGACATCTTGACGCAGGCGAAGTCGGATCTCGACAAGGCGCGCAAAGCCGCGATGCATACGGCCATTTGGCTGACGCTCTCCCTCTTCATCGGCGCCTTTGCGGCAGCCGCGGCAGCATGGGAAGGCGGCGGCGTGCGAGACGGAACGTGGGGCAGAGTCAATGTGCGTGAGACATTGGCGCGGTCTCGCTAAGCGACTTAAAAACGGAGAGAGATACAATGCCTATCCTACTTTGGCTGCTCGGAATACCAATCCCCTTGATCATCCTGATCATGCTGCTGCATCATTAGGAGATGCGAACGCAGTCTGCAGCAAGCGCGCTGCACTTCGCGGCGGCATCTGTTCACTTTGGTACATAGGTAAAGAAAAGGCCCCCGCTTGACGAGCGGGGGCCTTTCCTTATTCAGAGGGCAACGCCATTACCATTTCTGACGGCCATACCAATCGTTCACTTCCTTTGCCGCCTGATCTTTCGCATAGCCGTACCGCTGTTGCAGGCGGCCTTCGAGTTGATCCTGCTTGCCGTTGATGACATCGAGATCGTCATCCGTGAGCTTGCCCCACTGCTCCTTGACCTTGCCCTTGACCTGCTTCCAGTTACCTTCGACACGATTCCAATCCATGGTGCTCCTCCTCGGTTAGGATTCCGATTTAACCGAGAGGCTATTGGACGGTTCCCTGCTGCGGCATTTGCGCTCCGATCAGCGTCGAGCCGCACGGTCTAGGAACATTGATCATGCGCCCGTGTTTAAGCGGCTGGATTGTCATCCATATGCCTTCCCCCCGGAGCACACCATGGCCGAGAAAAATCTCAACGAGCTATTTGTCGACACTTTGAAAGATATCTACTACGCGGAGAAGCAAATTTATAAATCGCTGCCGAAAATGGCCAGAGCGGCCGACTCTGATCAGTTGCGCGCGGCCTTCGAAAAGCACCATGAGGAGACCGAAGGACAGATCGAACGGCTGGAGAAGATCTTTGAGCTGCTCGGCAAGCCAGCCCGCGGCAAGAAGTGCGACGCCATCGAGGGCATCCTCGATGAAGGAAAGGAAATCATGGACGAGTATGCCGACACGCCGGCGCTAGACGCAGGCTTGCTGGCGGCCGCCCAGGCTGTCGAGCATTACGAGATCTCCCGTTATGGCACGCTGAAAACATGGGCGAGCAAGCTCGGTCACAAGGACGCCGTCAAGCTTCTCGACGAAACGCTGGCGGAGGAAAAGAAAACCGATGATGCGCTCTCGAAACTGGCCGTCAGCGCGGTCAACGCCGAAGCGGCCTGAGGGGGACGGTGATGTTGAAGTTCATTTTATCCGCCGCGCTCGTCACGGCCTTAAGCTCTGCTGCCTTCGCCCAGTCAGTCGGCGAGCAGACCGGCGTCAACTCGGCCCTCGGCATCGCGCCCAAGACCGAGGACTTCATCAAGGAGGCCGCGACCAGCGACATGCTGGAAATCGACGCCGCCAAGATCGCTCAACAAAAGGGCAACGCCGATGAAAAACAGTTCGCTCAACAGATGATCACAGATCATACTAAGACCAGCAGCGAGTTAAAGGGTCTTGTCCCCGCCGATATGAGATCGGCATTGCCGAGCGCTTTGGATGACAGCTCGCAAAAGAAGCTCGACAAACTGCGCGATACGAAGCCCGAGGATTTCGCCGGGCAATACGATCCGATGCAGATCAGCGCGCACAAGGATGCAGTGTCGCTCTTCGAGCGCTATGCGAAGGGCGGCGAAGATCCGAAATTGAAGGACTGGGCGGGCAAGACACTTCCCGCCTTGCAACATCACCTCGAGATGGCGCAGGCCTTGAACAAGAACCGGAAATAAGAAGCAACGGGCTGCAACGGATTGCGGCCTGTTCCGATCGCAGAGAAAGCCGCGCGGGCGAGCCGGGGCGTCCTAAAGTCGTTGATTGACGAGCAAACCTCCCGGCACCTGTGACCGGTCGCGTTATTGGCCTTGCGAGCGAACCTTTTCACCGCTTTAGCAAGTCGGCTCGCAAGATCCTTGTTCTGTTAGAGGGTTGGGTGTCTTCTGTTAGAGGGGTTGGGGTGTCGAAACAGACGTCCATGCGGGCCCGTTCGTTTGCGAACCATCGACATCTGGCACGGCGTCGGCCCGAAATGCCCAATCTGCACCGGGTTCATCTGGTCCCTTCAGAACCAGGTTCATCTGGTCCCTTCAGAGCTTTTCGAATCGCTGCGCGCCGATGGCTACGAGGTGCGACTGCGTGATCTTGGCGAAAAGATATTGACGGGCGGTCGGGATCTCGAAGCCCGGCCGCTTCGGACGATCAGGATCTGTTGGCAAAGCTCGCCGAACGGATACCGCTGGGCCGCGTTTGCGAGCCGCGAGAAGTCGCGTCGGTGATCTCCTTCCTGGCCAGTGATGACACCCGCTTAATGACCGGCGCAAACGTCGCGGCGATGGTGATGTTTCCGCCTCCAACGGAAAGCTGCCGCAGGAATAGGGCGTCATCGTTCCCCTGTTGAAAAGCTATTCTGAGCTTCTTGGGACGAGCTATTGCCCGAGCAATGTTTCGCGGAAGCAGGCGAACAGCGTAGCCGGCCCGGGACAAACGTCGATACATCCAGCTTTCCGGAGCTCCCTCTCCGTGAAGCCGCCGCAGAGCACTCCGATGGTTCGGACTCTTACTTTGCCTGCCGCTTCCGCATCGTACGGCGAGTCCCCGATGGCAACCGCGCCGTCTGCGTCAATTTCCAGCTTCTTCAGGACGACTTCGAAGATGTCGGGCTCCGGCTTTGATTCCTCGACATCGTCGGACGAGGTAGTTGCGTCGACCAGGCTGGTGATTCCCGCGATGTCGAGATACCTTTCCAACTCGTCCTTCTTGGCCGACGAAGCGATCGCAATCCGGAGGCCGGCGTCGCGCGAGCGCCTCAGCAGGTCGGGCACAGCCGAGAACGGTCTGACCAGCGGCAAATATTTGGCTTTGAAATGTTTGCTCCGCCAAGCGTCAAGCTCCTGACCATGGTCCCGCTGGGCCTTCTCGGACAAAAAGACGGGAATGAGCTTGTCACCGCCCTTTCCTATTTGGCTTCTGGCTTGTTCGAAGCTGACGTCGTGGCCGAACCTCACCATGGCCTCGTGCCACGCAATCGCGTGCAGATCCACGGAATCCAACAGCGTGCCGTCCAGGTCAAATATCGCTGCGCGCGGCAAATCATCCTCCATCACGGATACGGCTAGAGGATGAACTTGGCGGTGCGATCCCCGGTTCCCACGGGACTGAGGTGGACGCGATGATTTCCCCTACTCGCCGAAAGGCGACCCAGGTTGGGGCGCAGCCTGAAACGCGGTTCGACCGGACGCCGCCGGTCCGAGTGGGCGCGCGTCGGCTTTCGCCGGGGCGGATGCTGAGGCCCATCCAACGCGCAAAGCGCCTCCGGGATCACATCAATCGTGACCGGCGCCTTGAGCCTTTCAGGCGCTCGCAGCGACGAGTTCAGGAAGGGCGGCGCGGGGAATTTCGCGCGGCCAAGATCGATCCTGCCGCCGTGTCCAGGTCAGGCGGTGTTGGATTCGACATGAGTCACGTTGCCCGGCGCAGCGCCGCCGATCGCGATGCGACGCGGCTTCTTCTTCGGGAATCTCACGCTGCAGGTCGATGACAAGCAGGCCATTATAGACGCGGGCGCCCTTGACCTCGACGTGGTCTGCGAACGTGAAGTTGCGCGCCGAGATGCCCCGCTATGCAGGAAGGTTCGCTCTTCCTTGCCGCTCTTTCGCCCCTTCATCTTGAGGACGTTTCGACCCTGAGGCCGACTTCATCCGACCTGAATCCGGCGAGTGCGACCGAAATCTGGAAGCGGTTCTCGTCGAGGTTGTAGGGAATAGCTCTCCTCGCCCACGCTGTGGGCGCCTTCCTAAGAGAGAGAAGTGACCTGAGCCGACTATCGTCGGCGCCTATTTCCCTTAAGAACTATCAACACGGTCTAAACAGTTGTTTGCAGTTTCGCAGGTGGCCGTAATGGCGCGCGGTGTAGCGTGCAATCGGACGGACCGGAAGAGATCCCCGCGGGGATTTCGTGCCCGGGTTCGATTCCGCGCTAGGCAGTTCTGCAGACGGAAGAGGCTTGCGGCGTCCCAGCTGCCCGGAAGCCTGCTGTTTTATTTTTGTCCGCGAATACCGGGCGTAATCCTGCTGGTATTTGTGCTGGTATCGGCAGCAATCGACGATAAAAGTGACTTCAAATTCAGATGGTTATGGTACTAAGCGATTGCCGGCCAGGGCACCAACTAGGCTGTTCAGGCCAGTTCGAAAGCATCCGCGACCGTCCGCTCAGTGCCCGGAAGCCCTTGAAAAATAGGCGTTTCCGCGTACATCGGTGTTCGTCACCGTTTGTTCTCATCCGATCCCAGCCGCCCAATTTGTCGGTATCTAAAGAACAAACGTTCACGGCGACTTTCGCTTCTCAGAACGAAGAGATTTTGAGCAGATGCCGGCAAGAATGATGGCGTGTGCACCAACCCCAAGCAGATCAAGACAGACGTCGACTGCCGCGCCGCCCGACCGAAATTCGACAATGGCACGTGGAGCTCCGCCAAGATTTCCGACGTGACGGGCGGCGGCCTCTATCTCTTCGTCACGCCGGACAATAGCAGGCCCGGCAACGCTGCCTCCAAGCTCTGGCGGATCGACTACCGCTTCCACACCCGTCGGAAAACCTACTCCATCGGCCCCTACGGCAACGGCAAGGATGGCACGTTCTCGCTCGCCGACGCGCGGCGAGAGCGTAACAAGGCCAAAGACCTACTCAAGGACGGCAAAGACCCGAGCACCGAGAAGCAGCTCGACAAGCACAGGCAGACGGCCGCCCGCTCTTTCGGGCAATGGGCCGACGAGTGGCTCGGGAAGAAGAAAATCGAAAAAATCAAACGCGGCAGGATTGTCGCGGTGCGCGATACCAAGACTATCGCGGTGCTTGAGCTGCGTGTCGGCTACGTCAAAGCTCGCTTCGGCAAGTTATCTAGGCTGGACATCAAGCGTCCGGACGTGCTGGCGTTCATGCGTTCATACGAAACCGAGGGAAAGCTGGAAACGCGCGACCGCGTGCGCAGCATCTTGAAGCGAAGAGCTTTCCATCGCTGCGCCGAGTGCTGAAAACACCGAAGCGCTGGGACCGCATCGTGGAGCTGGCGCTGACATTCGGCTATGCCCTGCCGTCAGAGCCCGATGCCGCGGCGCTTGACGGCTTTCTGAGGTCGCGCCGTAAGGCCGACCCTGAGCGGTTTCCGGATCTCTCGCTGTCCGTCATTAAGCTTTTGGGAGCGGGCGAATATGCGCTGGAACGGCCCGGCCTGCCATCGCAGGGGCATTTCGCTTTGGCGGTTCACGATTACACACATTCGACCGCACCAAACCGCCGCTTCCCCGATCTGATCACCCAACGGCTGTTGAAGGCCGCCATGTCCGGGCAGGTTTCACCCTATAGCAATGCCGAACTGATCGCATTGGCGACCCAATGCACAGTGCAAGAAGACAACGCCAAAAAGGTCGAACGCCAGGTTGGGAAGTCCGCGTCGGCCCTTCTCCTGTCAGACCGCATCGGCCAGCGTTTCGATGGAATCGTCACAGGCGCTTCCGCAAAGGCCCACTTGGGTTCGCATCTCGAGGCCTGTAGCAGAAGGAAAACTCGTCCACGGCTTTGAAGGCCTCGACGTCGGCGATCATGTGCATATCAAACTCATCCATACGGATGTCACCCACGGCTTCATCGATTTCGCCAGAGTATCCTGAACGCAGCGTAACGACCGCAGAGAGTAATGATGAGCAAAGACAATGGCCCCCAGAAGACGTCGCCGGCATACCGCCTGCCGGCTCTGGATCCCGATTTCCTGCTGGGGGACAGCATGCGGGGCGTGCGCCTGCAGCTGGAATATGAGAAGGCCGAAGAAATACTACGCTCATGGATCGTACGCTCCACCATCGTCGTCTTCGGCAGCGCGCGCGTGCGCCCTGGCAGCCCGTGGTACGAGCGCGCCTCTTTGGCCGCATCGCTTCGGAACGCGGTGGCGCGCGCAACGCGGACGGCAAAGCACGCGATAACGTCATCGCATCGGGCGGCGGGCCGGAGATCATGGAAGCGGCCAGTTGTGGCGCCATGGAAGCCGGTGCCCCCTGCATCGGGTTCAATATCGGCCTGCCACACGAACAGAAACCCGATGCCTATTCGACCCCGAACTGACTTTCCAATTCCATTATTTCGCCGTGCGCAAGTTCCATTTTGCCATGCGTGCGAATGGGCTTGTGGTTTTCCCAGGCGGCTTCGGCACGCTGGATGAACTTTTCGAACTGCTGACGCTGATGCAGACCAACAAGATGCATCGCGTGCCGGTGGTGCTGGTGGGCGAAGCCTATTGGAGCCAGTTGGTCAATTTCAAACACCTGATCCAGGAAGGCATGATCTCGGCCGAAGATCTCGAACTTTTCGCGTTTGCGGAT
>Ga0153954_1000459_pt1 | contig 32604 bp, 34 predicted proteins | sample TSFL038MetaG_FD_102277 | JGI IMG/M metagenome (GOLD analysis project Ga0153954, IMG submission 102277) | Attine ant fungus gardens microbial communities from Florida, USA - TSFL038 MetaG | ecosystem: Host-associated > Fungi > Mycelium > Unclassified | place: USA: Florida, Wekiwa Springs State... | reverse complement strand
CGATCGCGCTCGCAGCGGCGTCAATGGAGGCCCCGTCCCGACCCTTGGCGTCCTTTAAGTAGACAAGGTAGCGGCGCTTTATGCGCTCATTGTCTGCGTTGCGTTTGGTCATGTGTCTGAGACCTCGCTGAAGTCAGCATTCGAGTTGGGGGAGACGCTATCGTCTAGGCGTTGCTGAGCCTGCGGATATGCGACATCGAGTCCGCCCTTAATTTCGTTGAGCTTGGCGAGTGTCGTGGCTCGGTAGATCATCTTTCCGCGTTCAGGGCAGATGCCGCTGAGCGAGCCTCGTAGCGCCGAGCGCGGGTGATAGTCGGCCACGTCCAGCGCAGGCCGCCTGGGCGCGCAACAGCGAAGGCAAAAGAATTCGCCTGGTTGGCAATGCTGTTTGATTGACTTCCGCGCGTTCATAAAGTCGCGGAAGTCGGCGCCGTGGATGAGAAGCGGTCGCTTAGCATCCGTTGTGGGAAGTCCGGCCGCGATCCATCGACCGATCGTGTGCTTGTGGGCGGCGATGGCGACGCTTAAGTCGCTGATCGTGTAGCTGTGATGGATTTTGGCGCGGCGGCAGTCGAACCGCCTCGCCACGCGTTATTCCGCCCGATCGATAAGAGCGCGGACGTCCTCAACCTGCCAAGCAGTCGTGCGCGGACCAAGTTTAACTGGCTTTGGGAACCGGCCGCTCTTGACTCCGGCCCACCACGTCGAGCGTCCGATCGAGATTGGCCCTATTGGAGCTAGGATCGAACTTAAACGGACGAACCCAGCTCCCGGTAGGTTGTCCTTGGCATATTTGGAGATATCCGCGTTCCCGGAGCTCTGCATAGCAACCCTGTTCCGTCACAGGACGGCGTCGGCGGCGCCGTTCAACTTGAAATCGTCGCTACCAATGCTAGGGTTGGTCCACTCCGAACAGAGCGCGGGAATCAAGCCTCGCAAAGAGCCGCTTTGCTTGCAGGCATTGCGGCTCTTCCTTTTTTGCGCCGGGCGCGACGTTCTCCAGAGAGATCCCGCCGCATCCGTCTGCAGAATATCCCTTGCGCATCACTTCAAAAAGGCCAGACGTGCTTGCTGTCCCCGTAATTGTAGGCCTCGAAGAGGAAGTACTTGACTCCACAGCCTGCTTTGTCCCGCATCGCCGGGTTATCAACAAGTGATTCGCAAGATCCGATCGTGATTTGTTGGCCTTTTTTGTTGACCCTGCTAGCCATTCAAGGAAAAAATATATAATATATTCATATGTTTAATTCAATTGTTCGATTCCGCCTCTGGCACCACCCCTGTCCGAACAAACTTTTTGTCGCCCGTTCGGTGGGTTAGGGGTCGACCCCTAGCCGCTGGCGGCCAATTGATGTCCGCCTCAGAGCCGATCGCTCGGCAAGCGTCGCCGGAAATCATTTTCAACCGACACGAGAAACAATCTCAGGGACTGAGGCGGATCCGATTCGGCGCCTCCGAGGCTATGGTTTCCGGCCACAAAAAGCCGACGACCAAATCCAAGGAGGAGCGCCTATGCTCAGCAAGTTCTTCAAACTCGACGAACTGAACTCGAATGTCCGAACCGAGGTCATCGCCGGCCTCACGACTTTCGTCACGATGGCCTACATCATCTTCGTCAATCCCAAGATCCTGTCTGGCGCCGGAATGGACAGCAACGCCGTCTTCGTCGCGACCTGCCTCGCAGCGGCGATCGGGTCGGCGGTGATGGGCCTGTGGGCCAACTGGCCGATCGCCATGGCGCCGGGCATGGGTCTTAACGCCTTCTTCGCCTTCACCGTCGTCGGCAAGCTCGGCTACACCTGGCAGCAGGCGCTCGGCGCCGTGTTCATTTCAGGCGTCATCTTTCTCCTCCTGTCGCTGACGGGCGTCCGTCGCTGGCTCATCGCCGGCATTCCCCATTCGATGCGCAGCGCGATCGCGGCCGGCATCGGGCTTTTCCTTGCGCTCATCGCGATGAAAAGCGCTGGCATGGTGGTCGCCAATCCCGCGACCTATGTGTCGCTCGGAGACCTGACCTCGCCCGGCGTCCTTCTGAGCGTGCTCGGGTTCTTCGTCATCGCCGGTCTCGACGCGCTCCGGGTTCCGGGCTCGATCCTGATCGGCATCCTCCTCGTCACCCTCGTGGCCATTCTGACAGGCGTGAGCCCGTTTGGCGGCCTCGTCTCGACGCCGCCCTCCATCGCGCCCACGTTCCTCCAGCTCGACGTGCCGGGCGCCCTGCACGGCGGCATCTTCCACGTCGTGCTCGTCATGGTCCTGGTCGAAGTGTTCGACGCCACGGGAACGCTGATCGGCATCGCCAAGCGCGCAGGCCTCCTCGCGCAGGGGAACGCCTACACCAATGTCGGCCTCAGCCGGGCGCTCATGGCGGACTCGACGGCCATTGTCGCCGGCTCGTTCCTCGGCACGTCGTCAACGACCGCCTATGTCGAAAGCGCCTCCGGCGTGCAGGCGGGCGGGCGTTCCGGCCTGACCGCGATCGTCGTCGCGATTCTCTTCCTGCTCTCGATGTTCCTCGCGCCTCTCGCCGGCTCCGTTCCCGCCCAAGCGACAGCGCCCGCCCTGCTCTATGTGGCGACGCTCATGCTGCGGGAGCTCTCGGATGTCGATTGGACAGACGTGACGGAGACGGCCCCGGCGGCGCTGACCGCGATCGCCATGCCTTTCACATACTCGATCGCCAACGGGCTCGCCTTCGGCTTCGTCAGCTATGCGGTGCTCAAGCTCGTCACCGGTCGCGCCCGCGAGGTCCATGCGGCGACCTGGCTGGTCGCCGCGCTGTTCGTCGCCCGCTTCGTCTTCTTCCCGCAGGGCTGAAGGCGGCGGCCTCGAGCCCAATACCCTCTGTCTTCTCGTAGCTGCCCAGGGCGCTCTCTTTCGCGAAGAGGGCGCCCTTGAACCGCCAGGGGCGTCGGCGCCAGCACGGAACGGATAGTCGGGGAATGGGCGAGGCATGGCGCCGGCCCTCGCGACACGTAGCGGTAATTTTACCGGCGCCCCTTTATAGAATCAAAGGCTTACGACCCCGTTTAGTTCCGCGCTGAAAAATCGGCGCTAAACTCGCCTTCGCGTTAGAGGGGCGGCTCGGATCACAAAAGCGATTTAATATATGTAGATATATTTATATGCGCTGCGCGACCGGGCCTCGTTCGGGGCGCGCCGCAGCCCAGCTTTAACCGCCCAGCTTAAAAGGGGCCCTTGAGCGAGCGGATGGCGAAATCGACGAACAGGCGCACCTTGGGGTCCTGCAATTCCCTGTGGGGCATCAGGCAACCCATCTGGGCGCCGACGGGAGGCGTGCCGGCCAGGACTTCAACAAGCCGTCCGCCGTCGAGATAGGGTTTTAGCTCGTAGAGCGGCCGGTTGGCGATGCCGGCGCCTTCAAGCGCCCATGCTGTCAGGACGTCGCCGTCGTCCGCGTCAAACTGGCCGCCGACCGCGAGTTTCCGCCGTCCCTCCGGCGTCTCGAGAACCCAGAAATATTCCGGGGAGCGTGGAAAGCGCAGCAACAGGCAATTGTGGTCCATGAGATCGTCCGGCGTCGCGGGCGTTCCTCGCCTGGCGAGATAGGCGGGCGAAGCAGCCAGGACCCGGCGGCAGTCGGCGATTTTGCGCCAACTCAGACCGGAATCTTCCGGCTGGCCGAGGAAGAAAGCGACATCGACGCCTTCCTCGACAATATTGACGAAACGATCCGACAGGCGAAGCCGGATCTGAATTTCGGGGTGTTCCGCGCAGAATTTGAGAACGATGGGCGCGACCCACCTGCGGCCGAAGCCGAGCGGCGCGACGACGCTGAGCACCCCCTGGGGCGTTCCCGAATAGGAGGCGAGCATGGCCTCCGTCTCGTCAAGCGCCGCGATCACCTTGCGGGCATTCTCGTAGAGAAGACCGCCAATTTCCGTTGGGGCGAGTTTGCGCGTGGTCCGATTGAGGAGCCGCACGCCGAAGCGCGCTTCGAGATCCTTGATGCGGTTTGACGCCGCTGCGGGGGTCAGGCGCAAATCCCGACCGCCAGCGGTAATCGAGCCGCGCGCAACGACCCGCACGAACACGCGAAGGCTATCCAGGTAGGACACCGGCCGCCCTTATTTTCAAGAAAACCGTTGAAACAGTTCCGCGCCCCGAACGGTTTTTCGCCTCCCCGATTTTGGGCAATCTAACTCCAAGATCAGGGAGAGACGCAATGGGCGGCGAAATCCGCTTCCTTCTGAACGGCCGCGAGGAGCGCATCGGCGAAGCCGGATCCGCAGACACGCTGCTCGACTTCCTTCGGCTCGAGCGCAGCCTCAACGGGACCAAGGAAGGCTGCGCGGAGGGCGATTGCGGCGCCTGCACCGTGCTGGTCGGGCGCCTTCTCGGCGGCGCGCTCGTCTACGAGCCGATCAACGCCTGTATCCGCTTTCTGGCCTCCTGCCACGGCTGCCATGTGGTGACGGTCGAGGCGCTTTCCGAGCCCGACGGCGTCCTTCATCCGGTCCAGAAGGCGATGGTCGAGCATCATGGCAGCCAGTGCGGCTTCTGCACGCCCGGCATCGTCATGGCGCTCTATGGGCTCTGGATGAGCAACCCCTCGCCATCCGTCCTCGATGTCGAGACGGCGCTTCAGGGCAATCTCTGCCGTTGCACGGGCTACGAGCCGATCGTCAAAGCGGCCCTTTCGGCAGCAAAGGCTGGCGGGCAGGCGGCGGATGCGCTGAATATCGAGCGTGAGCGCGTCAAGACGCGCCTCGCGGCCATCGCCGCCGAGGGCGCGGATGTCAGTCGCGGCCAAGAGCGCGCGATCGTGCCCGCGACTGTCGAGTCGCTCGCCGCCGCGCTCCTCGAAAACCCGGAGGCGACCCTTGTCGCGGGCGCGACGGATGTGGGGCTCTGGGTGACGAAGCATCTGCGCCAGATCAGCCCTGGGATTTTCATTGGCCATCTCATGAAGGACGTCGCGGTCTCGGAGGACGAGATTCGTTTCGGCGCCGGCGTGACCTATTCGGAATTCCTGTCGATCGTGCGCAAGCGCCTGCCGGAAGCGGAGGACTATTTTCTGCGCGTTGGCGGCTGGCAGGTCCGCAACGCCGGCACGATCGGCGGCAACATCGCCAATGGCTCGCCGATCGGCGAAATGCCGCCGCTCCTGATCGCGCTCGGCGCGCGGATCGCGCTGCGATGCGGAAATGAGCGCCGCGAGATCGCGCTCGAGGATTTTTTCATCGCCTATGGCAAGCAGGACAGGCGCTCAGGCGAATTCGTCGAGACCATCATCGTCCCCCGTCCGCATGGCGCCCAGATCGCGGCCTATAAGGTCTCGAAGCGCGCGCATGCGGACATTTCCGCTGTCTCAGCCGGGTTCTTCATCCGCGAGACGCACGGCCGGATCACAACGGCGCGGATCGCGTTCGGCGGCATGGCGGGGACGCCGAAACGCGCCGCACGGGCCGAAGCCGCGCTCGAAGGCCAGCCCTTCGCCGAAGAAACGTTCGAGGCCGCGGCCGCCGCCGTCGCCGAAGACTTCACGCCGCTCACCGATTGGCGCGCCAGCGCCGACTATCGCCGCATGGTGGCGGCCAATTTCTTCCGCCGATTTTGGCATGAGCAATCGGCCGGCGCCGAGCCGGTCCGCCTTCGGCGCACGGTGGAGGCCTGAGATGAAACACGATTCCATCGCATCGGGGTTCGCGCTTGGTTCGCCCGTCGCCGGCGCCGCACATCAGGACACGATCCACGAATCCGCCGTCAAGCACGTGACTGGCCGCGCGGAATATACCGACGACCTGCCCGAGCTTGCCGGCACGCTGCATGGCGCGCTCGGCCTCTCGACGATCGCGCATGGGCGTATCGTCTCGATCGATCTCGATCCGGTTCGCGCGGCGCCGGGCGTGGTGGACGTCCTCACGGCCGCCGACGTGCCGGGCCGCAACGATGTGAGCCCCACCGGCAAGCACGACGACCCGATCTTCGCCGTGAAGGAGGTCATGTTCCACGGCCAGCCGATCTTCGCGGTCATTGCGAAGACGCGCCAGGCGGCGCGCCGGGCGGCAAGGCTGGCGAAGATCGAATATGAGGCGCTTCCTCACCGCCTCGACCCCATCGCGGCCCGCGACGGCGGCATGGATTATGTGACGGAGCCCTTGAAACTCAGGCGTGGCGAGCCGGAGGCCGCCATGGCGAAGGCGCCGATGCGCGCATCGGGCCGCTTCGCGATCGGCGGCCAGGATCATTTCTACCTCGAAGGGCAGATCGCGATGGCGCTGCCGGGCGAGGACGACGAAATGACAATCTTCGTCTCGACGCAGCATCCGAGCGAAGTGCAGCATATGGTCGCCCACGCGTTGGGGACGCCCGCCAACGCCATTGTCGTGAACGTCAGGCGGATGGGCGGCGGCTTCGGCGGCAAGGAGACCCAGATGAACCTGTTCGCCTGCATCGCCGCAATCGCGGCGCGCAGGCTCAGGCGCGCCGTCAAAATCCGTCCCGATCGCGACGACGACATGATGGCGACCGGCAAGCGCCACGATTTCGTGGTCGATTATGAGGTGGGCTTCGATCCGTCGGGGCGCATCCTCGCGGTTCAAGGCGACTGGCACGCCCGTTGCGGCATGTCCGCCGACCTCTCCGGCCCGGTGACGGATCGCGCTTTGTTTCACGCCGACAACGCCTATTTCTATCCCGACGTCGAGCTGCGCTCGCATCCGTGGCGCACGCATACGGTGAGCAACACCGCGTTCCGCGGTTTCGGCGGCCCGCAGGGCGTGATCGTGGCCGAACGCATCGTCGAGGAGATCGCCTACGCGACCGGGCAGGATACGCTCGCGGTGCGCAAGGCCAATCTTTACCGGAACGGCCAACTCACGCCCTATCATCAGGCCGTCGAAGACCAGATCCTGCCCCGCATCTTCGAGGAGCTGGAGGCGAGCTGCGACTACGCCAACCGCCGCCAGGCGGCGCTCGACTGGAACGCGAGGGGAGGAATCATCCGCCGGGGGATTGCCCTCACCCCCGTGAAGTTCGGCATCAGCTTCACCGCGACCCATTACAATCAGGCGGGCGCGCTCGTACATGTCTACTCGGACGGCTCGATCCATCTGAACCACGGCGGCTGCGAGATGGGGCAAGGGCTCCACACCAAGGTGGCGCAGGTCGCGGCGGAAGCCTTTCAGGTCGATCTCGACCGCATCAAGGTCACGAAGACGACCACCGAGAAGGTGCCGAACACGTCCGCGACCGCGGCCTCCTCAGGGGCCGATCTCAATGGGATGGCGGTTCTCGACGCCTGCGAGCAAATCAAGGCGCGCCTCATACGCTTCCTGTGCGAAGCGCGGGACCTCACGCGCGACGAGGTGGTCTTCGCGCGCAACCACGTGCTGCTCGGCGGCGAGGCCGTTCCGTTCGACGCAATGATCGCCCAGGCCTACGCGGCGCGGGTGCAATTGTCGGCAGCCGGATTCTACGCGACGCCGAAAATCCACTGGAACCGGGCGGAGGGGCGCGGCCGGCCGTTCTACTATTTCGCCTATGGCGCGGCCTGTGCGGAAATCTCGCTCGACACCCTCACCGGCGAATATACGGTCGAACGCGTCGACGCGCTCCACGACGTTGGCCGCTCCCTGAATCCGGCCATTGACAAGGGGCAGGTCGAAGGCGCGTTTATTCAAGGCATGGGTTGGCTCACGAGCGAGGAACTCTGGTGGGATGAAAAAGGGCGGCTGCGCACCCATGCGCCGTCGACCTATAAGATTCCCCTCGCCTCGGACCGGCCGAAGATCTTCGATGTCCGCCTCGCCGAATGGTCCGTCAACAAGGAGCGGACGATCAAGCGCTCGAAGGCGGTCGGCGAACCTCCGTTCATGCTGGGGATCAGCGTCTTCGAGGCGATCGGCATGGCCGTCGCATCGGTCGCGGATTATCGGGTCGCGCCGCGGCTCGACGCCCCCGCGACGCCGGAGCGCGCACTGATGGCGATCGAGCGGCTGCGCGCCGGAGCGGCCTCATGATCCGCGTCCGCATCGTCCGCGCGCTGGGCTCGACGCCGCGCGAGGAAGGCGCCGAAATGTTCGTGGGGCCGGATCGTTTCTTCGGGACGATCGGCGGCGGCCACCTCGAATATCTGGCGATCGACCATGCTCGCAAGATGCTCGCTCGCGGCGACGAGGACGACAGGCTCGACGTCGCGCTCGGGCCGGACATCGGCCAATGCTGCGGCGGCCGGGTCACGCTCGCTTTCGATCACGCGCAGCCGACGCCGCGCCCGCCCGGGCCGCCGGTGCTCATCTTCGGCGCCGGCCACGTCGGGCGAGCGCTCGCAACGGCGCTCGACCTTCTCCCCCTCTCGCCACGGCTGATCGACGAGCGCGCGCCGGAGCTGGCTCTCGCGGCGCCCGGGGTGTCGACCACCCTCGCCGCGCTCCCGGAGGCCGAGATCCGCTCGGCCCCGCCGGGCGCGGCCTATGTCATCCTCACGCATGACCATGGGCTCGACTTCATGCTCGCGACCGAAGCGCTCAAGCGCGGCGACGCGGCTTACGTCGGCATGATCGGCAGCCGGACAAAGCGCGTGACCTTCACGCGCTATGCCGCGCGCGAAGGCGTGGACACGAGCGCGCTTGTCTGCCCGATCGGGGGCGGTTCTCCGCGCGACAAGCGTCCGGAGGTCATCGCAGCTTTCGCGGCGGCCGAGATCATGGCGCGGATGATCGCCGCGTCCACCCGAAGAGATGCGCCGGGCTCGACCGGCGACGTTCCCCAGAGCCTGCGTAGCCTGAGCCCAGCCCGATGAAGACGCTTCTCCGCGGACGCATTCTGACCTTCCACGCCGATCCGGCCGAGACGGACGACAATCATCGCTATATCGAGGACGGCGCAATTGTCGTCGACAGCGGAATCATCGTCGGAATCGGGGACTATCCGGCGCTCGCCGATCCGGCTTTGCATGTGATCGATCATCGTCCGCATCTCATCATGCCGGGCTTCATCGATCCGCATATCCATTTTCCCCAGGTCCAGGTCATCGCGAGCTGGGGCAAGCAGTTGCTCGACTGGTTGAACGGCTATGTGTTCCCGGAAGAAACGCGCTTCGCCGATCCCACTCACGCGGCGCGAATGGCCGGAATGTTTCTCGATCTCATTCTCGCACACGGGACGACGACGGCATGCGCCTTCGCCTCCGTTCATCCGGGAAGCGTCGATGCGCTGTTCGCCGCCTCCGAGGCGCGCGGCATGCGCATGATCGCCGGCAAGGTGATGATGGACCGCAACGCTCCAGATGGGCTGCGCGACACGCCCGAGCGCGGCTACGACGAGACGAAGGCCTTGATCGCGCGCTGGAGCGGCAGGGGAAGGCTGCAATATGCGATCACGCCGCGCTTCGCGATCACGTCGACGCCGGAGCAGATGGAGGCGGCGCGCGTCCTCGCCTCGGAACATCCCGATCTGCACATCCAGACGCACCTGAGCGAGAACCTCGCCGAGATCGACTATACGCTCTCGCTCTACCCCTCGGCGCGCGACTATCTCGACGTTTACGAGACCTACGGGCTTCTCGGTCCTAAGAGCCTCATGGGCCACGCCATTCATCTGCGCGAGCGCGAGATCAAGCGCATGGCCGAGACGGGGACGCGGGCGATCTTCTGCCCGACCTCCAATCTCTTTCTTGGCTCGGGCCTGTTCGACGCGGACGGTCTCCGCAAGGCGGGCGTCGTGTCCGGCGTCGCGACGGATGTCGGCGGCGGCACGCACTATTCGCAGCTCCAGACGCTGAACGAGGCCTACAAGGTGCTCCAGTTGCGCGGGCAGGCGCTTCATCCGCTCGCGGCCTTTCATTGGGCGACGCGCGGCAACGCGCTGGCGCTCGGGCTCGCCGACCGCATCGGCTCGCTCAAGATCGGGGCTGAAGCCGATGTCGTCGTGCTCGATTCGCGCGCGACGCCCGCGATGGCGCTTCGCGCCGAGCGGATCGAGAGCCTCTCGGAGGAGCTTTTCCTTTTGCAGATCCTCGGCGACGACCGCGCCATCGCGCAGACTTATGTCGCGGGCCTGCCGATGAAGCGCGCAGAAGCGCGGGTTGCGCCGTCGCGAAACCAGGCTGACGCGGAGGCGCCGAAGGTCCCGGCATTTATCGACGAAATTTGAAAGTGACGCCTCGATTTCCGCATTCTCCTCGGAAGTGACTTGGCTTAATCGATTGGGCGTGCTCACGCGCCACGCAATGGCCGGAGCGGGAGGACATCATGGCTTCGGACGGAACTCAGCCAGGCGGCGTCGACGAGTTTTTGCCGCCCGCGAAACTGGCGACGCTCGGGCTCCAGCACGTGCTGGTGATGTACGCCGGCGCCGTCGCCGTACCGCTGATCATCGCGGGCGCGCTCAACTTGCCGGCTCAGCAGCGGGCGATCCTCATTTCCGCGGACATTCTCGCCTGCGGGCTCGCGTCGCTCGTTCAATCGCTAGGCCTTCCCAAGATCGGCATTCGGATGCCGGTGATGATGGGCGTCACTTTCGCTTCCGTCGCGCCGATGCTCGCGCTCATCGCGGCGGCGAAGGAAGCAGGCGGCGCGAATTTCATTCCGACCTCTCCGCTCTTGACGGTCTACGGCTCGGTCATCGCCGCCGGAATCTTCGCGATTCTCGCGGCGCCCGTGATGAGCTCCCTCATCCGCTTGTTTCCGGCGGTCGTCACGGGATCGATCATTCTGGTCATCGGCGTGTCGCTGATGAAGATCGGCGTTGACTGGGCCGAGGGGCCCCGCATGGTTCCGAATGTCGTCGATGGGGTTTTCAAGGGCATGATCCCGAACCCCGATCGAGACGCGCTCGGCGGATTCGGCCTGTCGCTCCTCGTGCTTCTCGTCATTCTCGCCGTCAGCAAGTTCGGCAAGGGTTTCGTCGTCAACATCTCCGTGCTGATCGGGATCGTCGTCGGCGCGATTGTCGCCGCCGCGCTTGGGCGGATGCATTTCGAGGCGGTCCAGTCCGCCCCGGCGTTCGGAATCATCACGCCGTTTCAGTTCGGCATGCCTCAGTTCTCCCTCGGACCCATTGTCACGATGTGCGTCGTCATGGTCGTCGTGATGATCGAATCGACCGGCATGTTTCTGGCGCTGGGTGAAATGACAGGCAAACGGATCGGCCCCGAGGATATCGCCCGAGGTCTGCGCGCCGACGGCGTGGGGACGATTATCGGGGGGGTTCTCAACGCTTTTCCCTACACCTCTTTCTCGCAAAATGTCGGATTGGTCGGCGTGACCGGCGTGCGATCGCGTTATGTCGCCGCGGCGGGGGGCGTGATCCTGGTCGTCTTGAGCGTCATTCCGAAGCTCGCGGCCCTGGTCGCCTCGGTTCCGCTCGAGGTTCTGGGCGGCGCGGGAATCGTCATGTTCGGCATGGTCGCGGCGACGGGGGTGCGCATTCTTGGCAGCGTCGATTTCCGCAACAATCGCAACAACCTGTTCATTGTCGCGATCGCGCTCGGATTCGGGCTGATTCCGACGGTGGCGCCGGACTTCTTCAAGAATTTTTACGGGCCCCTCAAACCCGTCCTCGGGTCAGGCATCATCCTGACGACCATCGTCGCCGTTCTGCTCAACGCCTATTACAACGGCATTGGCTCGGTGGAGAAGGCCGAAGACCAGCTCGCGGAGGCCGCGCGCGCCGCGGACCATTGATACCGTCTCCTCGCGGCGTGGGGCGATAGCGGATCCTGTCGCGCGGACAGGTTTCGCTGTCCGCCCTCCTCAGCTTCCGCGATAGGTGGAATAGCTCCAGGGCGTCACGACGAGTGGCACGTGATAATGTCCGCCGCCCGCACTCAGGGAAAAGCGGACCGGCACGACATCAAGGAACGGCGAAGCGTCTGGCGATCCAGCGCGCGCCCGGAAATAGTCGCCGACGTGGAACAGCAGCTGGTAGCTGCCGCTCGCGAAAGCCTGACCCTCGAGAATGGGCGCGTCGCACCGGCCGTCAGCGTTAGTTGTCGCGCGCGCGATCGTCGCCCATCGATCCCCTTCGAGACGCTGGAGCTCGATCGAGACGCCCGCGGCCGGCGCGCCGCGCGTGGTGTCGAGAACATGTGTCGTCAATCGGCTCACGGAGCCCTCCTCATGCGCTGATCCAGCGAGAATAATGGGTGTCGAGGCCCGGCGCTTTGCGACAAAATCCGAAAGTGTTTGCGTGAACGGACTATCGAGCCTTTAGCGCCGCGGCGCGGACGCGCGCCTGACGTCCGGGCTTGGGCGAAAGATCGACGTGGTCAAGAGCTTTCGCAATGTGGCTGCGCGCGTCATCAATGAGGGCTTCAGCGAAGGCTTGAACCTTCGGCGGCGCCATCCGCTGGTAGGCGTGCAGGACCACGAGAGTGACCGGCTGAGGCGGATGATCGGCGAGAACCACCTGAAGCGTCCCGGCGCGCAAATGCTCGGCCGCCTCGAAAGCCGGCTTCATCACGATCCCTTCGCCGTTGATCGCCCAATGCGTCAGGATATCGCCGTCATCGGCGTCGAGGCGCCCGGAAACGGCCACGTCCCGGACAGTCCCCCGGTCGCTCAGCGACCATCGGAACTGACGCGACCCTGGGAAGCGCAACAGAAGGCACTGATGCTTCATCAGGTCGCCGATCGTCCTTGGCGCGCCATGCTTCTCGATATAGGACGGCGCCGCGCAGAGCACGCGCTCCACATCCGCGATCTTCCGGACGATCAGCGAAGAATCGGGAAGAATCGCCATCCTGACCGCCACGTCGACCGACTCTGTGAAGAGATCGACGAAATAGTCGGACAGGCGCAGAAAAATATCGAGTTCCGGATGCTCGGTCTGGAAGCGAGGCAGCATCGGCGCGACGACCCGACGGCCAAATCCGAGCGGCGCCGTGATCTTCAAAGTCCCGCGTGGCTTGGCGCCTTTGCTCGCCACGCTCGCCTCCGCGCGCTCGAGCGCGGCCAGCACGTCGGCGCAGTTCTCATAAAAGACGCGGCCCTGCTCTGTGAGCTGCATCTTCCGCGTTGTCCGATTGAAAAGCCGACAGCCGAGATGCCGCTCCAACGTCCCGATGCGATGGCTGACGACGCCCGCCGACAGGCGCATGTTCCGTCCGGCGGCGGAGAAACTGCCAAGCTCGACCGCGCGGGTCAGCACGCGAATGTTTTCTAAAAGCGACATTTTCAAATTCGCTTTGATAGTCTCCCCAATTTCCGACGCTAGCGGATGACCGCGGTTTCGACAATGATCGGCTCGCCAATCAGATTGGGAGGAACGGGCCCATGTGGACCGTCTGTTACGAATGGGGCTCGCTGCTCCTGCGCTGGACGCACATCGTGGCGGGCATCGCCTGGATCGGATCGTCGTTCTACTTCATGCACCTGGACGCCGCGATCAAGGCGATCCCCGAGATTCCGAAAGGCAAGGGCGGCGAAGCCTGGGAGGTCCACGGCGGCGGCTTCTATCAGGTGCGCAAATATCTCGTCGCGCCGGAACGGCTGCCGGATCATATGATCTGGCACAAGTGGCAGGCTTACATGACCTGGGTCACCGGCTTCGCGCTGTTGATCTGGATCTATTATCTCGGCGCGGATCTGTTTCTGGTCAACCCGTCGGTGCGCGCGCTCTCTCCCTACACAGCGGCCGCGATCGGGATCGGATCGCTCGCTCTCGGCTGGCTCGTCTATGATGGGCTCGTTCGCTCGCCGCTCGCCGAAAACGAAGTCACGCTGGCCGCCGTCGGTTTCGCCTTCATCGTTCTCATGGCGTTCTTCTATCAACAGATGTTCTCAGGACGCGGCGCGCTCATTCACACCGGCGCGCTCATGGGCACGATGATGGTCGGCAACGTGTTCTTCAACATCATGCCGAACCAGAGGAAGGTGATCGCCGACCTGATGGCCGGGCGCGAGCCCAATCCGGCGTTCGGCAAACAGGCCAAGACGCGATCGACGCACAACAACTATCTGACGCTGCCGGTTCTGTTCCTGATGGTGTCGACGCATTTTCCGCTCGTCTATACGTCATCCTACGCCTTCATCATCGTCGCTCTCGTTCTCGTCGCCGGCGCCTTGGTCCGCCACTTCTACAACGTCCGGCACGCTGGCGGCGGGGACCTGTGGTGGACCTGGGGCGTCTCGGCGGTCTGCCTTGCGGTTGCGCTTCTGATCTCAGCGGGCGCCGTTCCGTTGGCGCGGTCGAACCTCGGTCTCGCGCCCCTGCCCGACCCGCCCGCGATCGCCGGCGCGCCCCGCGCCCCCGACGATGTGGCGGCCGTTATCGAGGGGCGCTGCGCGATGTGCCACGCTCCCGAGCCTGGCTGGCCCGGACTCGGAACCGCGCCGAAAGGCGTGGTGCTCGACACGCCCGAGATGATCGAACACAACCGCCGCCGCGTCGGCCTGTTTGCCGGCGTCACAGACGCGATGCCGCCGAACAACATCACCGAGATGACCGATGACGAGCGCCGGCTTGTCGCGAAATGGGCGTCCCTCCCGTGACGAAGCCGCGCGCGACTCCCGACGAGGCCGGTTCGACGGGCGCGGCGATCGTCGACAGGCTTACGCAGCTCGCGGCGGTCAGCGACGAAGCGAGCGGCCTCACTCGGCTCTATCTATCGCCGGCCCATCGGAAAGCGGCCGATCTCGTGCTCGAATGGATGCGGGATGCTGGCATGTCGGCGCGTATCGACGCGGTCGGCAGCGTCATTGGCCGCTATGAAGCGGATCGGCCGAACGCGAGGACGCTGATCCTTGGCTCGCATATCGACACGGTCCGCAACGCCGGCGCCTATGATGGAAACCTGGGCGTCGCGACGGCGATCGAGGTCGTCCGGCGGCTCCACGCCGAGGGGCGGCGCGCGCCGTTCGCCATCGAGGTCGCAGCCTTCGGCGACGAGGAGGGGGTGCGCTTTCCCTCGACGCTTGGGGGATCGCGGGCGCTCGCTGGACGTTTCGATCCGGCGATCCTCGAGGAGCGCGACGCCGAGGGCGTTTCGCGGCGCGAGGCCCTGATCGCCTTCGGTTGCGACCCGAGCCGGATCGCCGAGGAGGCGCACCGGCCGGAGGACATTCTTGGCTATGTCGAAGCGCATATCGAACAGGGGCCGGTGCTCGAGGCCGAGGACCGCCCGGTCGGGATCGTGACGGCGATCAACGGCGCAAGCCGCGGCGAGGTGAAAGTGACGGGCGAGAGCGGCCACGCAGGCTGCGTTCCCATGCCCTTGCGACGAGACGCGCTCGCGGCTGCCGCTACGATGGTGTTGGCGATCGAATCCCGCGCCGCCGCGGAGCCAGATCTTGTGGCGACGGTTGGTCGTCTCGACATTGCTCATCCCGCGGCCAACACGATTCCGGGGAACGTCACGTTCACCCTCGACATCCGATCTCCCAGTGACCAGGCGCGTAAGGCCGCGGTGCGGGACATCGCCGACCGCATCGAAGAGATCGCGCGAGCGCGCGGGGTGGCGGCGCAAATCCACATTGGCTACGAGGCGTCTGCCTGCCGCAGCGACGCCGACCTGTCGAACGCGCTCGCCGCCGCCGTGAACCGGCTGGGGTTGGCGGAGCGGCGCCTGCCAAGCGGCGCGGGCCATGATGCGATGGCGTTCGACGGACGCATCCCGTTCGCGATGGTGTTTGTCCGTTGTCGTGGCGGCGTCAGCCACAACCCCACGGAATACGCTTCGCCCGACGACATCGATATCGGGGCGCGGGCGCTCCTCGATTTCATCGACCATCTCGCTCCCGCGAGCGCCTGAAGGAGACGAACATGACCAATGTGAAAGTGATCGCCGGCCCCTACACGTTCCGCGGCCATTTGGAGGAAAAGGCCGCGCCGAAGACCGTCGCGGCGTTCCGCAAACATATGCCCTTCGCGAGCAAGATCATCCATGTCCGGTGGAGCGGCGAAGGCGTGTGGGTCCCGCTCGGCGATTTGAATTTCGGGGTCGGCTTCGAGAACAACACCTGCCATCCGGCGCCTGGCCATGTCGTCCTCTATCCAGGCGGTGTGAGCGAGACCGAGCTTCTCCTGGCTTACGGCCCGGTGAGCTTCGCCTCGAAGGCCGGTCCGCTGTCCGGCAACCACTTCCTGACGCTGACGGAAGGGCTCGAGAACCTCCATACGCTCGGACGCAAGACGCTTCTCGAAGGTCAGCAGGACATTCGTTTCGAACTCGCGTGAGCGAGAAACAACAGGGATAATCGACATGGCGCGAATGACGGCAGCCGCAGCCGCGGTCCTGGTCATGGAAAAAGAGGGGATCACCCAGGCGTTCGGCGTTCCGGGCGCGGCGATCAACCCGCTTTATGCGGCCTTGAAGCCGCGCAACACGATCGGCCACATCCTCGCGCGCCATGTCGAGGGCGCCTCCCATATGGCGGAAGGCTATACGCGCGCCAATCCAGGCAATATCGGCGTGTGCATAGGCACATCGGGCCCGGCGGGCACCGACATGATCACCGGCCTCTACTCGGCCGCCGCGGATTCGATTCCGATCCTGTGCATCACGGGCCAGGCGCCGCGCGCGCGGCTTTACAAGGAGGACTTTCAGGCCGTCGAGATCGCCGAGATCGCGAAGCCCGTCGCCAAATGGGCGGTGATGGCCCGCGAGCCTGCGCTCGTGCCGCGCATCTTCCAGCAGGCCTTCCACCTCATGCGGTCCGGGCGGCCAGGCCCGGTCCTGATCGACCTGCCCTTCGACGTGCAGATGGCTGAGATCGAATTCGACATCGAGACCTATGAGCCCCTCCCCGTCTACAAGCCGAGAGCGAGCCGGGCGCAGGTCGAAAAAGCGGTCGCCATGATGCAGGCGGCGGAACGCCCGCTCATCGTCGCCGGGGGCGGAATCATCAACGCGGACGCGGCGGATCTCTTGGTCGAGTTCGCGGAGCTCACCGGAATCCCAGTCATCCCCACACTGATGGGCTGGGGCGCGATCCCCGACGATCATCCGTTGATGGTCGGCATGGTCGGATTGCAGACGGCGCACCGCTACGGAAATGCGACGCTCCTCACATCCGATTTCGTGCTCGGAATCGGCAACAGATGGGCCAATCGCCACACCGGATCGGTCGATGTCTACACGAAAGGCCGCACATTCGTTCACGTCGACATCGAACCGACGCAGATCGGCCGCGTCTTCAACCCAGACCTTGGGATCACTTCCGACGCCAAGGCGGCGCTGGAACTCTTCATCGAAGTCGCCCGCGAACTGAAGAGCAAGAGAGCGCTCAAAGATCGGTCGGCCTGGGTTTCTCAATGCCGCGAGCGCAAGAAGACCATGCTCCGCCGCACGCATTTCGAATCCGACCCCATCAAGCCTCAGCGCGTCTACGAGGAGATGAACAGGGTGTTCGGCAAGGACGTCTGCTACGTGTCCACGATCGGCCTTTCGCAGATCGCGGCCGCCCAGTTCCTGCACGTCTACAAGCCGCGGAACTGGATCAATTGCGGACAGGCGGGTCCCCTCGGCTGGACGATTCCCGCGGCGCTCGGCGTGCGCGCAGCCGATCCGGAGCGTGAGATCGTCGCCATTTCGGGCGACTACGACTTCCAGTTCATGATCGAGGAGCTGGCGGTCGGGGCGCAATTCAAAATGCCTTACGTGCATGTGGTCGTGAACAACGCCTATCTCGGCCTCATCCGGCAGTCGCAGCGCGGCTTCAACATGGACTATTCGGTTCAGCTCTCATTCGAGAACGCCAATACGCCGGAGCTCGGCCTCTATGGCGTCGATCATGTGAAGGTCGCCGAGGGGTTCGGCTGCAAGGCGATCCGGGTCTCCGATTCGGAGAAGATCGCGGGCGCGTTGAAGGAGGCGCGCGCGCTTGCGCGCGAATGCCGAACGCCGGTCGTGGTCGAAATCCTGCTTGAGCGGGTGACGAATATCTCAATGGGAACGGAGATCGACGCCATCACCGAATTCGAGGACCTTGCCGAGGACGCGGCCGACGCGCCAACCGCAATCGCTTTGCTCGATTGACCGGGAAGTTCAGGTCGACGCCGAGATTCGCCAATCTAGCAGGCTCTTCATGGAGGTCGATTTCCTCGACCGCTTCGAAGCCGCCGCCAAGGCCGGCTTTGACGGCCGGGAATGTCTTTTCCCGGACCGGCGTCGTCGGGGTTCACCCCATCCGCGTTGCTCGATGGTATGACGTCGGGGAACAAAGTTAACGCCCACCCAGTTGTCCCGCAGCGGGCCCTGGTCAACGTCAGGGGACGCGCGTTTCGCCTCGCGCCGACACCCTCCCAGTCTGCGCGAGGCGATTCCGTCAACAGGCGCGCTCGGGGCCAAGTCGGTCCGGGTAGGTTCTTGCGCGGCCGGCCCGACCGGCACACTCTGGGCAACGCCTGCGCAACCTGCCGCTGCGGATCGACAGCCTTGTTTCCGGGTCTGAAGACTAAATGTCAGTCGGCGGAAGCCGTTGCCATCCCATCGGGGGCTCCCGATCACGAGCGCGCGACCTTGAATGCCGCGATGCGCTCCGATCCTTTCGGGGTCCCAAGCCCACTGACGGCGAACGTCTGCGAACTCGCGATCCCCGCGTGGCGGGGTGTCGGAACGAAGCGCTGCGTCTTGCGTTCCTCATGCTGACAAAAAAGGACCGCACATGCCGATAAATTCGCGGCCCGATGAGCCGATCCCCGCTCCAAAACCGGATGTGATCCGGCCGCCGACGCCATCGGAGGAGCCGGCGCCTGAGAAGGGCCCCGATTTGCCGCAACCGGGCCCCGAGGTGGTGGTCCCTCCGGACCCCGAAGTGATTTCGCCGCCGCGCCCCCAGGAGATTCCGCCCGAACGCCCGGGATAGCGCGAGAGCGCCGCGGGCGGCATGAGCCAGAAAAGTCGGGCAGAACCGCCTCGACGGAAGCACGGAACCCTTTGAGCGAAATGAGCGTTGCCGTCATCGAGAGGAGATGAAAACGATGGCTCGATACTCAAAATCCGCATCGGACGACGTGAAGCGCGCCATGGAGCGTCGCAAAGCCGGCACGCTCAAGAGCGGCGGAAGCGGCAAGACCGTCAAAAGCAAGAAGCAGGCGATTGCGATCGGCCTTTCCGAAGCCCGCGCGAAAGGCAAGAAAGTCCCGCGCAAAAAGTCGGCGTGAGGGCCGCGCTGGACGTCTGGGCGGCGGCCCCTGAGGGTCAAAACACAGCCGTAGCGGGGTCAGGTCCGATCCGGCCGCCAGCCGAATCCAGCGCCTCGATACGCCGCATGTCGTCGGCGTCGAGCGTAAAGCCCAGCGCGCCGATGTTCTCCTTCAGGCGCGGGGGCCGGACCGTCTTCGGAATGGCGATGAGGCCGTTGTCAACGTGCCAGCGGATGACGACCTGAGCCGGAGTCCTCCGATGCTTGGCGGCGATTTCGACGAGCGAAGGCTCGCTCAATCCGCCGCCCCTGCCGAGCGGGCTCCATGACTCCGTTCTGATGCCCTTCTGCTCGTGAAAGGCGCGTAAGCTCTTCTGCTGAAAATGCGGATGAAGCTCGATCTGGTTGACCGCGGGCGTCACGCCGGTTTCGCCGATGATTCGTTCGAGGTGATCGCGATTGAAGTTCGAGACCCCGATCGAGCGAATGCGTCCCTCCTTCTGCAAGCGGATGAACGCTTTCCAGCTCTCGACATAACGGTCGACGCGCGGGCGCGGCCAATGGATCAAGTAGAGGTCGAGCGTGCCGCGCCGCAGCTTTCTCTTGCTCGCGTCGAAGGCGCGCAGCGCCTGGTCGAAGCCGTGCTCCGAATTGCCGAGCTTGGTCGTGACGAAGACGTCGGTGCGGCCGAGCAAGGCTGCGCCCACGCTATCCTCGTTTCCATACATCGACGCTGTATCGACGAGGCGATAGCCCTCCTCGACGGCGAGCGTGACGACCTGCTCCGTCGCATCATGCGGCGTCTGATAAACCCCGAGCCCAAATTGGGGCATCGTCGCGCCATCGTTGAGGACAACAGTCGGCTGCGTTTGACTGGACATCAGGCTTTTCCCAGGTTTGGAGAGACCCAGCCTTGGCCCGTGTCCTTGGCCCAAGCCGCCCGCTTCGGCAAGCGAGGGGCGCTTAGGGGCGCCAAACTTCGGTTCGGCGCCCTATATAGGTCGCTGGACGGCCATCGCCGCGCCCGTGGGGACCAAGCCGCTTGGACACCGACCTCGCTTCGACCCTCGCCGCGCGAGCCGGCTCGCGCCGGCGGCAAGCCGCCCCTCGGCTGCCGGCGGCTATCCGGGGCCTCTTCCACCCCGCCGTCGCGGCCTGGTTCGTCGAAAGTTTCGCTGCGCCCACGCCGGCGCAAACCGAGGCGTGGCCCGCGATCAAGGCTGGCCGCCATACGCTGATCGCCGCCCCGACCGGATCGGGCAAGACGCTTGCGGCCTTTCTGTCGGCGATCGACGACCTGGTGCGGCAAGGTCTTGAGAGCGGGCTGCCCGATGCGACGCAGGTGGTCTACGTCTCGCCGCTCAAGGCGCTATCGAACGACATCCATCGCAACCTCGAGGCGCCGCTCGATGGCGTCCGCGAGCGGCTGCGCCGGCTCGGCCTTCCCGATGTCGATATCCGAACCTGGGTCAGAACGGGCGACACGCCCGCCGCCGAGCGCGACCGGATGCGCCGTCGTCCGCCGCATATTCTCGTCACCACGCCGGAATCGCTCTACGTCCTGCTCGGCTCGGAGTCCGGGCGCGCGATGCTCAAGACCGCACGGTCGGTGATCGTCGACGAGATCCACGCTGTTGCGCCGAACAAGCGGGGCGCCCATCTCGCTTTGTCGCTGGAGAGGCTCGCGGCTTTATGCGGCGACCGGCTGCAGCGCATCGGCCTCTCCGCCACGCAAAATCCGATTCGTTCCGTCGCCGACTTTCTTGCCGGCGCCGACGCGGACGGCAAGCCCGCCGCGGAGGTCGCGATCATCGACTCTGGCCACCAGCGCCGGCGCGATTTGAGCCTGGAAGTTCCAGGATCGCCGCTCGAGGCGGTGATGTCGAAGGAGACGTGGACGGAAGTCTATGCTCGCCTGGCGGAGCTGATCGAAGAGCACCGCACGACGCTCGTGTTTGTCAACACGCGGCGCATGGCCGAACGCGTCGCGCGCGAGCTGACCGACCGTCTCGGCGAAAAGGCTGTGACCGCGCATCACGGCAGCATGGCGAAAGAGCTCCGGCTCTCCGCCGAACAGAGGCTGAAGCGCGGCGAGCTCAAGGCGTTGGTGGCGACCGCCTCGCTCGAATTGGGCATCGACATCGGCGACGTCAATCTCGTCTGCCAGATCGGCTCGCCGCGCTCGATCGCGACCTTCCTGCAGCGCGTCGGCCGTTCCGGCCATTCTGTCGGCGGCGCGCCGAAGGGACGCCTCTTTCCGCTGTCGCGCGACGACCTCGTCGAGTGCGTTGCTCTGATCGACAGCGTGCGGCGCGGGGAGCTTGACCGCCTCGTCATCCCCGACCGGCCGCTCGACGTGGTGGCGCAGCAGATCGTCGCGGAAGTCGCCGCACAGGACTGGCCGGAGGCTGAGCTCTATGACCGGCTGCGTCGCGCCTGGCCCTTCCGTTCCCTGACGCGGGAGGATTTCGACGGCGTCGCGCGCATGCTCGCCGAAGGCTTCACGACGCGGCGCGGCCGGCGCGGCGCGCTCATCCATCGCGATGCGGTCAACCGCATTTTGCGCGGCCGGCGCGGCGCCCGGACAACCGCTCTGACCTCGGGCGGCACGATCCCGGACACTGCCGACTATCAGGTGCTGCTCGAACCCGAGAACCTCGCGATCGGAACCGTGAACGAGGATTTCGCCATCGAGAGCATGGCGGGGGACATCTTTCAGCTCGGCAATGCGTCCTATCGCATTCAGCGGGTCGAGCGCGGGACGGTCCGCGTCGAGGACGCCAAGGGGCTTCCGCCAACCATTCCCTTCTGGCTCGGCGAAGCGCCGGGGCGAACGGACGAGCTTTCCGTCGCCGTCTCGCGTCTGCGGCAGGAGATCGCGGGCCGACTCGCCGCCGACCGCTCAGGAGCGTCGGCAAGGCGCTGGCTCGCGAGCGATGTCGGCGTTAGCGGCGCAGCGGCCGATCAACTCGTCGACTATCTCGCCGCGAGTCTCTCTGCGTTCGGCGTCATGCCCACGCAGGAGGTGATCGTCTTCGAACGCTTCTTCGACGAAGCGGGCGGCATGCAGCTCATCATTCACTCGCCATTCGGCAGCCGTCTCAACCGCGCCTGGGGCTTGGCTTTGCGCAAGCGCTTCTGTCGCAAATTCAATTTCGAGCTGCAGGCGGCCGCGACCGAAGACAATATCGTGCTATCGCTGACCACGGCGCATAGTTTCGAACTTGAGGACGTCGCGCGCTATCTTCATTCGAACAGCGTGCGCCATGTGCTGATCCAGGCGATGCTGGATGCGCCCATGTTCACCACGCGCTGGCGCTGGGTCGCGGGCGTGTCGCTTGCGCTACCTCGTTTTCGCAACGGCAAGAAAGTTCCGCCGCAGTTCCTGCGCATGCAGGCGGAGGACCTCGTTGCGGCTGTTTTCCCCGATCAGATCGCCTGCGCCGAGAATCTGGTCGGCGAGCGCGAGGTCCCCGACCATCCGCTCACCAATCAGGCGATCGCCGATTGCCTCCATGAGGCGATGGACATCGAGGGGCTGGAACGGCTGCTGCGGCGCCTGGAGGCGGGCGACATTCGCGTTGTCGGCTGCGATCTGACCGAGCCCTCGCCGCTCGCGCTCGAGGCTTTGTCGGCGAGACCCTACGCCTTCCTCGACGACGCGCCGCTCGAGGAGCGGCGGACGCAGGCGGTCATGGCCAGGCGCTGGCGCGACCCTGAGAGCGCCTCCGATCTTGGCCGGCTCGACCCCGAGGCGATCGTCAAGGTTCAGGCCGAGGCCTGGCCCGATCCCATCAACGCCGAGGAGCTTCACGACGCTCTGTTGTGGCTGGGGTGTCTGACCGAGACGGAAGCTCGCGCCGCGTCCGGATGGAGCGAATGGCTCGGCGCGCTGGCGCGCGACAAGCGCGTCGCGCTCTTGAAAGCACGGCAGACGTCACTCTGGATTCCAGCCGAGCGGCTTGCGCAGTTCCAGGCCGTTTGGCCCGAGGCGAAACTTGAGCCGGAGATCGTCGCGCCTGACGAGCAGGCCGAAGCGACATGGACCAGGGACGACGCCCTGGTCGAAATTTTGCGCGGGCGCCTCGAGGGTCTGGGACCAGTCACGCCGACAGCGCTTGCGGCGCCGCTCGGGCTGGAGCCCAGCGCAATAGCGGGTGCGCTTGCCGCGCTCGAAAGCGACGGGGCGATCCTCAAAGGACGCTTCCTTGCCGGCGTCAATGATGAGCAATGGTGCGACCGGCGCCTGCTGGCGCGCATCCATCACTCGACCGTCCGCAGGCTGCGGTCGGAAATTGAGCCGGTCGCGGCGCGCGACTTTCTCCGGTTCCTGTTCACCTGGCAGCATGTCGCGGAAGAGACGCGCCTCGAGGGTCCCGATGCGTTGCCCGCAGTCTTGAGCGCGCTCGAAGGGTTCGAGGCGCCGGCGAAAGCGTGGGAGACCGAGATCCTGCCGGCGCGTCTCAAGGGCTATCAGGCTTCATGGCTCGACGGCCAGTGCCTTGCCGGACGCACGTCCTGGGCGCGCCTGACGCCGCCCGCGGCCGCCAGCGCGCGTTCGCGCCACGTGACGCCGGTCGGCGCGACCCCGATCGCCCTCATCGAGCGCCGCCGGACGCCGCTGTGGCTGGCGCTCGCGCCTCCCAGCGCTGCGGCCCCGATGAGCGGACGCGCTCGGGCTGTGCTCGACGCGTTGAGCGCGCGCGGCGCTCTGTTCTTTGACGAACTCATGGAAGTCGCGCGCCTGTTGCGGCACGAGCTCGAACAAGCGCTTGGCGAACTCACCGCGCTTGGGCTCGCGGCCTCAGACAGCTTCGGGGGCCTGCGCGCTCTGCTCGTGCCGGCTGGGCAGCGCAAGCCGCTTGCTGGCGCCAGGCGGCGGGGACGCGTGTCGAGCTTCGACATCGAGAGCGGCGGGCGCTGGGCGATGATCAATCGCGCGCCGCCGAAGGACGGCGGCGATGAGTTCCGCCACGCGGCGATCGAGCATGCGGCGCGCGCGCTCCTCGCCCGATATGGCGTCGTCTTCTGGCGTCTCCTCACGCAGGAGCCCGGTTGGCTGCCGCCATGGCGGGATCTGTTGCGCGTCTATCGTCGGCTCGAGGCGCGCGGAGAAATTCGCGGCGGCCGGTTCGTCGCCGGCTTCTCAGGCGAGCAATTCGCGCTTCCCGAGGCGGTTGGGCTCTTGCGCGACATGCGCCGCCGTCCGGCGTCGGGCGAGTGGGTTTCGCTGTCGGGCGCCGATCCGCTCAACCTGATCGGCATCCTGACGCCAGGGCAAAGGCTCGCGGCTCTGACGGCGAACCGGATCGTCTACCGCGACGGCCTGCCGGTGGCGGCGCTGACCGGCGGGAAGGCGCAGTTCCTGACCGAGCTCGAGAGCGCCGACCAGTGGGAGGCCGAAAAACGGCTCGTGCGATCGGCCGCTCGCGGCAGGCTTGCGGATCTAGTGTGAAGCGCTGTGGGCGGGTATTGGCGTAGTCGGCGACTGAACGATAAGAACAGTTTAATTTTGTGTTATAATCGAAACAGACGGCGATCTGAACCGCGGAACTAAACGGGGTCGTAACCCACTGAAAACGCGAAGGGGCGCCGGTAAAATTGCGGCTACGTGAAGCGCCCGTCGTCTTCGCGCTGTTCAACCTGCGTCCACCCCTTCCGGAATTGACCCCACCCGCCCCGTTTGCTAGCCAGGACGAAGGTTGCACAACGGCGGTCGACATGCGTCGACCGAAAGAGGCTTGAACGGCCGGGACAAGGGGGCGCGAGTGGGGATTGTACGTCGCGGCGGCGCGCTGGCGCTGGTCTCTCTTCTTGCCCTCGCCGTCGTCGGCTGCGCTGAAAACCCGCCGCCCACGCCTGCAGTGGTCCCCGCCTCCGTCAGCCCGGACCAGCTGGTCGGCAAGTGGGGTTTCGCCGCCTATCATAAGGACGAGGATCGGGCCCGCACCATCAAAGAAGCGGCGGCCCAGTGCAACAGGCCCTATGTCATTGACAAGGGGCCGAACGGCGGACTCATGATGAATCTCGCCGACCAAAAGGAGCTGTCGGAACTGGTTCTCAAAGGCGGACCGACCGGCCAGACCTATCTCGGGCCGCCAGGCGCCGCCGGCGGGCCAGACGACCGCATCGTCAGCAATGTCGATGCAAATTCATTCACGACGGTTTGGGTCGATCCGGACAATGCGAGTCGCTATGGCACGTCGGTTTACGTGCGGTGCGGGAAGCGCTAATCAGCGATTCATTCTGGGATTAGACCTTCAATCGACGGAGCCAACATGACGGTTCGAGCAGGTTTGTTGCTGCGAGCGGCGCTCGGTGCGGCCCTCGCGGTTTTCATCGGCGCCGGCGCCGGGGCGGCGACTCCGGGCCAGGACGAGATGAATGTCGTCGATCAGCCCGGCTATCAGCCTACTCCGGAGGAGGAGCAGCTCAGCGGCGCCTATGAGCGGCAGGAAGTGTTCTTTCGCACCAACGAGGCCCCCGGCACGATCATCATCGACACCAAGGGCCGCTTCCTTTACCTCGTTCAGGGCGACAACCGGGCGCTTCGCTACGGCATCGGCGTCGGCCGCGACGGCTTCCAATGGTCGGGCCTCAAGAAGATCACCGAGAAGAAGGAATGGCCGGATTGGCGCCCGCCGCCGGAAATGATCGAGCGCCAGCCCTATCTGCCCCGCTTTATGGCCGGCGGGCCCGGCAATCCCCTGGGCGCGCGGGCGATGTATCTCGGCGGGACCGTTTACCGCATCCACGGAACGAACCAGCCCCAGACCATCGGCCACGCCATCTCCTCGGGCTGTTTCCGCCTGGTCAATGACGACGTGATCGATCTGTACAGTCGCGTGCCGGTCGGCACCAAAGTGATCATCAAGCAGGCCGTCGCTCTCTAGGAGCCGGGCCAAAGCCATAGACAACGGAAGCGAGACTGGTTCATGCGCAAGATGATCCCGATTGTCCTCGCCCTTGGGGCGTCGCTGGTTTTCAGCGGCGCCGCCCTGTCCCAAACGACGTTGAAGACCGTCCAGGACCGAGGCTCGCTCGTCTGCGGAGTGAACCCTGGCCTCGAGGGCTTCGCGAGCAAGGACGCGAATGGCCAGTGGTCGGGATTCGATGTCGATTTCTGCCGCGCCGTGGCCGCCGCGATCTTTAACGACCCGTCGAAGGTCCAATACGTGCCGCTTTCGGCTTCGGACCGCTTCGACGCATTGAAGAACAAGCAGATCGACGTGTTGTCGCGCAATTCGACCTGGACGATGGGTCGAGAAGGCGAAAGCAGCGTCGTGTTTGCCGGCGTCACCTACTATGATGGCCAGGGGTTTCTTGTCCCTAAAAGCAAGAAATTCCAATCCGCGCTTGAACTCGACGGTAGTAAGGTCTGCGTTCAGCCGGGCACGACGACGGAGCTGAATTACGTCGAGTTTTTTGAAACGAATCACATGAAGTACGAGACCGTCCATGAGGCGAGCGCCGACGACATGATCGCCGCCTATCAGGACGGGAAGTGCGACGTGCTGACCACGGACGCTTCGGGGCTTTTCGCCATGCGTCAGAGGCTCGCGAAGCCGACCGACAGCATGATCCTGCCCGACATCATCTCGAAGGAGCCCCTCGGTCCTGCGGTCCGGCAGGATGACATGCAGTGGTTCAATATCGTCAAGTGGGTCAACTTCGCCATGCTCAACGCGGAGGAGTTCGGCGTAAGCTCCAAGACGATCGACGAGGCTCTAAAGTCGAAGAAACCTTCGGTGATGCGGCTCGTTGGAACGGAGGGGAATTTCGGCAAACCGTTCGGACTGACCCAGGATTGGGCGGTGCGCGTTATCCGCGGGGTCGGCAACTACGCAGAGGTGTTCGATCGCAACGTCGGCGCGCATTCGAAGCTCGGAATTCCGCGCGGCCTGAACGAATTGTGGAACAACGGGGGCATTCAATACGCCCCGCCAATCCGATAACCTCCCCCTCGCGCCCACGGATTAGCCCCCGTTCCCCGGCCGCTTAGTCGGGTACGAACGTCCGACCCTGGTAGCGCCCCCCCGGCTTCGCCTGTGGTGGGTTGTCTACGGGTTTAGATTTATCCGGCGGCAGCGGTTTCGAAGCGGGCCTCGGCATGGAGTAATCCTGTGCTGGAGGCGGGACAACGATCAGCGGAGGCGGCAGATATTGGCCGGAGACGGGAAAGACCCCGTCAGCGGCGACCAGGGCAAACCCAGCGGCAAATCGGAAGGCGTTGGTCTTCATCGACCCGTTCCTTATTTGCGATGGACTCGCACCGTCATTTGCTGAGGCGCTGCGACGGTGGCGAGGCGCCTATCTGGGGGGCTCCTATCACATACCTGGCGCAAGAAGCGGACGACGAGCCAGCCCGTGCTGTCGCGCTCGCGGTTCCGCCGGGCGCTTGGCTCCCTCCCTCCCGGTTTGGCGGGGAAGCCCCGGAGGCGGAACGTCGACTTCGGGCGCCGCTACTTGGCGGCGCCTTCCGTCTTAGCCAGCGCCTCGTTGCAAGCCTCGCTGAGATCGGCGGCATGCGACCTCATGCACGCCGCGACGGTTCCCCTGCCCGGCTTGACGTCGGCGCAGAACTTCCTCGCATCGGGCCTACACGCCTTGCCCACCGCCGCGGCGCGGATGATCGCCACCTGACAATCCTCGGATAGATCGGAAAAATGCTTCTTCATGCAGTCCTTGAGCGGGCGACCACCGGCCTCCATCAAGTCGCCGCATTGCTTTTTGATGTCCACGGCGCAAGCCTTCGCGGCCGTTGAGGCGGCGAAGCTCGAGTGCGTCATAAACAAGGCTGCGCTCAGCGCGGCGACGCAAGTCAGAGGCTTCATTTGGATACCCTCCGGTGACAAGGCCCGTATCCGCGCTCGCCTCAGCGCCAACGCGCGCCTTGCAGGCAGCGTGTTCTTAGAGCACCGCATCGGCGACGGGAACGACTTTCTCGTTTGAGCCAACTCCGGCGGCCTATCTCTCGATCCGCCATCCGCAGGATTTGGCCGCTAAGACCGCAAGAAACGCAATGCGTCTAAAAAGGGCTGTAATTTCCGGCCATCGACGATTCACAGCGCGCTATAGACGGCATAGGATGACGGAAGTGCATCATAGTGGGGGCTTCCATGCTTATCCGTTGTCTTCGCGCTTCCTTTGCCGCCGGTCTGGCGCTCGCCTTCTCTGTCTCGGAGGGCTACGCCCTGACCGGAACCGAATTTATGCAGAAGATGAATAAGGACCAACGCGGCGCCTATCTCGACGGCGTCGTCGAGACGCTGATGTACGTCAAAAAAGACAGCTCCGACTGTATATTGAAATGGTACTATGAGACCGATGCCAGTGCCGCAGAAGTCGTCGGCTTCATCAACGCCAATCTCGAGTTGCCTGTCTCCGGCATTGTCTCGGTGCTCGTCAAACGCCATTGCGGCGGCTAGCGCCGAGGGCGACGCACCACAATGCGCGGGACAACCTCTGCCATTCTGCTCCTGATCGCCACGCCGGCCGCGGCGTTGGATCAGGGTTTCCTCGGGACATGGGCGCCGGACCCCGCATCGTGCGCCCGTGACGGAACGGCATGGTTCAGGATCTCGTCCGGGCACATGGGAGGACGCGAATTCAGCTGCGACCTGACGCACGCGACCTCGACCGACGGCGCGACCCGCGTGCAATATTCCTGCGCGGGCGAGGGCGACAGCTACAGCCTCGATCTGGGATGGCGCCTGGCCGCGAACGGCCATCTCCTCGAGCAGGCCGAGGGGGCGCTCAAGGAGTACGTTCCTTGCGGCAACGCGAGTCCGCCTCCTGCCGCTGCGCCTCCCGTCCAAGCGGAGAGGGCCACTGATTGAATGTGCTTTCATTGAACATATGTTGATTTTTCGGTGTGCCGCGCGTATAATAGGGGTATTGGAGGATCGCCATGCCCAGAGTCGCCACGGAGAACACGAACCGCTTCCCCATGCAGATACCGCCGCCCGAGAAGGCGCGGCTGATGCGCGCTGCTGCCTTGGAGCGGACCAGCCTCAAGGATTTCGTGCTGCGCAATGCGCTGTTGGCGGCGGAAGCCGTCATTGAGAAGGCTGAACGGATCAGCCTCGATGAAGAGCAGACGCGCTTCATGCTCGATCTTCTAGACAACCCGCCGAAGCCCAACGCCAAGCTACTGGCTGCCGCCCGGTCGCTTGCCGATCGCAAATGACGCTTCCGAACTGGCATGAGGAGCTGATCGCGAAGAAGCATAACCGCAAGGGCTTTGATTGCGGGCAGGCCGACCTCAACGAATTTCTGGCGAAGTATGCCCGTCAGGCGAACGAAAGCGGCGCGTCGAGGACCTATGTGGCTGTCGATGACGCCCGCGATGTAACGATCCTTGGCTTCTACACGTTAAGCCCGGCCCAGATGGAATTTGACCTTGTGCCTGAAGCGGCCCGACCAGCAGGCGGGGGGGCGCCATCCGATCGCCGGCTTTCGGCTTGCCCGCCTGGCCGTCAGCCGGACCATGCAAGGGCAAGGCCTTGGCGGTGAGTTGCTCATTTTGGCGGCGACCCGCTGCATCCGGGCTTCCGCGGAAGTTGGCGGCTCGGTCCTGCTGATTGACGCCAAGGACGAGCGCGCGGCGGACTGGTACAAGTCCTACGGGGCGCTTGAAATCCCAAGAATGCCGCTCTCGCTTGTGCTGCCCTATGCCGTCTTCATCGACGTGATGCGGCAGGCTGGCACGCCGATCCTCTAAGCCCTGAGGTCTGTAATGTGGCCGCCGCCTTGCGCCGCCGCATACCGGCGGAAACGATATCGAGTAGCTTGTTGCTGACATCTTGTCAGCAGTCTGTGAACAGTCCTCGACCTGGCGCCCCATTCTCCCGCCTCAGGCGTTGCCGGTACAGTAGCGAAAACGCCAGATTGGACGATCGGTAGCTCAAAGAAAATATTGCTGTAACAGTCGATTGATGATCGAAATTGATCAATTACGCGAGCCGCCGCGGGTCTTCGTCGGCCACGCCGACGGGAGGTGCGTCCTCCTCGTGGCCGTCTTTGTAGCTGTTCAAATTATTTGGCCACCAAATTACAATTCAGGCCAGTTCAAACAAAATCGGCTCCTCAGCCGAATTTGCAGGTCGTCACGCCATCCCGCAGCGCCAAAAACCCTTTGCCCACAAGGTTGCCGGCGACGATTCCCGGCAGTCCCAGGACGACGCCGGTCTCGGCGACAATCTTGTGCCCGATACCGCCGTCGAACGTGATGCCCTGGGGCAGCGCCAGATTCCCGGTCTGGTCCACGGCGTGGACGCTTTCAGCGTAGGTCATAAGGTTGAAAGTAGCCAACATGCCCAGAGTCAATTGTGTCGAAATCTTCATACGTTTCCCCTATCAGTTGTATGTATTGCCTGGCGTTGCGCCGGCCTGCTTGACCGCCGACAAAACCTTGTCTACCGCCAGCACCTCCACGTTGCCGGCGACGATGCCGGGAAAGCCCAGCACGACCACCGTGCCGGCGATGAAGCGGCCGCGGCTATTGTCCTCGACGGTGAGGCTTGGCAGCGCAGGCGCGCCCGTCCTCATGGCTTCATGGTAGGTCTGGCTCCAGGCGCCAACATTGAACGCCGCCAGAAGACTGACTGCGATTGCCTTCGCTTCCATCACGGGCTCGGACCGCTCGGCGCTGCGCCGGCCTGGCTGCTCAATTTTGTCGAAATCTTCATGCGCGTGCCTTTAATCAGTTGGCATGTATTGTCAGTACATGACCGTATTCAATAGTGAAATTATCCAGAATATCTGTATAGTCGGATAAAGTTCTGTGAGGCAACATAAATATAACGTCAAAATACGTCGGGAATTAGCCGCAATGGACATCGATAAGCTGAACAAGATCCGATCCGGCCTCGAGCAGGAACTCGACGTGCTCGAGCTCCTGCTCATCCAGCCGCAGTCGCCCCGGCTTCTCTCCGCCCGCCTCGAGCGCATCGAAGCGGTGAAGGCCGAGCTGGAGCGCCTCAAGTCATGAGCCCGCGCGTCACGCCCCAATGCACGGCAACCATCGAGGCGCTGATCGAAAGCCTCGCCCTTGTCATTCTCGGCGAGGCCGATCAGGCCAGCCTGACGCTCGGCTTTCTTGAAACCTCGCTGCGCACCTTCGCCGACGATATCATCAAGGCGTCGACGCCATGATCCAAGACGCAATCGCCCTTCGCGCCGCGATCAATCTCCTCCGCGACAGTATCGAAAGCCGCCGCATGCCCTCGGGCCTGCCGCTCGATGCCGCCATGGCCGGGCTGCATGAACATGCCGCGCACCGCCTCGAAATGCTGTTGCGCCGGCTTGCGGGGGGATCGCACCGATGACCGATGTCCTCGTCCTCTCCCCATCCGCGCCGGTGCCGGCGCTGATCACCAAGACCGGCGATCGCGCCGCCTATCGCTTCCTCGAATTCTTCACCGCGCAGATCCGCAATCCGAACACGCGCCGCGCCTATGCGCGCGCCGTCGGCGAATTCTGCCAATGGCTCGAGGCCAGGGAGGTTCCTTCGATCTCCGTGGTGACGTTGGTCCACGTCGCCACCTATGTCGAGGAGCTCGGCAAGAGTCTCTCCGCGCCGAGCGTGAAGCAGCAGCTGGCCGCGATCCGGATGATGTTCGACTGGCTCTCGACCGGCGGCATCATCCCGTTCAATCCGGCGGCCGCCGTGCGCGGGCCGAAGCACTCGGCCAAGCGCGGCAAGACGCAGATCCTCACCGCCGACGAGGCCCGCCAGCTCATCGACTCGATCGACGCGACGACGCCGATCGGCCTGCGCGACCGGGCGCTGATCGGCCTGATGGCCTATTCCTTCTCACGCATCGGCGCGGCGCTCGGGATGCAGGTTCAGGACGTCTTTGTCCATGACCGTCGCCTCTGGGTGCGGTTTTTGGAGAAGGGCGGCAAGCGCCATGAAATGCCCTGCCACCACAATCTGGATCAGTATCTGCACGCCTATATCGATGGCTGCGGACTGGCCGCTGATCCCAAGGGGCCGCTGTTTCGGACCTTCGAACGCAAGCCCGGGCACCCGCTGTCCGAAACCCCCCTCGCCCAGTCGGAAGCCTATGACATGACATGATCACGCGGCGCTGCGCCGCGATCGGCATTAAGGCGAAGATCGGCAATCATTCGTTCCGGGCGACCGGCATCACCACCTATCTGAAGAATGGCGGAACGCTCGAGCGGGCCGCGACCATGGCCAACCATGCGTCGACCCGCACGACGCAGCTCTACGACCGGCGCCCCGACGACGTGACCCTCGACGAGGTCGAGAAGGTCCAGATCTAGCGCGACCTCTGGCTCAAAAGTCGCCAGCTTCCCAGAAAATGCGCTCGACCCTTGTCGAGCGCATCCTTCTGACTACGACCGCACCTTCTCGGTCAAAGCGGTAAGTTCGGACTTGATAGTCTCTAAATGGCAAGAGCTTCTAGAGCATTTTCTGGTCTGATTGAATCGTAAGGGGATTCCCGAATCGGGCTGGTTCTGATTCACACTGCATGCCGGCAAGGAGGCTGGCGTGCATGGCCAGATCCTTATCCGTTGACCT